>Ga0172373_10000722_pt1 | contig 54447 bp, 50 predicted proteins | sample Lak10m_2_FD_114546 | JGI IMG/M metagenome (GOLD analysis project Ga0172373, IMG submission 114546) | Freshwater microbial communities from Kabuno Bay, South-Kivu, Congo - kab_092012_10m | ecosystem: Environmental > Aquatic > Freshwater > Lake | place: Democratic Republic of the Congo... | reverse complement strand
TGTAGGAGACGGGTTTGATGTAGGAGACGGGTTTGATGTAGGAGACGGGTTTGATGTAGGAGACGGGTTTGATGTAGGAGACGGGTTTGATGTAGGAGACGGGTTTGATGTAGGAGACGGGTTTGATGAAGACTCAACAAGTACGGCCGTTGCGGATAAACCTATCTTTTGTGCAAATACATCAAAGGAGGTTGCATAGTACCCAGGGCCATTTTTCTCCTTAACCCAGGCAGCCGTGTTATTTACAGCCACTTCTGATCCGTCAAGAAAAGAGAAGGGTTTAGTTCCTCTAGGAACAAGCAGTGCTATTGAATCGGAAGCTCCCTCCACAACCTTAATTCTAAAGTTTAATCTATGAGTCGAAGCGTAGTCTTGCCATGTCGTCGCGGGGTAGCTTTGTCTAGATGTTTTAACCCACACTTGATTGGAACTGTTCACATGGACTTCACTGCTATCAGGAAGAGAGAATTTAAAAAGAGAACTATGCCTCGTGATTTTAAGTTCTATAGGAGAAGGCGTGCCTGACGAAGAAGACGTGTTTTCTAGATCTCCTTTATACTCCTGGGCTGCACTAAGCCCCACCAAGAAATTAAAATGGTTCCAATCATTTTGGAGAAGCGTTCCGGATGATCCTCCCATACAAAACTTACCAGAGCTATTTTTGTAACGCGTGTGTAATAAGGTTCGAGTTTTCCAGGAATTGTTCCATGTAGATTGATGAAGCACAACCAGAGTGTTTTGAGGGTTTTTAGCAATAATCTCTAGATTTTCTCCTCGCGCATAGGCCAAAGCATCGAGAATAGTTGTTATTCCTGGAATATAAGATTGCATGATCCAATCACGAAGAGAACCATTTACAAACTTAGTGAAGACACTTTCTGAAGTCAGGTAATTGCTTAGATTTTGCTCGGCATCTCTTGCAGCTTGAAAAAGCCTATTATATTCTGTGAGATCTAATGATGATCTCTGCAATTCTTCATGGGTTGCTGATCTCGTGAGCTTTAAGCTTAAGCTCAGTCGTTGAACTTCCGTGTTTAAGTTTCTTACTGAGGTGGTAGATGCTATCAAATTCAAGTTTTGATATTCTACGTCTGTCGCAATAGATCTGGAAGCTAGCCCATTCTGCACTAAATCGGCCCGTATTTCCCCTTCGACAAGTTTGCGGACCGTACTATTTTTAGAATGACTTAACAAAAAATCCCGTGCTTCTCTCTGACTGTTAAATCCTAAAGAATAGACAGAACATCCATGCTGCTCTCCTGACATTACCACCTCATAAAGAGGGCTCCTGCCTTGCATTCTGAGAGGCATATCGGTGTTAACCGCTAGGATACGATTCTGTTTAAGAGTTAAAGACCTCGAAGTCCCCTTTTGTGCGCTGTCTTCCATCGCTAAGCTGGGAGAAGAGATACCTAATTGCACTATCAAAGCTAAGGAAGACACCGAATAAAAAAAATCTTTTACAGTCATAGAGGCAATATCTCAATAAAAACTACACTAAAAAACAAACATACTTTTATTATATTACTTTGAAAGATGAATGTTTCCGAATCTTTCACATAAACCTCTCATAACAATAATGTAAGAGTATTATTATTTTTGTCAAGGTAGCTTCCTTATTAAAAAGAGTTACCAAATCTGCTTTTTTCTATCGCCATCTTATGATCATTGGTAAAACTTTTACTAAAAAATTATGCAACAGATACAATCTTAGGAATGTTCCTAAAGATGAAGTTCTCTCTTCTTCTTGTGATGGGGCAACAGAACCTCCTTAAGAGGTGCATAGAGAGATTGATTCGTCGCCAATACGGAACCTGTACCCAGAATATCATCACCGCCTTGAAGATCACAGAGATATCCTCCAGCTTCTCGAACAATCACAAGTCCTGCGGCCATATCCCAAGGCGCCAACCAGGGTTCCCAATAGCCCTCATACCGTCCGGCAGCAACATAGGCTAGATCAAGAGACGCAGCTCCAAAACGACGCACACCTGCCACAAGGGGCATAATCTGCTCTAATGTCTTTTGAAAGGTGAGCCTTTCTGTTTCGGGGTGGCGCGCAAAAGGAATACCTGTTGCCAGAAGGGCATCTTGAAGATTTTGTCGGGATGATACGCGCAAACGCCTTTCATTCAAAAAAGCCCCTCCCCCTTTTTCCGCGTAAAAAAGTTCATCCTTAATGGGATCATAGATCACACCAGCGATTATTTCTGACCCTTTTTGAAGCCCAATGGAAATAGCAAAATGCGGAATAGCATGAAGAAAGTTGGTTGTCCCATCTAGAGGGTCAATAATCCAAGTAGACTCATCTTCCCCTGAAACAACCCCCCCTTCTTCCATAATAAATCCATAAGAAGGACGGGCCTTTTTGAGTTCTTTATAAAGAATCTCTTCCGCTTTCTTGTCAGCGGTTGACACAAAATCTCCTGGGCCTTTTCGAGAAACCTGGAGGTTTTCAACTTCTCCAAAATCACGAACAAGGCCGCGGGCTGCTTTAAAGGCAGCGTTACACATCACATTAAGGAGAGGCGATCGAGAGACCATGCGTGGTTGATGAACCATATGATTTTCCTGTAAATAATGAATGAGTTAAGGAAGATGTTAGGGCCAAAATTTATGACAATACCATCTCCTTAGGTCATCTTCTGGCTGAAAAAAGTTTGCTTTTAGCAGAAAAAATAGTGGCTTTTCTTGACCCGAGGATGCACCTAGAGATATCACAAGTTATGTGAAAAAGGCAAGAAACACTTATAAGCCATAACACTTATCTCCTGTTTCTCTTAATGGGTATTGAGGGTATTGAGTGGACTAAAAACCTTTTGAGACGGAAACTCATTGAACATAAGGTCGTCTTCTAAGTCTTCTAACGTATTGGTTTCAGAAAATCTCTCAAGATTATGTGGGCAGAGAAGGGATGGCGTACTTGCTGATTTTTCTTTTTTACGCTCCTGAAACAAGGAATCATCTTTAAAATCTTGAAAAACCTCTTGGAATTCAGTCTTAGCTTTCACAAAAGTTCTGATTCCTGCTATAAGGATTTCTAGATACTGATCGTCATAAAGATGAGCGGTGCTTTGAATATTTTTGCAGGCCTGACGTAAAAAAAAGGCTGCCTTATGAACACGTCCTTCTTTGAGTTCTTGTTGAGCTAACTCAAACGTTGCTCCTGGAAAACCTTCTGCGTGAGCTTTATTAATCAATTGTTGAGCCTCTTTATCCTGGCCTTGCGTTTGAAGTATACGAGCAGTTGTGCAGCGTGTACTGTTTCGTTCATACCAAAATTTAGAATTTTTCTGAATCTCCTCAGGGCTTTCACCGTTCTTCATCCGCTTTTGAACATTCTTCAATCGCGACTGAGCGCCCAAAGAAAAACGGGAGTTATTGCCCTCATTCTCTTCCTCTAAGTCAGATAAATCATCGAAATCTATGTTTTCTGAAGTGATGGGAACAGCAGTATTTTTTGGTTTTTCTGTTGCAGCCTTTTGAAAAAAGAGCAACGAAGCGCTAAAAGACTTTTTTCTTTCAAGGTGTTGTTGCTCGGTAAATCCGTCGGGCGCTTGATTTCTACCAGCATAGCAAGACCCCTCAAACACACAACAAGAGCTTACAATCATTGTCGAAGCTATAAATTTATAAAAAACCATCTTGAAATCCTCTTTAACAACATTGAAATTTACTGTAATTCTCTTGCTTCACAAGAAAGAATTAGAAAAAAAATTTTTAAAAACACTCTCCTTTACGAGATTAATGGTCAAAGTATGATACAACGAGCTTGTCTACTCCTTCGCTCTCTCAATATACGTGCCATCGGCCGTATTCACAACGACCTTTGTTCCCGCTTCAATATGAGGAGGAACCATAATCCGCACGCCATTTTCTAAAATAGCCGGTTTGTAAGAGGAAGAAGCCGTTTGCCCTTTCACCACAGGCTCAGCCTCGGTGATAGTCATGACAACGCTTTCAGGAAGCTCGGCTCCCACAATTTCTCCTTCATGGGAGACCACCGTTACCATCATCCCGTCTTTTAAGAAGGAGATGGAGTCTCCAATGGTTTCTTTAGGGAGGTGGATCTGATCAAACGTTTCAAGATCCATAAGGGCAATAGCTTCACCTTCTTCATAAAGGAATTGATACTCTTTTTCATCCAAACGAACGCGTTCGACTGATTCACTAGACCGAAAGCGCTCATTCAGCTTTGTTCCATCTCGAATATCTTTTAACTCAACCTGAAGATAGGCCCCCCCTTTTCCAGGCTGCGTATGTTGAGTTTTAACGGCCACCCAGAGACGATTTTTATGTTGAATGATGTTGCCTGGGCGAATAGCGTTTCCACTGATTTTCATTGACGACGTCCTTATTCTTTTCCTTGATAAATTTTTATGAGTGTATCCAGCATTTTCATAGCTTCTTCGCGAGGTCTACGAAAAGCATTGCGACCAATAATGGATCCATTGCCTCCCCCGTCCCGAATAGCCCGCGCGTCTTCATAAACACCCGCTAGATCTTTCTCAGCTCCTCCTGAGAATACAACAAGACGGCGACCTTGAAAACAGGCTTCCACTACATGGTGAACCCGAGCCGTTAACGTGCTGATATTCACCTTATGAGCAAGGTATTCTTTTTTGGCTTCAGAGGCTTCCAGGTAAGATGTAGGGAGTTTTACCTTGATAATATGCGCTCCCATCAACGCTGCCATGTGAGCTCCATAAGCAATGGTATCGATGGCTGTTTCGCCATCCTTTGACATATTTCCGCGCGGATAAGACCACACCACAACGGCAAGACCTGCTGCTTTTGCTTCTTCTGCAAGTTCACGCAGGTCATTTAGCATTGCAAGCGTCGCGTTTGAGCCAGGATAGATTGTAAATCCAATGGCTGAACATCCGAGACGCAAGGCGTCTGCCACAGACCCTGTAATAGCTTGATCTGCTTCATCCCCTCCGGGAAGAAGACTGATAGAACTGTTTATTTTTAAAATAGTTGGGATGGATCCTGCAAAGGTGCCTGCTCCGACCTCTAGCATCCCCAACGGAGCGGCATAAGCCGACAAGCCCGCATCCACCGCAAGTTGATAATGATAAAGAGGATCGTAAGCCGCAGGATTAATAGCAAAGCTCCGCCCTGGACCATGTTCAAAGCCTTGATCTACGGGCAGAATGATCATTTTGCCTGTGCCTCCCAAACGACCCTGCATTAAAATGCGAGCAAGATTAGCTTTTGTTCCAGGACAGTCACTTTCATAATGGCTCAGTATTTTTTTTATTTTTTGGGGTATTTTCATGAAGCGGCATCCTCTCTTTTTGCTGCACATTCCCTGTCAAAATTCTCACGAATCAGGGTGCAGAGATCATCATTACGAAGAGCGTAAGCAAGAGCCGCACCTAACATAACATTATCGGGGATATAATCACCTTGGATATGAGGAAGAGACGCTTCAAAGGTCCCATCTTGTTTTAACACAATGGCAGCATCCCACGGGGCTAGGGTCAGAGTGGTTGGTGACATAATTCTATTCCCCCACAGAGTCGTTAGTACTTTATTGCCCCAAGAGCTGATTGTTTTTATAGAAGGTCTAGAGGGGAAGATCAAGTGTTTCGGAAAATTCCTGCCATTCCCTTTTGCTCATCCCACTTTCTTCTTGGCTAACTTTTTCACCTTTCAATAATTTTTTAAGAACAGTCAGGCCATTTTTTGAAAAACGCACCCCCTCTTTCCGATATTGAACAAAAGCTTCGTAAGTAAAAGGAACCCACCGTTCAAGCAGATCTAGCATAACATCGGCATAGACACGAATTTCATACTGAGCGTGCGCATCCGCGCGCAAAGCCAAAAAATGCATAAGGTTATGAAGGTTTATTTTCCAATACCATTGCGTATAAAAGTTAAGGGACAGATTCATTCGTGCCAATTCGCGGGCAAGGCTATCTTTCTGAGGATCACGGATATTTCCGTCCACATCTTCATTCAAAAGCTCTTCATAGTGATCATAAGAGCGATTTGCATCTTCTTGCAAAAGAGTCATGACATGACGGGCATATTCAGGAGACAGCGTTTCTCCCCGTCCTTGACGATTCGTGGAAGACTGAACGGCTAAGTGGTCGGCTGAGGGAATATAAAATTCCTTATCAAGGATCGAGTAACGTGCTGAATATTCATTGACATTGGCTGTTCTATGGCGAATCCATTGGCGCGCCACAAAGATGGGAAGTTTTACGTGAAACTTAATTTCACACATTTCAAAGGGTGTGGTGTGGGAGTGGCGAAGGAGATACTGGATAAGCCCCCGATCTTCCGTTCGTTTTTTCGTCCCTTTACCATAGGACACACGGGCTGCCTGCACGACAGCGCTGTCATTTCCCATATAATCGATCACCCGTACAAAACCATGATCCAGGACAGGAAAAGCTTTGTAAAGAACCTCCTCTAATCCTTCCGAAATATCGCGATGGGTCGGATGGGCTTGGGCGCGAAGCCCTTCAATTTCTTCGAGCTGTGTTTGTGTAAGAGCCATAAACCACCTTTTTCTTTGAGATGTAATCCATTCTTGCAAGAGGCTCAAGAGGGAAAGAAAAGAGTTTCACTTTCTCCTGAACCGTTTTTGATATTTTTTCCTTAATTTTTGTTGAGTTTTTTTATAAAAATCATTAGGATCCGCCCCCAGACGTTTTTTATAAATCAACATAGGTGGTCTTCATGATTCTTTCTTTTGCCTTTTCTCTAACAAACACGTTTAAGCACGCACTCATTCTCCTAGGCTTTACTCTTGTGAGTGTATCCCTTTTTACACATCCTGTGATTGCACAAGACGATGACACATTCGACTGCCCAGTTGGGACTTGGCCTCCGTCCCTGAAAAAAGCGTATGATGATCTTCACACAGCCATCAAGAAAATGCCTCACGTAACCGTCCAACTCAATCGAACACAAGCAACTCTTAAGGGAAGCTTGCACATAGATTCTGCGGAGCTCTTTCAAGAGGCCTTAAAAACTCTAAACGCAGGTCTTGTTCCTTCTTGGGGCATTATGTCCACTTTTCCATTGATAGACAAAGATTTTCAAGTTTGTCTTATGGCTCCTTTTATTTCACCTCTTGAAGGCTGCTCTATCAAAGACCTTGCGCAAGCATCGTCTAGCTGTGCAGTAGAGACTCCTCTAATCCGATACAGCGCTAGCAAACTAACCCTAACTCTTCTTACTGGCGGAACATGCTACATGTCGTCTCCAGAAGGCACTTCCTCCTTTTCTGTTACTTCCAAGAGCGTTTTACTTAAAGACCCTCGTTTGCAAAGAGAGACAGAATTACTTATCCGCGAAGCGCGGAAACTCAAGGCAGCTTCACGTTTGAAAAAGAAGGATGAAGATTTTCGGAAACAAATACAGACACTTAAGGAAAAACTACGCGCCCTCCGTCAACGGAGGAACGGTTAGTACCACGAAGAGCCTTTACTTTAATGCCGGCTTTTCCAAATTTAGAGTAAAGGTCAACCGACCTCCAAATCTGCTTTTTTCGCGAAAGCCCGCCTGGTGTGCGAGTTGAAGAACGGTGCTGTACCTTTGAAAATGAGGATCAAAAATAGTTTCTGTGATAGACAGAACACCCCCAGGCTTAAGTGTCTCAAAAATCTCTTGAAGAGCCGCTTCACGATGAGGGATTTCTCCTAAAACTGTCACCAAGAGAACCCTATCAAAGGTGTTAGGGGGCAGCTTGTTCTCCCCTATTCCTGCATGAAAAAAGTCAATATTTGTTAGGTTTTCTGCGCGAGATTTTTCCTGACACCTGTGCAGCATCCCCTCTTGAATATCCATCGCGACAACTTTACCTTTCAAACCCACTTTTTTTGCAGCAGGAATGGAAAGCCGTCCAGGACCACAGCCTACATCTAATACAGCCATCCCTTGGTGAAGATCGAGATGCTGAAGAATCGTTGCCGCTTGAGCCGTTTTAGCAAAGGGATTATCCATTTCAACTAAAAAACCTAGCCATGGTGGGCAAGGTAGAGAATAACGGCGAGAGGATAAACGCCATAGGATCCAGGCAACCAAAGCGAGAACGATTAAACCAAGAATTACCGTGCTCATACTCATGACCCTTTCATTTCCTCATGCTTCAGATAAGGATGACCTCAAAATCTTAGAAAAATCTTAGCAATTTATTAATCATAACACATCTATAATGTACTCAATATAGTTCCACCTCAACGTTATGGATTATGCAATGCAAAACTCTCGTGTTCTTTCGATGATTATAGTCCTGTGTAGTCTAATCTACACAACCCCCTCACCTGCTTCGTCTACCAAAATTGATCAGAAGCTAGAAAGCACCGTTCAAACTTTAATTGATGAATATAAGATACCAGGAGTAGTGATAGGTCTGTGGATCCCTAATAAAGTTGAGTGGGTGGCTGCTTTAGGGGTGGCAGATAAAAAAACTAAAGAAAAGATGTCAATAACTGATCATTTTAGGATTGGTAGCCTCACAAAACTCTTTACAGTTACGGCGCTTTTACAACTTTCAGACCAAGGAAAAGTATCACTTGACGACAAGATTGGAAAATATATTCAAAATGTCCCGAATGGCGACAAAATCACTTTAAGACAGCTAGCCAATATGACAAGCGGGCTTCCTAGCTATACAGAGAATGAGGCCTGGGTTAAGGAAATGCTTAAAGGCAAGAACCGACAGTGGCAACCACAAGAATTATTAGATGTGGCCTTTAGCATGCCCCTCTTAGCTAAGCCGGGTAAAAAATTCCACTATTGTAATACAAATACCATTCTATTAGGGCTTGTCATTGAGAAAGTATCCGGCATGAGCCTTGGTGAATATTTCAAAAAAAATATTTTTAATCCGCTTACCTTGTCGAATACCAGCTTTCCTCTGGACAACAAAATGCCTGAACCCTTTGCTCATGGATATAGCGTCCAAACCTTAACGAATGTTGAAGAGGATGTGAGTCTTAATAATCCCAGCTGGGGTTTTGCTGCTGGACAACTCATTTCCAATCTTGAGGATTTAAAAATTTGGGCTGAAGCCCTGGGCACAGGCGAATTATTGAGTAAAAAAGCCTTCAAAGAAAGATTAACTTGGCTCACAATTCCTCCCAACACTAAATCAAAAAAATACGGTCTAGGAATAGGGTTTAACAATGGATGGTTAATGCATACAGGGGAACTCCCGGGTTATAATAGTGTTGTTGCCTATCTTCCAGAAGAGAAGGGGATATTCGTCTGTCTAGTAAATTCTGATATTCCTATCAAAATAAAAGACAAAGACGTATCGCCTGCTAACTTAATTTTTGAATCAATAGCGAAGATAGCATTTCCTAAACACACACCTGAATAAGAACTAGTCCTTCACATACGGATTATTCCCTGACCGCACCGAAAGGCGAAGGGGGACGCCTTCAAACCCAAAGGCTTCTCTCAAGCCATTCACCACATAGCGTGCATAAGAATCAGGCAGCTCTGTTGATTTGCTGGAAAAAAGAACAAAGGTAGGAGGCCGTGTTTTAATTTGGGTCAAGTATTTGATTTTAATGCGTCGCCCAGAGACAAGCGGGGGGGGATGATGAGCAACAAGCCCTTCCAGCCACCGATTCAATTTTGATGTGGAAACCCGTTGATTCCAAATAGCATAAATAGACAAAACAGCATCTAAAAGCTTTTCCTTATTTTTCCCCGTAAGAGCCGAAAGGGGTACCAAAGGAATACCCCGCACCTGAGGTAAAGCTGTTGTCAGACGCGCTATCAGATGATTGAGAAGCTCTTGTTTGTTCGAAATTAAATCCCATTTATTGAGAGCTAAAACAAGGCAACGTCCCTCCTCAATGACTTGGGAGGCAATATGAAGATCCTGCTTTTCAAGGGGCTGCGTCGCATCAATGACTAAAATGACCACCTGCGCATATTGAACTGCAGAAAGACTCTCTCCTGCTGCCATGCGCTCAAGTTTTTCGGTAACCTTCGCCCGACGCCTGAGCCCTGCTGTATCAATCAACCGTAAGGCTTGGCCTTTATACATCCATTCAATGGCAATGGCATCTCGTGTCACGCCTGCTTCAGGACCAGTCAGCACGCGTTCATGTCCCACAAGTTGGTTGAGAAGTGTCGACTTCCCCACGTTGGGGCGCCCGACAATCGCCAGTTGAAGCGGAGCGATTTCTTCTTCCTCCTCTTCTTGTTCCGTTAAGGGGCCTTTATAGAAAGGAAGCAAGCCTTCATAAAGAGATTCAAGGCCTAAGCCATGTTCAGCAGACGTCGGGATAGGTTCTCCAAATCCGAGGCCCCATGCTTCTGCAACACCTTGAACTCCTCCCTTCCCCTCACATTTATTAGCAAGTAAAAGGATGGGTTTTTCAGCTCTTCGCAAAAGAGTTGCAAACGAGGTGTCTAAAGGAGTAACACCTTCGCGACCGTCAATCATAAACAAAATAACATCTGCCATATGAAGAGCTTGTTCTACTTGTGTTCTCATCCCTTCCATGAGCGGATCATCTTTGTTCTCATCAAGGCCCGCTGTATCAATAAGCTTAAGAGGAATATCCCCTAACTGACCAAAAGCCTCCTTACGATCACGCGTGACGCCAGGAAGATCATGGACGATGGCCATGCGTTTTCCGCACAAGCGATTAAAAAGAGTTGACTTTCCAACGTTTGGACGCCCCACAATCGCCACTTTTAAGCCATATTTTCGACAAAATACTTCTGAAAGAGACATCAAAACTGACCCTTACTTATTCATTAACTGCTGGCTAACAAAATGGAGAATGCCTCCATGTTTGTAGTAATCTACTTCATTTTCTGTATCGATTCGGCAAAGAAGAGGGATGCGCTCTTCTCGTCCATCCATCCGATGGATGCGCAAGCTTACCCGCATTCTAGGAGTGATCTCCTGATCAAATTCGATATCAAATAGCTCCGATCCTTCTAAATCAAGAGAAGCCCGCGTCCTTCCTTCAGTAAAGACAAGAGGAAGAACCCCCATCCCTACCAGATTACTTCGATGGATGCGTTCAAAACTCTCTGCAATGACAGCCTTTACGCCTAAAAGACGAGGTCCTTTTGCTGCCCAGTCTCGCGAAGATCCTGCCCCATAGTCTTTTCCTGCAATAACCACCAAAGGAACTTTGTTTTCTTGGTAGCGCATAGCGGCTTCATAAATGGAAAGAATCTCCCCTTCTGGCATATAACGGGTAATTCCTCCTGAACGGCCAGGAGTCATTTCATTTTGCAGGCGAATATTGGCAAAAGTTCCCCGCATCATCACCTCATGATTTCCTCGACGGGATCCATAAGAGTTGAAATTTTTTTCCTCCACATTATGGCTTAAAAGGTAGCTCCCCGCAGGACTATCCTTCTTAATACTGCCCGCAGGAGAGATATGGTCTGTGGTAATGCTATCCCCGAGAATAGCAAGCGGACGCGCCCCTTTTATTTTCTGTTCAAAAACGACTCCTTTGTCAAAAAAAGGAGGACATTTGACGTAGGTGCTGGCTTTGGGCCACTCATAAATAAGGCCCCCTTCAACAGGCATTTGCGCCCATTCTTCATTTCCTTCAAATACATTAGCGTATCGTTTTGTAAACATCTCTGGTGTTAAAGAGGACTTAACAACCGCTTGAACTTCCTTATTGGATGGCCAAATATCGTGCAGATACACATTTTTTCCCTCTTGATCTTGCCCTAAAGGGTCTTTTGTCAGATCCACTAAGATTGACCCAGCAAGGGCATAGGCAACCACAAGCGGCGGAGAGGCCAAATAAGACAATTTTACCTGCGGGTGAATCCGTCCTTCAAAGTTCCGATTTCCTGAGAGAACAGCAGCAACGGTGAGATCGTTGGCATCGATGGCTTTTGCAATAGGATCAGGAAGAGGTCCAGAGTTACCAATACATGTGGTGCATCCATATCCCACCAAATAAAATCCTAAATCATCCAAGTCTTTTTGGAGTCCTGCTTTCTCATAATAATCACTCACCACTTGACTGCCAGGAGCAAGAGATGTCTTAACCCATGGCTTACACTTTAATCCCTTCTGAAGGGCCTTTCTGGCTAAAAGTCCCGCTCCTATCATCACCATAGGATTTGAGGTATTTGTACAGCTTGTAATAGCGGCAATAGCAATATCCCCATGTCCTAAGGTATAGCTTTCTTCTTCAACAACGACTCTTTTCTCGGCCTTCCCCTCTTGCGCAAGGAGAGACCGCGAAGATACTGCAACATTTTTCAAAAGAATTTTATCCTGGGGACGTTTAGGACCTGCAAGACTTGGTTCTACATCTCCTAAGTTTAACGTCACTGTATCCGTAAATTCAGGGTCTCTTCCTCGCCATAATCCTTGTTCTTTTGCATACGCTTCCACAAGTTTGATGCGATGAGGGTCACGTCCTGTAAACCGCAGATAAGAGAGGGTTTCGTCATCAATAGGAAAAATGCCACAGGTAGCCCCATATTCTGGGGCCATATTTCCAATGGTAGCGCGATCTTCAATGGTCAGATGCGAAAGCCCTGGCCCACAAAACTCCACAAATTTTCCCACAACGCCTTTGGCTCGCAAAAGCTGTGTAATGGTAAGAACAAGATCTGTTGCCGTGGTCCCTTCCCTAAGCGCTCCTTCAAGGCGCACTCCAACCACATCGGGAATCGCCATAGAAAAAGGCTGTCCCAACATGGCTGCTTCCGCCTCAATCCCCCCTACTCCCCACGCAAGGACACCTAAGCCATTGACCATAGGAGTATGACTATCAAGACCCACGAGCGTATCGGGATAGGCTTCGAGACGCCCCTCTCGTGTTGCTGACCATACGACTTGTGACAGGTACTCCAGGTTGACCTGATGGCAAATTCCTGTTCCTGGGGGAACTACCCGAAAATTATTAAAAGCTTTCTGTCCCCACTTTAAAAAAGCATATCGTTCGTAATTACGCTCTACCTCTCGCTCAACATTAAATTTATAAGCATCAGGCCGAGCAAAGCGATCAACCGTTACGGAATGATCCACAATAAGGTCTACAGGGACGGATGGATTCACAAGAGATGGGTTTCCTCCCTTCTCAGCAATCGCCGTCCGCATTGCGGCTAAATCAACAACAGAAGGAACCCCCGTAAAATCTTGCATCAAAACACGTGCAGGCATAAAGGAGATCTCATGGTCAGACGTACGGGTCTTTCCCCACTCTGCAAGGGCTTCAATATCTTCTGCTTTCACAATACGCTCATCCTGAAGGCGAAGCATGTTCTCAAGAAGAATCTTCAAGGAGTAGGGAAGGTGAGAAATATCTTTAAAGTGCTTTGACGCTTCCTTGAGAGAGTAATAAGTATACTCTTGCCCCTCCACGGTGAGGGTCTTGCGCGTCTGAAGATGATAGGACATGGCGTCGTTCCTGTGGTTAAAAGTGAGAAGAGTATACACCCTTTATTCAAAAGGGTTAACCCCATCTCAAGCCTGGAACCTCAAAATCTTTTACATTTCTTGTGACCATTTTTAAAAGGGTGTCTTCAGGCATGTCTTCTCTCCTTAGCCTGCCTAAAAAAGAAAGGATCACAAATAATTGTTAGATCTATTCAGGTTTTTTATGGCTTTTTTCTAAGCTTGTAGGGCAATCATTTAGATCTGAAGGAGTTTGACGACAGACGCCATCTTCTGTCCAGACATAATAAGGAAAATAGAGGACTACATCTTGGCAACATCCCTGCAATGTTATCTGTTGGTAGTTTGTTGTTGCAACCTGACAGTTTGAATCAGAATAAGCTTGGCAATCTGCTAATTGAGCTTCGAGCTTGCTCCAAAGAAATAATGGAAAAATGACCGATAGATAGATAATGACAAACCAATATTTTCGAATCATAAAATATTTTCCTCCCTGAATGACTGATACTTTTAAAATACCCTCACAAAGCTTCTGTATAAACACTGTGTTTTAAGAAAGCCTTAAGAGCAACCAACACACCCTTGTCATCCTCGAGCTAAACGCTCTTGTTCCTGGCTTGATCGAGGTCTTAGAGCTTCTTTATCGGGGATGAACAGGATCTAATAAGCGACACAAAATTTGGTCCGCCTCACGCTGTCTTTCTTACCAAAGGCTTATAGCGCAACCGATGAGGTTGATCCGCATCCATGCCTAAGCGGCGTTTATGGTCTTCTTCATAGGCTTGATAGTTGCCCTCAAACCACTCCACATGGCTGTCTCCTTCAAAGGCCAGAATATGGGTGGCAATTCGGTCAAGGAACCAACGATCATGGCTAATGACAACGGCGCATCCAGCGAATTCAAGCAAGGCTTCTTCAAGAGCGCGAAGGGTATCAATATCCAAATCATTCGTAGGTTCGTCTAAGAGCAAGACGTTCACACCCGACTTTAGCATCTTTGCAAGATGAACTCGATTGCGCTCTCCTCCCGACAGTTGTCCCACTTTCTTTTGTTGGTCAGTCCCCTTAAAATTAAAGCTAGCACAATAGGCGCGACTTTGGATTTTACGTTTACCCAATTCAATCTCGTCATGACCTTGAGAGATTTCCTGCCACACGGTTTTATTCGGATCAAGGGTATCACGGGATTGATCCACAAAACCTAGCACCACCGTTTCTCCAATACGAATTTGGCCCTCATCTGGGGTTTCACTTTGGGTAATCAGTTTAAAAAGAGTTGATTTTCCTGCGCCATTAGGACCAATCACGCCGACAATCCCTCCAGCGGGAAGCTTGAAAGTTAGATCTTCAATCAAAAGACGGTCCCCAAATCCCTTAGAAAGATCCTGAGTTTCGATAACAACGGACCCCAGTCGTGGCCCTGCAGGAATAATAATTTGGGCTGTTTCCTGAGACTTGCGTGCATCTTGAGCCAAAAGTTCCTCATAGGACTGGATACGCGCTTTACTTTTCGCTTGACGCGCCTTAGGGGATTGGCGAATCCACTCCAATTCCTGAGCCAGAGTCTTTTGGCGCGCTGATTCTTGTTTTCCTTCGAGCTCTAAGCGCTTTTGTTTTTGCTCAAGCCAAGCGGAATAATTGCCTTCAAAGGGGATTCCTTGCCCACGATCGAGCTCTAAGATCCATCCCACCACATTATCAAGAAAATACCGATCGTGCGTTACAAGAATGACAGTTCCCTTATATTCTTGAAGATGTCGTTCAAGCCAAGCCACCGACTCTGCATCCAAATGGTTTGTAGGCTCATCAAGAAGCAAGATGTCGGGCTGCTGAAGAAGAAGGCGGCACAACGCCACACGTCGCTTCTCTCCCCCCGAAAGAGTCCGAACAGCGGCATCTCCTGGAGGGCATCGCAAAGCGTCCATCGCGATCTCAATTTTTCGACTGAGGTCCCATCCATCCATATGTTCAATTTTTTCTTGGAGATCCGCTTGCTCAGCCAGAAGAGCATTCATCTCGTCATCGGACATGGGCTCTGCAAAACGTGCACTAATAGCTTCAAAACGATCCAAGAGAGATTTTGTCTCGGACAACGCCTCAAGCACGTTTTCTTCAACAGTTAAATCAGGATTTAGTTCTGGCTCTTGAGGTAAATAGCCAACCGTTGTCCCTTGGGCAGCCCAGGCTTCGCCGTTAAACTCCTTATCCATCCCCGCCATGATTTTCATGAGGGTAGATTTTCCCGCGCCATTCACACCGATAATCCCAATTTTAGCGCCAGGGTAAAAGGAAAGCCAAATATCTTTAAAAACCTCTCGGCCCCCAGGGTAAACTTTCGTGAGACCCTTCATGACATAAATATATTGATTGGATGCCATTGCAACTCCTGAGATAAGATGGTGGGCCCGGCAGGATTCGAACCTGCGACAACTCCGTTATGAGCGGAGGGTTCTGACCACTGAACTACAGGCCCTTGAGAACTTTCCCTTAAAATAACGAAAATCCAGACAGGGTCAATGAAAAAGTCATACTTTACGCTCTATCCCTTCAGAATTAAGACAAAAGCGAAGGAGAGATGGGAAGAGTAGAAAAAGAACGACACTCTATATTTATGATTTGGCGAAGCGAGCTTTGATTTTGAAAGAAAGAATCAAATGTTTTAAATAAGGCGCATGCTTCTCTTCTTCTTCCTTGTTCCAGAAAAACAAGCCCTAAAACTTTCATCCCTTGAAAATTAAGAGGTTGCCATTCAAGTGTTTTCATCGCGTAGGTTTTAGCATTATCAAACCTTTCCTTCTCTAAATAGGTTACCGAAGCATTAAGACACCCATACCAATTCCGACTCCCAAAAGCGCAAGCTAGTTTGTTAAGTGGCAAATTATTTGAAAAATTAAAGGACACATAGAGAGAAGAAAAACAGATGCCAACGATAACAAACGTCAAGATATTTATTCCTATCAAGATCGCTTTTACCCTCAACGTTAAGCTGACACTCAAGAATCCCCAGTTGGTTAATGCAAAGAAGTACCCTATCATCAACGCAGTTAAAAAGTAAGGAAGTGGCTGAATGAGAGGGAATTGGAACAAGGATTGAATACCAAGGATAAGAGAGAAAAAAATAAACTCGGGATAAAACAAGAAAATTCTTTTTATTTCCTTCCGGAAAGAATACGCAACATTACAAAATAAAATAAAAAAGAAAAACGCTACGATAACCCCGTCTTCAGCTAATAAATGCAAAAATTCATTATGCGGGCTCAGAAAAATCATATTTTCGTTATGTTCGGGAAACAAATTGCTCATATAAGGTAAGGAGGCGAATTCAAATTGACCTACACCCACCCCTAACGGATTTTCTAAAATCATCTTAAGAGAGTTAAGATAAAGTGACCACCGCACAGAAAAACTTTTTGTTACACTCGATGGAACAACTCTCGAGAGAAGATCTGTGTTTTGGAGATGTAGATCTATGTTTTGGAGAATAAAATCTGAAAGAAGGTGAGTTAATTTTACCGAGACGATAATAAGAAAAGCAAGTAGTATTATTTTTAATATTTTTTTAATAAACTTCCTGTCGAGAATAAGAGTTGCGCTCAATAATAAAAAAAGAGCGATAATTATAGACCTACAAGATGTAAAGTATATATAACTTATTGATAAAGAAGATAATAGCTCGAGAAAAGCAGATCTCTTGTGGGCTCTCCACAAACGAACGAGACTCCCAAATTGAAAAGCTAAAGAAAACCCTATAAATTCAGCCGCAAGATTGATGTTCCCAAAAGTTAAGTAAGGAGGCGTGGAGGGATCCACAATATAACACGAAAGCGCTGCCATTAAAAAAACAAACGATATGATAAAAAGCCCCTTTTCAATGCAATTGAACCCCTTCTCTTGCTGAGAGACAAAGAAATTAAGGAAAAAGATAACCGCTGCCCAAAATATAAAACGGCGCAGATTTTCATAAGAGACTAACGAAACATTATGAAGAAAAGAATTAAAAACTAATAAAATACAAATGATCCCTATAAAATAAAGAGACAATTTAGGTAGCCTTGGAAGAGCCAGAATGGTTTCTTTATACAAAAAAGTAAGCATTAAAATATTAATAGAAAAAAGAGTAAAGATCCATTTTATTGTATTATAAGGGTCTGGGAATTTCCTAAAAATAAAACAAGAAGAAGCCATAAGAGCAAATAAGATAAGCCCTAAGCCTCCAGAGCCCAGCTTTTTATATTCAAGCATATTCTTATAAAAGCCCACTTGATCCCGCCTCTAACCGCCCCTTGATAATACGATAAGATCTCTTCCCGAGATCTTTCAAATACTCAGTTATCTTCGCCCTTATTCTCTTACGCAAGTTTTTGCATTCCTTCTTAGGATAAGATAAGGGCTCACAAAAAGAGAAAGGATATCAATAGAAGCTTTCTCTCTTTATAATAGACGCAGGCCTCTGAACATGTTTTTTATCTTCTTTTTTCCAGATCAGAAAAACTCTGTTCTCACAGGTTACACTAGTTACTATGGTGACTATGGTAGCTATGGAGAGGAACTTTTTGATGGGAAGATGTTTTTGCAACCAAAGCCGTAGCTCCCAAAATTAAACTTAACATTAAAGTCAATAAATAATAATTATTCATCATCTTCTCCTCTTAGATACATTTTTTGTTAATTCCATTCTTCCTATATTATGGATCTCCTGATCCTTCACCATCCAGGATTATCAGGACACGTTTAACAGTATACAAAATGGGGATTAAAATTTTGTTAATCTCATGCAGATTGAAAAGTTTCACCCCAAAACATGATACCCTTCATCTACAAACTCGATATTTCCTGTCATTGCTGACGCCGCATCAGACACTAGAAACGCTGCTAAATTTCCCACATCCTCTATAGAAATCAACGTATGAGAGGGGACTTCCTGTTTTACCTTTTCAAGTAATTCATCAAACTGATCGATCCCTGCAGCAGCCCTTGTTTCTAAAGGTCCCGGAGAAAGGGCATGAACTCGAATTTTCTTTGCTGAAAGCTCATTTGCCAAATACATAACGGAACTTTCAAGCGCTGCTTTAACAGGCCCCATTAAACTGTAATGAGGAATCACTTTTTCTCCTCCATAAAAAGAAAGGGTTAAAAGACATCCGCCATTTTTCATAAGAGGTTCCGCCTGCTTTGCCACACGTATAAAAGAATGACAGGAAATATCCATGGCCAAACAAAAACCGCTTTGAGAGCAGTCAATAAGTCTTCCATGCAGATCTTCTCGCGCAGCATACGCCACAGAATGGAGGATAAAATCAAGAGAGCCCCAGTCTCTTTTAATAGAGTCAAAAACAGCTTCGAGCTGCCCGGGAATCCGAAAATCACACGCAGCAATGATGGGGCAGTGTAAGTTTTCCGCTAAGGGACGAACAACAGCTTCCGCCTTGTCGTTGAGATACGTAATTGCGAGAGTAGCTCCTAACTCATGAAAAATTTTGGCACAGCCGTAAGCAATGCTTTGAGAATTAGCGACTCCAATAATAAGACCTTTTTTTCCTGAGAGACTGACTAAATTGCGCATGAGATTCCCCTTAATTACAAAGTTTTCTGAGCAAGATGGAGCGCGTCTGTTGCAATAATAATTTCTTCATTTGTGGGTATCACCCAAACAGGCAAACTCTTAGAGGTATTAATTTGAAAAGCTCTAGAAGGAGAATTTGAACAGTTAAGAAAGCCATCAATTTCAATATCTAACCACCCTAACCCTTCACAAACTTTTTGGCGAATAGTCGGCTCGTTTTCTCCAATTCCTCCCGTAAAAATCAAAACATCAAGTCCCTGCAGAGCTGCGACTAAAGATCCTAGATCGCGTTGAATGTGATAACAAAAATAATCAATCGCTTGATCCGCTCGAGGCGTTTTACTCTTGAGCAAGGCTTGCATATCATCACTTACTTCTGAAAGACCGAGGAGACCTGACTTGTTGTAGAGAAGATCAAGCATATCTTGAATTGAATACCCTTTGTGTGAAAGAAGGTAAAGGATGACACCAGGATCTATACTTCCACAACGCGTTCCCATGGGGAGTCCATCAAGGGCTGTCATTCCCATCGTCGTCGCTACACTCTTTAAGTCTTTAAGTGCACATAGACTGGCGCCATGTCCCAAGTGAGCAACAACGACCCTACCTTGGGAGTTTTCTCCTATGAGCCCAGGTAGTTTCTCAGCTATATAGCGATAGGAAAGACCATGGAACCCATATCGCCGAACCCCTTCATCCCAAAAATGGTAAGGAAGACCAAAAAGTGTCGCTAAAGGAGATTGGGTGTGATGAAAAGACGTATCAAAACACGCCACTTGAAAGAGGGTCGGGTGTAACGATTGTAAAGTCCGGATTCCCGCTAAATTATGTGACTGATGAAGAGGCGCCAAAGGATCCAATGACTCCAAATAAGTGAAAACTTCTTGATTAACACCTACCGATTCTACATAGCGCTCTCCTCCATGAACAACACGATGTCCTGCGGCTATTAAGTGGACTTGAGGAAAACTCCGTTTGATCCAACTGAGAAGATGTTTTAATGCCGTATTGAAATCGGCTTTCCCCTTGATATCCTCCCTTTCAAGAGGCTTCTTATCATTATAGGCTGAAAAATGAATAACATGAGGAAGACCTTCAAACTTGCCCCGACAGAGAAGGACAAGCTCCTTTTTACTTTCTTTGCTTGCATAAAGAGCAAACTTTATACTGGATGAGCCAGAATTGAGCGCGAGAATAGCTTGCATTACTTCATTTTCTCTTTCAACCTCAAGTTGTTTTGAACCACAATTACGGCAAGGGCACTTGAAGCTAGGCGTGTAATAGGCTTATCCGAACGACTCGTTAAAATAATAGGAACCCTAGCCCCAAGAACAAGTCCTGCGCTTTGCGCATTTCCTAGATACTCTAACTGTTTTACAAGAACGTTGCCTGACTCTAGATCAGGAGCAATAATAATGTCAGCTTGCCCTGCGACAGGCGAGACAATCCCTTTAATCTTTGCAGCTTCTTTTGAAACCACATTATCAAAGGCAAGGGGGCCATCCAATACTCCACCCGTAATCTGTCCTCGATCTGCCATTTTACAAAGCGCTGCAGCATCCAGTGTACTTGGGATGTCAGAAGAAATAGTTTCTATAGCTGAGAGAAGAGCCACTTTCGGGAGCTTTATACCGAGAGCGTGAGCAAGATCAATAGCGTTTTGAACAATATCTTTTTTATCTTTCAAAGTGGGGTAGATGTTAATGGCCGCATCGCTGATAAGAATCATTTTAGTATAATTGGGAATATCCATTACAAAAACGTGACTCATACGACGCTCTGTCCTAATACCAGAGTCTTTTTCTAACACCGCATGCATCAGCTCATCCGTATGTAAAGCCCCTTTCATTAATGCTCCCACTTTACCTTCTCGAACAAGAAGCACTCCTTTTTCAGCGGCGGCATGACTATGGGGAGTCGAGACAATCTCATAAGGACTCAAATCAATCTTGAGCTTGTCGCCCATGGCCCGAATTTTCTTTTCAGGTCCAACGAGAATAGGAATAATAAGTTTTGCCTCTGCTGATTCGATAGCGCCTAATAAAGACACTTCATCAGTGGGATGAACAACCGCAGTTTTTATTGGCTCAGCATCCCGAAGATCTTGGATAAATTCTTCGTAAAGCTTTCCAGGCTTATGCAAAGTCACGCTAGGCAGCTCAACTCGAGGACGCTGTATTTTTTCATCTGAGGCTCGAACAACAGCCGTACCATTAATGACTTCTTCATTGTTTTGGTTTGTTATGGTACAAAGGAAAGTGATATCCTTGTTCGAAGGATTTTTCTCCATGACTGTAACAGTTGCTGTTACGGTATCTGCGATGCCTATTGGCTTTTTAAAGTTTAAAGACTGCCCAATATAAATGGTGCCCGGACCTGGGAGCTCCGTTCCTAAGACGGTTGAAATAAGGGCTCCCCCCCACATTCCATGGGCGATGATCTTATGAAAATGATCACTCTGAGCAAATTCATCGTCCACGTGCGCAGGATTAATGTCTCCCGACATGATGGCAAATAATTCTATATCTTTTTTAGTCAAGGTACGGATAAGCCGAGCCGTATCTCCAATGTTAATTTCATCAAAAGTTTTGTTAGTAATATACCGCATGTATTCTCAGTCCCTATCTCGCCGTATATCCCCCATCAATGACTAATTCACTCCCAGTTACAAACTTTGATTCATCAGAGGCAAGGTAAAGGATACCATAAGCAATATCATTAGGTTCTCCTACATGACCGAGGGGATGAAGTTTATTTAAATGCTCACGATAAACTTCTACTCCCTGAGGGAATTGCTCTCCTAATGTCTCTGTAAGGGGAGTCCAAATAAATCCTGGATGGACTGAATTCACACGTATTTTATCTTTCGCATAAAGCATTGCATCTGTCTTAGACATCAACCGCACAGCACCCTTAGAGGCATGATAAGGAGGAACATCAGCAGCCCCCACAAGACCATAGATAGAGGAGAGGTTAATAATGCTTCCCCCTCCGTTCTTCTGTAAGTAAGGAATGACATGCTTTGTGCAGAAAAAGACGCCTTTGACGTTAATGGTCATGAGACGATCCCACTCTTCTTCGCTAATTTCATGAGTCGGTTTCGTAGTGCCAATAATTCCTGCATTATTAACGAGAACATCTATCTTTCCAAACTCCTTATTAACAGAAGTCATGACCTCTTGAACTTCCTTCTCATCGGCTGTATTCAAGTGCCAAAATTTAGCGACTCCGCCTTCTTGTTCAATTTGTTTAGCGACCTTCTTACCTTCTTCCTCATTAACATCTGTTACAGCAACCTTTGCTCCCTGTTGAGCACATAAGAGAGCCACGGCCCTCCCTATTCCCATTGCTGCTCCTGTAACGATAATGGATTTGTTGTGAACCCTTTGCATAGACATCTCCTTAACACTGTTAAAAGTTATCTATAAGTAAAGCAGGAGTTGATTAAAAATTGATTAAAGTTATGGTTACTTGTCTCCCTTAATTATTTTTTAATTAATTGTATGTCATGTTCTCTCAACACACACTAAGAAAGAATTGGACATGAAAAAGCTGGCCTTAGTGACGGGAGGAACACGCGGCATTGGAGCCGCAACTTCCCAAAAGTTACAAGAGAAAGGATACAACGTCGTTTCTGTTTACCAAGGGAATGACACCTCTGCATGCGCTTTTCAAAAACAAACAGGCATTCCCATTTATAAATGGGATGTGAGCAACTTCAAATCATGCCAAGAAGGCATCGCGAAAGTAACCCAGGATTTTGGCCCCATTGATATTCTTGTTAACAACGCTGGCATTACAAGAGATGGAGTCTTTCATAAAATGGACTACGAACAATGGGCAACTGTCCTTCAAACGAATCTCACCTCTTGCTTTAATATGTGCCGACAGGTGATAGATTCCATGAGAGACCGTAAGTTCGGTCGTATTATTAATATTAGCTCCATAAATGGTCAAAAAGGACAGTTTGGTCAAACAAATTACTCTGCTGCTAAAGCCGGGGTCATAGGATTCACCAAAGCTCTTGCTCAAGAAAATGCCGCAAAAGGAATTACGGTTAATGCCGTTGCACCAGGATATATAGAGACCGATATGGTGAAGCAGATGCCCGAACAAATTTTAACTCAAATCACCCAGCAAGTTCCTTTAGGACGCCTCGGCAAACCGGATGAGGTCGCCCGTGCCGTTGTGTTTTTAGCATCCAATGAGGCTGAGTTTATTACAGGAACGACACTTACAATGAACGGGGGGCAGTATAATGTTTAAAAATGAAACCGTTTTTTAAACATTATACGGTAGACTACTAGAAAGCTTCGAATAAAAGGAGACAAACCATGGCTAAAGAAACACACATCCCCCCCTTCATGGAAGAAGGTTTGAATCCGTTTAAACACTTTAAGTTTCCAGGCGCTGACATTGAAAATCTTATGACAATGTATCAAAAAAATATAGAATTGATGAGTTCAGCTCAGGAGATCGCTACGGAAACAACAAAATCTGTAATGGAACTTCAACGTCAATATATGAAAAGAGCATTCGATCAATGGAATGACCAAGTAAAATCTTACTGTTCTAAAACTCCTCTTCAGGAAAAAGCTTCTAGCCATGCAGATGCCGCAAAAGAAGCTGTCAATCAAACTCTTGAGCACATTCAGGAAGTTAATTCTATTATTGCTAAGTCAAACGAGCAAATTAATGAATCTATTCAAAAGCGCTTTAAAGAAGGACTCGATGAGTCTTTAAATATGGCTAAAAAAAGCAAAAACAAGTGAAACGAGATCACCCTGCTCTCACATAGACTCCAGGAGCAGAACCGAGTGAGGGATAATTCTCTAGAGGCACCATCATGTGCCCACCAAAAGATTCCGCCCATTCCTGCCAAAGAGGCCACCACGATCCTTCAGTTTTTTCCGCTGAGTCAAACCACTCTTCTGGAGAATACGGGAAGTAAGAGTTTGTAAAAAAACCGTATTTATTTCGTTCTGGTGGATTCATCACACCCGCCACATGACCTGAACCTGCAAGAACAAATTTCAAAGGTCCTTTAAAGAGATGTACCGCCGGATAACTACTCTTCCAGGGGGATATATGATCATCAATAGTGGAAAGAAACAGGGCAGGTGTTGTGATATGTCTAACGTCAAGGGGGACACCCTTAATCGTCATGCCACCTGGCATCATAAGAAGGTTTTTTTGAAACCAGTCTCTTAAAATCTCTCGATGAAGAGTCGCAGGAAGACGCGTGGAATCTGAATTCCAATAAAGAAAGTCGAAGGCAGGAGGCATCTGACCGAGAAGATAGTTCTTAATAAAAAAAGACCAAACGAGCTCATTAGGTCGAAGCATGCTAAAAGTAGATTTTAATCTCTCCGCCTCTAAAAATCCTTTTTGAATCATGGTATCTTCAAGCCATTGAAGGCACTCTTCATCCATAAAGAGTTTCAGATCACCTATTTTTGTGAAATCGATAATCGTCGCTAGAAGGGTCATGGTTTGAAGAGAAAAGGGGGCGGTTGTTTTTGCAAGGTAGGCGCTAAGCGCCGTTAACATATTGCCACCAACACAATATCCCATTGTATGAAGAGAGGGAGAGTCCGTGAAAGTTGAAACGAACTCACAGGCCCGATACGCCCCTTCTAAAAGATAGTTCTCAAACGTCTTAGAACCTAGGTCAGATCCTGGATTGACCCAAGAGATAATGAAAACATTCTGACCTTGTTCCAGCATCCATTTTACAAAAGAATTTTTTGGACTTAAGTCAAAAATATAAAATTTATTAATCCAGGGAGGAATAATGAGAAGAGGAACAGAATACTGTTTTTCTGTCAGTGGCTTATAATGAATAAGTTCGAACAGTTCATTCCGAAAGACAACGTCTCCTTTGGTTGTCGCAATCGTTTCTCCCAATTTAAAAGCTGTTGGATCTGTCATTTTCATCCATTGCCCACTCGACATATCTTCTAAGAGCGTTTGAAATCCTTTTTTAAGAGAAGATCCATCCGTCTTTACCATCTCTTCTAAAACCTCGGGATTGGTAAAAGGAAAATTAGTGGGGGAAGCAGCTTCTATTAGTTGATTTGTATAAAACTGGAGTTTCTTCTTACTTAACTCGTCGATTCCGTCCACTTGAGACGTCAAGTTTTTCAACCAGCGCGATGTCATTAAGTAATATTCTTTCATGAACAAAAAATAAGGGATAGTGTCCCATGCCTCATGATGAAACCGCTTATCCGCTGCGTTTTCTGAAATCGTGTCTTGTTCCGGAAAGACCATTTTTTGCCAAAGGCTATTGACCTCTCTCAAAAGGTCTTCCTGGGCCTCCATCAGAACGGATGGTTTTTTAAGCAAAGATTGCGCTGCTTTGATAAACACATCTCCTATAAGGGTAGGAGAAATAGGAAGTTGCTTGTTCATCCCTTCAAAATAAGAAGAGGCCATCTTCTGGTTCATCTCTTGAAAATTTTTAAGAAAGGTGCACCAGGAATTCATTGTTTTTTCTTGATCTTCGGGTAACAACATCTTTCCTTCTCAAGAATATCCCATGGTTCAATGAGAATCATCTTCCGCCAGGAAAGTTAAAATATAATTAAAAAGGAAAAGGATTACGTTGCAGCTATTTCCAAAAAACCATGCATAAAAGAGACAGAAAACACATTATTAAAATATTAAGGGAATTAGCATACCATCATGCAATATATGAGAAGCCAATCATTGGCGTAAGATGATTGTAAAAATAACTATATAGCCTAACGGGAGAAAGAAGGACATGTCTTCTCAGAAAAAGGAATCGCAAGAAAATGAAAGCCCATATCCTTCTCAAAACACAAGTTCAACCTCCTCCAGCACTGAGGAAATAAGTTCCGACGCAGATATTTTCTCTTCTTCTCACCAATTTACGACCTCATTTGATCGAGAGTTTCATGCAAGACTTGGAAAGTTTTGGGCCTTATCTCCCGCTTCCACAGGGGGAGCTTTCTTAGATTGGATAACTCATCTGGCTCTTTCACCAGGAAAGCAGTTAGAACTCACAGAAAATGCTCTTCAAAAGTCCATGGCTCTTTTTGATTATGCTTTCTGGATTGCTAGCGGGACAAAGGCTGACCCTTGTGTTCCAGAAGCAGAGGATGACAAAAGATTTAAAGACGACTGTTGGAAAAATTGGCCCTATACCCTCTATCAACAAACCTTTTTGTTAACAGAAGAATGGTGGACTGAGGCAACATCCACCATAAGGGGAGTCTCTCAACATCACGCCACTGTCCTTCCCTTTCTCACCCGTCAATATCTCGATGTGTGGTCACCTCTTAATTTTCCTTTGACGAATCCTCAGGTCGTCGAAGCAACTCTCTACTCAAACGGAACGAACCTCGTAAAAGGAATGAAAAACTTTGAAGAGGACCTCAGTCATATCTTAAAAAAAGAACCACCTGTAGGCGCAGAAAAATTTAAAGTTGGGGTAAATTTAGCGACTTCAAAAGGAAAAGTGATTTATCAAAATCGTCTTATTGAATTAATTCAATATTCCCCTCTGACAGAGGATGTGTACGCTGAACCCGTTTTAATTGTACCCGCTTGGATTATGAAATATTACATCTTAGATTTGTCTCCCCACAATTCCTTAGTCAACTATCTTCTCGAACACAACCATACAGTTTTTATGATTTCTTGGAAAAATCCAACCTCCGAAGATCGCAATCTTGGATTTGAAGATTATGCCACCTTAGGAATCATGGAGGCATTAAAAGCTATTTCCACCATCATCCCAAAAAGAAAAATTCACGCTGTGGGGTATTGCTTAGGGGGAACTCTGCTTTCCATAGCCTCGGCAGCCATGGCGCGTGATGGAGATGACAGATTAAAGACAATCACCTTGTTTGCCGCCCAGGTTGACTATGAAGAGGCAGGTGAACTCCTTCTCTTTATCGATGAAAGCCAAATTACATTTCTCGAAGATATTATGTGGAATAAGGGGTATCTTGATTCTTCTCGCTTGGCGGGGACTTTTAATATGCTTCGCTCCTATGATCTTGTCTGGTCTCAAATGGTGGAACGTTATCTTTTGGGAAAAAGACTTCACTTCACAGATCTTATGGCCTGGAATGCAGATGCCACACGTCTTCCCTATAAAATGCATTCTGAGTATCTGCGAAACTTATTTCTCAACAATCTTCTTACGGATGGTAAATTCACAGTGGGCGGGAAGCCTATCACACTTGATGACATCAAAATACCTCTGTTTGTAGTCGCAACCCAAAAGGACCACATTTCTCCCTGGAAATCAGTTTATAAAATTCATTTATATACGGATGCAGAAATCACTTTTTTGCTCACAAGCGGGGGGCATAATGCCGGCATCATCAGTGAACCAGGACATTCTCATCGAAGCTACCAAATAGCGACTCGTAAGGCTTCAGATAAGTATCTTTTCCCCGATGATTGGGTTGAAATCATTCCTCAGCATAAAGGGTCGTGGTGGCGCGCTTGGGAGAAATGGCTTTCTAAGCATTCTACAGGAAAAATTCCTCTCCCTTCCATGGGACATCCTACAAAAGGCTATCGTATTTTACGAGACGCCCCTGGTCTTTATGTTTTAGATAAATAACCTAACAATCATGGAATTAACGCTTTTTAAACCTTAAGATCTTAAGATTTTTCTCAAGAAACGTATCGCAAGGAAATTTAGGAATGTTGGAAGATCCTATTGTTATTGTCGCTGCAAAACGCACTCCTACGGGCTCCTTTCAAGGACAATTTCAGACCGTAAGCGCCGTTCAGCTTGGCGCTACAGCCATAGCAGCTGCTTTAGAAGCAGCCACAATTTCAAAAGATGACATTGACGAGGTTTTTATGGGCTGCGTCCTTCCAGCGGGCTTAGGTCAAGCACCAGCCCGCCAAGCCGCCCTTCATGCCAAACTTCCTGATAAAGTCAGTTGCAGCACTCTTAATAAGGTGTGCGGATCTGGTTTAAAAACTGTAATGTTGGCCCATGACCTTATTCAAGTCGGATCGATAAACATAGCCATTGCGGGCGGGATGGAAAGTATGACGAGAGCTCCTTATCTACTTCCAGGCGCACGTGCTGGTTTTCGGATGGGCACACATAAAGTTCTTGATCATATGCTTCTCGACGGCTTGGAAGATGCCTCTACAGGAGGTCTTTCTATGGGCCTCTTTGCAGAAAAAACAGCTGAAAAATATGGATTTACCCGTGAACAGCAAGATGCCTATGCCATCGAGACTGACAAGCGAGCCCTTGAGGCCATCGCAAAAGGTTACTTCAAAGAGGAGATCACGCCCGTCCTTGTCGAGACAAAAAAGGAAACGCTCACCATTAGCGAAGATGAACCTCCTCTAAAAATTAACTTTGACAAGATTCCCCTGCTCTCCCCTTCCTTTCAGAAAGAGGGAACGATTACTGCCGCTAATTCAAGCCCCATTAGCGATGGAGCCGCCGCCGTTGTTGTAATGAAAGCCAGTGAAGCCAAAAAGAGAAACCTGACACCTCTTGCGAAAATCATTGCCCATGCTCAATACTCACGGGAACCTGAATGGTTCACCCTCGCCCCAAGCCAAGCCATTGAAAAAGTGCTGAAAAAAGCCAACTGGAAGAAAGAAGACGTGGATTTGTATGAAATCAATGAAGCTTTTGCAGTTGTCGCCATGGCGATTATCAAGGATCTCGATCTACCCCGTGAGCGCATCAACATTCACGGAGGGGCATGTGCTCTTGGGCATCCCATTGGCGCTACAGGCGCTAAACTTCTGACCACCCTTGTCCATGCCCTTAAAACCCACCAAAAGAAAAAGGGGGTTGTTTCTCTTTGTATCGGCGGTGGAGAAGCCGTCGCCATGGCGGTAGAGTCGTGGGAAGAGTGAGCCTTTATGTCTGTAAGGTCTTCGTCAACCACAAGACGAGGTCATCATCTAAAACAACTGAACTTCCATAGGCAACGGAATGATAGTGAGACGTTAGCCCCTGTCCATCAGGAGAATACCCTCTTTTTACATAGAGTTTTTGAGCCTCTCCATAATCAGCAAAGAGCCCTACACCTATGCCCACCCGTGTTCCTTTAGAACCTGCTTCTGTTTCTGCCAACGCAAGAAGCATTGATCCAATGCCGCGCTGTCTAAAAAAAGGTAAAACATTTAAGTCGGAAATCTCAGGAATATTTTTCTCTCGAAAAGAGGGATACTCCGAATGCCATTTAAGCGTCACATAACCCGCAAAAACACCCTCCTGAAAAGCCACCCAAACACATCGGTGGTTTTTCTCCTGCTCCTCTAAATATTGTTCATAAAGGGAGGCTGGTTTGGTCCACCCGATGTGTACAAAAGCAGCCACCATAAGAGGAATATCTGCTTGAGAAAGAGGACGGCAGCTTACGCCTCGCGGAACATTGCCCGAAGAGCCCGAGTTTTCCTTTTGGTAGAGCTTAATTTTACTTTCTTCGTCCCCCAAAGATATCATTTTTTCAAAGGCCACAGGTAAGAGATACTGATGGCAGAGATAAAAATACAAAAAGGAAATCACTTGATAAACAGCGGCGTGTCCTTCTGGATATCCCTCAAAACCTATATAAGCCGCAGCGCCTTTCTCTATAAAGCTACGGGCGAAGGTTTCTGTTCCTAAACAGCATCCCGTGTTGACGATAATTTGATCATTAAGCTTTAAAAACGCCGCGCAGTCGGCACCCGTCAAGAAACGATGATAGGGTATTGCCTTTTCAAGATCGGAAGAAAGTTCTGGTAAGATCATCCCCCTTTCTTCTCCATGACAAGACACAATGACAATTTTAGAAAGAGGCAACTTCCCATTCAAACAAGAGATAAGTGCGTTTACATGCCCAATAAAATGACACCTTACATTCACCCCAAAAGCCTCCAACGCGCTTCTCAAGGCAATCGCTTCCAAAGCCTCCCCTACCACGATTAAATCGGCGTGGGATGTCAGATCACTAATCATAGTCCATGCACCCTATCTGTCTCTCATCCTTATGCTTTAATAGGAATATATATTAAAGATAACGTGTTTGACCATCCGTCACTCCGCCCTAGAGTTGCTCGGGATGCAGACTTTCTAAGACAGCTTTTTCAAGACACTAAAGGTTTAGGACGACACTCTTATTTTATACTTTTGCCCCTATTTTTTAAATAATTAATCTGTTTTTAATATTTTTTATTTATATTTAAAAATGTATAGAGATTTTCAAATAAATGGAGGCGTTAATGTTACCAACAAAAGCAGCTATTTTAGGATCCCTCACTGGGGCTTTTATGAGTGTTCAGGGAGCTCCTACCATCGCCGATTTAAATCATACCGCTATTCCTGTGGAGCATATTGATAAGAGTGATGTACTCCATAAACATCCTGAGACAAATGTAGAATGCGTTCGTCAATTTCCTTGTTAATCATCTAATATCAAGCTACTAATACAAATAGAGTTTATCCTCTAAGTGAAAGGCAAAGAAAACAACTACTATAGGGTGTTGTATCTTTCAAAGCAGCGGGCAGAATTTTTCCTTTCTCTGCTCACAAAAAAGTTTAAAAACGACTCTGTAATAACGCTTCCTTTCACATTAAGTTACTCTAGGTATCTTCCCTCATCAAAAAGTTTCTATCCCCTTGACCTTCTGTTCAAACTTATCGAGGTCTTTTACAAAGCGTGGTGTAAAGATCAGGGTCTCTCTAATGGCTCCTTTGAGAATCCGTCGAATTTCTCGTTTTTTCTGACTTGGAGAGAGAGGGTCTTTTTGTGTGCACCACTTCACAATGTGGTCATACACGCCATAGCAAAAATCACGCGCAGTCCCTGCCATGCTGGCCGCATGTCCCCACATATCATGGGTGCCACTCAGAAGTTCACTAATCAAGTATGGGATTGCTAACCCAATCAGCACTCCTGTGATCGCTTTTTGAGTCTCATCACTTCCCCCTAAGTATGCAGGAATAAGCATCACCAAGGAGACAATAATAGGCGCAAGATTTGTGAGAGCATTTTGACAGAAAGCCCAAACCATTCCCACGACTTTGGCAGCTCCTGCTCCCCACCAATAAGGATCCTTAACGCTTTCTTTCCATCCTCGCTTAGGGCCTGATCCTTTAACACTAATGTCGTCCAACGTTTCTTGAACATTATGGCTTTGCAAAAAGGCTTCGGGAACAAACCCTAAAGCAGCCATTGTTATGCTCAAAGCAAGTGCTCCTTTCCAGTCCATAAATGCACTGAAGAGCCCGAAGAGAGAAACTGCAATAAGTGAGAATCCAGCGGGAAGGCCGAGACCTGCCAAAATTCTGGCAGCTTTTCGTGTTGTGTGACTACCTTCTTCTGGGTTTACTTCTTCGTTAAAATGCAAATGCTCTTGCGCATATTGAGTAAGGGTCACATAGGCCAGAAGACCTTCAACTTTCGCCTCGTCTGCTATATCTCCTTTAAAAAAATACCGCGCCCAGGCCTTAACTTTACTGTTTTGTGCCAAAAGAGGGTATTTGAGAAGATCATAAAGATTAGCTAGCTCCTCCTTGGAGAAAGAGTCAAGGCTCGCGTCTAACTCACGCAGAGCCAACACGCGTCCTTTCACATGTTCTAGAACCGTCGGATGAAAGACCCTTGAGACGGCGTTTTTCATCCCTTTCCAGGATTGAGCTACAAGGTAAGGAAAAAAGCCAATAGAACTGAATACAAAGTACTGCGTATTCGCGTTCCACCATCCCGTTGAATCCTCATCTTGTTGCTTGGTTTGATTGTGGTTTTGTTGCTGGAGTTGGTTAATATACCAAAACAACCATTCGAGGTAAACACCCGCGATAATTACCAAAGGAATTAAAATGCGATCGTATCTTTTTTCTTTAGCGCTTTTATGCATGGTAAAAGTACGCGTTGAAGGAGACGTCGCCTCTTGCATAAAAGATCCAGAATCTACAAGTGCGGTCAAACCAGCAGATACATTTATATAGTCTGCTAAAGGTCCAACAATGGGCAGATATTGCTTAAGATGATGGGCAAAAAATGAATTATAAATTGAGTATTCGACAATATCTGACATGGCTGCACTTGTTCCTGCAGCCATGGCAACGGCCCATCCAAGCCCTCCCCAATCCTGCCAACGCCAGCGATTCTCCACCACATGGCCTTGAAACCAGCGTCCAAAATCTTCTAAGGAGGTTCCTTTGATTTTTGAGTAAAGAAATTGAGCTTTCTTCAAAACAACCTCTCGTTCATCCAAGATCTGATCTTCGAGGTGAATGACATCACTCAATTGATCTTCTTCCACAGGAATCACAAGATTGCGAAGAGCTTGCTCCTTCAACTCCCTGAGGGAAGGGTCTCTTTCAACAATAAGAAGATGGCCACTCTCCCCGGAATGCTCGTCCAACGACCCTTTCTTGCAACAAGAAAAAGGCCAACAACCTGTCTTGGGAGAAGCCTCCACATCCTCTTCCCCTCCCTTTTTCTGGCAGCAAGAAAAAGGAGACCAACAGCAAGTCTTGGGGGAGGAGGAAGATTCCACATCTTCTTCTCCCCCTTTTTTCTTACAGCAAGAAGGCCAAGACCACCGAAAGCAGCATGTCTTTTCTTCTTCACCAAAGAGACCACTATCGACGGATCTTTCGTCTTCACTGTCAGAAGAACGTTCTCTAATAACGAGTCTGTTTTCTTGTTTCTTCCTACAAGGCCAACAAGAAGGGCATTTCTTTTTATCAGCCTTCCTGTCACCCACGTGCTCATCGGAAGAGCTAGACCCTACCCTACGATCTTCTTCATCAGAAGAAGATCCCGATTTTTTGAAACCATTGACGGAATGGTCAGAGGGTACTATGTCCGTCATAGGGGTAGTATGGTAAGTCGTTCCATTTTTTCCGTTTAGCAGGGGAGATTTTTCTCTCAAATCGACTTGTAGAGGGGTTCCTAAGGTCGGGGAGGGTTTAATCCCAGTAACGGACGGGAGTTGTTTCGTTTCCGTCTCATCATCCATTGCCGCGGCAATATCGCCCCACAGCATGGAAAAAATAATTAAGCAGGAAATCAATCGCTTAAACATAAAACAGGAGCCTCATCTTATAACTCTAAACTCTAAGAGCTCTCTCGTCTTACCTATCTTTCACATAAGATAGTGCGTCTATTGGAAAAACTATATCAATAATAGATATCCTACTTCAAGTTGAAAAATAAAATATAATGCTAAGATCTTAACACCCCAGAAATTCATAGCGACCCCTTTTGTAAAAGGGTATACTTATGATCAATCTTATTCGTTCGTGGCCAGAGGAGTATATGCCTACCCTATCCCTTAAGGATATCACCCTATATTACGAGAGTCATGGTCAGGGGGAGCCTCTGGTGCTTATTGCAGGGGTTGGGACGGACAGCCAATCGTGGGCATCACAACTTCCTGAGTTTACAAAGTCTTTCCGGGTTGTTGTTTTTGATAATCGCGGCATTGGTCGAACGGACAAGCCTGCAGGAGCCTATTCTGTAGATCAAATGGCCCAAGACACTGTTGATCTTATGCGCGCCCTTGATATCCCCCAGGCGCATATTTTAGGTCATTCCTTAGGAGGACTTATTGCACAACAGCTCGCTCTCAAACACCCCTCTAGCGTCAAGAGCCTTATGCTGTGTTCTACATCTGCAAAAGTCCCTGCTATAACAAATTTTGTTTTAAAAAATTGGTTAGGGTCATTGCAACATGATATCCCTCTGGGTCTTTATATGCGCAGTGTCTTGCCGTGGATTTTCTCTGCAGATTTTTTTGAAAGTCAAAGCAAAGTGGAGAATTTTCTAACGCTGTGTACAGAAAATCCCTTTCCTCTCACAGCCACAGGGATAGAAGGACAAACGGCCGCTGTCGCAACCTATGATGCCCGAGAAGAGGTCCACAAGATTGCCGTGCCGACGCTCGTTCTCGCCGCGCGTCACGATATCTTGCTTCCTTGTTCTGCATCTCTCGAGCTGCATCAGAAAATTCCGCACTCTCACATGCACATTATGGAGACAGGCGGCCATGCTTGCCTTATCGAAGACCCCGTCTCCTATAATAAGACCGTGCTACAGTTTTTAAAGAATCTGTAAGAAAGCTTCCCAAAATGGCGGAGACTCTACTCCTGAGGGATGGGAAATCATCCTCTTGTTTTCTTATCACACTTTTCCAACGCTTTATCTACTAATTCAGATAAGGCTGTCTGAAAGGGGATACGTTTATCTCCAAAAACCGCACAGAGTCGCGTATAAAAAGGAGACTCGTGTATGGGTTGTGTGACGTTTGTTCGAGCCCAAAAGAGCCGCGAGCTTTCTACAGCAACTGCGCTGAATTCAAGCCTATAATCGGGATGTTTGGAAAGAAACTTTACCATGTGTTGAGATTTTAAGAACTTCCTAAACTGATGAAAATTCCCTCCAAACTCTTGTAAATAAAGATTACAAAGATTGGAGCCAAGTTCATCAGCGGTGATTTTTTCTTTTGTTATTTGCGTCGCTTTTGTGACCAAATTTTCTTTTTGGTCACGATCTAAGTCTCGATAACGAGCAATTTGGAAGGTTCTTCCCGAAGAGTCTTCCTCCAACGCTTGCAGCGATGATATTGAAACACACAGAGATATAGATCCCACAAATAAAACAACACTTTTAAAAAACATAATGCCCCTCATCCAAAAAAATTAAATAAGCCTGAGCAAGCCATAGAATAACAGCCAAAGTCAATGTCTTGTTGAAAAAACTAGAAAATTGGTGGGCGATACAGAGAGAACCTCTCTCTGACGTTGTGCAGAGGGGTTCTAAAAAACAGATGAACCCCTCGCATTGGTTTATTTAATTAGAGGACTTGAGTGCCTAAAACCTTTCAACAGTCAGTTGTTCTAGTAAGGTATTAAATCTCTTTACCTTATCTTCTGCAGTAGGGTTCGTTACAGATGTCAGTTCGTCCAACAACTGACCTTTTTGGCTGAGAGTTAGCCAAAGATAACTCGCGTGACCGTTTATAATGCCAAGGCATTGTTGAATACCAGCTTCGTCATTAAGGTCAGGATGAGCTTCTTGGAAGTTGAAAATTTTCTGTGATAACGCAGCTTGTTCTCTTGTATCTTCTATTTCTTTCAGGCGAAGATTAAATCTACGTACTTTATCTTCTGCAGTAGGATTCGTTACAGCTGTTAACTCATCCAACAACCGACCTTTTTGGCCAAGAGTTAGCCAAAGATAACTCGCGTGACCGTTTATAATGCCAAGACATTGTTGAATACCAGCTTCGTCATTAAGGTCAGCATTAGTTTCTTGGAAGTTGGAAATTTTCTGCGATAAAGCAGCTTGTTCTCTTGTATCTTCTATTTCTTTCAGGCGAAGATTAAATCTACGTACTTTATCTTCTACAGCAACGTTTGTTACAGATGCCAGCTCTCCCAACAACCGACCTTTTTGGCCAAGAGTTAGCCAAAGATAACTCGCGTGACCGTTTATAATGCCAAGACATTGTTGAATGCCAATGTCAGCATCAAGGTCAGAATTAGCTTTTTGGAAGTTAGAAATTTTCTGTGATAGCGTTCTTTGCCCAGCTTCCTCATTTTCTCCGTCCATGGAAAATGCTGGCAGCGATGCAAAGCTCATAGCTACTAAAAATGTGTATTGTAATAATTTAATCATTTGCTTTTACTCCTCGAAAATTAACTACCATTCAATGTATTGCAAAATTTATTTTGCACGAAAAAAAATAAAAAATTTAACAAATAAATCGTCTTAACAAGTAAATATATACTTATTTATTTTTTGCATTTCTATCGTAGAAAATACTAAAGCTAGGAGATAAATTTTAAAGGGTATTAAGACTCGTTAATATGGAAGGCAGAAAATAAGCCAACGGGGAGAGGTCAACCATTTTAAATATATAATATGTCTTTCACACACAAAAATATGGGCTATCCTTACTCATCGTCATGTGCTGGTTATATTAACGATAGAAAATCTCGATGATCCCTTTCACTTAATGGGTTTAACCGCAGTGAACTTATTGAGAGATAGAATTGCTCCTTGCCGTGAAAAGAGGAATAAAGCTAAGAATTAAATGAGGACCTACTTGATAATTGGTTCAAGACATCTTCTTTCTTCAGCGTTTTAAGAAGGTCTTTATGAGAAAATTCTGTCAATTCACGCAAAAACACCTATTTCTGCGAACGGAAACAGAAGAAACGTGTGTTACTCCATTTTCCTAACTGCTCCGTGGCATATTTTTAAAATTTCCTGATACTTCACTAAGTCACTGATTTCCCTGGTGGGCGCTGCAGGATTCGAACCTGCGACCCGCTGATTAAGAGTCAGCTGCTCTACCAACTGAGCTAAGCGCCCGCAAGAAAGGGGCTATAGCCCTTTCTTAAAAGGATTATCGAGAGTAGTACTCAACGACCAGGTTGGGTTCCATCTGAACAGGGTAGGGAACTTCCAAAAGGGTTGGAACACGAACATACGTGCCCTTCATCGCCTTGTAATCAACTTCAATATATTCAGGAACATCGCGCTCTGCCAATTGGGTTGCTTCTAAAACGATAGGGAGCTCTTTTGATCTTTGACGAACTTCAACAACATCACCTGGTTTCACAAGATAAGAAGGAATGTTAACACGCTTTCCATTCACAGAAATATGACCATGGTTAACAAATTGACGCGCTGCAAAAACAGTCGGTACAAACTTCATACGATACACAACAGCGTCCAATCGAGATTCCAAAAGACCTACAAGATTTTCACCCGTATCACCGCGCTTACGCACAGCTTCTGCATAAAGACGAGAAAACTGACGTTCTGTAATGTTTCCGTAATATCCCTTCAGTTTTTGTTTAGCTGTTAATTGAAGCCCATAATCTGAAGGTTTAGACCGACGTTGCCCGTGCTGACCAGGTCCATAGGCACGAACATTAATAGGGCTTTTAGGGCGCCCCCACAAGTTTACACCAAGCCGGCGATCAATTTTATATTTTGATTCAATTCGCTTTGTCATCCAAGACGTTTCCTCTGGAAAAAATAATTAGTTAATAGGGGGAGACTATAATCAATCAAAAACATTTGTCAAATAGTTACTCCGACCCCAAGTTTCATTCAACCCTTTATGCAGCCAAAGCTTTTTGAGCTTGGGTTACAATGCCTTTAAAGGCAACTGGTTCATGAACAGCAAGATCTGCAAGGACCTTCCGATCAATCTCAATGCCAGCCTTTGTAAGGCCATTAATAAAGCGCGAATAGGTTAGACCATGTTCACGCACACCTGCGTTAATCCGTTGAATCCAGAGAGCTCGAAAATCCCTCTTCCGATTACGGCGGTCACGATAGGCATACTGGAGCGCTTTTTCAACGCGCTGAAGCGCAATACGATAACAACTTTTGGAACGTCCCCGATACCCTTTCGCAAGGTCTAGGACTTTTTTGTGACGGGCGTGGGTGGTTATCCCGCGTTTAACATGGGCCATGACTCAATCTCCTTCAAATACCATAGGGCATAAAACGACGAACAATTTTAGCATCACACTCTCTCATAATCGTGGTGCCACGCGCGGTGCGCCGCATCTCCGGCGAACGTTTCCGCATTCCATGTCGTTTATTTGCTTGAGCCATAATGACTTTGCCAGTCGCCGTCAGGCGAAAGCGTTTTTTTACGCTACTCTTCGTCTTTAACTTGGGCATTTTCTCACTCTCTTTTAAAGATACAAAAAAATTCTAGGTCGGCATGCCCGGGTTTTCCCCTTGCCTTACTAGAGATTAAGGATTTATAGCAGGATGCCTCGCATAATACAAGTCTATATGCGAAAAAACAGCTGCAAATAAGCGCTTCCCTTTTAAATCGCAGAACTCCATACTAGTTTTATGAATGTTTCTAAACCCAATCTTAATTCTTTAACACCAAGCCTTGTGGACCTGGCCGAAAAAGCAGGTCGTCTTATTTGTCGTATTTATCAAGAAAAGATTGAAGTTTTTGAAAAAACAGATGGCTCTCCTGTAACGCGTGCCGATCATCAGAGCCATGACCTTCTCCAAGAAGGGCTCAAAGAACTTACCCCCCTCATCCCCCTCATTTCAGAGGAAGATACGGATTCGTGGCGCATCAAAAGTCCTCTTTATTGGCTTGTGGATCCTCTCGATGGGACAAAGGGATTTATTCATAAAAATGGACAGTTTTGTGTCAATATTGCCTTGATGGAGAATGATCGTCCTATTTTTGGCCTTATCCACATCCCCATCACACAAGAGACTTTCTATGGATATGAAGGCAGTGCTTGGCGGCATATTCAAGGAAAGAGCGAGCCTATTCACACCCGTTCAACGCCCGCCCAAGGAATGACTCTTCTTCTAGGAGGATATGGAACAAAGTTTAAAGAACAAGAAGATGTCTTTTTAAAGGGGTATCCCATCTCTAAGGTCACAAGAATTCAAAGCGCCATTAAGTTTTGCACTATTGCATCTGGAGAGGCGGATCTCTATTTAAGATTTGAAGCCTGTTCCGAATGGGACACGGCTGCAGGACAGGCTCTTGTAGAAGCCGCAGGTGGTACTATGGCGAACATCGATGGTTCTCCCTTTGTGTATAGTAAGCCGGGACTCTTAAATAACGCATTTGTTGTGTTTGGACAGAAACCATGATTATTTTTCCAACGCCTGAGACTATTCAAAGGGTTTCGCAGGTTTTGCATCAAGGGGAGCTGATTGGGCTTCCTACAGAAACTGTTTATGGCCTTGCAGCCGACGCAACACAAGATCAAGCTGTGGCTCATATTTTTGAAAAGAAAAAGAGACCTTCCTTTAATCCCTTAATTATTCATGGACATGCCCAAGAGGCTTTTCAAAAGCATGTCCTATGGAATGACGCAGCGGACCTGTTAGCACACGCTTTTTGGCCTGGTCCTCTTACCATGGTCTTACCACGCCATCCCTCTTCGTCTCTCTCTCTTTTAGCAAGCGCTGGCCTTTCTTCTCTGGCCATCCGTGTCCCTAATCATCCCATAGCCTTAGAAGTACTCCAAGTCTTCGATGGGCTTCTCGCGGCTCCTAGCGCTAATCTTTCAGGAAAAATTAGCCCTACTCAAGCAAGTCATGTGGAAGCGGATTTCCCGGATCTTATCGTTATTGACGGAGGAGAAACATCTATCGGTCTTGAATCTACTATTGTGGATTTAACGACCCCATCCCCTCTTCTTCTCAGACCGGGAGGAATCCCCCAGGAAGATATCGAATCTATAATTGGACCTTTAAAAACACCTAGCACATCCCTGATCAAAGCTCCTGGCATGATGACAAGTCATTACGCCCCGCATCTCCCTCTTCGCCTTAATGTAGAAGACCCTTTAAGAGGTGAGGCTTACTTAGCTTTTGGGCCCACACCTCATGAAGGCCCTCACGTTCTTAATCTTAGTCCACGAGGAGATCTCAGAGAAGCAGCCGCCAACCTATTTAAAATGCTACGAGTTCTAGATCATCCCTCTTTTCAAGGAATTGCTGTAGCACCCATTCCTTCTATAAGGCTTGGACTTGCTTTAAATGATAGGCTTCACCGCGCAGCTGCGCCTCGCGCGCTTTCAGAAAAATAATCATTAACCCCGCTATGACAGTCACCCATGACACCCAATGATTGTGCCAAAGACTATGCGTCACCTCAGCTTGAATAAATCCAAAAACAAGAGTGGCGTTACACACAGCAACGGACAACCGGTCTTTTACATGCTTTTCTACAAGCCAGAAACAAGAAGCAAAAAAGAGGCCAAATAAAACTCCTCCTACAATGCCAAGCTCAACATAGGCTTGAATTCCATTGTTATGAGGATGGACAACATTTCCATACCCTTGAGCAAGCTCAGGGCCCACAGGCAAGTACGGCGTAGACCCAAGCCCCCATCCTAAAAGAGGATGCTCTACAAACTTCTCCGATAAGAATTCCCATCCAAGCAATCGATGGAAAAGAGAGCTGTTTTGGAGAGTCCACTTTAACTGAACCATTGTTGAGAGAGGAAAAACATAAAGATAAAGAAGGGGGGAAAGAATTAAAAAAGTATAACTCAAAAAGAGAGCTATGCGTGTACTCCAAAAAGGAATCGCATAACTCAACATAAAGACGAACGTCGCAAACAACACTCCATAAAAGGCCGTTTGGCAACGCGTAAGGTAGATAAGAAGAACCAAAAGAATAAAAGTGGCCACCGCCAAAATCTTACTATTATAGACCCACAGCAACCCACAGCTTATGAAAGCGCCTAACCCTAAAATAGATCCCGAAGGTTTCATGACGTAATAAACTTCTTTATACTTTACGAAAGTTTTTATTTTCAATTCATCAGCCACATTTTGAAAGAGAATAAAACAAATAAGAATAAAGCCGGCAATTTTTAAAAGAGCATAGATTTTTGAAAGAGTATCAGGGGATGCCTTCATAAGCGCAGAGATCAAAATAAGAGAAAAGGTCAAGGTAAGACTCATCCTCATAAATATCGTAAGCGCAGTTTTAGGATGTTCTGCCCAAAGAATACTCACGCCTCCCCAAAGCAGTAACAAAAAAAGAAACACAAAAGGAGGAGATAAGAAAAAGGAAAGATTTTTTACATCTCTCTGCATCCATAATAAAATAAGCGCAATAACAGGCATCAAAATTGACATGAGTTTGTATGCATAGACACCCCCAACAGCAATCAAAACTGCTAGAAAAAAAAGGGCTATACTATCTAAGGAGACTATTTTACTCAATGTAAGAAAGATTCCATTTATCTAAGCTTCTTTTTGGTATAGGATGACATTCTTGAAAAGGCAATGACAAATGAACATTTCCCTTAAAATCCTCCTTCTTTCTTTCCTTCTTTCTACAAAGCTTTCCGCAAACCCAGCACTTTCTGAAGACTCTCTCATACGAGATGCTGAGGTAGAAGACGTCATAAAATCCTATATTAAACCTATTTTTGAAGTCGCTCAGCTTAATCCAAACTCCTTACGGCTCTATGTTATTAATTCAAATGTTGTCAACGCTTTTGCCATGGGTGGGGGACGCATTGCTATTAATACGGCTCTCATCTTAAAAGCAAAATCCGCTCTTCAAGTTATTGGAGTCTTAGCTCATGAAACGGCCCATATTGCCGACAATCATGTCATCCGGGGTATTGACGCCATTGAAAAGGCTCTTTTGCAAAGTTTAATTGGAACGATCGGCGGTATTGCTGTTAGCATTGCGGGGCGACCAGATGCTGGTGCAGGCATTTTGATGGGAAGCCAAGACATGGCCATGCGAGGATATTTAAGATTTTCTCGCACCCAAGAAGGCGCTGCAGATCAAGGAGCGGCTCACTATTTAGATAGCTTACACTGGTCTTCGCGGGGAATGTTAGAGTTTATGGAACTTTTACGCAAAGATGATTTTATTTCTGAGCAACAACTTGATCCTTATGTTCTGACCCACCCTCTTGTCTCCGAACGCCTTGATTTCTTTCGGTCCCATTTAAGTAAATCCCCTCATGCTCAGGCTGCTCTTCCTGATCCATTTGAGGAGAACTTCAAGCGTATTCAAGTCAAAATTGCAGCTTTTACACAAAGTCCTGTAAAAACGTTCGCTCGATTCAAACCTACAGATAATTCTCTTCTGGCGCGTTATGGGAGGGGGATTGCTTATTTCCAAAACGCCCAAGTTGCTGAAGCCCTCAAGGAAGTGGACGGCCTCTTACAAGAATTCCCTGAAGACGCTTTCTTTTGGGACTTAAAAGGACAAATTTTATTTGACTCAGGAAAAATAAAAGAGGCGATAGGAGCCTATGAAAAAGCCGTTGCTTTGCGCCCCGACATTCCTCTTCTTCACATTAATTTGGCCCATAGCCTCATTGAAGGGGGTGATCCGACTCAACTTGAAAAAGCCTATTCTGAACTCCTGCGCGCCAGAACAGAAGAGCCAGAAAATCCTTTCACCTATCGACTGCTTGCCATTTACTATGGAAAAAAAGAGAAAACAGGACTGGCGGCTCTTTGTTTATCTGAGATGGCCTTTGAAATTGAAGATTTGGACAAAGCCGAACAACAAGCCAAAAGAGCCTTACACTTCCTTAAGGACGATCCTACCAACAAACTCCGCGCCAATGACATCTTAGAAGAAGTGAAACGGCTTAGAAACCGTGAAAGCTGGTTGAATTAGCTCTTCCCTTCCTCAGGAGCAATTTTTATGGAAATATAGCGCGATTCTCCATCTCGACTTACTAAAAGCAAAACTGATTTACGATTTTCTTTTTCTGCTTGTTTCAGATGATCTATCACATTTTGGGGCGTTTTCACCTCATCTTGGCTAATTTCCATAATAATGTCACCTGGACGAATTCCCTTCTCAGCAGCCGACGTTTTTGGAGCAACATCCACAACCAAAACACCTTCTATGTCAGTGTTAATATCAAATCTCTGTCGAATTTCATCTGTTAAGGGCTGCAATGTCATGCCATGAACTTCAATGCCTTTGCTTAGTTCTTTTCCTCCATCAGGAGACGGAATAACACCCGCTTCTTCTGCTTCTTCATATTCTCCAACCTGTACAGGAAGGGTTATAATTTTTCCTTTTCTCCAAATAACCACAGGAACTTGAGATCCCACAGGAATATCTCCGACGATGCGCGGCAAACTTTTTTCATCATTAATCTCAACAGACCCCACTTTCAAAATGACGTCTCCTGACTGAAGTTTCGCTTTTGCAGCTGGCCCATCCTTCACAACATTTCCAACAAGGGCACCTTTAAGATCTTTGAGCCCTAACCCTTCTGCAATATCTTCTGTAACAGGTTGAATATGAACACCAAGCCACCCTCGCTTTGTACGTCCATACTGACGAATTTGATCCACAACCTTCTTCGCAACTTCAGAAGGCACAGCAAATCCAATGCCAACATTATTGCCATTAGGCGTAAAGATGGATGTGTTGACACCAACAACATGCCCTTCCATGTCAAACATAGGTCCACCTGAATTCCCTAAGTTGATGGAAGCATCTGTTTGAATATATCCATCTACAAAATCTCCAGAACGCGTATTTTCTGCGATATTCCGCGAAAGATGAGACACGATACCTGCTGTTACCGTTCCTCCAAGACCAAAGGGGTTTCCAATCGCGATAATCCAATCGCCCGTGCGTAGCTTTTCCGAATTTCCCCATTGCACAGAAGGAAGTTTTTTATCTGTTTTTACTTTTAAAACAGCAATGTCTGTACGACGATCGCGTCCAACAAGAGTTGCTTTCAACTCTGTATTATCATTTAAAATAACCGTAATTTGGTCAGCATCTGCAACCACATGATTGTTGGTTACGATATATCCATCAGGATCAACGATAAACCCTGACCCTAAAGAGGTAATATTTCGAGGGCCTTCCGGCTGCATCCGATCAAGAAAGTCTTTAAAAAAGTCTTCAAGAGGCGACCCTTTAGGGTAAGGAAGGTCTAGGGATTGTCCTACATCTGCCCGTCCACGAATAAACGTTGTTGTAGAAATGTTGACAACTGCTGGAAGAAGAGGCGCCACCGTATCCGCAAATCCATTAGGCGCTGTAACAGGAGACGGTGCCGCTGCTAAGATGGTAGGCGCTGCCAAAAATGTAGAAAGCGTGAAAGTTAAAACAATTCTTTTGAAACACACGTGAATAGACATTTGAGATCCAGCTCCTTATCGATTTAAGTACTTAAAAAAACTATCTTTGGGGGACAAAATAAAGGTTGTTGTCTGACTATTCAAGGCTGCCTTATACGCATTAAGGGAGCGATAGAAATCATAAAAACCAATATCTTTTCCATAAGTTGCAGCTGCCTTTTCCGTCACGTAGGCGTCTCCTTGTCCTCGGATGACTTCTGACTGTTTTGTTGCTTCTGCTAAGATAATCGTTCTTTCTTTATCTGCAGTCGCCTTAATTTCTTGAGAAATTTCATCGCCACGAGATCGAAATTCTTGAGCTTCTTGTTTACGCTCACTAATCATTCGGTTAAAAATAGCTTCGCTGTTTTCAGGTGGCAAATCTGTGCCGCGCAATTGTAAATCCACGACTTCAATACCGAAAGCTTTAGAAGCTACATTCATTTGATCTCGAATTTCTTTCGCAACGGCAGATCTTTTTGGAGAAAGCAAATCTGTTAACTTCACCTGCCCCAAAACACCAAGAGCTATGGATTGGTTTAAAATACGCAAGCGCTGTTCAGCTCCAAGCTCATTCTGAACTGTTCGATAGAAAAGCGCAGGATCAACAATACGATATCTCGCAAACGTATCAACAAGGAGACGTTTTTGATCCGCAAGAGTTGCCGGAATTGAAGAAAGGTCAAAATCTAAAATACGGTTGTCGTAACTGCGAATGTTCTGCAAAAAAGGAATCTTGAAATACAGACCTGGCTTTTTAACAACACGTACAAGCTTTCCAAATTCGAGCACAAGCGTTTGTTGTGTCTGCTGTACAATAAAGAGAGAGCCCATCAATATGCCAAAAAGCACAAGAAGAGGAATTGAAAATACAATCAGTGATCTTGAGTTCATTGGGCTGCCTCCACAGGTTTTTCTGCAACAGGTGTTTCTGTGACACGTTTAAGTTCAGGAAGAGGAAGATAAGGGAGAATACCTTGACTCTTATCTCCATCCACAACAAGTTTAGAAGCGTTCTCAAGAATAGATTGCATCGTCTCTAAATAAAGCCGATCACGTGTTACTTCAGGAGCTGTGCGATATTGATCATACACTAATTGGAAACGCGCCGTTTCTCCGTCTATATCCGCTGTTACTTTAGCTTTGTATCCTTCAGCATCTTGAACAATCTTTTTTGCCTGCCCACGCGCCACAGGGACAATGGAATTACGGTAAAACTCTGCTTCGTTTCGTTTACGCTCCATATCAGCTTTTGCTCGCTGAACATCTAAATACGCATCAATAACCTTCTCTGTCGGAGGAGTCACTTTCAAAAGCTCAACTTGGGAGATTTCAACACCAAGCTTATACTCATCAACAAGTTTTTGGAGCAATTCTCTCAGTTGAATGTTAATTTTACTCCGCCCTTCAGATAAGACTTGGGCAATAGGAGTTTGAGCAATAACCGCACGAACAACACTATCCGCAGCTGCACGAATTGTGTCTTCAGGCGATTTTACATTAAATAAGAAGTCTCCTAAGTTTTTAATACGCCAGTTTACTGCAAACTGAACGTCAACAATGTTTTCATCGCCCGTTAACATCAAGGCGCCTTCTCCGCTAAGCCCATTTGCGAGCGTGCCTTGATTTGTATTGGTATTAGTCAAAATATTAATAGAGGTAACGTTACGAATAAGGGCTGTCTCAATAGGTGCTGGAAGGTGATAATTAAGACCTGGATCTGTTGTACGCACCCACTCCCCAAAGCGAAGGATAGCTGCTTGCTCATCTTGTTGAACCGTATAAATACCCGTCAGAAGCCAGAGACAAAAAGCGCCTCCCGCCACGTACCAGAGAACCCGGCCGTTACTCCGCCCATTTTTGGGAAAAAATTCTTTAAATTTATCTTGGCCCTTTTTGAAAAGAGCCTCAATATTAGGATCGTCCCCTTCACCTCGCTTCGATTTTCGACTCCACGGATTATCCTTCTTGTCATCACCTCCGCGACCCCAAGGTCCATCATCGTCGTTCCAACTCATCCCTACCTGCTCCTTTTCAATTTTATAAATAAGGACTATATATGATCTCTCTTCCTTAGGCAATCAGGATAGCACTTATGACCCTTGACTCTCGTATCATTACTATCCTTAAAACCCTTTACGATCCTTTATCTCAACAAGACATCGTGAGTGCTGGCATCGTCCAAGGTCTCCAGGTGGCTCCAACAGGGAAAGTCTCTTTCGTTCTAGAGATCAGAACAGAATATATGAAAGAAGGGATGAAGTTAAAGGAAAGGGCCGAAGACCTTTTAAAAACTCTTCCAGGCGTGACAGAGATTCACATAGCTCTTACAGCTGAACGCAAATCAAAAGCACATAATCCTTCAAAAACAAGACTGCCCACCGTTCGTCATATTCTTGCAGTGGCTTCTGGCAAGGGAGGTGTTGGGAAGTCCACGACGGCCATTAATCTGGCCTGTGCTCTTACAACCATGGGATTAAAGGTCGGTATTTTAGATGCGGATATTTACGGTCCTTCTCTTCCTCGTCTTATTGGTCTTAACCAAAAGCCTACATCCGATGACGGCAAAACAATAAATCCCATTGAAGCTTATGGTTTAAAATGCATGTCTATGGGCTTTATGGTCGCAGAAAAAACACCTGCCATTTGGCGTGGTCCTATGGTGCAAAGTGCCTTTCAGCAAATGCTCCGCCAAACAAACTGGGGTGAATTAGATATTCTTGTTATTGACCTTCCTCCTGGCACCGGTGACATTCAGCTCAACTTAGCTCAGACCGTTCTTGTCTCAGGAGCTCTTATTATATCAACTCCTCAAGATCTTGCCCTAATTGATGCCCGCAAAAGCCTTGAAATGTTTCTAAAAGTTCACATCCCCATTCTAGGGCTTGTTGAGAATATGAGCTATTTTCTTTGTCCTCATTGCAAGCACCGATCAGAGATTTTTGAACATGGGGGAGTTCACAAGGAAGCTCACGAACTGGGCATCCCTCTTTTAGCTGAGGTCCCGCTTCATATGGATATTCGTGAAACCTCTGAAAAAGGAATTCCTCTTGTCATCGCAAATCCTACTTCTCCAGAGGCAATGATTTACAAAGAGATTGCGCACAAATTATGGACTTCCCTCACCGTAACTCAGCCCGCGCTTGCCCATCCTGTCAAATAAACGACTTCAAAGGTAGCGGGGAGGGTACCATTACCCCTTCCAAAGGATTCTTGATAAATTTCTTCCGCTTTTTCAAAGAGACGAGAAGGCGTAAAAGTTTTGACTCGACCACAGAGTTTATTGGTTTCTCCCATCCCGCGAAGATCCTTCATAAGGCTCCAGAGAGATTTATAGGTCACAGTCAGTCTCTCTGTATCTACAACTGGATTTGCAAACCCTGCGCGCGCCAATAAAAGCGGAGCATCACTTATTTGAAGCATCGGTGCAATGCGCGGAGACGCCCCACCTTTTAAAGAAAGCTCGGCTTGTAAAAGACTTTCTCTTAATTCAAAAAGCGTATTTCCTCCCCAAAGCGCCCCCAAAAAAAGACCCTCTTTTCGAAGGCAACGACGAATATTGCTAAGAAGCCCCGGGAAATCATTAACCCAGTGCGCATATAAGCAACTCAGAATAAGGTCAAAAGAGGTGTCCTCACTCACCCAGTTGTTATCGCGAGAGCAGGGATAGCAAGTGGAGAAGTGAGGATGACAGTCCAAAAAATACGGCGATAAATTCAAAATCTTCTTAAAGCTTTGCTTAATATCCTTCACACGCTCTATGAGCTCATGTCCAACATGATCAAAAAGAAAGGCATGGTCGCAGAACGTTTTCTGAGCCCTTTTGTGATGGAGAACGTAAGTCTCTGGGTTAAAAAGCATCATAAACCCTAGATAATCACACTCTTATCTGTTAATGAAGAAAAATATGGAACATACGACCAAAACTATCTCTTCAGAAGAAGAAGGCATGCGTTTAGATAGATGCTTACGCCTTTGGATTCCAAAATTGCCTCAAAGCTTAATCGAAAAGGCTGCTCGTAAGGGCTTCCTGAAAGTTAATGGTGCAAAAGCAAAGCCTTCTTTACGTCTTGAAGAAGGTCAAATCGTTTCCTTTCCGGAATCTTTTAGAAGTCTTGATCTTGAAGCCCCTCAAAAAAAATCACTTCTCTTAACACAGGCCGATCGAAAATGGTTAAAAGGCCTCATTCTTTTTCAAAATTCTGAGATTATCGTTCTTAATAAACCAGCAGGTATCGCGGTTCAAAGTGGAACAAAACAACACAAGTCTTTGGATGCCATGATGAAAGCGTATGATGAGACAATCAAGCCTCGACTTGTTCATAGACTTGATCAAGATACGTCCGGCGTTTTGGTATTCGCCTTATCTCTTCCTATGGCACGTTGGTTAACCCAAGCTTTTAAAGACCGTACAATTCAAAAAACATATTGGGCTCTTGTTTGTGGTGTTCCTCGCAAAAAAGAAGGTCTTATCTCCCTTCCTCTTTCCAAAAAACCTGAAGGAGAGAAAGTAAGAGTCGACATGGAAGAGGGGCTTAGCGCCACTACCTATTATCGTGTCATTGAAGCTTTGGGAACTCGAATGGCTTGGCTTGAATTGAACCCTAAAACGGGACGCACACACCAGTTGCGCGTTCATTGCGCAGAAGGACTCAAAACTCCTATTCTAGGGGATGGAAAGTATGGCGGAAAGGACGCTTTTCCTTTAGGACGTACCCCCCTTCATTTACATGCACGTGCTTTGACCCTTCCTCTTCCCACAGGTGAACTCATAACATTTGAAGCTCCTCTTCCAAAAGAACTGCAAGAAACTTTTAAGGAATTAGGGTTTCAAAATGATTGACGTCCTGGTGAAGGGCCAACCTCTCCACACTCCTCAGGGACGTCTTTTTCAAACATCTACCTTGCTTTTAGCACAAGCTATCGAAGAAGAGTGGATAAAAGACCCCTCTCCTACCTTTCAAAAAAAACCTCTAACGTCTTTAACAGCCACGGTTTTAGACAAAGTTTCTTTCCAGCGGGACTCTTTTATAATGTACGCTCTTCATTCTATTGAAAAAGATGTGCTTTTATTTTGGGCAGAAAAACCCACATCTCTTGTTAATTTACAAAAAGAACAGTGGACGCCTCTTATTGAAGATGTAAATCGTCTCCTGGGACTTACCTTAAGTCCTACGTTTTCTTTTGAGATGCCTCTTCTTTCTCCCCCTGAAGAAGAAAGGCTCAAAGAATTTTTAAAGCGCTTCTCCAATTTTACTCTTGCAGGATTTTGCCACCTTTTAACTCTTACCTCTTCCTTTTTCCTATCTTATCTGGTTTTAAAAGGTGACCTTTCTCCTGAAAAAGCATGGAACTTAGCTCACCTCCATGAACATACTCAACGAAACCTATGGGGAGAAGATGAAGAAACTCTTTCACAAGAACAGGAAGCCTATGCAGAGCTTTTAGAGACAGTGCGATTCTTGCAGCTTAGTCAGTGGTGACATAAACACGTTAAGGAATTTTTAACCTAGAATAAATAGATTAGAAAATGGTTCTTAGAAACACTAGAAAGGCGAAAAAAATGAAAAAATTAATCATCATAAGCACCCTTTTTGCAGGTTTCGGCTTGTCTCTCAACCCCATGCAGGCAAATCCACAAAAATGCCAACCAGGATATGTTGTTCCCCTTCTCCGCAAGGGTATAGTTCAAGAAAATGGTGATTTTTTGATTCCAGATGTCGGCGGAAGAACTTATGGCATGCATATTAATGACAACGTAGTGAAGAAGAAGGATCTCGATGCAGAAAAACACCGGGCTATTGCAAATGCTCAAGTCACGAATGTGACAACACGCTGGAATTCTGCAGCAGATTCTGCTCAAGAATCTTGTGTTGTAACAATCAAAACCGCCAATGGGAGAACCATTGAAGTGAAATTATTTCCATATGCTTACGTACAAAAAAAATAATGAAAAAAGAGATGAATTTTAGTCTTCCTCTCAAGTTTTTGCCATAAGGCTGAAAGGTTAGAGCCTGACACTTGAGAATGTTGCATAACAAAAAAGGAGAAAAAAGATGAAAAAACTTACGATTATGAGCGTAATCCTAACAGGTATAAGCTTCGACAATACTTCTTTGACCGCGAATGATCTAAGCGACTGCACCCCAACAAACGTCGCTCCCCTTTTACGTCAAGGTCAACATAGTAAGAATGGTGATTTTCAATTTTCAGGAAAATCTTATGGCCTTCTGATTAATGGGGAAAAGAGCTTAACTTTTGATGCGACAACAGAAAGAGCTCTAAGAACTGCCCAAGCAGTGCGTATCCAGACCGAGTGGGATCCTGCATCAAATCCTTTATTTTCGTTTTGTAAAGTATACCTTACAGACGAACAGGGAAACTTTACCGAAATAAGATTATTTCCTCAAGCCACCACATCCCAAATAGAGGCACTGCCCTTTACACATAGATAATTCGATTATACACATCTATATCTGGTAGCCTCCCTCCTTCTTAAGCTTTTGCCACAAGGCTGAAAGCTCAGAGGGAGGGGTATTTTGAAGAGAAATACCCTGCTCATCTGCAAAGAATTTAAGCCGGTTATAGCGTTTGGTGAACTTTTTAATCCCCCCAAGAATGGCGTCTTCAGGGTCTACTTGACAGTGTCGCGCCAGAACAACGCAAGCAAAGAAAAGGTCTCCCATTTCTTCTCTTAAGGCCTCTTGACGACTAGAGGAATCTGGTTTTTTTAATTCTGCTAGGACTTCCTCTGTTTCTTCTTGGACCTTTGAGGCGGCTTGTATGGGAAGATCCCAATCAAACCCATCTTGCGCTGCCTCTAAGGAAAGGTCATAGGCTTGTTTTAAAGGGGAAAGCGATACACTTTGGGGACGATTTGTAAAAGCTTTTCTCAAGTGGTCAATCCGCTCACTCTTCACCACAGAGTTATAGGTTTCACTAACCCCACTGTTCCAAACAGGCCGAGGCCAGGCTGCATCAGTCTCATAGCGCGCAATCACATGAATATGGAGCTGAGGAACCATGTTCCCTAGAGTCGCCACATTCAACTTGGTGGGGTGGAATAGCTGCTTCATCACCTGACTTGCTATCGCAATTTCGTGCATAAGTTGCTGCTGGTCGGCAGGCATTAAATCGATCAACTCAACAAGCCCTTCTTTCTGAGGAATCAAAATGATCCAAGGAAAGGCCGCATTATGACTCAAACGCACCTGGCAGAGAGGTAAGTCTATGATGGGGGTGGAATCAGATTCTAAGCGAGGATCAAGGAGCATGGTGTAAAAGCGTCGTCCCTATGAAATTCTGATCATTAAGAACTGAAATGGCGTCCCCTACGGGATTCGAACCCGTGTTGCCGCCGTGAAAGGGCGGTGTCCTAGGCCTCTAGACGAAGGGGACAGATGATCTTTTCTTTACAAGGTGTTTCACTTAAAAGCAAGCAGGAAATATAAGGGCAAGTTGCTTTCTGATTAGTCTTTTATTTTACACGCATAAAAGCAGGGATATCGTCTCCAAAGCCGAGTTCTGGAATTGACGATGGCGGCTTCATTGGAATAGGCCGTGACTCTGCTTTATGGGAAGTGAATTTTCCTGAGGAGGTCGACTTTTTAGGCTGAGACACTTCTTTTCCTAAAGTTTCTTCTGTTGTAGCAGGCTGATTCAATTGGTACTCCTCGATCGTTTTGTTTAAGGTTTTAAAAATTAGCTGAAGATGTTTTTCTTCATGGGGTGACACAAACGTAAAGGCTTTCCCCAGTTTTCCTGCTCGCCCTGTCCGTCCAATACGATGAATGTAATCTTCGGGATTCGTGGGAACATGAAAGTTAATAACTGCTTGCAGATCTTCAACATCAAGGCCTCTTGCGGCCACATCGCTCGCAATCAAAAGGTCAATGTTTCCTTCCTTAAAATCTTTGAGTGTTTCATTACGCAACGCTTGCGTTAAATCTCCGTGGAGAGCTCCTGCTCGAAACCCATGCTTACGCATGGAATTAAAAACAATGTCCACTTCTCGTTTACGGTTACAAAATACAATGGCTTGCTTAAGATTTTGCTTTTCCAAAAGAGCACGCAGCAATTCACGTTTATTCTTTTCAAGCCCTCTTACGATACGCTGCTCAATATTTGTGGCAGTTTGCGTGGGAGAAGAGACGGTAATTTCTTCAGGGTTTTTTAAAAACTGCTGCGTTAAACGTCGAATGGGGGGAGGCATGGTCGCTGAAAAAAGAGCTGTTTGGTGAGAAGGCAACAAAGAGGCGATTCGCTCAATATCAGGAATGAAGCCCATATCCAGCATGCGATCCGCTTCATCAATTACAAACATTTTCACATCATTCAGGAGGATATGACCACGATCATACATATCGAGAAGCCGTCCGGGCGTTACAATCAAAACATCCACCCCTTTGGCCAACTTTTTCTCTTGGTCTCCAAAAGATTCTCCCCCAATCAAAAGCGCCACTGTGAAGTTATAGTGCTTTCCATAAATGGCAAAATCTTCTCCCACTTGCGTTGCCAACTCACGAGTAGGCTCTATGATTAAGGAACGTGGCATTCGTGCCTTGGCACGGCCGCGCGTTAACAAATCCAGTAAAGGTAAAATAAAGGACGCTGTTTTTCCTGACCCTGTTTGCGCCAGAGCAATAACGTCTCTTCCTTCAAGAAGAAGAGGAATAGCTTGAGCTTGTATAGGAGTTGGGTTTTCATAGCCCACCTCGGCAATAGCTTGTAAAGTTTTAGGATTTAAGCCTAATTTTTCAAAGGACATTACTTTCTTACTTTAATAAAACTTTTAGCACTGTCATCTTAAAGGCTAAGTCCTTAACAAATGTCAAATACTTCTTTAAAAGAAAGTTAAAAAAAAGGAAAAAACGCGACTTTTGAGAGACAGTGGGGTGTAGTTAATGGTTAGAAAGCTTTATCAAATTTTTTATCTTATGAACCTCCATGGGCAAAAGCGCAAGGAACCTTATTTTCCCATTTTAGCCTAAACCTTTTTTTATTAAACTTTAATGAGAAGAGAGAAGGAATTTTCTTGTATCGATCAATCAATACTCACTGTATCATGAGGGCTTATGTGTCATCTCTTTCTGATCGTAGCAAATGCTGCAAAAGCGATCAAAACACTTCATATCTCCAGCACAATCAGCTGCACAATGGGCCAGGCATGTATGACCGACAGCCATAGAAGAAAAATTCGATCCTAAGGTCAATAAAGCAATTCCAAGGCAAGTCATTTTAATTGTATTTTTCATGATAGTTTCCTTTTTTAATAAAATCGTATGTGTATTTTGCCACACAAATATTAAAATATTATTATTATTTCTACATAAAATATAACAATATTGACTTTTATTTCTTTATATTCTTACTGGTCTTGAATGTTTTTTTGACGGCCTAAGACTTTGATCCACAAAGTTCGGGTTGCCCTTAAAGGGTCGTCGACGAGAAAAAATATGAAGACACCCGTTGACTTCGTTCGGCACTATTAGAGAATTAGGGTTCATTTCTAACCACTCTCACTTCTCCCGCAAAAGCCGCCCCTTCTCTCTTTGCCAATCGCGCTCTTTTTCAGTTTGTCTTTTATCTGCTTGTTTTTTACCCGCAGCCAGCCCTAATTTAAGCTTAGCAAGTCCCCGCTCATTAAAATAAAGAGAAAGAGGAACGATGGTCATTCCCTTCTTGCGAATTTGTCCTAAAAGACGATTCAGCTCTCGACGACGAAGCAGCAGCTTTCTTGGACGACGAGGGTTATGGTTAAATCGACCTGCTTCATAATATTCAGGAATGAAAGCATTAATAAGAAAAAGCTCGTCGCCCCCCTCATCTGATGCATAAGCTTCTGCGATACTTCCTTTGCCTGCACGCAAAGACTTAACTTCGCTTCCGTAAAGAACGATCCCCGCTTCTATTGTATTTTCAATAAAGTAGTCAAAGCGTGCTCGTTTGTTGAGAGCGACGACTTTTTCGGAAGCTGTCATGACTCCCTCATAGAGCGCAGAGGCTGCCAAAGGTCAAGCTCTTGTAAAGCCTTTTCTATAGCTGCTTTTGTTGTGGGATTTAAAGAGACGTAAGGCAGGCGATACTCAAGAGACACCCCATGCACTAAACTCATGGCATATTTAATAGTCGTTGGATTGCTTTCTAAAGATAAAGCAGAAAGCAAAGGAAAGATTTGCTTCCATGTAGCCTTAAATGTATCGAAATCTCCTGTCTCCCACGCCTTCATAAGTCTCATAAAGTGGACTGGAACAACGTTAGGAGCTATTAAGATCCCTCCATCTCCCCCCATCCCAAGATGAGCTGCAAAAACATCATCGTTGCCGCTTAAAAGACTAAGACGACTTTCCAAGGCCTGTTTGAGCACAGAAGTACGCTGAAGAGATGGGGAGCAATCTTTAAACCCTCTCATCTGCTTTAAAGAAGCAAGCTTAATGGTCGTTTCAATAGACGTTTCAAATCCTGTTCGCGCTGGATTATTGTACACAATAAAGGGGATATCTACGTTATCGTTAATTTTCTTATAATGCTCAAAAAGGCTCTGTTGAGACGGCCTAATATACCAAGGCGTAATAATAACGGCTCCATCAGCCCCTGCCTTTTGCGCTGTCTGGGTCAAACTTATTGTCTCTTCAGTCGAAATAGAGCCCGTTCCTGGCAAAACTAAAATTTTGCCTTGAGACACCTCCACACAAATTTTAATGATACGTTCCTGTTCAAGGGGAGAAAGATACAAAGACTCCCCCGTTGTTCCACAAGGAACAATGCCCTGAACACCCGCTTTAATTTGCAAATCAACTAATTCTTCTAGCTTTTTTTCATCTACCTTTCCTCCACGGAATGGTGTAATGATGGCCGTATACACACCGTAAAACACGTTCGTTCCCCTATCGAGATAATGATTAATATGA
>Ga0172373_10000720_pt1 | contig 54607 bp, 58 predicted proteins | sample Lak10m_2_FD_114546 | JGI IMG/M metagenome (GOLD analysis project Ga0172373, IMG submission 114546) | Freshwater microbial communities from Kabuno Bay, South-Kivu, Congo - kab_092012_10m | ecosystem: Environmental > Aquatic > Freshwater > Lake | place: Democratic Republic of the Congo... | reverse complement strand
TAAGCAGAATCATATGTGCTTAAATTGTATTCTAAAGATATCTTTGTTATATCAATAAACTCTTTATTATCCATCCTATAAGTAAAAACATTTGGACTTTCAATTAAAAATTCCAAAAAATCAAGCAAACTATCCGCCTGTTCTTGCTTTTTTAAATTATATATTAACTCATAAAATGCTATATCTGGTAAAAACACAACGAGTTCATTGTTTCTAATTCAAAGAATAATTTCGTTGACTTTCCCTTTTGTTTCTTCTAATTTAGAAGAATAATTTATCAAAATATTAGCATCCAGTATTATTCTTTTCATTTTTTTTCTTTATTTATTTTAGCTAAAACCTTATCTATTTTTTTCCATGCTTTTTTATTCTTTTCTCAAAATAAATCAATCCATGTCTTTGTAGCTTTATCCATATAATCATAATTATTATTAATATATAATGTATAAATATTATTGTATATTTATATAAAAAGTCAAAAATACAGATATTGATTTTTTGAGAAAATGTTTCGGAGTAGAAAAGTTGATTAAAAAAGAATATTTTTATGCTTAAAAATAGAAATGATGTAAATATTTCTTCATTCAACTTTATAGATTATATTAATTTTATAATTTGACTCTACCAAAAGTCTTTTATTTCAATCAATACTTTTTCATAACATTGGAAAAACTTTTAAACCATCTATAGAATATTTTATTTTATCTAAAACTTTTTTAGCATAAAACTGATTATCATCTGAAATATAAGAAAAAATTTCAGCAACATTTTCTTCAGACTCTGGAGTATAATAAATACTATACATAAACTTTTTGTTTAGAATGTATTCTTTTTTCTAATCTGGAATAAAACTCTTCTTCAGTATAAATATTTCAAATATTCACTTGTTCATTTCATCTAATAATACTTTGTATTTGTTCATAAGTAAATCAGGCTTTTTTAAAAGCTTCCATATTTATTACACCTACCCCAAGGGCATTTGTTTCACTGCACATATTTTTTATAATTATAAACTAAATTTTTATATTTTAATTATATTTGTCTTACTAACTTTTGCAATAGAAATGTCAAAATACAAATATTGATTTTTAAGAGGATGTTTTGGAGTAGAAAAGTTGATTAATTATGTATTATTTATATATAAAATATTTGCATTTTGAAAATATATAAATATAATAGGATCGTTTTAATATTTAATTAGATTTTATTATGAGTAATACTGCTTTTGAAGAGAAAGTTTTGAGTGAATTAGCAAAACTTAATTTGAATTTTTGAAAATTAGATGAGAAAGTTTGAAAATTAGATGAGAAAGTTTGAAAATTAGAAAAAGATATGGAAAAAGTTAAAGAAGATATGTCTTCTTTAAAAACCGATGTAAAAGTAATAGATAGAAAAATATCATTAGTTGATGCAAAAGTTGAACAAATTTACGATAAATTAGATAATTTAGATTGAGCTGTTGATTTAAACCAAAAATATATAAATCAATCTTTTTCTAGAATTTCAGACAGTTCTTTTTTAAGAAAATAAAAATGTATCTTTAACTTTGGATTTAGTTTCTTTTAAATCAGAAGAGCAGTTTATCAAAATATTTAATATGTAAATAAAAAAATATGAGTAATTCAACAAATGATACGGATTATATTGAAAAAATTGATATATCAGTCTTATGAGAATATATTGAAGATTCTATTTATACTTGAATGTCCATATTAGCAATTCAGGATTGATTTTGTTCAGATGACGAAGCGGAAAAGTTACTTAGTAAAATATAAATAAATGATTAATTACAAGCTAACTAAACAAAGTTTCAAAAAACTAAGTCAACTAATAAATGATGATCCAAAAATTGCAATAAGTATAAAGGAGTTTATAAACAATTTAAGAGGAAATAAAATGAAATGAGAATTTTTAACTGGAAATAGTGATTTTAAAAAAGTAAGAATTTGAAAATATAGACTTATTTATACAATTAAAGAAAACACTCTCATAATAGCTTTAATAGAAAAAAGAGAGATTGTTTATGAAATATTTAAGCATATGATTAAAAAATCTAGTATTTTTAAGTAAAATACTAGATTTTTTGGAGAAATGTTTTAGAGTAGAATTTATATTATATTCATTTGTAAATATCTCATCTTGTATCAACTGCTTTTATCTCATTTCAATCTATATTTTTTATGAATACTATTCGTATTTTTCACTTTCTAATCCTAAAATAGTTATTATATCCTATCAAAGGAATTATTTGATAATCTGATAGTTTATTATTTTCTATGTCTTTGATAATTTTTTGAAGCTCTAGTTTAAATGGATTCTTGTCAATATATTTTTCCCAACTTTTTGTCATAATTAAAATTTTTTAGATAAAATTGAAGCTTTTATTGGTTTTTCAAAAACAAATTCATAATCTTCTAAACTTTCAATTTGTTTGTTTATTATACTAGATTTTATCAAATCTTGTCTTAATTCTTCAGCTCTTTTTCTTATAATTTGAGTTCAAATTTTCTGAGCTTGTTCTAATGTATATAACATATTCTTATAGTTAAAGATTATTCTATATTTTAATTATATTTGTCTTACCAACTTTTGCAATAGAAATGTCAAAAATACAGATATTGATTTTTAAGAGGATGTTTTGGAGTAGAAAAGTTAATTAATTATGTATTATTTATATATAAAAAATTTGCATTAAAAAAAGTTTTAAATATAATTTAAAGTGTTTATAAATTAATTTAAAATTATTATGAGTAATACAAATTTTGAAGAGAAAGTTTTAAGAGAACTTTCTGGACTTGGAGAATTTAAAGATGTTGTTTTAAGTGAATTAGAAAAGATTAATATGAATTTTTGAAAACTAGATGAAAAAGTGTCAAAATTAGATGGAAAAGTATGAAAATTGGATGAAAAAGTTTGAAAATTAGATGAAAAAGTTTGAAAATTAGAAAAAGATGTATCAGAAATGAAAGAAGATATTTCAATATTAAAATCTGATGTGAAAGTAATGGATAAAAAAATATCTTTGGTTGATGCAAAAGTAGAGAAAATTTATGATAGAATGATTGATAAATTTGAAGATTTAGAATGAGCTATTAATCTAAATCAAAGATACATAAATCAATCTTTTTCTACATTTTCAGAACAAACATTTACAAGATAAAAATTTGACAAAAAATAGTTACTCTATATTATGAATCAGTTATTTTTTAATAAGGACTTATGAACCTAGCACAACTTGTAACATTGACAAATACTTTTACTTTCTAGTAAATGTCTTTGTGTTGTGCAAAAACTCTTACTAGAAATAGTAAGAGTTTTTTTAATATAAAAATTATTTTTTTAATACTTTAATTATGAACCTAGAAACAAAAAGACACTCATTAGCACACATTATGGCACAAGCTGTAATTGCTATTTATCCAGAGGCAAAAGTTGCTATCTGACCTGATACTGATGATGGATTTTATTATGATTTTGATTTCGGAGACATTTCTATTACTGATGAAAATCTAAAAGAAATAGAAAAAAAGATGAAAAATATAGTAAAACAAAACCAAAAATTTGAACAATTTTATTTACCTATTGGTGAAGCAATTGATAAAATTAAAGCTGAAAATGAACCTTATAAATTAGAACTAGCTCAAAATTTAAAAATAAAATGAGAAACTCAGTTAAGCTTTTATAAAAATGTAAATCAAACTTGAGCAGAATCATTTTGTGATATGTGTAGATGACCTCATGTAGAAAAAACAAAAGAAATAGATGAAAATAGTTTTAAGTTAGCCAGAGTTGCTTGAGCTTATTGGCTATGAGATGAAAAGAACAAGATGCTAACTCGTATTTATGCTTATGCATTTGATACAAAAGAAGAGCTAGATAAACATCTAAAAATGCTTGAAGAAGCAAAAAAAAGAGATCATAGAGTAATTGGAAAAAAGTTAGGATTATTTACTATTTCTGAGCTGATTTGACCATGACTTCCTCTTATGCAACCTGCTTGAATGATTATTAGAAAAGAAATAGAAGATTTTTTATGGGAAATGCACAAACCAAAATGATATAGTAGAGTTTGGACTCCTCATATTGCAAAAGAATGTTTATATGAAACTAGTTGACATGCTCAAAAATTTTGAGATGAACTTTTCAGAGTACATTGAAAAGAAGATAAATTCATTTTAAAACCTATGAACTGTCCTCATCATATGCAAATTTTTGCAGATAATCAATTTAGCTACAGAGATATGCCAATAAGATACTTTGAACCAGCTACAGTTTATAGAGATGAAAAATCATGACAACTTTGATGATTAACAAGAGTTAGGGCAATTACTCAAGACGATTGACATTTATTTTGTAGAGAAGACCAAATAAAAGAAGAAGTAAAAATCATAACTGATATTATAAAAAACTTTTATAGTGTAATGTGAATGACAAAGGACTATTGGGTTTCACTTTCTGTTAGATGAGAAGATAGAAGTAAATATCTTTGAACTGATGAAATTTGGGATACAGCCGAAAATGCACTAGAAGAAGCGGCAAAAGAAAATGAATTACCATATAAAAGAGTAGAATGAGAAGCTGCTTTTTATTGACCTAAACTTGATTTTATGTTCAAAGATGCTATTTGAAGAGAATGGCAATTAGCAACTATTCAATGTGATTTCAATTTACCTATTAGATTTGACTTATCATTTACAAATAATAAGTGAGAAAAAGAAAGACCAGTAGTAATTCATAGAGCAATTTCTTGAAGTTTAGAAAGATGTATGTGAGTTCTAATAGAACATTTTGCTTGAATATTCCCTCTTTGGTTGGCCCCTAGACAAGCAATTGTAATTCCTGTTTGAGAAGGATTTATAGCTTATGCCAAAGAAGTAGAAAAAAAATTAAATGAAAGTTGAATTAGAGTAAATGCTGATTATTCTTCAGATTGATTAAATAAAAAAGTAAGAAATGCTGAACAAATGCATATAAACTATATTCTAGTAGTTTGAGAACAAGAACAAACAAACAAAACAGTTTCAATTAGAAATTACAAAACTAAAGAACAAAATGTAGAAAAACTAGATAAGTTTATAGAAAATATATTAAATGAAATAAAAGAAAGAAAGTTATAATGTATCATTCCTGCGAAGGCAGGAATCTATTGAAGTATAAAATACCATTGAACTTACATATCTTAAAAAAGAAGAAAAACATCCATTGATTCCTGCCTTCGCAGGAATGACAAAGTTTAGTTTTTCTGAAACAAAAAACTCCAAATCAAATTTGATTTGGAGTTTTTTAGACATTCTAATGAGTATGCATACTTGAAAACATTTCTTCTAATAAAAATAAATATTTATTCTCATTATTTCAAGAACAACTAGCAGGATCATACTTTGAGTTATACTCTCAGGCATCACTTTTAACTTTTGGAAAAACATTTTTTAATAAATAATCTGTTTTTTCAGTTCCATAATTTATAAGTAACCTATCTTCTGATTTAATTAATTTATTAAATGGATTATTGACAACTACTCAGTTCAAAATAAAAATTAGTTTTTTATCTTTGTCTGTGAGTAAAATTTTTCAATCTTCAAAAGAAATATGTCTATTTGAAAAAGTTATACCATTATTAGCAAAAAAATGTCACCAAGCAACTCAAGAATGATGAATATGAATTGTATCTCAATTATTTTCATGTAAATGAACTCTTTCACTAGGATTTATTTCAGATGAAGAAAGTTTACAAGAAGAAACTGGTTCCATATATTCATATTTTGAAAAATCAAATTTAGTTCAATCTATATACAATGCAAAATTTGCATGATAATGTGGTTCTAAATGCTTAAGTCAAGAAAATATATATCAAACAACAAATAATGATAATCAAATAATTAGAAATAAAATAACTAAAAGTAGCTTTTTCATAGTTTTTGTTAAAAAATTAAAAAAGTATAAAAAGAATGATTATGTAACCATTCTTTCATTTTTATCCACTACAACTTTCACAACTATTAACATCTAAACTCATACTTCTAACATAATAAACAGTCTTTATTCAGCTTTTCCAAGCTTTCAAGTAATAATTATAAACTTCAACTGGAGAAACTTTTGCAGGATCTATAATCCACTCAAAACTTATAGATTGGTCAACCCATTTATATATAGTAGAAACCATATCTATAACATCATTCATATCAAGATTAACATATTCTTTGTAATACCAAAAATTATCTTCATTTAGATTTGGAGCAACATTAACAGAAGGAGCAACAGAATTTGTTTCTACAAAATACTTTTTATAAATTGGGAGAATTGAGGCAGTAGTTCAAACAACTAGAGAAGTTGAAGTATTTGGAGCTGGAGCTATATGATAAGCAAATCTCATTCAATCTTTTTTGATATTTGCTATTAACTCTAACCATTTATCTGACATTGATGAATTTTGTTTAAACCAATTTTCATCTTTTCAAATAAGTATTCATTTACTCCATTCACTTCATTCATAAACATCATAAACTCATCTCTCAAGAGCCAATTCATTAGAAGTTTTAAGTGCTGTATAACTATATTTTTCAAATAAAGCATCTACCACATTTCTAGCTTCAACACTATCATAAGCCAGTTTATTAACTGCCAAATATTCAGCAAGTCAAAGAAATCAAAGTCAAACAGATCTATATTTTTTCGCTGTTAATTCTGCTTCTTTTATAGGATAATAATTTAGAGTTATTACATTATCAAGAACTCTCATACAAATAGGAATTACTTTTTCTATATCTTCTATTTTGTTTACTTTTGCTACATTTATAGAAGCCAAATTACAAACTACAGTATCTCCTGGCTCATATTTTATTACTATATTTCATCATTCTATAGTTTCTTCTATGAATTTTGAAGGAGAAGTATTTTGACATATTTCTACACAAAGTTGTGTTGAATATATATTTCAAGCATGTTTGTTTGGATTTAATTTATTTATAGTATCCCTAAAAAATGAATATGGCATTCAAGTTTCTATAGTACACTTCATAAATGTTTTGTATAAATCTCTAGCACTTACAACTTCTTTAATTTCTAATTTAGGATTATTTTCACACTCAGTATAAAAATTTACGAACTCATCTCAAAAATGATCTTGTAATTTTTTTCAAGTTATATCTAAAATTTCTTTAGGATCAAAAAGTGTCCAATTAGCATTACTTTCTACTCTTTGCATAAATAAATCTGGAAAAGAAACAGCAGGAAATACATCAAATGCTTTTTTCCTTACATCTCAAGTTTCAGTTTGTAAATCAAGAAAGTTAAAAATATCGGCATGCCAAACATCAAGAGTAACACTTATTGCTCAAGCTCTAGCTCATAATTGATTAACAGCAACAGCAGTGTCGTTAATTACTTTTACCCAAGGATTAATTCATCAAGCAACTCATTTTACTCATCTAATTGAGCTTCAAGAACTTCTTATATTTCATAAATAAACTCAAATTCATCAACCAAATTTTGATATTTGAGCCATATTTTCTATATTATGATAAATACTTCTCAAATCATCATCTACATTTAATTTGAAACAACTTGATAATTGGTGATAATTAGTTCTAGCATTAAGCAATGTTGGTGTTGGTAAAGATATTTTACCAGTTGAACAATAATCATAGATTTTGAAAGCTATTTCTAATCTTTTTTCTTCTGGTTCTGGTATAGCCAAAAATAAAGCAGCAGACATATACATCTCTTGAGGAAGCTCTTTTATGATTTTATTTGGGTTTAATAAATATCTTTTTTTATACATCAACATTGAAGTATAATTATAAGAAAAATCGGTATCTTTTTTTATATATTTTCATGCTTCTACAATATCACTTTGTGTATAATAATTGTAAAAGTCTTTATAATAAAGTCATTTTTTTATATATTCATCAAATAAATCTTTATATGAATTTCAACTATATAAATCTCATATTTTGATATTTCTATTTTTTGATGCTTCTTTATATAAATCAAGTAAAAGTAATCTTCAAGCTATAAATTGCCAAGAAATATTTTCTAGTGATACTAAATCTATTGAAGATTTTATCATCATTTTAGTTATATCTGAAGTTTTTATTCATTCTACTATATATTTTCTAAGAGAATCTTCTAAGTCTTCAAATCTACATTTTCTAGCAAGTCAGAAAGATACTCTTTTATATGTATTTTTAATTTTTTCTGTATTAAAAGGCTCTTTTTTTCAATCACTTTTAGTTATTTTAAGAGTATTACTTTCTAATTTTTTTTCTACTTTTTCTTTTTTTGCTTCCCTTTCTTTAGTTTTTTCAGATCTATAAATAATAAATTTTTTTGCTACTTCAAACTTTCAAAATTCCATTAATTCCCTTTCTATGTAATCTTGAATTAATTCTATATTTACTACATTATTTCAATCATTCATAGATAAATATTCTTTCAATTTAAAAACAACTTTTTCAGCAACTATATCTACAAAAGTAAAATCAGAAACATTAATAGCTTCAGCAGCTTTTTCTATGGCTCTTTCTATTCTTGTTCTATCAAATGGAATAAAATCTCATTCTCTATTTTTTATAACTTTAATTCTCATATATATGTATTTTTTAAAAATTTACAAAAACTCAACAATTTTTTTTAAATTATTAAGACCTACATATTACAAAGATTAAAAATAATTGCACTATTTTTTAGAACAACTTTGTTAAAAAAATGTTAATATAATTTTATATAAAATGTATTTGTTAAAAAAATGATAAAAACACCAAGAGATATATATCTAATTATATTTTTAAATAGTCAATAAAAGTATTTTGCAATTATAAATTTTTTATGATAAAATTTAATTAGTGTAATTTGTTAGAGATTAGTAAAATAATCCCCCTAACCCCCTTGTATCAAGGGGGAAATAGATAAATTTTTGTAGCTTCATCCCTTGATACAAGGGAATTGAGGGATTAAATAATATAATTTATTTTAATAGCAAAAAAATCTAGTATAATTTTATTTTAAAAATTAATAAAAAATGTTATGTGAATAGAAAAAAAAGAATTTGAAGAAAATAAAAGCTTTTCACTTGATGAATTTTTGAAAGAAATAGAAAAAAGTAATCTCAAAACAAGCTTAAACAACATTCTTTGAGAAAAACAAAATACAATAAATGTAAGCCAAAAAGACTTACAAGATTTAAAAATAGAATTAGATAAACTTAACAAAGATGATCAAATAAAAAAAATTCAAGAATTTTTGAAAAACAAACTAAATCAAGAAAAACTTGAAGTTAAAGAAGATGTTAAAAAGTGAATAAATAGCTTAAAAGACGAAGTAAAAGCAAAAAGAGAAGAAGCTTACAAAAAAATAGATAATTTAAAATTTATGTGATTAATTTCACTTCCTGAATTTATTTCAAAATCATTAAAAGATCAAGTTGACAAAAAAACTATGACTAAAGAAGAATTAGATGAGAAAGAGAAAAAAGAAAATGAGTGAAAAGATTGGGTTGATAAAATACTTAATAGTCTATGAAAAACATTATCGACAATTATTTGAGCTGGATTTTTAAGTTTATTTAAAGATGATTTACCTGAACTAGATAGTATTTGAGTTTCAGAAATTACTGAAGAATTAGAAGATACAGTAGATAAAGTTAAACAAACTTGAACTGGAATAGTAACATGAGACTGAAAACCAAAGGAAGAAGAAAGTAAAAAAGAAAAAAAAGAAAATGAAAAATCTGATTTAAGTTATTCAATATGAATAAATATGCTTATAAATCTATCTTGAAAAGAAATAACTTGAAATGATAATAAAAAAGGTATTTTAGAAAAAATAAAAGATTTAAAGTTTAATGAGCTAGAAAGCTTAACAGAAGATAAACAGCAAGAATTATGAATAAAAAATAAAACCTTTGAACAAATAAAAAAAGCTTTGCTTTCAGAAAATGTAGATAAATTAATAAATATTTGATTAAAAAAAGATATTTTAGAAAAAATATTTAAAAAGAATTCAAAAAAGCTTATAGATTCTTTTGGACAAAATAGATTTAATGAAATTAAAGAAAAAACAGAAAATAATACATTAAATGTTAAAAATGACTTAACTTTAAGTGAAATATCTATATTATATCTACAAACAATACCTGTTTTGTGAATAGCTTGAATAAACAATTTTGCCTGAGATATTGCTGAAACGGTAAAATGATTAACTGTTTGAGAAAATGAAATTCAAAATTACATAGATGAAAATATTATATCAAAAGATATTTTATCAAATTTTGCAAGTAAATGATGACTTCTATTCTGAGATAATGAATATATAAATAAAGACCATGAGGTTTTAGAAAATATTTGATCTAATCTTAATGAAAATGATAAAGAACAATTAAAAAGTTTAATAAAATTTAAAGAATATATTAAAAATTGATTTATTCAAGAGAATAAATTATGATTACCTGAGAATGTAAAATCACTTTTTTTAGAAAATTTGAATTATAAATATGTAATTGCTTTTTATACAATTTTATGATGAGAACATAATTTAGAAAATTTAAATCCAGTAAACATACCTATATTAGTAGAGCTTATATGTCAAGTTGCTTGATGAAAAAATAATGATTATCAAAACAAATCTATTGTTAGCAAATATAAAACAGATTTTTATAAAAATATAGTGCTTTCTTCAGAATGAAAAAATATTTTTACAGAAGAAGAAAAAGAAGTTTTAGATATTTATAAAGACTTTTTTATATGACAAAGTGTAAACTATTATTTATGAAAATTATATTGATATTCTTGATATCTAAATAGTTTAAATGAAAATTATAGTATAACTATTTGAACTTGAGCATGAGCTATAGCACTTAATTCGCTAGGTAGCTCTATAATTAAAAATTGACTAAAAAAGTGATGAGTTTCCACACTTTGATTAATGTTTAAAAGACTTTCTTGGCCATTATTTATAGCATCAATTGTAACTTGAACATCAAAAGTAATTGGAGATTGAAACTTTAAAATAAATTGATTTTTTGATGATTTAAAAAATTCTCAAAATCCTGAAGAAGCTATAAAAATAATGGAAGAACACGAAAAATGAGTTAAAGAATATAAAGATAGTAAATGAGAAAGTATAAAAGTAGTAAAATATAAAGATGATACCCCTTATATTATTTATAAAAATCAGATTTGGGAGATAACAACTATAAGTAATGACTGGTTAAGTAATACACCTATTATTTGAGATATTTCTGCTATAGATGAAACTAATATTGACTGAATAGATAGTACAAAAGTAAATTTAGTGTGAGAAAATATAGTAATGTGAGAATGAAAAACGGTTAATATTAATATGCAAAATTTAATAAATCAAGGAAAAATAGATGAAAAATCAATAAAATTAACTAAATCTTTATTAGAAAAATGAGCAAAATACCTTGGTCGCAAAATTAAATATTCATCTTTAGAATGAGATCATATTAAATATATAGAAATTGGAAAAATTAACGAAAATGTATCAATAATAATGAAAAGTATGTGAGAAATAAAAATAGAACAAAAAAGTAACTAATTTATTAGTTTCTTTTTTGTTTTCACTAAAATACATATTCTAAATGTCAAGTTAATTATTTTGCAATAGAAAAATAATTATGATAAAATTTAATCAGTGTAAATAGTTTATTTTAAAAATTAATAAAAGTTTTATGGTAAATATAGAAAAACCTACTTGAGGTTTAGATATTAATAATATATCACCTATTGAGAATATAATAATTACAAATGAGAGATCAGAAACTACAGATTCTTACAAAGAATTGATGTTAATAAAAGATAGTGAGCTATCAAATCTTGACTTAGATAAATTTAGATATATAGTAACTTTTTTAGAAAAAAATTATCCAAATTATACAACAACTAATCCAAAAATTGGTTATTTAGTTGGTTTTATTCTTGATAAAATAATTTCATCAAAAGATGCTAGATCTAGTGCTAGAAGAGAATATATAGAAAAAAATCTTCCTGAAATAGCTGCAAAAATAAGTTCTTTAAGGGTAGAAGTATGAAATGGTATTGATAAAAGAAAGACCGTAGAATACAATGAAAGTGAAACTATTGAACAAACAAATAATATAAAAAACTTTTTAAAAAAATCTATCTTATCTCCAGAAGCTTTTCTTGATACAAAAGAAATAGATTTACCAGCAATAATTGCTTTGGCTCAAAAAATAGGTAGGAAAAAGGACCTTTCTTTAGAAGAAAAAAGATTTATCTGACAAATATATGAGCTTAATAAAAGTTATCAAGCATCAGCAAATAACTATATTTTAAGAACTGATGAACAACAAACAAAAAATGATAAAAAGAAAATAAAAGACCAAATAGAAGCTCAATTCAAAAAAGTAGAAACTATCCCATATATGGCAGTAATTAGTGCATGTTGAGGTATGCAGGTAGTAGTAGATAAAAAGGAAGAGTACAAAAGAAAAAGTTTTGGAGATTTAGTAAATGAATTATGAAAATTCAAAACAGCAGATAATATGACACCAGAAGATAAAAAAGAAAAGTCTATATTGATACCAGCATTGGCAGATAAAATGAAAGAAAGTTGAATTTATTTGAAGCCAGATAAAAACTGAAGTTTAAAAGTTGCTAAATTCAATGTACCTTGAAAAAGTACTAGTGATTATGAAAAAATAAATACATTATCACAAGATGATTTACAAATACTGACTTTTTATATTTCAATGAATAATGATGTAAAAAACCTAGATACAAGCAAAAATATATGAAATAATGTACTTGACCAAGTAGTTAAAAAGTATAATTTTACAGATAAAGAATGAAGACCTTGGAATGTTCAAAGAGACTTTATTTACAAAGATTGATCCATAAACACGCCTAGTATAGCTAATGCAAATATAGCCGAGTTTACAAAACAAGCTGATGATAAAATAGCTGAATTGCAAAAAGAGAACCAAGAACCATGACAAAGTGAAGAGTTAATCAAAAATAATATAGCCGAAATAGAAAAGTTGGAGCTAGCAAAAATAGAAGCAAAAAACAAAGATATTTTTTCTAATAATGCTCTTAAGTTTTTAAATGAAGCTCTAAGAAGCAATGAATGAGTAACAGCAGCAGCATGAATACCATCAAAGTGAAAGTGAAGTCTAGAAGATATTTTAAAAGGTATAGAAAATTGAAAACCACTTGATGCTTTAATTGGTGCATTACCATGACTGATAGCATGATGAATTATTTATGCTCTTTTGAATTGGCTTACTAAGTGAACAAAAATGAATGGTTTAGTGGATACTTATATGTATGCTCTTGGTTGAGCATTTGGTATAAAAGCACTAGCAGATAGTTGAATCAAAGCCTCTGAATTTACACCAAAACCAGATTTAAATTGAACAAATGAACCTGATAGAAAGACAATGGTTGATGATATAAAACAATCACTTGATGATTGAACAACTGTACCTCCTGATTGATTAGATTCAAAATTCAAAACCACTTATACAAAATTAAAAAGTCTTAATTCTCAAAAAGAACAAGCAAACTTTGATCAAAGTAAATTTGATAAGATATTTATAGTATTATCAAGTGATCCTAAATTTTTAGAAACTAATATAAGTAACTTTGATATAAATAATGAGAATGAATTATATAGTAGATTAAGTAAATCATCTCAGTGATTACTTCAAAAATACAATATAAGCTCTCGTGATTTATTAATTTTTTGTAGGATGTTAAATAATCCAACGATTAAAGATTGATGAGATATTAAATTTATGGATGTATTTGTTTGACAAGAAAAAATTAACGAAAATTATAATTCTTATTTTCCTTGAGAAACAGAGTTTAACAAAGATATAGATTTAATTGTTAAAAAACTACCTTGATTACCTATAGATGCAAAGGATTTCTGAACTCCTGAAGAAATAAAAAGAACTTCTCTAAGAGCTCAAGTGCAAGAAGCTATTGATCCTAAGTATTTTACAGGTTCATGAGATATAAGGGATATGTGGAACAGTTTAACAACTCTAAATACATTTGATGAATTAAGATTAAATATAATTAAAACCATAAATAAAGACTTATCAAATATACAAAAACCAACAGACAAAGAAGAAGAAAAACTATTAAATAATATAAAAAGTAAGTATGCTTCTTTAGAAAGAAAGCATCAATTACTTTACGAAGTAGATAAATTAGTGTTTGATTGAGGTTATTGACATATTGCATCTATTCTTTGAACTGGTTGATTAATTTTTTGAGATCTTGCTAGAAACATTCCTATTAATCAAGCAAAAACAAATAGTGATCAAGTAATAGAATTAAATAGAATCATTGATGATATAGATAAATTAAATTTAAATGCTGAATTAACAAAGTTAGTAACGGAATGAGTTATGACAGAAGAAGACAAAACAAGTGTGTTAAGAGAGGTTATGAAAATGAAAGAAAGAGTAAATGAAAATCAAGAAGCTTCATTATTATTTTTAGTAAATTCACCTGAAAATAAAGATAAGTCCGTTACAGAATGACAACTAAAATTATTTTATATAAATAAAATGAAAAATCCTGAATGAAGAGAAAAATTGAAAAAAGAAGTTCAAGATATAGTTAATAGATTAGTATTATGAACACCTAATATTCAAGATACTTTAAGTTTTAGAAAAGCACTTTGAGAATATTGATTTACATCTGATATAAAAAATGATGAAATTAAAAAGCTAAAAATAATAATGAATATAACTAAAGATGGTAAAAATGATGAAATTATAACATTAGCTACTCAATGAATTAGTGAAAATTTTGCAAAATTTAAAAAAGATTTACTAGATTATGGAACTAGTAAAAAAGCTGAGATTGATACTATAAAGTCAAATATAGCAACAATTACAGATGTAAGTAAACTTAAAGAAGAAAAAGATAAATTAGATGCTATTAGAGAAGATTTCTTTATTTGAGATAACTCTATAACAGCAACAGCCATTTATTGAGTAGAAAGTGCTATTGATTGGATTTGACTTTGAGATTGAAAAAGCAAAAAATATTATGACTTTTTCAAAACTATGGAAAAAAGAGTTCAAGAAATTGAACCTACTTTCAATATTCCAGACACAAATTATCCTTCAGAAACAGTATTAACAGATGCTTACAGAAAGATATGAGAAAAAGCTAAAAATATTCCTTACTTAATCCAAGCAAAAGCAGATCAAATAACTTTTACAAATGATACTACTATGGATAATTATATAGAACAGTTGAAAAAAGATAAAAAAACTATAAATGATTATGAAAGTTTAGTAAATGATTTAACTGGTTGAGAAGGAAAAATAGGCACATTAAATTCTTGACTAGAAAATGAAAAAAGAAACTTTATGGAACAATTAAAAATATATCTGAGCGGAATAAATTCTTATGATAAGTTAAAAGATGCTGAATTTATATATACAAGATTTAATAAAATAGGCTGAAGTGAAATATTTGGGTTATTTTGAGAGGATAAATGAATAAAAGAAATTCTATATAAAAAAGCTCTAAAGTTGAAAATAGAACAAATAAAAAATAAAACAATCTCTGAGTTAGAAAATTGAAGAATAAAAGATACTTGTATTGAAATTATAAATTTGTTCAAATGAAGTACTAAAGAAAGATATTTTAAAGATTATATTAAACTTAACGATTTCAAGAGTAACCTTGAATCTATGAAAAATCATCCAGTATGATTAAACAAAGAACAAACAAGTTCAATTAATTCAGCTTTAGAAAAATTAAATTGAAATATAACTTGAAATATTAACTTTTATTTAAGTGACATTTGAATTACTTGAGATTGGTGAGAAAAGTGATTTAATTTAGATATTCCATATTTATGGAGGTCTTCACCTATGTCTACATCTCCAGTAGATAATGGTATGGAATAAAATAAAAATTAATTTTTAATAAAAAAATATGGAATCTACAGAAATAATAAAAACTACTCAAACTTTAGAAGAATTTCAAGATTTAGATGACAAACAAAAGTTAAAAGAACTAAAAAACTCTATAAATGAATTAAATACAGATAGCAACTCACTATTAAATGAAGTGTTATCAAAAATAGATGAATGGATAAATAAAGATAGCTTAAATAATGATGAAAAAGTAATATTAAAAAAAATAAAAGAAGAACTTCTAAAAGATGAAAATCCTTTTTCTAGGACCCAAAATTTATATGCTTTAGCTATGTGATTAAGTCTTACAGAAAAATCACAAGGAGAGGTAAAAATAAGTAGTGATACCGCTCAAGCTCTAACTGTAACAGATACTGAAATTCAAAAAAGTAAATTAAAAAGCGAATTAGATACAAATGAAAAATTAAATATAGATAAATTAAAATCTCAAGTTTATAAATGAGATAATGAAACTCAAATTCCTACAAATACTGAAAATATAGATGATTTGATAACAAATATCAATAAGTTGTGAGAAAACTTGATGAAAGCTGATATATTAACTTTTTTGAAAAAATTAAAAGAAAAAGATCTTTTTTTAACTCCTAAATATAAGGAACTATTAGAAGATATTAAAAAAGCTATTGAATTAAAAGATACTTCAGTTATAAACAGTGACAGTTTTTATGAAAAATATAATAGCTTAGTAAAATGAAGTTCTTCTATACCTGTAATTATTCCTAGCAGTTGATGAGAAAATTTAGATGATGAACAAAAAAATGATTTTAAAGAAAGAATTAAAACACTTAAAGATATAAAGTTTTTCTGAAAATTAGAATCAAAATCATGGAATAGTTTAGTAGAAGATATTATTAAAGAATCTGAATTTAGTACAGAAAAAGAAAAGAATGACTTTAAATTGTATTTTGAAAAAAACTTTAAACCAATTTATGAAAATTTAAAAAAAATAAATACAAATGAAATAAATAGTCAACTAAATACTGCTTTAGATAAACTTGATGGTTTACCAAATAGTTGAGCAATAATTCTTCCTATATGAAGTGAAAATATTACTTTTAATAGCAAAGAACATGCTTTAAGTTACATTGAAGAATTAAAAAACTGATTAAGTGAATTAGAAAATTGGTGAATATGATGAACTTTATTTTACTTAGCAAACTGATTAGCAACTTGATATTGGGAACTTTTAAAGTTTGATGCATCAGTTATTGGTTGGATTTTTGAAGGTTGATGACTAGCAATAGATAATCCTACAGCATGAATTACTATGTGATTAATTTGATTGGCTATTTGATGATATTGATATGGAAAACTTACTACTTTTGTGGACCAGCTTAATGCACCTATGTTCCCTCATGATATTGATAATTTGGTAAAAAGTTTAAATGAAACTATAGAATTGCACAAAAAAGCTTGAGTAGATACTAAAATATTAGAAAATCTAAAAAAAGATGTAAATGTATCTATTAAAGAATGAACAGATAGTTTTATAAAAAATACAGAATTGACTAGAAGAGTATACCGTCATTTGCAAAGTTTTAGGTGAATATATTGAATAGATACATTAAACTATCTACTAGCTTGGGGATGAGAAACTGCAGATAACTTTTTTAATACTCCTCAAGATCCTACAAAACCCAAGAAAGTCAGCGGATGGAAAACTCTTTGAAAAGTTCTTCTTCATGGAACACATGTTTTACCTCAATTTTTGATCACATGATTTAATAAATGAAGTAGCTGATGAATTCTATGAACTTGATGGAAATTCGAATCTAAAAAGAATATAATTTGAGACTATACAGATGCATTTGAAAAAAGAAACCAAAAATTAAAAATAGCTTATAATATTATTGACAAAGCTATTTCCGATGAAGATAAACAAAAAATTATAAAAAATGAAATTATAGAAGTTCATAGATGAAATATACCAATATCAAAAATAGATCCATTATCAAGGTATTATTTATGATGAATAAGTGAAATACAAAGAAAAAGTGTTTTTGATAAATTAACTAAAGAATTAGAATTAGCTTGAAAAAAAGATATAAATTGAAATAAAATAGAAGTTAAAAGCATTTCTGAGTTTTTAGTAAATATTGGAAAAATAGATAATAACAAGATAAACTACTTTAAAAGTTTAATAAAATCATTTAATCCTATTAAAAGTGTTAATGTATCAATAGCGGAAATTATAATGAAACATGGGTTATGAGATTTTGATAATATTTTAGAAGATTTAGATAAAAGTGACGAAGATTTTGAAAAATCAAATTCTAATGTAGAAAAACTTAAAAAGAAATACTTAAATTTTATAAAATTCTACCCTGAAATAAATGATACTACAGAAAATATTTTAAAAAATGAAATTGATTGAATTAGTAGTATATCTGAGAAATGACTAATAGATAGAATTATAGAAAGAAGTTGAATTATTTGACTAAAAAAAGGTGATATAAAAAGTTTTATTGAAATGATAGAAAATGGTAATGAATGAATAGAAACATCTAAAATCTGAAATGATGTATTAGTTAAAATTAGAGCAATATTAGACATTCAATGATTAGAACAAACTGAGTATAATAAGAGATTTAAGAAAGTAACAGATTTATTCTCATCTTGAAATCAAACATTTTGGGAACCTCATTTGTGAAGAATAATAGAAAAGTTAATAGAATGATGAGACTACGATCCAAAAAGAGACTACATGAAATATCAAGATGTAATGGATTTTAAAACAAAGTATTGAGTTAAATTACATATGTTTTTAGATACTTACAAAAGAAACTTTTCATCTTGAACTAATTGAAGTCACACAAATAATAATTGAAATTGACAAAATAATAATTCTTGATCAGAGAGGACATCAAGTTGACCAAGTGAAAATTATAGGGATTTATGATATAAAACTTTAGATGACTTAGAATTAGAATTAAAAATACAAGGTATTAAATTCGATGAAAAACTTGAAATATTAGAAAAATTTATGACCGAAGATGAACCAGATATAAATGATATTAGTAGTTTAAAAGCTTATACAAAGGCTATCCTAGAAAGTAAACATAGTAACAAAAATCTAAAAATTAAATTTATAACTAGGGAACAATGGAAATCGCAAATTGATAATTATGTTAGCACTCGACCAGACTATGTAGACACTTTATGAAATTTGAAAAAAGCTATAGAAAGAAAGGATAATGATTTAAGTTGATTTATAAATGAACCTAAAGTTTTGGAATTTATAGATTTTATTAAGAAGAATTTTAAACATTGAATATAAATATTTATGAATGAAGTATTGTCAATAAATAATGGTAAAGATAATTATCAAAAAATAAATACACATATTTTGATAAAAGTAAAAATAGAAGAATTTTTAATAAAATATAGTTTATTAGAATGAGAAGAAAAGTTTAAAAAAAGAGACGAAATTTATAATTTCGTCCTTTCTTCGTTCTCTTGAGATTGATTAAAGATAAAATGAATTAAATTTATCAATTGAAATCTAATTGCTTATTATGATGATGAAAATTGACAAGAAAAAACCAAAATATTTGATTTAAAAAAAGAAAATACAGAAGAAATGCTTGTTTGAGATAGTTTAGAAAAAATAAATTCCCAAAGCGAGAAAGTAGAAAAAGAATTAATAATAAATTCTGAAAAAGCATCTAAAATACTTGATGCAATAGATTATATATTTAACCAAAATGATAAAGATTTTTTTTGAGAATTAAATGAGGAAGATATTTTAAAAACTGATAGATTTTGAAAAGATTTAGAATGAAAAAGTCTTTTAGAATTACAAAGTATAATTAATGAATTATTTATTTGAATTGATGGCTATAAAAAAGAATTATGAAATTTAAATACTAATTTAGATAAAGCTATAAACATATCAAAAGAAAGATATTTAAACATGATTATGTGAATTTGAGATAAATATGAATGATGAGCTAAATTATTTAAAAAAGACTTAGAACAAATTGAAAAACTTAGTGATGACATAATAAACTCAAAATCAATAACTTGAATATTACTATACTTATCTATCTTTCATGAAAAAGTATATAGAAATAATTATCAATCAGAATCTGTTAAAGAAGTTAATAAAAAGTTTTCTGAAATACTAAATAAAAAGATTTTTGAAAAACTTAAGTCAGATAATTCTACTACAAATGAACAATTTTTAATATTTGCTAAAATAATAACTGGTAGAAGCTGAAATATAGTTGATGATTTAAAAGATACAAGTACTGCAAATAATGTGGTTTTACACCTAATGTACAAGAAGTGATGAGTAGTAGAAAAGGTAAATAATTCTGATAGCTTTAATATTGTTGATGACAAAATTAATAAACAGAAACCAAAAAAAATAGTAGATGATTTAATATCATATATGGATAAAAGTAATGTAGTTTGATGAAAAGATTTTTTAGTAACTATTTGATTTTGAGATTTGTTAGTTTGACTAGAAGAACAAACAAAATATCAAGATCTTGATTTTGAAAAAAAAGTAAAGATTTCTACTCTAGTTAGATTTATTGAAAAATTAAAAAAAGCAAAGTTTAAAAATAAAGAAGACATATGACTTGTTTTTCAAGAAATAGCAAAAGAATCTAGATGAGAAGTTTATAAATTAATAAACGATAATTTAGAATGAAATTTGTTTAACTGGAATTGAAAAAGTGCACAAGATTTTTGATTAAAATGAGTAGATAAAGAAATATTTGATATATTTCAAGATATAAATTGAAATTGACTTTTTGATATCTCTGATAATCTTTGAAACTGAATTAACAGTTGAGCAAAATTTGTTTGACAAATGGCTTGAGTTATATGAGTAGGTGCTATTTGAGCATGAATTGCATCTATAGCTTGATTTTGAGTAATTGCTACTTGAACTGTAGTGTGAGCTACAGCAACGATAGCTTCTATATGAATTTTTCCTACATGATATGATACAAAAAATGAAATGTTATTAGATGTATGAACAAATTTAGTAGTATGAACAGCAACTTGACGTATTTGATGAGTTTTAACAAAACAATTTTATAAGGAATCAGCAAAATTTTGGTCAAAAAATAAATGATGAGTTGTTTTTACTGATTTAATCGGACTATGAGTAATACCTGAATTTATTAGAAATTATCTTATTTGAATTGTATTCGATAAAAAACCTATTTTCCCAAAGGATGAAAAAATGAATGCTTTGCAAAATATAGATAAAACTGTAAAAACAATAAATTAAACTAAAAAACAATCTTCACACACCTAAATATTCAAGAGTTATCTCTAAAATATTCAAAGTCTAATCATAAATTAGTTAAATATCTTTTTGAATATTCATATTGATCAAATCATATTTCTATAAACAGAACTATTTCTTTAAAATTGTAAAATTTTTTTAATTCAAAACATTGATTTATAAGTTCTTCATACATTTCAAATCATGTTTTTTCTCAACCATAAAGTGCTATTTTAGGTTCAAAACTAATAACTCAATAGTCCATATTATTATAATCTCAATCTTTTATGTATGGTAAATTAGCCGTTATAATAATAAATCCCCCTATCCCTAACCCTTTCCCACCAAAGGAGAAAGGGGATAAAAAACAAGATAATAAATTTGACTCTAAAATTAAAATTTTGCTTTCTAAACTATGTTTCTTAATATTGATTTTAGCAACTTCCAAGGCTTCAAGAGAAATATCTAAAGCAAAAGTATTTTTTAAAAATGTATTTCATAAAGTATTTTTTAATATTGATATAGGAATACAAGAACTTCAGGTTCAAACATCAATTAATATAAAATTTTCTTGATGTTTTTCTATTTCTTTTAGGCTTTCAAAAACCATAACTTCACTATCATTTCTAGGGATTAGAACTCTATTATCAACATAAAAATCAAGTCAATAAAATTCCGAATTATTTAGTAAATATTCAAAAGGTTCTCACTTTTTAAATCTTTCAAATAAGTTATTAATATCATCAATGTATTTATTACCTATTTCATCAATTAAAAATAACTCACTATTTGATAAGAGAGTTATTTTTGTAATTATTTTTTCTATTTGAGGTTTTTGTAAACCAAAACTTAGTCATAAGTTTATTAAATCTTGTTTTTTCATATTATTTCTTTTTTATACTTTTTGAAATATTGTTTTTTAGTAAAATATAAATTATCTTCTATTAATCTTCTATTTTTGGCTATCAAATCTCATATAATTCAGAGTGCAAAGAATTGAACTGAAACTATTAAAAAAGCAACTGATATTACCAAAGATTGGATTTTTCAAGTTCAAACTGGATTTAGTAAATAATAATAAACAAATCTTCCTATTCAAAAGATTCAAAATAAAAGAAAAAAGGTTCATAAATTAAAAAATATTTTTAAAGGGTTATACATAGCATAAACTCTAAATAAAATTTGAGAAGTTTCATACATATGATGAAAAATATTCTTGAAAAGCCTTGATTTTCTAGTTGGCTTATTTGTAGTCATAAGAATATGTTCTATTCTTAATTTTTTGGATCAAGCTTGAACCAAAGTATCAACAGCATAGCTGAAACTAGAAGTTACATTTAATTTTAGCAAAGACTCTTTTGAATAAGCCCTAAATCAGCTTACACTATCTGGCACATTAGTTCAAGATAAAAATCTAACTAAAAAACTTCAAAACCATTGAAAAAATTTTTTTATCATAGAAAAATGAGCTATGTTTTTGGTTTGCCTGTCTCAAATAACTATATCAGCTTTTTTTTGTATTATTGGTAAAACCAAAGAAGAAATATATTCTCAAGGATATTGATTATCTCAGTCCGTATTTACGACTATATCAGCTCAATTTAGCAAAGCATTTTCTATTCAAGATTTAAAAGCTTCTCAAAGTCATTTATTTCAAATATGTTTTACTATATAATTAACTCAAAATTTCTCAGCTACTTTTATAGTTTCATCTTTTGATCAATCGTCTATAATTTGAATTTCTATTTCTTTTATTCAATCTATTTTTTTAGGAATTTCCTTTAATACTGACAAAAGGGTTTCTTCTTCATTATAACAAGGAATTTGAACAATTAATTTCATTTTATAATAAATTTAGAATATTTCACTGTGACTTCAAAGTCTAAGTAAATACAAAGTTAATTCTGTATCACTTCTTTGGTAAACTAAAAGTAAATCAGGTTTTATATGACATTCTCTTAATCATTTATATTTTCATTGTAGAGGATGATCTTTATTCTTTTCTGGAAGAGGTATTCATTCTTCTAACATTATAATAATTTCTTCTACTTCTTTAACTATATCTTCATTATGCCTTATTTTCTTGAAATCACTTTTAAACCTACTTGTTATTTTTCTGTAAAACATACTAAAAATTGTTAAACCATTAAATTATTCATAAGTTCTTTATGTGTAGCAAACGGCTTTGAGTTTTTAGCTTCTTCTAGTAAATCAAGCAAATCAGGTTTATTTTCATACTCAAAAGTTACAGTAGTTTTCAATGGTTTAATTTTCACTTTTTCTGATAAAATTATTATTCATTTCTTATAATCATAAGTAGCAGGAAGTGTTATGTAATTCATATTTTTTTTATTAAAAATTAAATTCATCTATAATATAAAAAAAATTTGCTAAAATGCAATTTTTTTATAAGAAATATATAATTAAAATAACAGTTAAAAAGTAAAAAAATATATCAAAAATAATAAATTTATCTTTCAAGATTATGTACCCTCAAGGGGTATCTCATCTTCTATTCATTCACTATATTTTTGAAGAAAGAAAATATTATACATAAATCTTATTATTCAAAATAGTACAAACGGAATTGTTAGAGTTAAATGATGTGATTGTATAGAGTAGTTAGCATTGAAATTATTTATAAATATCTCATCTATATCAAGCATCTAAAATATAAAAATTCTCCTCATCTATTTTCTGTAATATAATTCTAATTGCTCCAATTCTTAATCTATGTGTAGCAGGTTTCATATCGGTAAGATGTTTAAAATAGTGATTAATATTTTTTTCATTTTTAAAAAACTTTAATTTCTTTAAAATTCTTTCTCTATCCTGGTTATCTAATTTCAAAAATTCTTTTTCCCCATTTTTTGTAAAACTAAAAATATACATAGTACTTAAATTATTAAATTAGATAAACCACTATCAAAAGAATTTTTATATCTATTTTTCAAATTCACTTCATTTTTTTTCATTTCAAGATCTTCAGTTAATTCATCCATAAAACCATTTTCTAAAATTAATGAATACAATTCTCATCAAATTATAATTCAAATATCAGTATTATTATCTTTTACTGTTGCATAAGTAAAATTTTCAAAAACTTTAATTCATTTTTTTGCTATTTCTTGAGTTGTTGTAAAATTCATAAATATATTTAAATTAAAAATTAAATTCATCTATAATATAAAAAAAAATTGCTAAAATGCAATCTTTTTATAAGAAATATATAACTCAAATAACAGTAAGAAGATGAAAGATGAAAACAAAAATAATAAATTTATCTTTAAGAATTATTTACCCTCAAGAGGTACCAGTCTTCTATTCATTCACTATATTTTTGAAGAAAGAAAACGGGGGTACCCCTTGAGGGTATATTATATGTAAATCTTATTATTCAAAATAGTACAAATTGTATTGTTAGGGCTAAGTAATATGATTGGATAGAGTTAAAAGTGTAGAAAGAGTAGTACATGATTATTAGAGTTGTGAGCATTGAAAAGTTATATTATATTTTCATAATTTTGTGTACTAGATAAAATTCTATAAACTATGACTTTTTTATTCACATCATCAATTTTATAAAATACTCTATATTTTTTTCTTACAATCATTATTCTAAATCAATTTTTATATTCTACAAACCTATATGGAAATATTTGTAAAGAATATATTGAACCGTATATTTCATTTACTAATTTTTCAGTTCATATTTTATCAAAAGTAAATCTAAAATGGCTCTCAGCAGAAAAATCTATATCAATTTGTGCTTCTTGATTTAAAGTAACATTATATTTATCCATTAGTTAATTCTTAAATTATCTAAAAATCTTTTAGTTCTAATATATGCCTCTTCAAAAGAAATAGTTTTTGTTTCATCTACTTCTGCTAACAATTTATCTACTTTATCCCATACATAAGGATCATTATCAAAATCTAAAAATGTTTTTGATAATGTTTTAGTTTCTGTTATCATAAAAAGAAAGTTAAATTATATTTAACTTAATTATAGCAAAAATATAATTAAATCAAATTTTTTTATAAGAAATATATAATTCAAATAACAGTAAAAAAGTATAAAAATATATCAAAAATAATAAATTTATCTTTAAGAATTATGTCTTCTATTCATTCACTATATTTTTCAAGAAAGAAGATGTTATACATAAATCTTATTATTCAAAATAGTACAAACGGAATTGTTAGAGTTAAGTAATGTGATTGGATAGAGTTGAAAGTGTAGAAAGAGTAGGACATGATTATTAGAGTTGTCAGCATTGAGATTATTTGTTTCAAAAAATCTTCACTATAAAATTTAGTTATTTTTCTTGAATTTTCTCACATTTTTAATTCTTGATATCTTTTCAAAAATCATCAAACTAAAGATGCAAAAAACAAAATTGGCAAAAACCAAATAGAAACTTCAACTTTTATAAGATATATTCAAATTAATCATCTTATAATAAAGCCAAAAGAAATAGAAAATATATCCAAAATTACTATATTCTTAACATAAAAAATATATAAAAGTGTATTTAGTAAATATAATAAAAAAAATCCAAATACTATAACTGAAAAATAATAATATGATAAAAATAAAGTAGTTAAAATCAATAGAATAGCTATAAATAGGCTAATATTTTTGTTTAATTTTCAAGATGCTATTGGTCTATTTTTCTTTTTTGGATGTTTTTTATCAAAATCTATATCTTTAATATCGTTTAAAATATAGATATTTCATACAAAAATTGAAAATATCAAAAATCATAAAAAAGAATTACTAAATAAATCTAAATTAAAAATTCATCAAGAAAAAATCAATGGAATGAAGATTATTATATTTTTTATCCATTGTTTTGGTCTCATTGAAGTTATATATATATATATATATATATATAGTGTGTGTGTATTATATTTTTTCATTTTCTAAACATTTTTAATTATAAATTTAGCTAGATAAAATATTTTTAATATGATTATTTTATAATATTTATAATACGAAAAATTGTCTATACATACAAAGTTACTATATAACTTTAATTTTTTGTATTCAAAAATATCTGAAATTAATAAGGAATTTTTAGGTATAATTTCCAACTTATCTTCTGTAATAATATTAAAATTTTCATTAACTCAAATTCATCATACAATTTCTAGTCAATAATTTAAAAGTATATTTTTAGTATTATTTATAAAAAAATCTATAAAATCCTGTGAATTTCTTGATAATATAAAGATTTTCTTAATATTTTCTTTTTGAACTAAATCAAGAAACTTTATATTAATTTTAAAATCTTTTAATAATATGTTAAAATAGGTATTTTGAGATGATTTTTTATATTTATTTATAAATTTAACTTTTGAATAAAAAACATCATAATTATTTGTTATTGTATCATCTAGATCAGAAAAACAAGTAATATTATATTTTTCAAAAATAGATTTAATAATATTAATTTTATCTTTTTTAGGTATATTTTTATCAAGTAATGTTTTATTTATTTCTTCTTGCATTTTTTACTTTCTATAACTTCTAAAATAGAATCTATATCTTTAATTTTTGGCTTCCATCAATAAGATTTTGCTAAATCAGTATTTAAAATATACTCTTTATCTGCTATTTCATACTGATCTTTATATAAAATTGGTAGTCAAACAATATTTAATAATCTAAACATTAATTTATTAAAATTATGATAAGTTTTTATTATTAGTGATTTTGAATTAAGTTCTTCTTTAATTCTTTTATAAAATTCTATAAAAAAACTAGGATTTTCTGATCAAATATTTATAACTCAAGTAATAACTTTTTCTATTGATAAAATTATAAAATTATTTAAATCATCAACATTTATCATTTGATAATGATTTTTTCAATTTCAGAAAAGAGGAACTGGAAGGTTTAAATCAAATAATTTTACTAATGTTTCTAATACTCCTCATCTTCACTTTCAAATTATAAATCTAGGTCTAATAATCAAAGTATTTAAACTATAATTTTTTGAATATGTATTTATTAAATTTTATGCAATTAGTTTCGAGATTCAATATTCTCAAACAGGATTACAAGTATGTTTTTCATCCAATGGTAAATATTCTGGTATTCAATAAACCATATCTGTTGAAATGAATATAAAGTGCCTTATTTTATATTTTATAGATAAATCTAAAAGTTTTTTAGTAATTCAAACATTTACTTCATTAAAAAAATTTTGTCTATTAAAATATGGAACTTTAGTATTTACATATTGTCTTCAAATACAGTTAATAACGGTGATTATATTATATTTTTTAAAAATAAATTCAATATCACTATTTAATAAATTTGATTTAAAATAAATCAAATTTTCATGTTTTAAATCTAAATTATCTTTATCTATAACAATTATTTTATAATTTAAATTTAATAACTTTTGTACTAAATTTTTTCATACAAATCAAGCTCATCAAGGAATAATTATATACATTAATTTCAAAATTTATAAATAAAAAAAACTCCAATTATTATAAAACACATTCAAAGTATCTTATATAAATTTACTGTTTCTCATAAAAAAAACATTCAAGTAAGCATAACAAATATAAATCCTAAACTTAAGAAAGGATAAGCAAAAGAAACTTCAACTTTAGATAAAACATACATCCATAAGACAATACTTATTCAGTAAGCAAATAATCATAACAAAACATAAATATTTGTAAATGTGCTATATATTATATTTAAATAAGAATCTTTAAAATTCACTAAAGGCATTCACAATTTTAGTAGTATTTGAGCAGATCAATTTAAAAATACACTAAGTAAAATAAGAGTTATATTCATTTTTTATCTTTAAAAATATTATAAGTTAGCACAACAAGTAAAAAGACTGTTATTAAAATAGTGTGTGTAAAAACTCTGTTTACTCATATTTGAGAAATTGCTTCGTTATGCAATGTTTTAACAAATGTAAGTAAAATAATATCAACAAATATAAATGATATTAAAAATAATATTATTGCAAATATATTTAAATTCTTAATACTACTTTTTTTATTTTTAATAATATATATAATTAATATTAATGACATAAAGAAGAATAATAAATTAAAATTTCATTCCATAAATAAAGCATTTTTGATTGATGCTAATGCTTGATAGTTAAATTCTATTGGATATTCAGAAATTTTGTTGTTTCAATTTCAAAATCATAAATTATAGATAATTTTAAATGTTAAAAATGAAATAGGTAATAAAAAAAATGGTATTATTTTGAAAAAAGACTTATCAATAATTATATTGTTTTTCAAAATATATTTTTCATAAGATAATATAAATATTGTTATAACTGATATTAAAGGTAAATAAAGAGTTAATCATTCATTTTTAGTAAGAGATAATAAAAATATAAATATTATAGATAAAATTAGTAATTGATTATTTTTTGTATTTAAATAATAATATAAAAATAATATCGGTATAAATAAATATATTCATTGAAACAAATCAAAATAAGGATTTGTTCAGTGTATATAATATAAAGGAATTCAAGTTAAAATATATATTCATAAAAAAGAAAAATTAATACTATTAGTTTCACGAAGCACAGAAAAAAATAATATTAAAATTGCTGATAAATAAAGTAAAATAGAAATAGAATTTACAATTCATTCATTCCATTCTCAGTAAAATTTTGAAAAATAAAGTTTTAACATTGATGGAGTCATAGGATATTGATTATATCATCATCATAAAAAATCTTTACTATTTTTCTCTAAAACTAAATTTTCACTATAAAACCAAACTTTTCACCTATAGTTCCAATTTCAAAAAGAATCATCTTGATATGTTGGAACATTAAAAATACTTACCCATCAAAATATAATTTTTATTAAAATCCAAAAAAATATTATAAAAATTAAAACTTTATTAATAAAAGATTTTTTGTTAAATTCTTTTACTAAGCTAAGATCTTCAAATAAAATTTTTCTTTTTAGAGAAAGGTTAACTAAAAAAAGTATAATATTAAAAATAAATAAAATCAATAATGTATTTATCAAATTAAGTTTAATTCAAATCCATCAAGCTAAAAATAGTAAAAAAGGGACCATTATTAATCATAACAAAAAACTATAAACAAAAAATTCTACCTTATAAAAGAATTTTAAATTAAATACTATTTTTAAGATAAAACATCAAGTTAAGATTAGCAAGATTAGAGACAATAAATATCATAAGATTCACATATATTAATTCTTTATAAAAATAAAAGCATAATCACTAAATTTAATTATTTTTCAAATTCAAATATTTTTTCAATCTAGAATAAGATTACTTCATTCAAACATAAATTTTGAATATCAGTATAATATATAATATTTAGGTGTTTCTTTATTTAATTCAACATTATAAGGGTATAAAAAATATATTATACTTCAAGGAAAAGGCCAGTTATTATCAGTATAAAAAGATACTTTTTCAAAGTTTTTTATTCATGATTTATCTAATTTATCTTTCACAAAATCAACAAAAGAATAAAAATCTCATCTATCTCTATAAACTTTTTCATATTTCTGTTTTGAAATGTATGTTTCATAATCATTTTTATAGTATGACATCATTTCTAAACTCATTCTTATATCATATAAAATAAAAAGAACTAAAGCTAAAATAAAAATCTTTTTATTAGCTTTTTTAATTTTAAATCAAGAAATAAATAAAATTATTATGCTTCATAAAATAAAAATCCAGTAAAATATAGAGTTAGCACTCTCTCAAAAAATCTTTGGTCAATTTAAAAGATTGATTGTATAAGGTTTAAATGTATCATAAGTCCAAAAATCACTCAATCAAAAAGATAATTTTTCTAATCATCAAATACTAAGTAAATCAAAACTTACTTTTTCTCAATTTAAAGCTCAATCTAAAATTAATACAATTTTACTATCTTTTGGGATTTGAGAGAAAAATTGAAGTTTAGAAAAATTAAAATCTTGATTTAATTCAGTATTTCAAGTTATTTGAAAATTTTCTCAAGGATAAATCTGTTCTCAAATCAAAAATCAATATCACAAAATTCATTTTCAATCTATTTTTCAAGATATACTAATTTTATCATTATTTTCTAAATTTCATAAAATTGTTATACATTGCTTTTCACAAACAAAATTAATAGAATTATCACTTTCACTAAAGCTTTTAAATCATTGATTGAAATATTCTCAATTAGCTATATTTAAAAATAAAAAGATCAAAGCAAAGAATAAAAATATTTTTTTCATTTAAGAATTTTAACAAATAAACTAATAAATCTAACTCAAATTATTTTCTTTCCATTTTTCTATTTTGCTATGATTTCAAGATAATAATATTTCTGGAACTTTTAATCACATAAAATCTTCGGGTCTTGTGTATATTGGATATTCTTTTTTTCTATTTAATTTATTGCTAAAACTTTCTTCTACAAAAGAAAGGGAATTTCATAAAACTCATTTTTCTAACCTAACAATGCTATCAATAAATACTATACAAGCCAATTCTCAACTAGAAATTATATATTCTCAAATACTTAATTCATAATCAACATACAAATCTATAATTCTTTGGTCTATTCATTCATAATGTCAACATATTATTATAAATTCTTCTTTTAAATCAAATTTATATTTTTCTAATTTTTCTTGATTTAGCAAATCTCACTTTGGCGACATATAAATAACAGGAATTTTTTTATTAATTTTTGAAAATATTGATTCAATAGCTTTTGCTAATGGTATAGGAGAAATAACTTGTCAATGCATTCAATAAGCTTTTTCATCTACTCTTTTTGTTTTTTTATTTGAAAAATTATTTAATTTATAAAAAACAAGCTCAATAGCTCATTTTTCTATTGCATTTAACATAATGCTTGATGAAAAATATGAATCAAAAGCTTCAGGAAATATTGTGATAATATGAATTTTCATAAGTTTTAAATAATAGGATTTTTTAAAGGTTCTCAAATATTTCTTGGATATTTTGAGTGAGTCGATGATATTTTTTCTACAAATATAAATGTTCTTTTTTGTCATCATATTTCGTAATTTTTTGTACTAAGTATTTTTGCTCAAAGTCTAATTAAAGCCTTTTTTCAAGATTTAAGTTCTTCTTTATCTTCTAATTTGTATGCAACAAATATTCCTCAAACTTTTAAAAGAGGTATTGTATATTCAAGCAGAGTTGGAAAAAAAGCCGTTGCTCTTGAAACTACCATGTCATACTTTTCTCTATGATTTGGATTTTGTCAAAGTTCTTCTGCTCTAGTAATTACTGTTTCAACATTTTTTAAATCCAATTCTTTTATGAACTCATCAACTACTTTTATTTTTTTTCAAATAGAATCCATAAGCATAAATTTAGTTTCAGGATTAACTATTGCAAGAGGGATTCAAGGAAAACCTCAACCAGTTCATAAATCAAGTACTTTTCATTTTACTTCTGTAAAAGCATTTAACATTATAGAATCAATAAAATGTTTTTCTACAATTCATTCTTTATCTCTTATTGCTGATAAGTTTATTTGGGAATTTTTCTCAATAAAAATATCTAAAAACTTCTCAAAAAGCTCTGTTTCTTTTTGATCTAGTTCTATATTGTATTTGTTAAAAAGTTGTTTCATAGTTTTTGTTTTAAAATTTTAGCTAAGTTCTTTTATTATATATGGAAGTATTTCTCAAACTTCTTTTTTAATATCACTTGGTAAATTCAATAAAGCATTTTCTACAGTTTTCCCGTTATATCACATATTTACTAAAGTTTCTTTTATAGAAGCAAACAAATCTTTATTTATAGAATTATTTTCTTTTTTAGGATCAATATTTTCTACACTAGATAAAAACTTTTTGTCTTTCATTTCAAGAATTAATTTTTCTGACATTTTCTTTCAGATTCATTTTATAGAGCTTATCATATTCGTATCTTCATTTTGTATAGCTGAAACCAAATTATTTACTCAAATTGAAAGTATAGATAAAGCTACTTTTCATCAGATTCAAGATATTTTTATTATTTCTGAAAAAATTGATTTCTCATTAAAATTAAGAAATCAAAATAAATTTTCTGAATTTTCAGTTCTATAATGATAAATAAAAAGTTCTACTTCTTCATCTATTTTTAACTTAGAAAAAGTTAATTCATTTATTAAAATATCATATCATACTCATCAGTTTGTTAGTATTGTAACAAAAGAGAAATCCAGGTTGATTACTTTTCATTTTATATATGAGATCATGGTGATTGTTTTACAAAATATTTCCTATAAAATCCTTCAACTCCTCAAATCAAGTTTTTGTGTAAGTACTTATAAAAATAGGTTTTAAATATTCATATTTTTCTTTTAGATTAGATAAATCTTCTTTGTTTTTTAATAAATCTATCTTGTTAAATATGTATATTTTTTTTTGATTTGCTCATATTGAAGACAAAATATCATCTACTATTTTAATTTTGTCATCTATTTTTGGATCATTTGCATCAACAACATGAAAAATTAAATCTGATTCTATAGAATCTTCTAAAGTAGAAGAAAAAGCTTTTATAAGATTTGGTGGTAAATCTCTAATAAATCAAATCGTATCATTTAGTAAAATTTCTTTTCATTTTAGGTCAGAAGTATTTAACCAAAGCTTTCAAACACTTGTTCAAAGTGTGGCAAATAGCTTATCTTCTGATAAAACTCATTTATTTGTTAAACTATTCAGCAAACTGGATTTTCAAGCATTTGTGTAACCAACTATTCAAATTGTTGATAATCAGCTTCTTTTTCTACCTTTTCTATGAAGTTCTCTTACTTTTTTATATTTTTCTAACTCATCTCTTATAGATAATTCTCTTTCTCTTAAATGTCTTTTCATTATTTCCGTATTTGTTTCTCATTGTCATTTTGCTCATTTTCATCATCATTGCCTTGATAATTCCATTCACATACCATAAATTCTTGGTCACATGTGTTTTATAGATGCTAATTCTATTTGCAATTTTGATTCTGCACTTAAGGCATTTTTTTCAAATATTTTTAGGATCAAATCAACTCTATCCCAAGCCTTTGCTCAAATACTTCTTAATTTCTCATTTATATTATATATTTGATGTCTTTTTAGTGCATTTCAAAATATTAATAAATTTGCTCACTTTTCTTTCATTTCATTAATTATTTCATCCAATTTTCAACTTCAAATATAAGTTTTGTAATCTGGAATTCATCTTTTCTGTATTTTTTCTAGTATTACAATTCAACCAAAAGTATTTACTAAATTTTCTAATTCTACCATTCTGTATTCTAGCTCCTCTAAGTCATTAGAAGAGTTTTTTTGCATTATATCAATCAAAAAAACTTTTAATATTTCTCATGAATATTCTAAATTTTCTTGTATGCTTTGCAACTCCCTTGCAGATTTTTTATTTGTTCACATTTATTTGTATTTTATTATTATTTATTTGATTTTCTACAATTTTATTTTTTATTATTCTTTCTTCTATTATTGCTTGTATTTTTGATAAAAGTACTGGGTTTTTATTAGTTAATTCTTTAATTGAAAAATCAGCAATTGTTATTAACTCACAATCCTCAAGTGCTTCAGCTGTTCACATTCTGGTTCAAATTCTTCAAAATAAAGCCATTTCTCAAATTATTTCTTCGGCAATAACTTTTCATAAAACTACTTTTTGTCAATTAATGCTTTTGTGTATTGATATAGATCCTTTTTTCAAGAAATACATAGAATTAGCCTCATCTCATTCTTTGAATAATATTTCTCATTTACTTAAAAATCTTTCTTGACAAAATAATTCCAAGTTTTTTCTTTCATTTTCAGATAAATAATTTAATATCACAAAGTTTTCTAACATAGAGTAATATTTAATGAATTAAAACAAATCTATTATAATAATTTTTACCATAAATCAAAAAAAATTTGAAATATACACAAATACCAAATTTTAATTACTAACTATTGATTTTTATTTAAAAATAGTTAATCTAAAAAATAATTATATATATCTTAAATTATTAGTATGAAATTTGTTATATCTGTATTGTTTTTTTTATTACCTTTTCAAGCTGTAATTATTACTTTTCTTCAATGAAAATTATGAATAGATGTTAGTATTATAAGATTTTGGAGAGAGATAATAATAATAGTTTTATTATCATTTTGAGTTTTTTATGAACTAAAGAGAAACAATTTTTCATTAAAAAAAGTTTATAAAGATAATAATTTGTTATGAACTACAACAGCCTTTATATTATTATCATTTGTTTATATATTTTTTCCTTTTTTTTATTTAAAAACTTCAGGTTATTTATGATTTAAGTATGATGTATTTTTCTTATTTGCTCTTATAATTTGACTTTATTTAAGGGAATTTAGAGAAAATATAACTCATTATTTAAAAGTTTTATTTGTTTCTATATGAATAAATTTAATAATATTTTTACCTGTTTATCTATTTTGAAATGTAGAAAATTTTTATTCTAATTTGTGATATTCAACAAAAGAATCTACTTACACAGCTTGAAAACCTATATCTTATGCTCAAAATACACCTTGAGTTGATTGAAAAACATGAGTTAATAGATTTCAATGATCTTTTTCTTGACCAATAACATTATCAGTTTTTTTAACAATATTTTATATTATTTATATTTGATTCATATTAAATTCAGTAAAAAATATAAAAAGAAGGTTAACTTTTATATTAATTCCTTGACTTTTTATACTTAGTTCTATTTATTTTTCATATTCTAAAACATCTATTTTGTGAGCTTTATTTTGAGCTATTTTATTTGGTTATCTTGTTGTTAAAATAACTTTTAAAAAGAAAATAGGTAAAAAAATTATATTAGGTTCAACTATATGAATAATAGCTTCTATTATATTTATGATAATTATTAAAAGGGATTTATTTCTGCATTTAGGAGCTATTCTAAATAGATTTGATAATCTAACTAAATCAGTTGAGATGTTTCTTTACAATCCTATTTGATACGGTCTATGAGTAGCTTGACCTGCTAGTCAAATATGAAGATCTTTAGAGTCTGCTTGAAAAGATTGGGAAATATGACTTTCATCAGCTACAACAACTCATACATTTTTGCCAGAAAATTGGTATGTACAAATATTACTAGAACAATGAATTTTATGAATTGCCTTATTTTTATCAGTATTAATAATTATTTGAATGAAACTTTATTCAATAGCAAAATACAAAAAAGATTATTTAAGTATTTCAATTTTTGTAGCTTTTGTAACTTTGTGTTTTATGGCTAATTTTACTCATGCATTTGAAGAATCTGCAACAAGTTATTTATTATTTATGGTAATAGGATGATATATATCCATAAATTCATTTGCTAAATGAACATATAAACACTAAAAATTATTTTAGTGTTTTTTTGATGAAAATTAGCTTTATAAAAAAAATATGATAAAATAATATTTGAAATAATTTAAAATAAAAATATAATCTTTTGCTATTATATAATTTATACTTATGGAGAAGGTAGTTTTGGAAATATTAGTTGATAGAAAAAACGAGAAATGACCTTGAGTATTTGAACATATTTTGATTGTTCTACACAAGGTTTTTGATGACTTTAATAAAAAAAATGTTTTTTGAATTAATAAAACAGAAGATCCCTCTTTTTCTCTTGAAATAACTAAAATTTGAAATATTATTAGATTTTTTGTTATTTCTCCATCTAAATATAAAAATTTCTTTAAAAATCAAATTTATGCACATTATAATAACTGTGAGATAAAAGAAATTTGAGATTATTTAACTAATATTCCAAATGATAAGGTAATGGTTTGAACGGTATCTTTGAAAGAAAATTTTTTGTATTCAATAAAAAGCTTTACTGAACTTCAGTGAGAATGAGCTTGAGAAACCGTAGACCCATATTCTTCAATAACTTCAGCTCTTTCAAACACAAACAAATATTCTCTGAATATGCTTCAAGTTAATTTTACACCTGTAAATGATGACTGGAAGAAAAAAGCTGAAAAAACAATTAGAATACTTAGTTCTAAAAGTTCTAAATTTATAAAAAATCTTCAATTAAATCAAAATTTTATTTATGCAAAAATTGCTATTTTCCCTTTGGTTATTTTACTTAATTTTGTAATACTTATTTTTAAAAGAAGCTCTGAAGAATCTTCTGAAAATTCATGAGAAGTTGAAAAAAAAGATGATATTTTTTCACACAAAATTTCACTATATTGATATAAAACAACTATAAATATAGTTTATGCTTGAGAAGAACCTTTTGAATGAAAATCTTCAATAAAAGAAATATTTTCTACTTTGTGAATATATTCAAATTTTTGACAAAATTCTTTAATTTTAGATTGAATTTTTACTAAACCAGAATTTGTAAAAAATATAAAAAATAGAAGTTCAAAAAATGGCTTTATATTAAGTACAAACGAATTGTCTTGACTTGTTCACCTACCAACAACTTATGTAAAAACTCCTCAAATAAATTGGGTTTCTGCTAGAGCTTTTGAGCCACCTTCAAATATTCCTATAGTAGACCCTGATTTAAATGATGATGTAATCCAAGAAACCATTTACACACCCATTTGAAAGACAAATTTCAGATGAACAAATATTAGTTTTGGTATTTGACCAAGTGATAGAAGAAGACATATTTATGTAATATGAAAAACATGAATGTGAAAATCTACTCTGCTTGAAAATATGATAATTGATGATATGAGGAAATGAAGATGAGTTGCTGTAATAGATCCACATGGAGATTTAGCTGAAGCTGTTATTTGATTTATTCCAAAAAATAGAACTAACCAAGCTATAATATTTGATCCAAGTGATGTAAATTGGCCTATTGCATTTAATATGCTTGATGATGTAAAAGTAGAACATAGAGCTTTAGTTGCTTCTTGACTTGTCTGAATATTCAAAAAAATATTTTGAGAAAGTTGGTGACCAAGATTAGAACATATTTTAAGGAATACAATTTTAGCTCTTTTAGAATATTCAAATACAACTCTTATTTCCATTCCACTGATGTTAACTAGTGAAGTTTATAGAAACAAAGTAGTTAATAAAATAACAGATCCAGTAGTAAAAAATTTTTGGGTTTGAGAATTTGCAAAGATGACTCCTTCTCAAAAAACAGAATCAGCTTGACCTATACTAAATAAAGTCTGACAATTTCTTTCAAGTACAATTCTTAGAAATGTGCTATGACAAAATAAAAACTCCTTTTCTATAAGATGGGCAATGGACAATAAAAAAATAATTATTATAAATTTAAGTAAGTGAAAAATCTGAGAAGATGCTTCGGCTTTGCTTTGAGCAATGATGGTAACTAAATTCCAAATGGATGCAATGAGTAGAGCAGATATTCCAGAAAATGAACGAATAGATTTTTATCTTTATGTTGACGAGTTTCAAAATTTTGCTACAGATTCATTTGCTACCATTTTATCAGAAGCAAGAAAATATAAACTTAATTTAGTTATGGCAAACCAATATATAGACCAAATGCAAGAAGCTGTTAGATGAGCTGTTTTTTGAAATGTTTGAAGCCTTATCTCTTTTCAAGTTGGTTACCATGATGCAAATATTTTAAAAGAAGTATTTGGCTGAGATATAGAAGAAGATGATTTAATGAATTTAGGTAAATATAAGATTTATCTAAAACAATTAATAGATTGAATGCCATCATGAGTTTTTTCTGCTTCAACATTTGCTCCAAATACAAAAGATGACGAATTATTTCAAGCAAGGTATAAAAAAATATTGACAGTTAGTAGAGAAAAATACTCTAAACCAAGAGAATTTGTTGTTTGAAAAATAAATAGTTTGTTACTTGAAATAGAAAAGCAAGAATTAGAATGGGAAAAAAAGAAAGAAGCCTTTAAAGAAAAAAAGCAAGAAGAAAAGAAAAAACTTCAAGAGGAAAAAATCAAGAAAATAGAAAATAATGGTAAATAATTTCCATAAAATCTTTACATAATTATTTTTATTAATATAATTCTAGCATTATATACTAATTAAAATATTTTGTTTCCCTATTTTGAGCTATTTGGTACTAAAATATACATTTTTTGAATAACAATAACTTTGTGTTTTTTCTTATTTTTATGGATGTTAAAAAAATTATCTTTCAGGTTTAATTATGATTTTTCTATATTTACAAAAAATTTAATTTGGCTTTCTCTTTCCACATTCATATTTTCTAGAATATTCCAAATAATTTCTAGGTGGACTGATATAAAATATATAACTTTCTCAAATTTAATTATTACTAGCAATTATGATTTTTCTTTATTTTGATCTGTGTTTTGATTTTTAATTGTATTATTCATAATTCTAAAATTAAAAAGAGAACCTTTTAGTAAATATTTTGATTGATTAATGCTTTCTTTCTTACTAATACTTTTTGTTTGATATATTTGAGCATTTTTTTGATGACAAGTAGAATGAACTCAAACAAATTTTTGAATAGAATTATTATATTGAAATAATACAACCCCTATTTTTCCTTTAGCGATACTATATTCTATAATATTTTTCTTAGTTTTTTCTTGACTTTATATATTATCAATTTTTGTAAATATAAAAAGTTTTATATGATATTTATGAACTGTAATAATTTGTTTAGTTTTTATAGTATTTGAAAATTTAAATTGAAAATTTGATATAGTGAAAAATAATTACTCAATAAATTTTACACAATTATTATCAATAATTTTATTAATTATTGTAGTTATAAGATTATTAATAATATCAAAATTTTTTAACAAAAAGATTAAATAATTAAAAAATAATTAAATTTTATTTATGTTTTCAAAAAATAAGGCATTTATTTCGTTTTCTATTCTATTTATATTAGGGATATTTATAAACAATATACTTATAAATATCTATTTATCATTTTTAGTATTACTTCTACTAGTAATACTTTTTTTTAATTTTTATGTTTATACAAGGAAAAATTTATATATAAAAATTTTTGCAATTATTTGATTTATTTGTGGGATTTTAATTTCGTTTTATGAATTATCTAATATTTATAAAAATTTAGAATTTTTAGATAAATATTTTAATAATAGTAAATATGAACTAACTTTTGAAATCAATGATTTATACAAAATAAAAGATTATGAAAACCAATATACAGCAAGAATTATAAAAATAAAAAATATTAATATAGATAAAAAAAATAACATAAATTGACTTTTAACAATATCTTGAAAATTTAAACTTAAAAAAGGAGATTTAATAAAGACTAATTCTAATATAAAAAAAATAGTAACTAATTTCAAAAGTGATAGAATAAGAAATTTTTCAGATTTTAGCTATGATAAATACTTCTTTTCAAAAGATATTTATTTTACATCATATATTTATAATTATCAAAATATATGACATATAGAACAATCTAGTTTTTATGTATTTATAGAGGAATTTAGGAATAAATTTTTAGAAATACTAAATAATATTTATCCAAAAGAAGAAGCTATTTTCTTGTGATGAATACTTATTTGAGCAAAAGAAAATTTATCAAATGAATTAAAAACTGATTTTAATAATTCTTGATTAACACATTTAATAGCAGTAAGTGGTTTTAATATAACAATTCTAATAATATTTTTAGGTTATTTATTTAGCTATTTTCCTTTATTTTTGAGAATTATTTTTACAATATCTTCAATAATTATATTTACATTTTTAGTTTGAGATACAGCTCCTGTTGTAAGAGCTTCAATAATGTGAATTCTAGGTTATTTAATTATGATTTCTTGAAGAAAAGCTGATATTTTATCAGTAATACTTCTTAGTTCTTGTATAATGCTTTTATTTTCCCCATTGATTTTGAATTATGATGTTTCTTTTCAGTTAAGCTTTTTAGCTGTTTTGGGAATAGTTTATTTATCAGATTTTTTCAAAAAAGTATTTAAGTTCATGCCTGAGTTTTTAGCTATTAGAGAGTCTTTTGTAATGACGATGTCAGCACTTATAATGACAATTCCTATTATGATATTCAATTTTTGACAAATTTCTATTATTTCTCCAATAACAAATATACTTGTAAGTTGGACTATTCCTATTGCAATGTTTTTCTGATTTTTATCTATAATTACTTCTTTTTTTAACTCTTTTTTGTGAATAATAATTGGTTATTTTACATGGATTTTTCTTAAATTTGATATTTTAGTCGTTCATTATTTTGGTAATTTAAGTTTCTGAGTTTTGAAAACGGACTTTTTTTGAGTTTATAAAAATCATATTGAAGTATTATATTTTTTAATTCTATTTTTCTTAATTATTTATTTTAGGATTGGTAAAGTAAATAAATAATTTATTATATATTTTTAGATTTTACAAAGACATCTAAAAATATATAATAAACAATAATATAACTTAAAAATAAAAAATATTAAAAATGCAAAATTTAAAACAAGAGCTTGAAGCTAGATGATTTTTATACCAAAACTCTTCGGATGAATTTTTTGATACATTTGATAAATGATGAGAAAAATTTTATTGTTGATTTGATCCAACTGCAGATAGTTTGCATTTATGAAACTTTGTTGGTTTTATGATGTGAATTCATTTAATGAGAAGAAAAAACAAGTATTTTGCTTTGATTGGTTGAGCAACTTGAATGATTTGAGATCCAGGGTGAAAAGATGCTGAGAGAAATTTTCTTAGTGAAGAAAATTTAAGAGCTAATGAAAAAGCTATTTGAACTCAAATTTGAAATATTTTAAAAAATCTTGAATCTTTTACATGAGACAAATTTGAATATAAAGTTGTTAATAACTATGATTTCTTTAAAAATATGTTATTTTTAGAATTCTTAAGAGAAGTTTGAAAATTTATTACTGTAAACAATATGATAGCTAAAGATACAGTAAAAAAGAGAATTGAAGATCCAAATAAATCAATTTCCTATACCGAATTTAGTTATATGCTTTTACAATGATATGATTTTTATCATCTTTATTCTAAATTTTGAGTTAAATTACAAATCGGGTGACAAGATCAATGGTGAAATCTTTTAACTTGAGTAGAGTTAATTAGAAAAAAAGTAGATTGAGAATGATTTGCAATGACTTGGCCTTTGCTTGTTGATTGAAGTTGAAAAAAGTTTTGAAAATCTGAATGAAATGCCCTTTGGCTTGATAAAAATAAAACATCGTCTTATGATTTGTATCAATATTTTATGAATACAAGTGATGAAGATGTTGAGAGATTTTTAAAAATTCTAACTCTTCTTGAAATTGATGAAATAGAAAAAGTAATTATCAAACATAATGAAAACAAAGAATTAAGGTTTTGACAAAAAGAGCTTGCTTATAGAGTTGTTGAGATAATTCATGGTAAAATTGAAGCTGAAACTAGTAAAAAAATATCTGAATTTTTGTTTAGTGATATTGATAAAATGGAATTACTTTCAAATTTAAATGAAAATGAATTAAATAGTTTTTATTCTGAAATTTGAGGTTTTAACTATTCTGAAGAAAATCTTTTTGAAACAATAGTAAAATCTTGACTTGTAAAAAGTAATTCTGAGGCAAGGCAAAATATACAATCATGAGCAATTTTTATAAATGAAATTAAAATATCAGAAATGAATTATGATTTTGAAAGCAATTTTATAGATAACAAAGTTTTACTTTTAAGAAAAGGTAAGAAGAGTTTTAGATTTGTAATGAAATAACTTATATTATGATTATATCAATATTTGCTTCGATATGAGCACAAAACCTTTGAGATGAACTTATTTTGAAAAATGAAATAAATCTTCTTGAAAAAAAATATTTATGAGAAAATATTAAATTTTATGTTTTCACTTATGACTTAGAAGATGATTTTATAAAAAAAAGTAATGTTGAATATGTTGAATATTTCCCAATTTGAATAAAACAACCAAAAAATTTATTAAGAAATGTTAAAAATTTTCTTAATTTTAAAAAAATAGTAAAACAAAGTGATTTAATAGTTGTATGATGAGGTTGAATTATTTATGATGAAGAACACCAAAAAACTTTTACCCCTCTAAATCAATGGCTTTTTAGATCAAATTTCTTTAAAAAATTAAATAAAAAAGTTTTATTTTTTTCAATTTGAATAAATATAAAAAATAACTCTAATTTAGATAAAATTAAAAAAATATTTAGTTGAAACTGTGAAATACATGTCAGAGATAAATCAAGTCTAGAACTTTTAGTAAATTTATGAATAGAAGCAAAAAGAACTATGGATCCTGTATTTTGCGATAATATAAGTTTAAAAGAATTAAAATGAGACTCTAATTTTGAGATTTCTTTGAAGCCTAGTTTTTTAGAAAAAGAAATAGATTCAAAAGTTTTTAAAATGGAAGACTTAGAGGAAATAGATTTTTCTTGAAAAATAGTTTGAATTTGATTTAGAACTTGATATTTAACAAATGAAAATGAGAATATAGAAAAAATTATAGAATTTATTCTAAAAAATAATTGAAAAATAATATTAGTTCCACATAGTTTTCATAAAACGGATGAAAAAGCTAATGATTATATATTTTTAGATAAATTTGCTCAGAAATATAATTTAGAAATATGTAAAAATATGACTGAATCTTATGAGCTTTATACAAAATGAAAAATAAATTTTTGCTTATCAATGAGACTACATTCAATTATTTTATCACAAGTCTACAAAATTCCATTTATTTGATTTACTTATAGTAAAAAAACTAGCGAAATTTTGAGAGAATTAATATAAAAAATTTTAAAAAATATTGATAACATTGAAAAATTTTTAAATATTGTTAAAATAAACTTATTATTTATAAATAATTTTAAATAAAAATGTCATTAGAAGATTTTTCATCATTAGACACTCAAGAGTGAGTATGAAATTCAACTGATAAAGTTTGAGAAGTTTCTGAAAAATTTAAAGAAGCTGTTAAAAAAGCATCTTCTTGAATAAAAAGAACTCAAAAAGACGAATGAAAAGCTAAAAAACATGATTTACTTTTAGCTAATTTTCTGGTAAAAATTATCATAAGTAAAAAATACGATATACTACTTGATTCTTTATTTAAATCAATGGATGAATGATTTACTTCAAATTTTCTTTTATGAATTTTATCTTTAATAAATATAGAAATAAGTAATAAAATAAGAGAATTTTCTCTTAAAAATTTTTTAAATTTCATGTATGAAAAAACCACAGAAAAAATAGAATTTAATGATAATGATTTAGGTGAATCAATTAGAGATAGAATAAATAGCTGGATTGAAGATATAATAGATGTAGTTTCTATAGAATATTCATCTATTATAACACAAAAACTTCTTGACTTATTGGAAAATGATGAGAATATAACTATTTTTATATCTATGGTTTTTGCATTTTTCTTAAATGAAATAAATATAATTATATCACAAAACAAGTCTTATGATATATCAAAATTTATTGTTTCTGAGGTAAAAAAATCTTTAAAGAATTTATATTTAGAAGAAATTTAAAGAAAAAATTGACTTATATAGTTTTTTTTATAAAATACATCACCGTATTGGTATATCTCTAAATTACTATTTTTTTAGAGGTATTAAGTGCTAATTTTGATTATTTAATTTAATTTTTATATATGCCATTAATAAAGTCAGCGAAAAAACAACTTAAACAAAGTATAAAGAAAAAAGCTAAAAATGATTTTTTCAAATCTAATTATAGAGAATATAGAAAAATGTTTGAAGTAGCTATAAAAAATAAAGATGTAGAAACGGCTAAAAAAGTTTTTTTTAATGAAAAAAATGAAGCTGGTATAACTATAAAATCTTGACTACAATCTATTATAGATAAGTTAGCTAAGAAAAATATTATACATAAGAATAATGCTTCTAGAAAAAAATCTAATTTTATAAGATTGCTTAAATCGATATCTTAAAAATAACTTTTTAAATGAAAGAAAAGAAAAAAATATTAAATTATGATATTAAGGCATCTACAGTTCAACTAATAGTTGAAGATGGTGAAAATCTATGAGAAATGCCTTTAAATGAAGCTATGAAAAAAGCTGAAGAGCTTTGACTTGATCTTATGGAAATATGAAAAAAATGAAATATTTCTATTGTTAAACTTCTAGATTATTGAAAGTTTTTATATAAACAAAAAAAACAGGAACAGAAGAATAAACTTATTACAAAAGCTCCTGATTTAAAAACAATAAGAATAACTTTTAAAATCTGAGAACATGATTTAGAAATTAAAAAAAAGCAATCTGAGCATTTTGCACAGTGAGGACATAATTTAAAGGTTACATTAATGTTGAAATGAAGAGAAAATCAATATGCTAAAATAGCTTCTGAAAAAATTAATTCTTTTGTAAATTCTATATCTGAAATATATAAAATTGATTGAGAAGTTAAAAAGAATTGAAATACTTTTATAGCAATGTTAAAGCCTAAAAAATAATAAAAATTTAATTTATAATTACAATTTATGACATTAAAAACTAGGAGTTGAGTTAAAAAAAGAGTTAAAGTTACTTGAAGAGGTAAATTTATTGTAGGTAAAGCATCTAAAAGGCATTTACTTTCTGATAAAACTAAAAAAGCAAAAGGAAGAAATAGATATGGTTTGGTAATTTCTTGAACTGAAGTAAAAAAAATTAAAGAACAATTGCCTCATCTTTAGAAATGAGATTTAAAAAATATTTTATAATTTATATTTGATTATGGTTAGGGTTAAAAGGGGTCTGATGACTAAAAAAAGACATAAAAAAATAATAGCATCTACAAAATGATATAGAATGCTTAATTCAAAGGTTTTTTCAAGAGCAAAAAATGCTTGGATGAAAGCTTGAATAAATTCTTATATTGGTAGAAAAAGAAAGAAAAGAGATTTTAGAAGACTTTGGACAATAAGAATAAATATAGCTGTTAGACAATTATGAACTAGTTATTCAAAATTTATCAATCTTTTATACAATAAGAAAGTTAAATTGAATAGAAAAGTTTTATCTAACTTAGCTATTTCTAATCCTCAAGTTTTTAATAAAATAGTTGATTTTGTTAAGTAAGAATTAATCACATATGATTAATTCTTTTTTTATACTATAATTTTTATACTATGAACGAAATACTTTGTGCTATAGTAAATGATAATAAAAATTTTCCTATAAGTGTTGTTTTTAGGGAAAATCTTTTTGAAGAATTTTTAAAAAAATTTCCTGAAGCTTTAAAAATATTTCTATATGATGAAGAAATAGAGATGTTAAAAAAATATAAATACAATGAATTTTGTTGTTTCATAAAAAGTAAGTTAGAAAATATCTTAGATAATAAATAAAGCTCAATATTAAAATTAAGCTTGTTTATTTTTATTGTCTAGCATCTTCTAATTGCTTTTCTAAATTAGTATTACTTTTATTATACTGTTCTTTAATTTTTTTCGCATCTTTTATATTTGATTCCAAAGTATCAGGATAATCACTTATTATTTGTTTTGTTTCTTCTACAACTCACACTTCATTAGGTTTTGAGCTATTACAAGAAAATAGTAAAAAAATAAGTGTTAATATTAAAAATTTTTTCATATCTATAAAATTAGGCTTAATGTAAAAATTATATATATTACTTTTTAGTATTAAAAAGACTTTAAATAAAAAATATTATAATTTATACTTCAATTTATCTAAACTTATTTCCCTACCTGCAACAATGATTTTAGGAAAAATATCATCATTTGTACTTCATTCAAAGAAGAAAGAATTATCAATTCATTTTTCTTCAATTATTTTACTTAATTTTTTTTCTACATTTTGTATAACTCACATTTTATCAAGAACATTATAAACTCTCATAACAGCTTCCATATTATAAAAATCTGTCATTCTAACTATTTGTTCTAATCTTTTTCAGCTAACTTCAAAAGTCAAATCTCAAATATAATTAACTCTTGCCTTTCTATAGTCATTATCTTGATTATCTTTGATATCGTAAATAACCATTTTTTCATCTTCTACAAATTCATCAGTATTTGGAATAATATTTTGAGGAGAATAATTATCTATCAAAAAATCTATAAGTTCAGGAACTCATTCTCAAGTAGCAGAGGAAATAACAAAAATATCTTTTATTTTATTTGTTTTTCAAAATCTTTTTCTAAATTCTGAAACTATATATTCTTTCATTTCACTATCAAGCAAATCAGCTTTGGAAAAAACTATTATTTCTTCTTTATTGGCTAACTCCTGAGAAAATATTTCAAGCTCTTTTCTTATATCTGTATAATCATCAAAAACTTTGTCTAACCTGTATAAATCTAGTAAGTGAATAACAACTCATGTTCTTTCTATATGCTTAAGAAAAATATTTCAAAGTCATTTTCAAGATGAAGCTCAAGGAATTAATCACGGAACATCTTCCAAAACTAAAGATTTTCATTTATGATCAAGAACTCAAAGATTTGGGGTAATGGTAGTAAAAGGGTAATCTCAAATTTTTGGTTTTACATTTGTTATATTTCATATAAGAGTAGATTTTCAAGCTGATGGAATTCATATAATACCAATATCAGCAACCAATTTAAGCTCCAAATGTAAATCTTTTTCTTCTGGAATATCTCAAAGTTCAGCAAATCAAGGTGCTTGTCTAGTACTAGAAACAAAGTGACAATTTCAATATCAACCTCTTCAACCTCTAGCAATTAAATATCTTGTGTTTGGCTTATCTAAATCAAATATTATTTCATTAGTCAAAGAATTTCTAACAATTGTTCAAACTGGAACTTTTAGAATTAAATCTTCTCAATTAGCTCAATGCATAGTATTTGTTCAACCTCATTGTCAATCTTTAGCTTTTAAGACTTTTTTATGTCTATAATCAGAAAGTGTATTTAGGTTATAATCTGTTTGTAAATAGACATTTCAGCCATTTCAACCATCTCAACCCCAAGGTCATCACTTTGGAATATATTTTTCCCTTCTCCAACTAACAAGTCAATCACCTCACTTTCAAGCAATTACTTTTATTTTTACTTCATCTATGAACATTTTTGTCTATTGATTATCTGATAAATTAACTAATCTATTATATTAAAAATAAAAATCTTTCAAATGTAAATAAAAATTTCTTTTTTTACCTAAGAACTCAGCCTTTTTTGGCAACTTTATTAACTATATCTTTTATTAAATCACTTTTTACTACATCATCTAATGTTTCAGTTAATGATTGTATAAATATTTTGAAACTTAGACTTCTTTTTCATGGTAATTTTTCTTCATTTTCATAAATATCAAATAGTTCAACTTTATTAACTAAGCTAGGATTTGATTTAAGAATAGTTAAATAAATATCTTTTCAATTAATTTCTTTGTCTACAACAAAACTTAAATCAAAATTATTTTCTTGAAAATTTGAAATTTCTTTTGCTTTTGTAGTTTGATAAACAAAATTTTTAATTCTGTCTATATCAATTTCAAAAAATCCAATTCTAGAATCTACATCAAAGTTTTTTGCTATTTTAGGATGAATTTCTCAAACAAATCAAATATGCTGTCATCTAACAATTATTTTTGAAGTTCTTCATTTGTGTGCATAAGTTGGAAAATATTCTGGATTTTCAAAATAAAAATTTTCTAATCAAATAGTTTTAAAGAAATCTGAAATTATAGATTGTATTTCATAATAAACTAAATCTTTGTTACTTGTCATTACTCAAGATAATTCATAATTTTCAACTATATTATTTTCTTTGTCTCTAACAAAAACTTTATCAAATTCAAATAATTTAAGATTTTTATATTCCCTTATATTTTTTTCTAAACCAAACAATAAATTAGGAATCAAACTTCATCTCATATGACTTAATTCTTCGCTTAAAGCATTTTTTAATCAAACTAAATGATCTACATCATCTCAAGTTTTTTTCATCAAATCTTCATTCACAAAAGAGTAATTATACATATCAAAAAATCATCTAGCAGTGAAAAAACTTCTAGTATCATTTTTAAGTAAATATGTATTACTTTGTGTAATTGCTCAAAGATTTATTCTAGGAACTGTAGCTTCTACTCTAGAGTAACCATCAATTCTTGCTATTTCTTCAGCAATATCACTTCTATTAGTCAAATCTTTTCTCCAAAAAGGAATTTTTAAAATATCTTTTTCTAGTTCAATTCAAAGGTTATTTAGTATTTCCAAAATATATTCTTCGCTATAACTAGCTCAAATTAAATTATTTATATAATTCAAATCAAAAGGAATTTCAATTTCTTTTTGTTTATTTTCATAAATATCACTGAAAGAATTTAATTTTATTTTATCTTTTCATAGATTTTTTTCTAATTCTTCAACTATCAAACTAACAGCCTTTATTGGTATTTCTAAAACTATATCTTTTTCAAAAACATTTAGAGAATCTGTTCTCACTCAAAGTCTTCTTCAAGTTTTTCTAATTACAGCTTGATCAAAATGAGCTCCTTCTATAATTATATTTTTTGTTTTATTAGTAACAGAACTACTTAATCATCAAATTATTCAACCTAAAGCTAGGACTTTTTTATCATCTGCAATTACAATATCTTCATTATTTAATTCATATTCTTTATTATCCAAAGCTACAAATTTTTCTCAATTCTTTGCTTTTCTAATAACAATATTCCCTTCTATCATGTCAGCATCAAAACAATGTGTTGGTTGTCAATAAAGATAAAGTGAATAATTCGTAATATCAATTAAAAGTCATTTTGAACTTACTTCTGCTGATTTTAAAACATCTTTTATATATTCTGGGCTTGGGGCATTAGCTACATTTTCGACTTTTAAACCTATATATCTTTTTACTAAATCAGGAATTTCATTTACTATATTTAAGCTTGGCAAATTAGAAAAATCTCTATTTGCAAATTCAAAATTAAAAGTTTCTCAATTTATAGCATTAATTTCTCTAATAATTCAAATATGACTAAATAAATCTGGTCTATGATTTATAGCTTTGTTATCAACAATTAAAACACTATCATTTAATCATAAATAATCTTTCATTGAGACTCATAATGGAGCATCTTCTCTTAGTATAAAAATTCAAGCTTGTCTTTCTTTTATAAGTCATAATTCATCTTCACTACAAATCATTCAATTTGAAGTTTCTCATCTTATTTTAGTTTTTTTGATTTCAAAATCTGGAGTTAATTTAGCTCATACTACAGCAACAGGTACTTTTATTCAAGCTCTCACATTTGGAGCTCAACAAACAATTTGTACTTCTTCTTTATTCACTTTTACTCTACATATATTTAGTTTTTCACTATCTGGGTGATCTTTGCATTCTAAAACTTCTCAAATAAAAACATCTTTTAAATGTTCTCATTCAGAAATTATTTCTTCTACTTCTGCTGTATGCATAACTAAATCTCTAGCAACTTCCTCAGGAGATTTTAGGTCTTTTATGTATTTATTTAGGACTTTGTAAGATATTTTCATTATTTAGTTTATTAATGGTAAATTATTGCAAAAGGTTAGTTAGTTCAGAAAAATAACGAACTCAAAAAGTTTTAACCCAATTATCAACTTGTTCTTGTGCTTATTTAATTGTTATTCCAGATATAAAATGTTTTTAGTAAAATAAACTTTTAACTTTTATACTGTAAATTCAACTTAATCATTTCTTTATCAAAAGTTAATATTTCTAAATTATGTTTTAATCAATCATATAAAACACTACTATCTGCAACTGAAACTTTTCATAATATCATTTTAAAAAATGAAATATATTCTTCATTATTTCAAGAAAGATAAATAATTTCTATTTGTTCCAAAAACAAATCAAATTTTTCTAAAAAATCAAATCATTTTTTATAATTTAAAACTGTGTAAGTTTCATTTAAAATTATATCATTTATAAAAAATCTACTTGAATAAATTCAAATTTCTATATCTGAGATTAATTCTAAAGCTTTTGAATGATTAATATCATCAATATCTAAAAGTGATATCAAAAAAGATGTATCAAAAATATAAGATTTCATAATTTATTTGTATAAAAGATTATCATGACTAACACTTAAATCACTTTTTCAATCTCAAATTACATCAAGTCAAAGATTTTTTAAAATATCTCAAACCTTTTTAGTTTTTATATTATTCTTTTTTACATTAATAAAAAACAGTGTTCTTTTATTAACTATTTCTAAAGTTTTCATATTTTTCAATTTTTAAATTTTAAAGTTAGAATTATTATATTTATTCTTTAAATAAAGCAAAAATAAAAAGTAAATTTTGAATTTACTTTTTATGATGAAAAATTGTAAAAATAGAAAAATTATTTTCTTTTAAATAAAAGAAATCAAGAAAAAATTAAAAATATAAAGATTCATCAAATTATATAAATTGAATAATTACTGTTTATATAAATTGAATAATTACTGTTTTTTTTTAATTTATTTACAAAGTTAGGTTTTTCTTTTTTATATTCATCTTCTGTATAATATATTTTTTTCACAACAAAACTAAAACTTTTTCAATCTGGGGAATATTTAATTGAATTAACACCAAAACCATTATTATCATGAAATTCAACTCAATCTTTAACTAAGAAATAATTAGTTTGTCATTTTGTAAATGAATTATTTTTTTTGCTTGCAATAAAGCTTAAACTATTTCAATTTTGAGAAAAAGTAAGATTAGAAACTGAATCATATTCCTCTCATTTAACACCATTATTTACTACAAAATATTTTCATCAATTAACTCATACATAAGCAAAGTGATTTCATTTTTCAGAAAAAATATATACATCTTTATCTCTTGGAGAAGCACTAACATTTTCTATTTTCAATCAATCTTTAACTAAAAAAGCTCATTCTCATTTTACAAATCATCTGAATACAAAACTTTTTCAATCTGGAGAATATAGAAAGTCTATAACATTTGTATGTCATTGTAACTTTTTTCAATCTTTAATAATATTATTTCAATTCTCATCTCTTGCTAAAAAAGCAAAACTTTTTCAATCTGAAGAAACAGTTAGTCTTGAAATCCAATTGTACTCATCTGATTTATAATCACCTTTTACAACAAAATATTTTTTCTGTTTATTATTAAAATTATATTGATCACTATCACTAGTTATATACATAAAACTTTTTCAATCTGATAATGATGTTAAATTAGTAATATAAGGGGATTCCAAAATTTTTTTTCCATTTTTCATTAAATAAAACTTTTTACTAGATCTATTTTCTATTGCATATAATAAATCATTACTATTAGGTAAATATATAGGATTATATATAGTTTGAGAATAAGGATTACAATATTCAATTCAATTTTCTACAGCACAAGTACCTCATCATCTATTTTCCAATCAAAAAACCATTTTTTTACTATCATTTGAATAATAGACTTGTTTAAGTTTAATAAATTACTTGATTTTTACCCTGTAATTCCTGCGAAGACAGGAATCAGTAAAAAAAATTTCCTTATTTTAAGCTATATAAATTAAAAGGTATTTTACATTTTAATAGATTCCTGCCTTCGCAGGAATGACAATATGTTAATCTTAAACAAGTCTAATAAATAAAATTGTGAATCTGATCATATTCTTTACTTTCTTCTCAATTAGTTACAACTACAGATGTTCTATTCTCTTTTTGAGCTACAAAACTTAAATTTCTCCCATCGGGAGAGTAAGTTGGATTTATGGTATAATTATATTTTTCACTCTCTGTTCAATCCCTAACCACTATATATTTATTATCCTTTTTTGCTATAAAAGTAAATCATTCTCAATCTGGAGAATAAACAGGATTAAATGTTTCATCATAACCATCTAATACTTTAAGATCTTTTACTATGAATTCTACTCTTTTATAATAAGGCCTAGGAGAACTCGCAAACACATTTGAACTACTTAAAAACAAAAGTACCACTAACAATAAACTAAAAAACTTTTTCATAAAAACAAAATTAAAAATTAAAATAAAAGTTAAAATTATTCTCCAAACTTCCTCAATCCACTCAAAAATTCCTTTTCAAAATCTCAATTAATCAAAGCTCAAACTGCAATATATCAAATATCTTTAGTTGCCTTTTCTTTGTATCATTTTTGCATATCATCATCTGTATGAGCTTTTCTCATAATATCAGAAAAATCAAAAACTTGCACTCAAGCATTATAACACTTTGATACAAACTCTGCCATTTGTTCTTGACTTCCTGCTAAATTAGACATTCAATAAAAGCAATCTGTATAGTGAGTGTTTCATTCTTTATCATGCAAAACATTTGCCTCAAAAAGTTTTTGATCACAGTGTCCTCAAATAGAAATTCCTAGCTGTCAAATAGCATTTGCAACAATTCAAGAAGGTTGACTATCATCAGCTATTACTACAACTTTTTTACTTCTATAAATATTTTCTTGCTCTTTTTTAGATAAATTCTGTTTTTCAGTTTTCATCAAAGGAAACAACACAACATCTCTTAGATTATCTTGACCTGTTAAAATAGAAAAAGATCTCTCTATTCACATTCACAGCCCTGATTGACAAGGCATTCAGTATTCCATAGCAAAAACAAAATCATCATCTGGAGTAGTTGCTTCTTCATCTCATTTTTCTATAGCTTTTGATTGATCTTCAAAATTTGCTTTTTGTATTGCTGGATCAACAAGTTCACTATAAGCCTTGATTATTTCCCAACCATTTACTATAACTTGAAATTGCTCAACTATTTCTGGATGTTCATCATTTTGTCTTGCCAAAGGTTGCATTGTTTTTGGGTAATTATAAACAAATGCTGGTCAAACAATACTTGGTCTTAAAACTTTTTTAAATAAATAATCTATCAAAGTTGGAACAAGCATTTGATTCATTCATTCAAATTCTACTCATGCTTTTTTTATGTCATTAATAAGTTTCTCTTCATCTCAAATAAAATATTTTGAAACATCAATTCCACAAACTTTTTTAACTCACTCAATATAATCTATTCTTTGCCATGGAGTTTGGAAATTTACAAGTCTAGGATTTCACATTTTATCTTTTACTTCTATTTCTTTTTTTAATTCAGGCATATTTTTAAAAATGTAGTCAAACATTTTTTCTACATAATTCATATTGTCTTCAAAATTCCACCAACTTGCATAATGCTCTATCATCGTAAATTCTTGCATGTGAGAAGGATCACTTCATTCATTTCTAAAATCACGAGCAAATTCTACAACCCTTTCAAATCTTCAAACAGTTGTTCTTTTTAAAAAAGTTTCTGGAGAAATTCTTAAATAAAATTCTTGATCAAAATCATTATGGTGAGTAATAAATGGCTTTGCTGCAGCTCAACTTGCCGAATTTCCTAAAACTGGAGTTTCAACTTCTGTAAAGTCGTTTTGATGATAAAAATCTCTAAGAACTTTTATATATTTACTTCTTAGTTTAAGTCTGTTATAACTTTCATCATTCATTATCATATCAAGATATCTTTGTCTATAAATACTTTCTTGATCTGTTATTCAATGCCATTTTTCAGGAAGTGGACGAACAGCTTTTGATAATATTTGAAATTCTTTTACAAAAATAGTTAATTCTCAATGTTTAGTAATGAATAAGTCTCAAATAACTCAAATATAATCTCAAACATTCACAAATTTTTCAGCTATTTTAAAAGAAGATTTTATATCTCAATCAATTTCTAATTCAGTAACTATTTCTCTTCAAGTATTGAAAACTAGTTTATCTTTCATAAAACAAACTTGAATTCAATTACTATTATCAAGTATTTTTCAAAAAATTAATTTTCACATTCATCTGCTACTCATAAGTCTTCAAGCAGTTTTGAATTCTCAAATTGCTCAATTTTCCATTAAAATATCTACTTCTTTAATTTTATCTTGTTTTGAAATAATTTCAGAAATATCAATTTTTCATCTATAGTTATTAGCATAAGGTATAACTCAAGCATCTTTTAGATCTTGAATTTTTTTCATTCTGTCAATGGACTCTCTAGAATATTCCATAGTTTTATTGTCTTATAAATTTAAAATATGCTTTTATAATAATGTTTTTTAAATAAAAAACAACTTATAAATCTCTGATTTTAAAATTAGTATTGACTTATATTATATTTTACTTAATATATATTTATTATTTTTTATAAAATTTTTATGACAAAGAATTTAATAACTAACTTTATTGAAGAAACAGCTGGTATAGGAAAAAATTTTATAGTAGAAGTTTGACATGTGTCTATTTGATTAAATAATGGTGATATATCTTATTGACAACTATCAAGTTGAAATAGAATTATTCCTGAATAGACTTGTTTAAGTTTAATAAATTACTTGATTTTTACCCTGTCATTCCTGCGAAGGCAGGAATCAGTAAAAAAAATTTCCTTATTTTAAGCTATATAAATTAAAAGGTATTTTACATTTT
>Ga0172373_10000719_pt1 | contig 54638 bp, 39 predicted proteins | sample Lak10m_2_FD_114546 | JGI IMG/M metagenome (GOLD analysis project Ga0172373, IMG submission 114546) | Freshwater microbial communities from Kabuno Bay, South-Kivu, Congo - kab_092012_10m | ecosystem: Environmental > Aquatic > Freshwater > Lake | place: Democratic Republic of the Congo... | reverse complement strand
TAAATTAATGGAATGAAATGGAATTAATTTAATAATTTATTAAGATCCATTCTTAACAAATTATTAAATTAATGGAATGAAATAGAATTAATTTAATAATTTATTAAGATCCATTCTTAACAAATTATTAAATTAATGGAATGAAATGGATTTGAAAGAATTAATTTATTAGTGCCAACCAGAAAATATATATCTATTTTCTGATCTGTATATATAATCTATTATGAATCTAATTAATATTGATCTCCTTAAAAATAAAGTATTAGATAATATTAAATCGACACCAATATTAAAAACTATATTTACTCTTATCAGAAATATATTTTTAATTATTACATCATATTTCCTTTCAATATATTATGTCAATACATTTACATCAAATACAATAAGTATTACACGAACATTACTATCAATAATGGCCATAACAATAATTCCTCCATCAATTCATTCCTTATTATCAGGTGAAAAATCATCCACTAATATTAATATTAATAATTCCAATATCAAGGAAATACAAACACCAAACCAAAAATCTTTTGATGATATCCAACGTAATGTTCTCCAACAGTTAAGACATGATGATATGATAAAAAAAATAAAATTTAATAGTTTTAATACAAATATGATCCTCTTAATTGGTGTCATATTATTATCCTTATTATCACAAAGTTATGTCATATGGTTCTATTTAAGAGGATTCAATTTATGGATCTCATTAATATTAACATCATTGATAAGTTATCTAATTATTAATTCAAATAATAATTATGATGTTGTCTTCAAAAAACTATTTATCTATCATTATATCCAACCATTTATTACATTTTTATTATTTGGTGCCATCATTAAAATGGATTATATTGTCAATCAATCAATATCATGGAATATTATTGGTATGTCATTAATGACTATAATGTATCTTTTTAGTAGAATGAGTAATGAGAAAGAAGAATATGAATTAATTAAAGATGATTGTGAATTAGTAGATTTGGAATATTTAATTCGTGAAATATGTATTAAACCAATAATTATGACATTTTCTGCTAAATGGCTTATTGAGAATTCTTCAAGTGCATATCTTATTAGTAAAAATACAACAATTATGATGATCTGTATTAATGGTATTTTGGTCTTCTCCAGAGAATATATATTAATCAAGAATGTATCATATCTTAAATTATTGGATATGGTCTCCAGATTTATTTCAATTATCCCTGTCCAAAGTCATAACATATATTATGTAGAATTATTATTTATGATATCTGATATATTCGATGATGACAATGACGATCCAAAGATAAGAATTATTTCTGATATCAGCAAACATAAATTAAGAGATAATACTAATACCGAATTAAATAATCTGATACAAAAAATTGACAAGATGGATGAAGGAACAAATATTGCCAATATTAAAGAATCTCCACACAAAGAATCTATAAATAAAGAATCTCTAAATAAAGACAAAATAATTAAATCAATTACAACAAAATCGAATAAATTAGATGAAACAGAAATAGATCGTATTAAAACAATATCACCACATTTAATAGAATACCTAAGAAATAAAAAAAACAAATAATTAATTATAATGGAGAAAATTATAAATGGGTTTAATGTATGTGGAAACAATGGGAACAATGGAAAACCGAAAAAGATATTATACACAATAGAAGAGAAATATTCTAATAATAATTTTAATGAGTGCAATATCAAAAAAGAAATAAAGGAAAAAGACAAAATAATTAAGTCAGTAAGTTTTTCAGGTGGGGGTTATAATTGTGTATATCATTTAGGAGTAGTGAAATATATTTTTGAGAATACAAGACTCTTTGAAAATACAATATATCTTGGTGCAAGTGGTGGAGCAGGAATTATAGGTATAATATTATGTTATGAGAATGATCATGAAAGACTTAAAATAGTAGACACAATAATTAGTGAAATAATCAAGTTTCGAGGAATGAAACTAAAATTACATGAACAAGTTGATAAATATTCAAAACTAATTGAATCATATATTACTAAAGAGAGATTTGAAAAATACATTAAGAACAAAAAAAGATGTCATATTTCTGTGACTGAAATTACTAGATTCATACCGAAAAATCATGTCATATGTGATTTTGACAATTATGAAATATATTTAGAAACATTAAGAGCATCGGCATGTATTCCATTCATATTGGATAGCAAATTTAGGAAAATAAACAACAAAACATATTTAGATGGAGGATTAACAAACAACATGCCAATATTAGATGAAAACACAATTAGAATATCATGTATAATATATCCATTTTTAAGAGCAGATGTATATCCAAAAATAATATCAGACATAAAATATTCATTCATAGCACCAGAAATGAATTACATATTAAATATGTATAATCTAGGTTATAGTAATATTGAAGTATTCTGCAAAGACAAAAAGAAATATATTGATCAAGTAATTGCCGATGACCGATTGATAAACGATATCAAAAAAATAATTAATAATGACGATTTTTTGAATTAACATTATTCATTAAGATTAATGTTAAATTAATATATTAAAAATTAATGCCTCTAGTCAACATACTATACAGATTCTTATTAATTGGCATATTTGCTGATTTAGTATTAATTGATCTAGTATTATTTAATTGGGTAATTCTGTCATTAAATTTGGCTCTATCATATCCTGCAAAAGCTGATATATAAGTTTGTAGACATGTAAATATCTTGCCATTTGATGTCAATACAGAAGCATAAGTATTATCCTGTAAATATTTAATGAGTGGATCAATTGAAAAGAGATCGCCACTATCAGGAACACCATCAACCTCAGGAGGAACAACTGTAGTAAATTCTGTCAAATCTCTGAGACTTGGTTCTGCAAGTTGTGATTTTGCAGTAATCAAAATATCTGTATCGTTATTAGTTTCTTTTGTTGATATTGTCTTTCTTTCTGTATTATTGGATGTATTAATAGATCTTGAAGGTGGTTGTGTTGTAGTGACTGAACAAGTTGTATCTGTGTCAAATAAACACTCATCATCCATTGAACAAATACTTAGGCATGGAGCATTAGAATTCCATAAGAATCTTGAAATACCACACAAAGCAGTGATGATTGTACAGAATACTGCCTTATTTATGGCAATAGGATTTTCAGATGGCAAATAATTAGGAATACTTTTAGGAGGAACAACTTTAGTCATATCCAATGGGACACCATCAATTACAATTCTAGTAATAGATTGCAAATCCTTATCATTATCTCTATCATACTTAAATCTAGGACCAAAATCACGTGTTTCTGTTTCAGGAGCACTATGGAATTTACCAGATGGGAATAACATTGACATGACAATTGCAAAACATCTTGATTTCAATAAGTTCTCCATTATTTGTGATATACCCATCAAACCATATGTGCAATTATATGCAATATTTGCTACTTTTGATGCATTATAGAGTGGACTATTTGTAAATGCATCAAGTGGAATGTTTTGAATAGCTTGGCGTGAAGCATCACAGAAACTTAATAATTGGCCATACAAAAATGTAGGAATATTTTCATTAGTAGTAGTTGATGTTTTCAAATTATCTGATGCACTATCGCTAATAACAATATTCATACCTTCAGCATTAGTGACATTTCCAACAGAACTAGCCGAAAAATGATCTTCAATAATCTTATTATATGAATCAATGTCAATAAATGTAATTAGTTTGAGAATACATGACAAAAGATCAACCATTTGAATTGTGGCATTATGAATATCTGTATTGGTAACTACATCACTAACAACTGGATACCCATTATCATTAATTTTGGTTCTTATTTTTCCATAATAAACACCAGTAATAGGTGATCTACATGAATTATGTAAATTCAATAAATAAAGAATGTTAAATAATTTAGTATCTATTTTGAGAACTTCCAACATCAAATGCAAAGGATTGTAATATGGTTGTGTTCTTGTGACATTGAGTTCATCGATTTCATCATCATTAAATTTAGTTACCTTGACAGATGTAATAAATGTTTGAAACACTTTAATATTGAAATCATCATAACCCGTTGTATCTCTGACTGTGCTCTTTTTGACTAATGTATCTAAACAGTTAATATATGTATTAATGTCAGTTGGATTGTATGGGGCTTTTGCATATTCAATCTTATTATCTGTTTGACAATTAATTGTCTGATTACAAGATTTAGTCTTGGATTCATTACAATTATTAGATGGTTTCTTTAACAATTCCATACAATCATCATTACAATATGGATTTACACCAGGTGGAGCAATCTTTTTGCCAAATTCATAAAAGAATGTCTTTAATTCTTCAATACCTCTAATAATATTACTTGATATACTGTCCATATTTTTCTTATTTTCATTAGTAACAATATCTCTGGATTTAGTAGTCATGAAATCACCTTCGACATTTTCAGCATCAATATAATATGAAATTCTTGATCCAAGGTCATTGAGGATCCTCAAAAACTCTGTAACATCTGCATTGAGATTAGGATCAACCAACCCATCATCAGGAGGTGCTGTAGTTGTTGGTGCACATGTAGTTGTAGGTTCAGTTACCAATCTATAACCTGGAAACTTTTTGAGTTGGACTTTGTCAGTATATTCTTGACGTTTATTTGGTAAAATCTGAATATATGTTCTGCCATTGAGAGGATCTTCAATAATAGTAGTAGGTTGTGGTTCATCTTTAGTTAATGCATCAACATTTCTGGCATCAGTTAGACTTCCACCTCTAACATCTCTTACTGCTCTTTTGAACTGATTATTAAACACAGTATTATAGCTCATAATATTATCATATCAGAAAAATAATTTTAACTCTTTTATAATGGTTAGGATTGATTTAGTTTATTTTTGTTTTTTGAGTAATTAAGTAAATATTTCACTCCATAAATATTCAATTTACAAAACTATTAATATTAATCAATATGAGTTTCATCAATGTTGAAAATTTCCCATCTGACTCACTCGTCCTACCTCTTAGTACTGCTGAAAATTTGTATGGTCCTTATTCTCTAACTAGTTCAAGTGCATACAATAATCTTACCGTTGAATTAAGACCACGAACAACAAGTTCTTATTTTCAAAAAAATACAAATCAGGCTATTAATGTTAATTTGTTTGCAAATAATACAGTTCCTGATTCTACTGAATTTGATTTGTATTTCCAAAGCAGAAAGAACACAATAATACCTGACAATTATGCCTTTAAGAAAGTGACAGTTGTTATTGAAAATAAGAGTGGATTTGACATCGATCCTGTTCCTCTAACAGGAAGTTCAAGTATACCATTAAGCAATCCAGCATATAGTATACCTGAAGTAAAAGTGGCATCATCATTGAGTGGTGCAATTTCTCCTGTCACATCAGTTTCCACAATTGTCAGAAATACTACTCAATATACTTATACATTTAATCTGTCCAATACAGTATTTAGCACAACTGTTCTTCAAAATACTCTGAATATCAGATTCAATATGGGTATTGATGGAGCATATCCAGTCACAAGTACATCAACCTTATTTGATATTATTAGTGTGACAGGTGAATTGGAATTATTGGGTGTTATTCCACCTCCACCAAAATTAGTTGGTGTTGTTATTAATAATTCATATTATCCTAATGATATATTCAGAACCTACAGACAAGTTTATAGTTCCGATAATACTATTATTACAGCAATCAGAGATGCACTCACTAATTTTGGTGCTACACCAATTACATCAGATTCTAGATTTAATACAGATGCTAATTGGTTAGCAAGTTTAATTGATGTCACTAATGAAAATGTCTCACCTAGAGTTAGTATCACATTTAATAATAATGAAAAACTTGATGAACTCAAAACAAATGATATTTCATTAACACTCTATCCTAAAGGTATGGTTATGCCATATCAAATATCATTAATTGAACAAAAAGTTACAGTTATACCAAGAACTAACAGAACTACAACTTCAACAATTACAACACAATTAGTTACAACAACCAATGAAAGTATTATTCCATATCCATTAACCAATGATTTAAGTGTTCTTAATTTGGTCAAACGTTTAGTTGAAACAAGAAATGAATCAAAAGCTTATTCTGCCAATAATAGGACATATACAATAAGTTATGTTGATACTAATCCTCAAGTATTTAGAAAGTTTGTATCTACAGATTCACCATCTAACTTATTCATACCAGGATATATTAGTAAAGACTATATATTAATACCATCTAATAGAGTCAAATTAGATATCACAATTAATAATGTAACTACTGTAGCTACTCAACAAGTAGGTGGTGTCACAACATTATCTAATCTTATCGCTCCAATAATTTAAAATTTAATTAATTTTCCATCACTCATCATAATATTTATTTGGTATATATGATATATAATTATCATATATGACTAGTTTATCTATTGCAAAATTTTCTGACGAATCCTGGACTATATTACCACCATATGCATCATTTGAATTTGGTCCATTTACACAATCATCAAACAAATCCTATAATACTGTTTATGTGGAATCACTAACTGTAGCACCACCAACTGTGGCAGTTAAATCAGTGGAGAAAAAGAGTAATCAGCCAATTACTATAGGTATTCCAGCAGGTTATATGAGTAGTCCAACAATTCCACCTGTCATAACATCATATCCTTCGACATTTGACATTCGATTTGAAACAAAGAGATCAAATGTAGGCAATAATTATGCCTGGAAAAAAATAGTTGTAGAAATTGATAACAAACAAGGATTTGATCAAGATCCAGTTTATAGTAGCACATCATCAATACCATTGAGTAATCCTGCATGTTCTTTACCTAGAATATTAGTTACATCAGATGCATCAAATGTATTTACAACAGTTGATTATGTGAATAATGTAACAGTTACTAGAAGTGGTTCAAGATATACTTACACAATAACCCTAACTAATACTGCTTTGGGGACAAATATAGTTCAAGGGAATTTGACATTAAGATTTTTATCATATATTGATGGATCATATCCAGTTACAGAAACATTGGCATTATTTGATGTTGTGACAGTTACCGGTGAATTGGAATATTTAGGTCCTATTATTGTTCCTAAATTAGTTGGTGTCAGAGTTTTTGATTCATATTATCCTAATGATACATTTAGAGCATTATCAAAACTTTATACAGATACAACACCTATAGTTAATATAGTCCGTGATTCATTACTCTATTTCAATGCATCAACTACAATCACAACTGACACTAAATTCAATACAGATCCTTCATGGTTAGATAGTATCGTTGAACTTGTTAATGAAATTGATAATCCTAGAAGTTTGGTATCATTCATTAATAATGAATTACTACAAGATTTCAAATCAAATACTATCTCAATGACTATTTATCCTAAAAACATGAATTTCCCATATAAAGTATCTCTTGTTGAACAAAAAGTATCAGTCATACCTAGAACAAATAGAACAACAACAACAACACTCACAACAGAACTTAAATCAAATACAAATAATCCAATTGCCTCATATCCATCAACAAATGATTTAAGTGCATTGACACTGACTAAAAAAATAGTTGAGAATAATACAGAAACAAAATCATATTCCACAAATAATAGAACATATACAATAAATTATGTTGATACAAATCCTAATGTATTCAGGAAATTCAGTTCAACAGATATATCATCTAGTTTATTGATACCGGGATATATCAGTAAGGATTATGTATTAATACCATCTAATAGAGTCAAATTAGATATCACAATTAATAATGTAACTACTGTAGCTACTCAACAAGTAGGTGGTATTTCTAGTTTATCCACAATTATTACTCCAATTATAAATATATAATATTACTTCCATTAATATCTGAATAATCGAATTCATATATATAATAATATATATGAGTTTGCCAATCGTTACCTTTGCAAATGAATCATTTACCATACCAACAATTACCAACAATACAAATGTGTATCCAGGAATTTCAGATCCGGCATTAGTTTTAGAATCAAAGGATTCATACAATAATCTTGAAACACAATTGACATTATTTCCTGGGTTTATGTCATTAAGTCCACTTGCATTAGGTCAATATTCAAAGTCTGCTAACCAACCACTTGAAGCCAAATTTAAAACAATATATGACACAGGATTATTCCAAGAAGGAGCATATGGATTAAATTTAAATTTAAAAACACCAAGATCGACAATTCCATCAGGATATGCATGGAAGAAGATTACAGTTGTAATAGAAAATAAATTAGGATCGGATGCAAATCCTGTTGAAAGAACTAATGCATGTATTAGTATTCCAATTTCTGGAGATGGCAAAATAAGTCTGCCAAGATTGAATGTTATTTCAGTTATTGATGGAGCTCAATCTAATATTGTTGATAATAGTGCATCTGTTATTACTAGATCAGGATCAACATATACATACACATTAATGTTAAATAATACACAACTCACAAAGAATGTCACACAACAAAATTTATCAATATCATTTGGAACAGGTATTGACGGATATTTTACATCACAATATGGTATTACATATACTGACACACAATTTGATATAATATCAATAACAGGAGAACTAGAACAATTAACCACATACCAACCTGCAAATTTGATTAGTGTTGTTATTAATAATTGTTATCAACCAGGTAATTTGTTTGCATCATTCAGAAAATTATACAATCCTACAAATTTTATTGTGGATGCAGTCAAAGATGCATTAGTGTCATTCAAGGCAACACCAATAATAAATGATTCAAGATTTGCAAGTAATTTCACATGGTTGGCAAGTGTGATTGACACAATTAATGAAAAAACAACTACACGTGATTTAGTAGCAATTAATACAGGCAAATTATTAGAATCATTAGGAACTGTTAATGTTGAATTGTCATTGTATCCAGTTGGAATGAAAATCCCGGTTAGTGCAGTATTAGTAGCACAAACTACAACTGTCATTCCTAGAACAAATAGAACAACTACATCAACAACTACAACTAATATATTGAATATAGCAAGTCAGACTATAACAGACAGACCAACAACAGATGATTTAAGTGTATTAACATTAACTAGAAAGATAATTACAACAAGAAACGAAACTAAACAATATTCTAATAATGATTACAAATACACAATATCATATGTTGATTCTAATCCGACAGTGTTTAAGAAATTTGATGGAACTGATACACCAACAGGTTTATTACTTCCAGGATATATTAGCAAAGATTATTCATTAATACCATATACAAGAGTTAAATTGGAAATTACAATTAATAATGTGACTACCGTAGCTACTCAACAAGTAGGTGGTGTCACAACATTATCTAATCTTGTTTCATCATAATCTGTTGTTTAATTTATTAAATTAATTAGATAGTTTGTTTAATCTTGTTAATATCATTAATATTGTCAAATATATTATCAAATATATTATCATAGACATCTTGTATTTTTTCAAGAACATAATTTTTGACATAACTATTTAATACAAAAGCACCATGAGGATATTCGCCTTCAATAATATGATATTTTAATGGTATTTTTTTCTTTTTGGCATATTCTATCTGTGGCATTATTTGTATCTTATTGTCTGATTTAATATGGAACATATGTATTTTGATGTGTTTATTATTCTCATCATTCAAATCATAAATAAATGAATCACCTGTCATTTTCTTCATTAAAAAATATTGCACATACAGATCACGATGAAAGAACGGAACAGATATTAGATCTTCATATGATAATTCTTTGAGTTGTTTCTCAAAATCAGAATATATCTTGACAGCACCATGGAAGAATAATTGTCCTTCAATACAAAAAAAATTATCAATCAATTCGGGATATTTATTAATAATACCACAACAGATAGTATTACCAATACTATGACCCATAAGATTAATTTTATTTTTGTTCAAATTATTAATGAAATATTTGTCAGAAATGAATTTATGGGTTGTTTCAATAATATCATCAATAGATGGTGGTGAGTCTTTAATATCAATAAATGATATTCCTGGTATTTCTGGCATGATCATATTATGATTGTCATAATAATGTTTCAATAATGTGAATTGTAATACTACACCTCCAACTGATGCATGATAGAATAATATTGGAGTTCCTTTTTTTGGATCATAATTGGTATACCATATTTTGATCCCATTATTATGATCTACACATTTATATCCTAATATTCTCATATATATATGGACAAGTTTGTTAATCCCTCTTGTCAATAAATAACATGGCAACATTGCAAACCATGCATTTATTTTGTAATTTTTGTCTCTAATTCTAGGATGATTGTCTTCAGATTTAAATATATTTCTATTTTGTTCTTTTTTAATTTTAATTTGATATTTCTTGACAATTTTTTTGATTCGTTCAATATTATTGGGATCTTCGCCAGTCAATATATATATGGCTTTACATACATCATTAAAGTTCATATCTTCAAATCTTACTTTAGAATAATAAATATTCTTAATAAGGTCTTCCAAAAATTCTGGATATGTATCTAGATCATTTATTAGTTTGTCAATATTTTTTTTATTATTTGGTTTATCATAATTCTCTTTATTTAGTTTTGTATATAACTGTCTGTATTTGACATATCGATAGATATCAATAATTAACCATAATCCTAATCCCAATATCAAAAATATATAAAACATATTATGAAATGTATACTTAATGTGATTATATTAACAATCTCATATTTAACCCATATAATTATAATCAAAGAATCATTATATATTAATAAAATTTGACAATTATTCTTTTTGAAAAGAATATATGTGGATTACACATTTATAATATTACTATCATAATATTACTACAACATGGCAGAAACTAAAACTGAAAATATAGATAAAGATATTAATAACATTGTCAATTCACATGACAATAAATTACTAAACTATTTGATTGGATCAAATTATCCATTAGATAAATTGATTAGTGCTATTGATGATATTAAATTATTAGTCAGAAACAATAATTATGATTCTGTCAAATTGTTATTGCAAAAACAATTAGAACAATACAATCTCAAAAAATACATTAATGAAACCAAAATGAGATTACACAATCTTAAACATAAACTAGAACAAGAATTCGTTGACATGATAGATAAAATAACATACTATAATTCTGATTCAGATTCAAAGACCATTATTAATAAAAAATTAATTTTCACAACATACGAAATTATTATTTCTAATATCAATGTGACACTTAAATATATTGGTGATGATGAATGTAATGGATCATGGTCATTATGTTGTGAAAATATAATATCAAATACAAGTGCAAGCAAAACACATTATTCAGACAGACCATTAAGAGATTATGATGAAGAAGAAAATACAAAACTCATCTTGCAATCAATACAATCAAAACTGAATATTAGTGAAAAAATAACAACTGACAAAATATTATATTTCATATTGTTTGTTATGAATGTCGGCACAATAAAATTATATAAAACTGTTTACAGTTTTATATAATTTTATAGTGACGTTATTGATTTTAGCTTGTAAACAAGCTAAAATCAACATAAATTCTCTTAAGAGAATTTATGCATTTTTATATAAATTTATACAAATTTATATAAAAATTAGTAACGACCAACACGAATTGGTATATACATTAATATCAGGTGATATTAGAGATGATGATTAGTATCAAAAATTGATAATATTTATTTATGTGTTATGAAGAATAAATTTATTTAATAATACATAATACATATTATTCATGCCAGGACAAGAAATGAAACAAGAAATAAAGACAAAAGACATATTGATAGATGAATTATTACATAAACATGATCCAAATTTATTAGATTATTTGACAAACATTGGATATGATCTTGAGAATATTGTTAATGCAATCAATGACATCCAAAAAATATCAACAATAACAAAGATGAACTTTAATGATCTCCAATCAGAAATATCTTCTTCATATGACAACTATAAATTAAATCAGCATAAAACAATGTTAAAAAAGAATTATCCAAAATCCTTGAATAAAGAACTATTTAATTTAATTGATAAATTAGTCTTCCATCAAAAAGATGTCAAAACATTAGATTATCATGTTATGAGTAATTATATATTAGATTTTGGTAATGATTATACCACTATATTAATTGATTATAATGGAACAAATGAAGGAAATGGTGAGTGGTTTCTAAATGGTATTGTTATTGATGATGAGACAAAAGATGATACGATTACAGAATTAAATGATATCCATAAAAAATTAAAACTATCTTCAGAAACTAAACTAAATGAATTATTCCTATTCATATTGTTTGTGATGAATGTCAATGATTATGAGTGTGTATATGAATTATTGAAAAAACATATTTAATTATTTATCAACAATACATACATTACCATTCTCGACAGTGTATTGAATACCACCATTTTCTACAATATATTTTTTGTTTATTAAATCTATTTTGATTAATTTGGCACTTTCAGACAATACATCAGATTTTCTAAATCCAACAACACCAGACACTTTAACTAATGTTCCGGTAATATCAGTAATATTAATTTCTTTATAGAAATCTCTCTTTTTGACACGTGAACTTCTATGTTCTTTGATGGCGTCATTAATTGCCTTCAATTGCGTGCCTATTTTGGATAATCTACTGCTCAAATTACTGTATTCTTTAATATAATGTTCTAGTTCTGTCTCCACTTTCAGTTTGTCAGTTGTAGAACCAATTTTATTGAAATCTATTCCCGAGCTAATATCTTGAACAAAATCCACAATTTTTTTCATTTCATTTGTGTTTAATTCATAATTATTCTTGAGTGTTCCTGCAAGTGTATCAATTCGTTCTTTGGCTGTTTTTTGACTTTTCTCAATTTCCTCCTTCTGTTTTCCTTCTATTTCTATTACTTTATTCTGTAAGTTTGTTTTGAGTTTATTATAATTATCAGTGGTTAATTGGAATCTGCATTTGACTCCTAAATCAGATTTATTTTTGGCTATGGCATTTGATTTGGGCACTAATTGATTTGATTTATCTTTTGGCAATTCAATTGGTGTAAACTTAAATGGTCCTTGTCTAACATCCTGATTAACACCTTGTTTATTATCTGTTGACATTGATATAATATATTAATGAAATATATTATATTTTGTATTAGTCGAGAATTTATATAAACAAAATTAAATGGAATTATCCTCTTCTCCAAGATTTAACAGAGTCTGATTTAGGTTTAGATTTATTAACATTATTATTTGTCTTTCTTTCAAAAGATAATTCAACACTATGATCATTGTTATCCATCACACTACTAATAGGAACTATTCTAGGTGATTTTTTAGAACTAGTATTAGGTGATTTAGGTGATTTAGGTTGAGTGGTTGTATTATTTGTATTTATGGGTTCTTCATCCAACATATCCATCCAATCATCCTCATGTTTTGCAACATTCTCCTTAATAGTAATTGTTTTTATTGGTTGTGATGTCTGAACACTCTTTATTTCCTCCTCTTGTTCTTCATCTTCAATAATTGTTTTTGTTTGAACAGACATTTTGATCTCTTTTTTGGATTTAGATTTAGGTTTAGATTGTTCTGTCTTTTGAATTTGTATCTGTTTACTAGCTTTAGGAATAATCTTCTCTTCTAATAGTTTGATTTCTTTCTCAATCATTGACTTTTTTTCAGTCTCAATAATCTGGATCATTTGTTGGATATTTTTAGCTTCAATCTCAAACTTATCAGGATTAATTGTAAATTCAATTAAGTCTCTGGCACAATCTTGTGAAACACGTCCCTTAGCTTTAGGCAACTTACCTACACGACCTGCTCTACCCAATAATTGGAATATCGTATATACTGAATGTGCCTTTGAAAATCTGTCTGTAATGTAAACAGCTCCAAATGGAAAGTTCGTTCCAAAACAAATTGATTCATCTGCAATTACATATGCTAACTTTCCTTCACTTGCATATTCCAACACTATATTTGTGTAATTAGTGTCACTTAATTTATGTGAAGGAGCATAAATACCAATACCACAGAATAAGAGTAACATAATTTCATCCGGAATATTAAGATCAGCACCTGTCATAGTTTGTTTGCCATTAACTTCAAATTTTCTATTAATGATTGATTCAATATTAAGTGGGAATCTTGATTCATAAATTTGATCTTTCTTATTAATTGGAACATACTTTTTCACATATTCAACAGAACCAATATGCATCTCTTCTGGAATCTTAATAGTAGGTCTATTTTCCGAAAGTTCTTGTTCCTTACGACCCTTATCATTTTCTGACACTTCAAGATTCTTTAAAATTGCTTCTGTCCTCTTCTCCCATAAAGCAGTCATCTTTTTGTAATTGTCAATAAGTTTTGATGCAGTTTTGATTCCAATCTTGGACAATTCATCTAAGAGTGATTTGAAATTATTCAAGGCAAATTCATATGGATTAACATCTGCCACTAATGTCATACTATCCCAAATCTCACCCTTACCCAAATTCATATAATTGATCTTGTAAGGCGATTCAGATTTGTCCAATTTAGTATCATCATCATTACTGTTCCATTCAAATCCAAGATCATCATCAATTTTATTCTTCTTTTCTGTTTTTGTTTCTGTAACTGGATCAAGAATTGATGATGAACAGATTTTTTTGACAAGATTATCAGATTGTTTACTCAATAAGACTAACATTTCAATTACAATCTCTCTAATCTTATCGGCCTTCATGTTTTGAACTTTCTTAAAAAGTTTGGGAATATCAGGAACATTACTGATCTTCTCATTAATCATTAATTTATATAAATGTAATGCCACAGTTGGAGCTAACATACGACCAATAAATGGGACATCAGCGATTTTATTAATTACTTTCAGAATGTCTTGACCATTCTTACAACCAATATATGGGACAACAATATCACCACTTTCAGTTCTAACCTCTGAGGCGATTTGAACAGTTGGAGAATAGACCTTTAATAATTTCAATTGGGGATACTTACTAATGAGATGATTAGTTAAGACTGTAAGTTTAGTCATATCAGGAGCAGTGGCAGATGAGAAGATAGTGCATTCAGGCGCATCCATTAGAACCCTAACATTCTCCTTAAGAGGAGTTGAATTGGCAACATCAGCACCGACAGTAGGTTCATCATGGAACAGAATAAATCTTTTAGAAATTGGTCCATATTTCTGTTCAGATACTTTGTCATTGAGAATATAATATGCTACTTCAGGACCACAAATATAGACAGTAACATTATCAAGTGTTGAAGACCAATGAGGAGTGATTCTGACAGTATTATCTTGGTTAAGAGTACAAATAGCGAATCTAATTTCAGAATTATAGCAGGCATTAGCCATTTGAATACGTACAGCATCAATATTACAGACACAAAGGAGTTTCTTTTTGTAATGAGATGCAATGATAGCCAAAGGGACAACCATAGTAGTCTTACCTGAGTTGATCATTGGATTGTAGATTGTGAAAAATCCGGTATTGATATTACTAATCACAGATTGGATTAATTCTCTTTGATGATCTCTGGGTTTGACTGATGTAATATGGACATAGTCATCTAAAGGAGAATGAATTAACAGACTAGGGGCCTTTTGACAGACAGTCATACCATCAAAGACAAAAATCTTATCTAATTGGTCATAACAATGTTTCATATCATTAATGAATATTTGTGATATGATTGTTCGTTGATTAGAATTAATTGGATCAGTTCCATAATAATTATGACATGAATCCAAAAATCTCTGCATCGAAACCATTAATGCCATTGTCTGTGAATAATTCTTTTCTTTCTTGTATGTGTCAATGTTCTTAATCATATACATACTCATGTAACAGAATGTCAAACCCACAAATTCCATATACTCAGCTCTAAATCCAAATTGTGGAGTTAATGATGACATATTGAATGATTTGGCCAATTCATTTGAATATGACATGATTCTATTGGTAGTGTTTGTAATTCTGATCTTATCAGCACTTGAAATAACCTGTTTTGATTTTTTGTCCTTTTTATCTTTAGGATTTGATTTGTTGGAGGATTTGGAATCATCGATTTCGGAAGGATCGATAATTCGGGTAATTAATTTGAGAGAGACAAATTGATCTCTGACTTGACGATAATAAGAATTTGTCAAGACTCTTTTAATTGTAGTCTCAATTTGTGTCTCTTCATTTTTGCCATTCAATAATTGTTTTGTATTTTGAGTCAGAGCACTTAAAACATTCAAACTGAATGATGGCAATTTTTGTTCAATGACATTCCATAATTCAGATGAGATTCGTTCATTCACTCTTTTGGATGCCATATTGGAGGCCACATCAGAGGCCTTGTCTTTTTGTTCCTTTTTAGACTTGATATTAGATTCTTCATCAATATCAGCAATATCAGCAATATCAGTTTCAGGGATATCGGAAATATTGGAAATATCTTCAGTCATCATTGTATATTTGGTAAGTTTAGTAAGGTTAATGATTTTCCTTTAGATTATTTATAAAGGTTAATATTGTAATGAATAATTAATAAATAAATACACAATGAATATATATTTTCAACTTTTTTCATTGTGGTTTTGTATTGTCATTGTCTTTGGAGTCAACTTGATTATTTAACTTTTTGCATTCAATAATCAGTTTCACAAGTTTGATATTTGTGTTATCACTTACATTATTATTTTTGCATTTTGAATCTGATTTTTCAATATGTGAACATGTCTCTGATGATTTAGAATCTTTAGAATCTTTGGAATCTTTAGAATCTTTGGGATCTTTAGAATCTTTGGGATCTTTAGAGTTATTGGTGTTAGACAGAGATATTTTAGATGAGATGACAAGAGATAAACCTGATTCATTGCAAAAATGGATGAGTGATTTATTGGAATAACAATTCAAATTAGATGGGAGATAAGAGATGATGTTAGTGGATTTAGGATTAGACATAATGTAAGAATTAAATGTAAAGAACCATTCAAAGATAAGTTTTTTGGGAGAACTGTCATAACAATCTAATATTTCAGGGAACATTTTGAACTTATTAAACATGGTATAATCAGAATCATTATTAAACACAGCGAATGAGAAACATGAACAACATCCATTTAGACTAATAACATGGTCAATGGTAAGTTTAAGATTGGAATAGAATGATTTAATGAAATAGAGATCATTATCAGTCATTCTGTAGTTATCATATCCATTAGGGAAGACAGATTTGTAAATGTCACCACTAAATTTCTTCAAATATGAAATATTTCTGTCAAGATCATTTGTGGGTAACATTGTAGTGAAACATCTGATAGTGATAGGTAATTGTTTATGTGTATATTCATAAATATTGTTTGTGTAATCAGTATTATCAGTATTAAGTGAATAATCATTTGTGAGTTGGATAAAAAGGGGATTTTTGACAGGATTGGGTGAAATAACATAATTAATTACAGGAATTCCCAATTTTGCCACTAAGATAAGATGATCAGGGATTATTTGATACATATGATTTAATGAATTATTTGATTTGTGATACTCAATACCGATTTCTTCCATTGGAGCGCCGATAGTCAGATGGAATAAAATAGTAGATTTAATTTGATTACGTAAAACAGAAAGTTCGTGATATAATTGGAGTAGGTTTTTATTATAGAGGTCGATTTTATGATAACCTCTAAATGGGGATCCAGGATACATAAAATATGGATAATTAATAGAGGATTGTTGTGTTGTTAATGTAGTTGTCATTAGAAGTTTTCTACAAGAATGAGAGAAATATAGAGAATAATGTAATAATGTATGAGATAATATTAAAAATCAATTTTTTTGAAAAATAATTATCTTATTAATAAGAATTAAATTAAATTAAAAAGGCTTGATTATATTAGAGATTATAATAAGTTTGAGATTTTTATGGCCCTTAAAAAAAATGTGATAAAAAAAACCGAAGTTATCACAACTGTTGATAATTGCAATATAGATAAACCGAAATGTACTTTAGAACTTTTAGGGACAAAATCAACTTACACATACAGATTAGACGAAAAAAAACAAATTGGAAAAGGATCGTATTCAACAGTATATATTGGTATGATTATTGAAACAAATCAGAAAGTAGCTATTAAAAAAATAAACCTAAATAGATTGGCAAAACTAGAAACAGAAACAATTAATAGGGAAATTACTATTGTGGAATATTTAATTAAAAATACAACATGTGAGAATATTGTAAAATATTATGATGTAATACAAATACGTAATACAGTGTATATTATTATGGAATTATGTACAGAAGGGTCATTGACATCATTACTAGTGAAACCAATTAAAGAGGAATATTCAAAATATTATTTCAAACAAATATTAAATGGATTATTAGAATTGAATAAATTGAGAATAGTTCATAAAGATATCAAACCTGATAATATATTAATAACAAATGATTACAGAACATTAAAGATATGTGATTTTGGTTTTTCACAAATAATGAATGAGAATATATATGAAACTAATGATAATGTTATTTGTGGATCACCGATATATATGGCTCCGGAAATCCTATTCCGAAACATATCACCATATACATCACCATTACCATCACCATCTTCAAATGGTTTGCAAGACAATATATTGAAAAATAGAATAAAACAATATAATACATATTTAACGGACATATGGTCAGCGGGGATGATATTATTTGAGATGTTTTATGGTCATCATCCATGTAGAGGACAGAAAGACATAACATCAGTTAGGAAAATTGTTACAGATATGGACATAGATAATTTAATTAATTATGAGAATACAATTATAATTAGCGAACAAGGGAAAGACTTTTTGAAGGCATTATTAAATAAAGATGTGATAAATAGATTGACCATAGATATGGTTAATGAACATAAATGGATTGATTCAAATGAAATGAAATCTACATTTGCCAAAATATTATTAAGTCAGATTTTCATAACGGACAAAAATAAATCAACTATTGATAGCACATATTACTATCAAACTATAATGGCAGATTCAGATATAAATAATATAGACAAAAATATAGAGTCATTGATAACTGTCCAAAAAAATAAGTCCAAAAATAATACAAATAGAAATAATGACCAAAGGTTAAAAAGAACAATGGATATAATTAATAATGGATCATTTGACAAATTAGTAAAAGAGAATAATGATAAAAAAGAGAATGATATGATATTTATTATTGAATAAAATTAAATAATGCGTGATATCTATATTGTCAATTATGACAATATAGATTATATTTATTGGAATGTTTAATCAAAGTATGAATCAGAATATACAGAATATACAAAATACACAAAACACACAGACAAATAATTTTACATTTAATATGATGAGTCCAAAAATGTTTGATCCAAAAATAAAGAATCAGATCATTAATCAAAATATATACCATTCAGGATATGGCAATTATAAAATATGTCCAATGTCACAGTCAATTAAATTCTTTTATAGAGGTGAATATGATCCTGGAGCAATTGATAAAATATGTAAAGTTATTGTTCATAATAAACATGCTCTTGATGTTGCATCTGTTATCAGTCAACATGGATTAAATTCACTTACTGCAAATAATCAAAATAATGTTCCTGCAATTGTATATCCTTTAGGGAAGGATTTTTTGGGAACTAATTTTGAATCCAGAGAAGGTATATATGATGAAAATATTGTATTAAGGACCAATTATGCATATATTATTAAAAAACAGAGTGATTTGTTTCCAATTAAAGAAGGATCACATTCAGTTGTTTATTCAAATCCTATTGTGACAATTCGTGATAATAATTACAATCCACTACAATTAGATAATATCTATAAATCTGCAATTATATCATTAGTTTATGACAGAAAACATGATCTTATTGTTGATAAAGTAATGAATGGTGAGAAATTCACTGAAAATAATGTCCTTGCATCATCAGATCTACTTAATTTCCAGATTCAATTAGAAACTGCATGTCAAACTGCATTATGTGGATTCCATGATGTTATTATATTTTCAATATTTGATCGTGATTTTGGTATTCCACCTGATGATCAAGTCTTAATGTTCAATAATATTATTATGAAATATGGTCATAAATTCAAATCGATAATGATATGTATACCTCAATATGAAGATAAAGACATATTTGGATATTTTGATCGTGAAATAATTAAACCTCAAACACTTGTCAATGATATTGAAATGAAATACAAAGCTGAAGCAATGGCATCACGTATTAAGAATGAAAAACCTTCTACAATTTCACTTACTGGATCTGAAATATTAAATAATGATAATATATCAAAGATGACATCATTAACATCACCATTTGAAAATCCATTAAGTAAAGATATTAATGATCTATTAATTAAGAACAAAAATAAACAAACTAATTCTACAAAAAATCTCACTAAATAATTTATTATAAAAAAATTGAAAATAAAAAAATCCTGGATGATATTTTTTATTTAATCAAATAAACAAACCAACTCCATTGTTACTACTAATGAACAATACACAGATTTACATTATTGTAGGCATTGCCATTTTTTTGGCAATGTTAAGTTTTGGCATTGCTGAAATTGTCATTTACAAAAAATCTAAAGAAACAACCTCACCATCTACATCCTGTCCTGTTTTTCCTAATGTCACAACATTTTCTCTCGAAAAACAAATTCTTTCACAATGGCATTGGCGTTATGATTTTTCTGATGATCTTGATGTCAATATTCAACAATCATGTCCTACTACTACTCATGACTCTATTCTGTATATTGATGGACAAGTTTCTGCCATGACAGATGGCAAGTTTTTTAGTACTGTCTCAAAAACTTATATTAAAGATTGTCATGGTAATGTAATTTATGTTGTTAGAACTGGCGATCTTTTTGAAACAATTATCAATTCAAATCAAATCTTAGTTTCATATGAATTGAGAGACAATAATGATAATATTATTGCATATGTAGCAGGAAATAATTTTATTGATAATAATATGGACATTACAGACATTTATGGAAATAATGTAGCAAATCTCAATCGACCACTCTCATCTCTCTATCTTGATTGGACAATTAATATCTACAATACTTCTAGTCCTGGTGCTGATCCTCGTGTTTTAACTCTTCTTGCAGGTAAGAAATCTTTTTCAGATAATTCCAAAAAGACAGATATTTGCAATAATTTCTTTTGGGGTGTTGCATGGACATTTCTGGCAATTGGTATCATTATTTTCATTGGAATTGCATTCATTTGCTATTTATCTTTTGGAGAGATTGTCAGATGTTGTAGAGATTGTTATGGAAGTTATCTTTATAAACAAAATAATAATAATCATAACACAAATGTCTGATTTAATTTATCAAAACAGTTTTTTAGAAATTGGTTTATTAAGTCTCATATTAGGTGTATATTTATCTATTCTGACATCATTAGAATTTTTTGATTCTAGACTTTCAATAGACATAGTTTCTCTAATATCATCTCTACATTCAATAAATTTATTGGAAATTTTGTCAATTAAATCAATAGTCAATTTGCTATGTGTATCTTTATGTTTAGAATATGATTTAGCCATAGAGCCGATTTTTTGGGATAACTCATTTTTGTGTTCATCATCTTTGGATGATTTATATTCTTTATTCATAATGGAAAGGTCTTTACTATAGGTATAACAATGTTTACATCGTCCTTCTTCATAAATGACAGGATAATCCTTTGTTAATTTTTCGGCAATAAGTATTTGTTCTTTAGTTAAAAGTGATTTAGCTTTTTCAGGAATGAGTAAGATGCCATACAGATCAATATCAATAGGGTTAGATTTATTAACTTTAAATTCAGATTGGGCGATTAATGACAACATAACACCAGTAACATGTGGACTGTCATCAGCATCATAAAGGTATTTATAATCTGCACATTCACCAGAAGTATACATTGTATAAGTCCAATACAATCCCTTAACATAATTATCATAACATGATTTTTTGAGATCGGAAATTTTAAACATATTCATAAATCGTTTTTGTATTTTTTTGGTAGAGACATACAATAAATCATGTAAGAAAATAGGATCTATTTTGACATCATAACAGTTATATGAAACCAGACCATTAGGGAAAAATGGTGAGAGTAGTTTATAAGCATCCCAAAGATTTTCCAATTTAAGATATGCTACTTTAGGAATGTAATCATTACCCATAAACATATTCAAAAAAACGAAATCTTGTTTGGTAGATAATGTAGAACCGAATAGTTCGATATGTTGATTATACAAGATACCATAACTAATGATATTATCTTTATTGAGGGCTTGATAAATGTTGTCAAGATTATTGGATGTGAATAGAATGAGAATCATATCTGAATCACCACTATACACAATATGAGTGTCATTGGGATTGTTAGATTGAATTTTTTGGAGATATTTTTTGATCTTAATTTCACCTTCACCGGATTCAACAACAGAGATAATAATTTCTACATTATGTTTGGATTTAACATATTTGATGAATCCATCCATTGATTTTTCGAGATTACCCATAAAGGCAGTTCCAGGAGAAAGATTTAAATTTAAATATTCGGTATCAGATTGCAATATATCATTCTCGGCAAATTTGAGCATTTCGAGTCTACGTTTACGTTGAAGTAATAGTTTAGCCAAAGGGGCAGGACCGTCGGCCACAAGGATAAGACGTTTTTTAGGAGGGATTTTTTTGATAATGCCATTTAGATAATCCAAAAACCTAATAGTTAAGTCCTTGGTATCTTTAGCCAAATAACAAACATGATGTAGGACATTGTTCAGATCGATATATACATTATCATAGGATTTATTCCATTCACTTTGCCAAGCCTTATGATATGTTCTTCTGATATATTGTTGGAAATTACTAATACCCATTTAATGTTATGATGATTTATTAATAGTTGACTACAATTAATAAATATTATTTGTGAATAATTATTAATCAATTTTTATTTTAATCAATCCTCAAATTCATTTTCATTGAGTGTTAATTAACATAGTAATGTTAATTAATCCTCAGTTTCACTGAGTGTTAATCAACATAGTAATATTGATTACTATGTCGATTAATCCTCAATTTCATTGAGTGTCAAAAGTTAAATCAATATGTCTTTTCATGTGAATAATATTGCCGATATATTTTTTGATCATTTTGATTTGTTCAACGGTAATATCATATTCAGTTGATTTAATGAACTTGATTGATTTAAGATATTTGAATGGTATATGATGAAAATGATATAAATTAACTAGTGCATTGTGTTCAAATTCTGCATCACCCAATGATAATATGTTATAATATTTTTTGTTACTAATTCTTTTCAAGATTTCTTCCATAAATGTATATTTTTTCCAATCATTCATTTTGTAATTATTTTTTTGTCTATCTCTGGCTGAGACAATATCAACAGATGATAATATTTTTTTAGTTTTGGGTAAGACTGATGATGATAATTCAATCCATTGTAGGACTGCATTAGTGATGATTAATACATCACCTAATTTGGTTATATGTTCTAACATATTACTTAGATACCGATCTAAATTTTCGAAATACTTAATATATTTGTATCTTGATCTTGGATCTGTCAAATCAATATTGTTTTGGACTGTCCATGATGTTGGGAATAATGTATCATCCCAATCAATTATTATTAATGTATGTTCTGGATCTGTCGATAGTTCTTTCTTATTATATTTATATTCTTTATGTTCTTTATGTTCAGACAGTTTCTTTTCAGTTCTTTTTTTCATTATATCAACTCCTATATTAATATGTCAATCATAATTAAAATAATTATCCAACTCAATATATTTTTAATTATTATTCAATTATAGTCACAATAAATAAATATTTCATTAATCATCATCTTCATAGTCTTCTCCATCTTCATTTTCATTTTCATACTCTTCATCATCCTCGTTTGTTTCAAATTCATCATTGGTCTTATTTTCAGATTTATTATTTAATTTAATTTTCGATATTGTGTCAAACATATATTTAAATCCTGGATCAATTGAATCAATATATTTGTCAACACACTTAATATCTGTAGGAATATCCAGATTATCATAAGGAGTGTTTATAATTGTTTTCATTCTCAAATAGAAATATGGCAACATCTCACTAATATACATATTGTTGTATTTTTTAGTATTGAGTTCTGACAGGATTAATTTGATTAAATCTATTTCCTTCATTTGGTTTTTGCACATAATAATTGAATCAATCACAAATATCATATATGCATTCAATATTTCATACTTCTTTGCCATAGATGTTGATTCAATTATCTTGAATTGTTTCAAATAATCCTCAAATAGAAACTTGTAATGATTATGTCTATCTTGTTTTTGATTTCCGAATAGAATTCTTTTCTGCAACTCTAAGATTTGCTTTTTTAATTTTTCTTTTTGATCATTTAGGTCATGATTTTTTTTACTCCATTTGAGTTCGTCATATTGTTTTAATTTGTCTCTTGCCTTACATAACTCTTTGACATCATTGATATTTTCTTCTGTTTTTGAAGAATCACCATTATTATCTAGAACGACATAATATTTAGAATTTTCATAAAGATCAATAAGGAGGTTTGATACCATACCATAACTATGGACAGGTGAACAGGAAACAGACAATAACCATTCATATATTTCGTTAGAATACGAACTGTTTGATTTTCTGATATTGTCACACCATTGATGATATGTATCATATATTTTCTTGGTAATTTTTCCATAATCACAAAAATAAGTGATTGTTTTTGAATTATTAGTAATGATCTTATTCATTTTTGCGATATTGTCTTTATTTTTGACATCATCATACATTTGACAGATTTTTGATTCAAGATATGGATCTTTAGTTTTAGGCGCAACATCTATAATTTTATTATAAGAATCAATTATTTGATCGATATTCATATTCGATCTCTTAATATGTGAGATTGTTTTGTTGTAATAAATATTATCACATTTATCGATTACTCTCTTCTTAAACTCATCGATTAGTTTTCTGTAGTTAGTTGAATTGTAACAACTATTTGTATCATTCTTACTATCTTCAATACTCTTGATAAGTTCTGTCAATAATTTTTTGTCATCATACTTTTTTGATTTTGTTCCAAGTTCCATTACAGAAATTAGATTTCTATGTTTTTGACTTAAACCATCCATTGATTTATTTATTTCGATATATCTGTAAATATATGCTCTTTCAGCACTCATAGGAATTGTGACTGAATTAATTTTTTTATCTTTGAGACTATTAATAATTGTTTCAGCTTGTTCTTTCAATTCATTAAGTTCTTCATCAGATGGATCATCATATTTATTGATAATATTAAACAGAATTACATGAGGATTCTTTTCAATATTCTCAACAATATATGACAACAATTTTCTCTCACTTTCTGTATTTAATGCATATTCACCATTGATTACGAAAAATACCACATCAAAATTATGAAAGTTGTCATTAATCCATTTTTTGATAATATCATTTGCAGAGCCATCATTCAATCCAGGAATATCAATAACATTTAATTTGTATTTGTTAGTTGATTTCATTAATGATGTTCCAAATGATATTGATGGATATACATTATATTTGAATTCCTTTAATTCGGTCATCTGTTTACCTTTCATATCTACTTCGTATTCTGTGTTAGTGGTATAAATTTTTGTAGGATCGTCAATCATTCTTGGATCTTGTGTTTCAGAATAATTATTGACACTCATTGTAGTTCTGATTCTCTTCATATCACTTAATGTTTTGATATACATTGAATTTAGTAATGTGGTCTTACCTGATGATACTTCACCTATTAAAGCAATATTAATAGGGATCTCAATTTGTTTAATTGTTTGTCTCTTCTTTTCATCCATTTTTATCACTTGTTATTTTAGATAATAGTTTGATTATATATTAATTTAAAAATGAATTAATATATATGATTTTCAATTTTTGTGGCTAATTATCATTTCATTTTATCTAATCTTGATGTCAATATTTCTATCTTCATATTAGCTATTTCTAAATCTTTGGTAAGTATTTCATTTGCATGTTTATGTTTCAGAATTTCTATTTCATGTTTTAGTTTTTCTGTTGTCAATTTATTTCTCTCTGCATCTAATATCTTCTTATCTGATTCTAATTGCTTTTCAAATTGTTTGACAACATCATCAATACAACCTGCATATTCTTTACCAATATATTTGAATTGTTTTGTTATTTGTGGTAGATGTTGCGGATTAATTGCAATCAATTCTTTAAAGTTTTCAAATTTAATAGATTTCTCATTCGTTATAAAATAATTTTTGACATCTGTTTCTGCTTGTGATAGATATTTTGGATCAATATAAATAAATAACATCAACTCAATATTGACTCCTTTAATCGAATTGTATTTTTTGGTATGTTCATTTGTTCTTCTTGCCAAATTATCTGTGAATCCGTATTTGGTAATTATATAATCATCCGGTATTTCTTCTGGCAATTTCATTGACTTTCTGAAATCTTTAGCAATACCTAGTGAGAATTGATATAAACATGGAACTGAATTGGCACTTGTTGATAATACTTGTTTTAATGATTTGACAGGTATTCCTATTAATCCTGATGCCAACTCTTCTTTTTCATCAATATCTCCCATTTGGACTGTAAATAATGTTTTTGTGGCCCAATCTACAAATTTGTCTGCCTTTCCTACTCTACTTCCAAAAAGTGTTTTTAACATACCTTTATAAGTAAGAAAAACTGATTTTATGACCTTTAATTTTCTTTCCTTTTTGGAACTTGAAGTCCTTAAAGAGACATAAAAAATCTTATAATGTGAAGTTATGACATATCCAGAATCATTTTTCATAATAGTCTTTCTTAGATTTGGCAATTCAAAATATTTAGCTACATCATCAACATTAAAGTAAATTTTGTCATATTCTCTTTCACCTCTTGTTTCAATCTCAACAATATTTCCTTCGTCATCTCTAAATTTCTCATTATCTTCTAGTTCAATTATATTTGGTGCTTCTTCATAATTATCATCGTTATTCACTTTCACTTCTTTGTTATCTTCATTATTGTCAGTAGTAATAGCCATTTTAGGCATATTTGATTCGATCCATTCTTTAGATATGTATATAATGGCTTTTGTTGGAATATTCTTCTCTTTATCATATACTTTCCATTCCATTCATCTTTCTTTTCATTATATGTAGCATAAATATATTGATCTTCGGGAATACTCTTTTTTTTAAGAATTGTCTTAGTAGCTTTAATACAACCATAAAAATATGCCGGATCATAATCCTTCAAATGATGCACATTGTAATATTCATTATCATTAATTGTGGATGTTACAGGTCTTCCTTGAATAGTCATTGTATTATATATTAATTATTTCTTTTGATTAATAATTAATATTGTTTACTTTTTAGGCCAAAATAATTAAATAAAAAAATATTAAGTAGTTTTTTTGACAAATGATAATTCATTGATAAGACCATTCATTGTGAAGACATGTCTAATATCATTATAATTATAATTATCATATGTCTTCATAATTTCGGTAATTTCCGTTCTGACTTTTTGATCTAAATCTTTATTCAGACAAACTGTAAACCATGTCACATTATTGAATCCATCATAATTCCATATTACTGAATAATCGCAGATATTAATCTTCATTTCATATTGTTTATTTTGTTCTGAATCTTTCACTTCATTATTTGTATTTAATTTCTGTTTGAGTTCTTCATTAACTACATTCATTATCTTGACACAATTTTGAATGTTATTATGTTTCTGCATTAAATATTGTGCCAATTCAGATTTACAATGTGTTGTGTTTAAATATACACCATTCAAGATATTCCCATTTAATTTAGTCTCTCTTGTATAAAGATTCTTGATAGTATGATACAATTTGTAATTATCAAGAACTGAACCAGGAATTGTTGTGGTAAGTGTATTAATCTTAATACCAGATGCATTTCTATGTCCACCACCTCCATATAACTTGGCAATTTCTGATACATCAACTCTCTCATTGACAGATCTCAAACTCATCAATGTTGAATTTGTATAATCATCAATTGAATAAACTGCTGAAAAATCTAACAATTTGTATCTATCTAATGACTTATTGCCCATTTCCGATTTGAGTGTTGTAGCATTGATATGACCAACAAAATAATATGACTTATTGATCTCCATAAATTTTGGTGATACATATTTCAAATTATTATCAATATATGTATCATTTTGTTTTTTCATTCCTTCAGCTTGTGCAATAATAGTATCAAAGAATTTGTCATCAATAAGTTTCTCATATTCTTCAAAAGTTTTTGGAACTGTGAAAATATATGCACTGATTTCGTTTGTATTTGGAAGTTTTTTAGTCCAGATATCATTATCTTGAATATATTGAATTAATTTAGGAATGGTTTCTTCACCAAAAAAATAACACCATGTAAGATATGCACCACTATTATCCATCTTAAATAGTTTATGTTTATCAGGAATATTTTTGAGTTCTTCAAGAGCAGTTTTATGATGATCCAGAATAATAAGACTTTTGGCTTTGGTGATCATGTCATTTAGAATACTTGCTTTATATGAGAAATCACAAATGGCAACATTTTTACCACTTACATCTGGAGGAGATCTATTGAAAGATGCCGGATAATATTCTACTTTTCTTTCAGGATACTTTTTGTTCAAATATAACCAAGCAGAAAACGCAGAACCAAAACCATCAACACAACCGCCATGATAAATCACACAATCAACATCATCTGGTTTGAGACACAAATGAGAGAAGTCAATCTTATTACTGGTCATAATAGTAATGTTTATTTATTAATAAGTATAATAATAAATAATGCAGATCTAATAAATTCAATTTTTATCTAGAGAAATAGTTGGAATGTCATTTCAGATTTTTTGATTCGTTCGGTATATTTATCTGGACCATTCTTTTTGAGATATTCATTTAATGCTTTAGCCTGAGCAATGTCTTCATCTTTAGTTGATTTGAGATATTTTTTGTATTTAGTTTTATGGAGATAGAACCATTCAATAATTCCTTCTTGGACATGATAATCAAGGTCACCACCTTTTTGAACATAATCATTATAATAAGATATATTGCTATCATATGTTTCATTTTCATCACGAAGTTTCTTTAATAATTCGGTTAATCTTTTTGATCTGAGATTGTCACGTTTTTCCAATTTGATAATTACATCATCAATATTAGACAAACCGAACTTAATATATGTATCACATATACCATCACTATTTTCTTTATATTCTAATTTTCGTTCATTAAGTTTTTCGAGGAGATTTTTTTTCCTTAAAATAATTTTTGTATCAGACTTATTAGCTATTTTGATAATTGGATTGGTTTTTCTATCTGTCATTAGTGTCAATTACTAATCACTATTAAATAGTATAGTTATAATTATATTTATTAGATCAATTAATGATCAATAATGGTTTGATTAATAAATATAATTAGTTATAAGACAATTATTAAATAATATATGTCATGACGAATATATTAATATATCACTAATAATATATAACAATAATGTCGAGTTCTACATGGATTGGAACTACAAATGATACAAATGAAAATATAACAAGACTCACACCAATTATACCCGATATAATGACTCAACCATACAATGATGATATATTCACTCAGGTATTATTTTCTGTATTAGGACAACAAGGTCATTTAGGAACAGTCACACGATTAGATGGTCTTGATTTGCCAAGACCTATTGATGATAATTCAACTGTTATCACAACTACAAACCTCATTCCCCAAAGATATGAATATAGATACTTAAATGATGTCGGTGTTGATGTTGTAATTCGTGGATCATATAATGATGTTATGTCAGTAGTTGATGTATTGAATATGTATAAACCACTCAAGAATAATGACCAAAAAGACGAATGTAAAAATGATGTCAAACGTAATGCCCCTGAAGTAGGAGTGATTGATAAAGGTAAATATATTCACATTAATATGGACAATAAAGTATTTTCTGGTTCAGGATCATTAATAATTATTGTTCCAAGTGGTGTCAATGATATTAAGAATTCTTATTTCGCTCTATTAGAAGGGAATGATGGTGTTTATCAAGAACCTGGAGGCAAAATAGACAAAGTAAATAATGTTGTCTCAAATTCTCAACAATCCGTAAATAGAAATACATTATTTGCCAATTCAGTTAAGGAAACTACAGAAGAAACTAATGGATTATTTGAAATCAAAGAAGAATCAAAACACTATGTAGATGTTGAATCAGAAATAAATAATACATTCTATCGTGTTTATTTATATATAGTTCATATTAATGTAAATCCTGAAGAATTGAAACGATATTATACAATGAACAAAACTGCATTATCATCAGTCAATAATCTTGACTCATATAATGAAACAAAATCACTTGCCCTATTTAAGTTTTCTGACTTTGAAGCCACATTAAACAGTGTTTCTAATAATGTTTCTCAATATAGTTTCAAGAACAATTCAGGACAATTCAAGAATGTTAAAGGCAGAACCGTCAAGGCAATAAGAAAAGCTATAGAAAAAATGAACAGACTAGGCTCAACAGGTGTTCAACAAATGCTTAAATTAAATAGAACAGTTCAAAACACAACTGGCATAAATAAAATAACGATTTAATTATCTTTTTTTGGAAATGTAACAGGGTAAAGAATCAATAACTATATATTTCTGTTTCAGTTGGCTATGATTATGACGACAAAATGGACATTCGGGATCACCATTTTTAAATTCAATATGATTTTTGAGACAATCAGCACAAAGATTAGCTTTACAACATTTCATTTCAAGAGGATGTCTAATTGGAAATTCAGATTTAGTATTAATACATAAATCATCATAATATTTTGATTTATAATTCGATTTGTATTTTTGTTCAGTATTTGTATTAATGTAAGAATCATCAATAGATTTAAAATGATTGCCATAATGATAATCACAAATAACACATTTATTACTATGTAATTTTTCCTCAGGTTGGATATATCGAATAGCATTTATTTTTTTGAGAATATCAAAACCAGGAAATCCACCTTTAGGTCCTGTATCATCCAAATTACTGAGTTGTTCATAATTGTCATGATTGTTATAAAAATGAACCATTAATCTTGCCTGTGTTGAATATATTCTTCTACAAATTGGACATGTATATGTTTCATCATTATCTTCTTCTTCCTCCTCATCCTCATCCTCATTATTATCTTCATTATTATCTTCTTCTTCATCAGTTCCACTGGTTATAATCCGTATAGCATTATTACGGGCCATAGAAATAATAGCATATTCATTATCATCATTATCATCATTATCGTCATTATCATTATTTCCATTTTCATTATCATCTTCAGCGAGTATTCGATCTACTTGTTGATTGAGTTGATCAGTTAATTGGTCTATTTTATGGAAAATAATATTGCCAAGTTGTTCATCATCGGTGACACAATGGAAATAAGCACAATGAGATATTATTGATTCAGCATCATTGAAAACAACATCACATACAAGACATTTATTATTGTTGGAGTCAGTATAATCAACAATATCTTCATGAATATTATCGGCAATTTTATTTCTGGGATCAGACATAATTTCATCATAATGTTTTTCAACAATGTGATTTGTAATGATTTTTGATTCATAATTTGCTATATTAGGTCTTGATGAATGTGGGATTATTTTACGACAAAATGTACAAGTCAAATTACCTGTTGACTCTTTATTTTGCAATATATTGGCAGTAATAGAATCACATATCATCATTCTTTCAAGATCAGCATTTGTCACAGTCTTTCTAATTATTTCAATAATTTCATCTTCTGTTAATATCGGTTTATTACTCTTCAATTCTGTTTCTGTTAATACTTGATTTGATACTTGACTTGATACTTGATTTGATATTTGTTGTGGATTCATAATAATAGTATTATTAATTAATTAGTTTAATTAATTAATGTAAAAATAAATAAATCAATTTTTATAGATATAATTCTCCATATAAATCTGCTCCTCTATTAGCTAATCTGTCTGCTTCGTGATTGTTTATACTGTGTTCATCATCCTTTCCAGTAGTCTTATATCTTCGGGAATCAGATCCTTTAGGGAGTGTATGTGCTCTTACCCATTGTATGTTTATTTTTCCACTATATTTCACTAAATACTTATCTATCTTCTTAATAATGTCTTGGTTTTCGACTGGTTTGTTTTTTGAGTTCTTCCAATTATTTTTTTTCCAATTAATTATCCATTCTGTCAAACTCTTTTGCGAATATTCAGAATCGGTATAAATATTAATTAGATCAAATTTATAATTTTTAACCACACGAATGATTGCTTGTAATATTGCATGTAATTCTGCTCTATTATTTGTAATAGGTGCATGAATAAATGGAGCTGATACATTCTTTAATTCTCTATTAGGAAAATATATACCATATCCACATATATCTCCTTTGGGTGTCTTCTTTAATGATCCATCTGTGTATATGTTAATTGATGTTATAATCTTCTTTTCTGTTTTGGATGTATTGGATGTATTTGATGCCATAATTATAATAGTAATTTATTAACAATGTCTTCTTTAAATGCTTCTTGAACCAATACTTCAAGAACTTTATCTTTGGGTGGGAATTTGTCAATTTTTCTAATAAATTTGGACTCATTCTTTTTGTGGTCATTAAGAATATATTGATATTCGTTATTTTCATTTACAACCATATCCAAACTAGAAACACTTTCATTATCTTTAAATACAACAATACCAACTATTTTAAATAACTTATTTTTGATCTCATCACTTGTCATAATATATGTCACACAATATAATCTATGTTTGTCATTTGGAGACTTAATAGAAAAATTAACTGGCAATGGAACATCTGGATATTTGCCTAAAAGGACTGGCTTAAATTTCCCATCATTTTCAACTTGAATCTGATAACAATCAATTAATCCTGTACTGTCGGCTAATTCATCCACTTTCTTAAATTCATCCTTTTTAGAATCTATTTTGAGATCAGTCATATAAATATATCATATGAAATATAATATATTTCTAAATCATTAATCATCAGAAAGATTATTATTTAAATTTATTTCATCAAAATCATTTGCATTTGAACTTACTTTAGATTTGAGTTTGAGATCATCTTTCATATTTAATGAAATAAGTGCTCCTCCAAAAATACACATCATATATTTAATTATTGTTGCCAATAATTCACTACCAAATGGCAATAATCCGGAAGCAAAATAAAATATAAATAGTATGAATAATACATTCTTTAAGAATATTTCATTCAATACATCAAATCTGAAACTGAAATTCTTAATAAAGTCAAATAATGTTTTAATTATTGTAAATATTACATTTCTCTCATTCGCCATTAATAAGAATTGTTGATATTCTTTTTCTATTTGTGTTGTTATCACTGATCTTATTTTTGATATTTCAGTATCATTACCCATAATATACAATCTATTGAAATATTTGATTGACTCTTTCATACATGAATTATGCCATATATCAATATCATTCTTATTCATTGATTGATTTTTTATTTTTGACATCATTTTGTCTTTATAAAAATATAAGGTTTTTGTTTTGGCATTTTCTTGACAGATCTTTTCAGTTGTTTCAAGAATGGTCATAGCTTTAGGTAATGATTCTTTCACATTCTCATATAACATAACATATTCCTTCATATATTTGGGTAATTCTCTACATAATAATGATTGACTTTTAGAGATTCTCTTTGGTTTTAGATTCTCAAATATGTCTTTAACTATGTGTTTGATATGTATTCTGAAATCTTCTCTTATTTCAGATATATCCCCTGTGAATTGTCCCTCTGTAACAATATGTCCAGGATGAGGACATAATTTCACAATGACATTATCATATGTATCAAATATCTTTTTCCTTGTCTCAATCTTTACACTGTCTAATGTTTTTGAATCACATAAAAACTCTCTCTTGTAGTTTTCTGTTTCTTTATCACACTTTTCCAAATCAAAATTATTCTCAAAGTTCTGCCAGTCTCTAACTAATAAACATAATGTCTGTCCAATTTTTGTGTTATTTGTATTTGATATTAATGACGAATATGCAGAAAAATATGCCATATTGCATAAATGATCCTCCTGTATTCTTTTATCAAGATTGTATATTTGATAACTGGATAGAATAGTACTTAATGATATAAGGGCAATTGTCATAGCTTGATTAAGTTCTTGATCAAAAATACCCTGTGTATCCATTAATATAACGGCTTTCCCATCATAAATAAATATTTTATTCAATGCCCACACACCTAATGTCTGAATACTTGAACCTCTTCTAGATACAAAATAGTCAGTTAATATTTTATTTGATGTAATATCTTCACCTAGATCTTGATCAATATCAGATTTATATAATGATCCAATTTCTTCAAGTAATAACAGATATCTAATAACAAAATTACTAAAAAATGATTTGCCAGTTCTTAATGCACCATTAATTATGATTACTGATACTGGAAGATTTTTGCATCTTTCATTATTGTCTATTATTTTTTGGAATACATCATAATCAAATATAAATTTAGATCCTTCTATTCTGATAATTTGGACAGATCTTATATCTGATTTGTCTTTTTGGTTCATTCTCTTTGTAATTATATTATTCTATTCATAGAATAATTTCACTATTAATAAATAAAAAATTAGGACTTTTGCTTTTTAGCTTTTGCAGGTCGAGGAAGTTTAACACCAAGAACACTTTCAATCTTGTTGAGTTTATTAGGTTCAATAACTGCAGATCCATTCTCATAACTCTTAATAGTATTGGCAGGAAAACAACATAGTTTATCGAGTTCTTCTTGAGTCAATTTCTTTTTTTGTTTATTTGTTTCAGAACTTCTGGCTTGTTGAATTGCAACTTTGAGATCACTAGACACTTTAGGAGCAGTTGTCATATGTTCAGGATCAAAATCATATAAGACATCTTTACTTAGAGTTTTTGAGTCATTTGAATTAGATACTTTCTTTTTGATCACATCACCTTCACCAGGATTAGATCGTTTGACAGCTTTGTCACCATTAATAACTGTAACAGCATTCCAATCTTGGTATGATGAAGTCATTATTAATAATAAATATTGATTTTGTTTTGAAGATATTAGATATTGAAATAATTAATCTCAAATAATTTCAATTTTTTAAGTGGCTAGAGAAACTGATATAAATATACATAACTAATTTATTATTATCTATAAAGATATGGACATCAAAAAATTTACTGAATCCAAATTACATGAAGAATATAATGTTATTATTAAAAATGAGAATCATGATGTGAATAATAAATCTAAATCAACAGAATATTCATCACTGTATAAAGTATCATCTCTTGATTTTATAAAACTAACAGAATCTATTGATACAATAAATAATGATCCTAACATAGATGATTTCACAACAAATATATGTTCAGATAAATCATATCTAGTCCATATTGGATTTTCAGGACCAATGATTAAGAAATATTTAAATCCAATGAAAACAGAATTGCCAATAAAGAATTATTACATAGTTACAAACTATAATGAAAAAATCAAGTCATTAGATATTATTAATGATACTTATCAGAAAAATATGACAATAGAAAATGGGTATTACATTATTAGAACAGAGAAAACGACATATTATATTGAAAAGAAATCTTATAAGAATTTGTCTAATTCTGTTTTATCTAGGACAGATACATTAAATAGAATTATTTTGGCAGAAGATGAATTATGGGTTAGTGGATTATTTATTCTTGACCTATACAAAAAAATAACTTATTATGATGAAGAAATAAAAGATCCTGTATTTAGTTATCCTGAAGATATATTGGACATTTATGAAAAAAATCCCCCAAAAGTCTCAACACTTAAAGATATTATTGATGTGATTAGTTTTGATAAGATACAAACAATCAAGAAAGAAGAAATAGAAACTACATTAATATTACATAATAATCAGAGATTAACAGTGATAGAGTATGTTTTAATGAAATTATTAGAGACACAACATCCAATATTAGTATATCAATTAAAGAACATATTTTTGTATTTAATAGGTTATACATACTATAGACCTCCATTTTTTGTGGCAAAGTTATACAAGATAGATGAACAGTATCCGGCAGTATATGACATAATAACAGAATTAAAACATAAAATTGATATTGATCCATCAATAGACATATCATCACTTGAATCTGTCTATCATATTGACATGTATATATTGAATCATTTAATTAAGAAGGATGATGTGAATTTATTTATGAATTACATAACAGTTATGGGAATTCTGAATAAATTCAAAACTGAATCAAAAACAACTACAAAACTAATTAATTGGATGATAGAATTGCCATCACAAAAAATAATTACAACACTTATTGAAAAGAATTATTTATCCAATTCAAATAAATTCAAATTAATCCTCAATACTCAAGAAATAAAATTATTGGGTGATGACTTTATCAAAAATTACATCATCACTAAAATTAATACCGAAATTAATACTGATAATACTGATAATACTGATAATATTGATAATAAAGAAATAAAAGAGCAAAAAGAACTAGATGATGAAATGAAAGAATGTATATTGAAATCATTAGGTGACATAATAAATAAGGGATTAACACGTTCATTTATGGTTGTATTGAAATTATGTCCTGAAATATTAAATGAAGATTTCGATATTGAATCAATAATTGAATCGAAAAATGAATCAAAAAATGAAGGAAATAACAATATATTGAATCTGATAACTAATGACAGTGCACATGAAATATTGGAAATAATCTTGAAAAATAACAAAAAACTAATAGATACAAAAAATAATAATGGGGAAACTGCATTAATTAGATATGCCAATTTAGGATTGACAAATTGCATGATGAAATTATTAGATAATGGATCTGATTACGAATTAACAGATAATAATAATGAGACATTTCTGCATAAATTATGCAAGAATGGAAATTATGAAACTGTTCAAACTGTTGTAAGAAAAGTTATTGACATTATTGACAGTCAAAATGACAAATTAATGACACCTGCTATGATATCTGCTTTACATGGTCATGAAGAAATATTTTACATATTAAGGGGATTGAATGCAAATCTTGATCAAACAGATATTTATGGCAATAATGTTTATCATTATATTTGTAAAAGTAAAATATGTCCCGGAATTATCATACCAAATAAGAAAAATAAATTCGGTTTCACCCCATATGATTATTGTTCTATTGATCATAAATTCTATTTCTTCCAAAACTAATTTGGAAGAATTGATTTATGACTTTCCATAAATTCTATTTTTTCCAAAACTAATTTGGAAGAATTGATTTATGACTTTCCATAAATTCTATTTCTTTTAGAATTAATTTGAAAAGGATATACAGATATTGATTTAATTATAATTAAATAACACTTGATTATAATCTATTTTTGGATGTTTAATTTATATAATATAATGCCGGATCATAATTATGCACAACCTCAGAATAGTTTTGTATTTACAAAGAATCATAAATGTGTGTTAATAGAACCAAATGAACTAAAAATGGCTCCATTAAAAGCGAATGACCCATCAGATCCAGATGCGAATAATGGATTAATCACAACAATATGGGGTCCACCAACATGGAAATGTTTCCATTCAATTACATTTGGATATCCAATCAAGCCAACTGAAGAACAAAAGAAAGATTATCTATTGTATTTCCAAATGTTAGGTAAGGTATTGCCATGTATATATTGCAGAGCTTCATATCAAAAATTTATATCAGAAGGTGATACTAAATTAGACATGGCAGTTATGCAATCTAGAGAAACACTCACAAAATGGGGTCTCAAATTACATGATACTGTAAACAAGAAATTAGGTGTCGATTATGGTGTTACATATGAAGAATTATGTTTTGAATACAATTCATATAGAGCGGCATGTTCTAAAAATAATGATAAAAAAGTATCTGGATGTGTAACACCTTTAGATTTGAAAGCATTATCATATCAAAAGGCTGAAATACACAGAGCACCAATAATAGATAAACAATATTCATTATTATTACGTGATCATGCAATTAATATAGGATTGAAAAATTATGATAAATATTTTGATTATTACAGTTCACTTGCAAGAAATACACCCGCATGGAGTGGTCGTGATTGTTCCGCCAGAAAAATTATTAAATATATGAGACAAAAAGGTATTAGTTCACTTGATAAAAATGGATTACCAAGTTTCCATGAAATGATGTTGATCTGTATGTTGTCATCTACTCTTGATAAAAACAAACTTAATGAAATCGTTACCAAATTAAATAAATAAATTTATATTCTTTTGGAATATGTATGATACATATATACTTTTGAAGAAACTGTCTCATTAAGTGTCCAGTTAACATCACAATATGGACATTTATTATTTCCAGAAGAAGTCCACCTTATTAAACATTCTTTATGAAATCCATGATTACAATCACCAATCTTAATATCACCACATAAATTATTATTCGTTCTGATCGGTAATTGTAATACTGTATGACACAAATAACATTCCTTATTGTCACATGCATAATCCCATGTTCCAATAATTCTGATATTTTTGAGTTTTAATTTGACATTTCCTGCCTTATTGCAAATTGTGTCACTTTCCTTAATCTTCTTTTCTGTTTTCCCTTCTAAAATTTCTTCTGAGATCTCATCATCATCATTATTATTATCAGTATTTGTCACTTCTTTTTCAGTTTGATTAGACATTTTTTTAACAATCATAATTATTTGTTATGTTTGATAGTTATGTTAATAATTAAATAGCATAATCACATAAAACATAAACAATTCAATTTTTAGATCAATAATCAATGATCATTGATCTTTCTTGTCAATTGCCATTTTGGCATTACAAGTTGTACAGACTAAATAATTAATCCTTCCTTCTTTAATAACATTAGTCTTACATGATTTACATGACTTACACATAACATGATTAATAACATAATTTTTAATAATGTTCTCAATCATACCAACAGATCTAACCATTCCATCTATTTTTAATGATTTGTTTTCCTTCATTGAGGTTTCCATTTGTAATTCTTTACCTAAAAATGATCTGATCTCTTCAGAATCACGGTTAATTGATTTGCATACATCAATAAAATTATTAATATATGATTTCTTGTCTTTCTTTTCCAAAATAGGTGGGACAAGTTTGAGTTTTTCTTTGTTGAGTGAGAATGATGAATATGCTCTCTCAATCAAATATTCAACATCATAATATTTATTTTCAGTATTGGTTTCCATTTTGAGTTGTTGTATAATCTATATAATTATAAATAAATAGACAACTAATAAATAAATCAATATTTTTTGATGATTAATAGAATGAACTATCCAATCCATCAAGACAAGACTCTAATTCACTAAATATTTTTGTCATATTTTCTTTATGTTTTTGACAACAATTCTCTATCCATGATTTGCAATTTTTAATAATAGACTGTTTCTTATGAATAAAGTATGCCATAATAGAATTCTTTAATTCTGCATACTTATTAGAATGCATGATCAAATCAATCATACATGCTTTCATAGTATATAATTTTATAAGATCATTATACTCTTTCGAATTAGCAATTCCTTCAGGTGTGTCACGAGTATTTTCGAGACCTTGTTCATTGAAATATGGTTGGTCAATCAAGATCTGTGATTGGATACTTAGAATGACTTGTGATAATGATGACATCTTCGGATTCCATTTTTCTGATTCATGTGGAACTGTTCCAGAATAAGTTCCCAAAATACTCAGACATATTTTACCTTTTTCAAATAAATTAGGATTTAATTTAAGTCCACTTGTATTTGAAAGATTAAATTCAGGTGCTGTTTGTGGGTATTGTTCTCCACAATATGCATCAAAAATAAATAGACCATTCTCATATGGTGTCTTGGGCGGTCCGTTGATCATGAATCTCATACAATTCGGTTTTTCACGATCAATATATACCAATACTATTGAATCATTACTTATAGATATGGTCTCAATTAATGACGGTATTTCATATCCAAGTCTTTTATAACATGATTTCATATCATTAACTTGATCATTCTTTTCTTTATAAATGTAGTTTCCATCATTAGATAACCCTTTCCCATAGATACATTTATATTTATTCATTTCAGTAACAAAAATATTATCATTTTTGGTATTATTTTTGATATCGCAAATGGAATTATTTTTAGTATTATTGATATTGACTATTTCGGAAATTCCGTTAAATAGATTGACAATTATTTTAGGTATTTCATTGTCAGAATTAATTTTCAATGATTCCAATGATTTCTCATTTAATCTCTGTAAATCTTCTATTAATGTTGTGCTAAATATATCTGAACAATTATTAAGTGTCAATGTTTGTAACAATGTGAATATATTTTTATAATATGTGGCATTGTTTGTTATTTCTAATATTGTGGTTGTTCTGAAACTATTTATTATGAATTTATAAAGATTTGAACATTTCAATAATATACCAATTTCTTTAGTGGCATTTTGATTAATGTCAATAATTTTATTACATAGATAGATCAGTTTGTCAAAATTCAAAACTAGATTAGTATCTCTATCATTCAACATCCTTCTGTATTCTTTTTGATCCCATACACTATCACCATTATAACCATATCCCACACCTTTATCTTTTTTGATCACAGTTTTATTATTTAATGTTATGTTAATAATTCTCATATCATTATCAATAACATCATCAATAGCATTAGAAATGATATCATCAATAGTCAATAATATTGATGATATTGCCATTAAATATCCCTTAATTTCACCTGTGTAATGAGATTCGTCAATTATTTTTTTTGTGTTGTTATTGATATTAATATTTCCAAACTTATTGATCACTCTAACAATACTGTCAATTATTTGGTAAGGTTTAATTGAACAATTCCATTTTATCTGTTTCAAATATTTAGAATTCTTAATACGATTATTTAAATTATCATTAAATGATGGTTCCATTATTACTATCTCTGATGGACATAATGGATATGAATAATAATGATGTATCATTTTTATCTTGACATATTCGATATTATTGTTTGTCATTTGTGACATGATATTAGTATTTAAATCTTTATTATTGAGTAATATATTCCAAACATAAATATTATTGTCATCTAGATTTATTGAACTATTTGGATAATTCTTTTTCAAATATGTATTACTTCTTATGAAATCTTTGATCACAATATCTGCTATTTTCTCAAAATCGAATAATTTGATATTAGTCTTGTTATTTATAAGTAATTTTTGTGTCTTGACAATTGACTCTTTAATAAACTGTTTGTAATGATTATATAATGTTATATTTTTGGTAATATCATCATCAACATTAATTATGTTTTGTTTTTTGTCATCATTAACATCATTAAAATCAATTATTTCTATTGTATTATTTTTGGTATTGTAATACTTATCACATATATTATTTATGTGGGTCGGTAATCCATCAAGATCTATTTTTTTGGTTATTATTTCAAGATTGATCTTTTCCAATATTCCCATTTTAATAAATTGCCCATCCTCTGTGATAACAATATAAGATCCATTTTTTGGTATTATCTTGAATTTAATATTCTTATAGTTATGTTCATATTTTGATCTAGTTGCTAACATTTTTCAACTTATTGTATTATGATATTATGATATTATTAATATATAACTATTATTCTTCATAATAATATAAAAAATCAAAATTTTAGGATATGAATATAATAATTTAATGTGTTTGAATTATCTCAATAAAAATCTTCACCAAAATAATTTTAATATAATAGTAATAATATAATTAAATGTCAACTGACGAACTCAAACTCCAAACCGCTCTCGACGAATTGGTCCCCCTCACTGGTGGTGCTAAAAGATCCAAGAAATCTGCCAAGAAATCTAAATCTAAGTCTAAATCCAAGTCTAAGAAATCCAAGCGTTCTATGTCTAGATCCAAATCTAAGTCCAAGAAATCCGCTAAGAAATCTAAGTCTAAGTCCAAATCTAAGAAATCCTCCAAGAAGAGCAGAAAGCACTAAATATATTTAATTAATTTATCTGTTTTTATACAAATCATATAAAAACATAACTTAATAATTTTCATCTAGTTCATCTTTATCATTGTTATTTTCATCATTATCTTCATCATTGTCAGGACTTGTAATAGCAATATCAGTAGTGATAGGTAAAACTGTAATCAAACCTTTCAGATCTTTATAATTAGTGATATTATCATAAAACGATTTGGATCTATAAATCATATTGAATGCCATACAATTCATATTGTCCATAAAACAGTCAATTATTTTGAGTAATTTATAAAACTCCCCTTTATTAGTACAATTATCTGATACAAAACTTAAATATTTCTTTCTTGATTGACCATCAACCATAATCTGAATTGCTAATGAAATACATACAATATTTACAAAATATGATACATAACTTATTGGTATATAATTCATTGGGGTCATAATCAATACCATAAATATCGATATTATGTAATATTCTGCAACATTTTCTGAATTAGATTTAGTTGATTGATTATAATTGTCAATAAACCATATCATACTTTTGACTGATGCTATGAAAAACATTACATAAAATAAAAAATATGATAGTGTCCCAAAAAATAAACAAAATACTAATGATAAACTACCTAATAATAAATATTTAAGTTTTGTCTCATCTAATCCCAATGCTTCAATATATGAAGTTACATATTTCGAAAAATAATTATGAATAAATCCAAATAATTTAGATTCTTTCATTAGTCTGACCAAATTTATATCTGAGTTTTCTAGTTCCATAATAGCTAATAATAGTGGAATATTATTTAATCATTTAAGCTCCAAAAATCACAAAATAATAATTATCCAAAAGTCTGATTTTTTGTCCATGAAACAATATCAAATTTACATTCTTTTTTAAGAATAGTTGTCACGTCTATTTTAGAATTGTCAATATTATATTCATGTAATGGTGTGATATCTATTTCTGAATCTATTTCTGAATCTGTATTATTCAAAATATTGTTATAAATCCAATATCTAACTTGTGATGATTGTGTTATGATCATAATATCAGTATCAAATAATTCCAATATATATTTGAAATTATCTGTCATATATATCATTCTTAACAGATTTGCAAAATTACTTCTATCACATTTCCTTATTATAAAACTTAAATATGGTTTGGTCACTTTGATATTATACCTATAAATCCATGATATGTTATTTAATATGTCTGCTGTTATTTCAATAACTTTGTCAAATGGATATTCCGATCCTTTATCTTTAATAGTTTTCTTCTCATTTTTAGATTTTTTCTCTTGTTTATTATCTTTAATATATGATTTATTAAGTGTGGCAAATGCAGAATCAATATATCTGTTCAATATATTGATTTCTTGTTCACTCATTGTCTCAATTATATCAACTATATCATAATACTCAACAATCATATTTTGTGATGATCCATCTGTGAATTTTAATTTATTAAAGTATTTCGTAAGTTCCGTATCTTTTGTTATTTTTGATTCTAATAAGAACTGATTTCCATCTTTATCAATATTCATTTTACACTCTTCAACAGAAGGTATGTATTTATTCTCAAATAATTTCTCTAATATTTTTCCATCAGCAAAAATGTAAAACAAGTATAAATGTTTGGGACTGATATTACTGGAATTATTAATACTGTCAATCCCTCTTGTTTTGGCAGAACATGAAATACAAACATCCATACCAAAACATATATAATCATATATATCGTCTATTTCCTCAATATATTTGAAATAGAGCATATGATCAAATATACATCCTATACATCCTATCATACCAAAACTATTTAGTTTCAAAAAAATATATTGGATATCTTGTTCATCTACTGGATTGTAAGATGTGATATTTTTTCTTAATATTAGATTTATCAAGATGTTATTATCTATGTTTTCTAATATGTATGATCTATTGATATATTTTGAGTAATATTTGAACAATGTTGATGTATCAAATTCCATAATATCCTTAACATCACTAGATTTAAAACCTATTTTCCTGATACACTCGATTACATTCTCCATATTAGTTCTGTTCGGTTTAATATTGAACAAATATGCAATATCATGAATTGCCACCAAATATTTTATCGCTGAAATTTTCAATAATCCTTTAATATTGCATTTACCAATCATAATATTAATAAATTCATTATTGTGTTTGAGATCAAGACCATTCTTTTTGCAATATGTATCAATTGTTTTTGCAATATCTGTTATTGTTTTTAAATATTTTTCATAATTCACTTCATCATCCTTTCCTATAATTAATGTGACATCCTCACAATTTTGAATTATATTATCTATAAATGTTTTGTATTCGAACATTGTATAGATATCTATTTTTGTATTCATTTTTGAATTGTCAAAAATATTAAATCCCTTACTTGCCAATAATTTAATTTGGTCATCTGTAAATTTATAATTGTGTTTCTTGATTTCTTCTAAACATACTGAATGTATTACTGGTGACATACATTCAATAATACGGTCCATCAATTTTTTGTTGATAAACCTCCCAAAATATTTGAATAGATTGTATACAATATTTCTCTGAATAACATTATTATTAGTATTATCTATGACTTGTTTGTCAAAAACATGTATTGAAGATTTTTGGTTTGCTCTACCTGCTGTAAGTATTGTCACTAATTTTTCTATTGTTTTTTTTGTCACTAAATTATTATAATTATTGTATGTGTCAATAAGTTCTTTGTTAATATTAACATTGTTGATATATCTGTTATATTTTTCTTCATCATCAACACCATAATTATACCATACCGCACGATCAAGATGCATTAGTCTATTTCTTGTTGACCATTCAAATAAATTCTTAAATGGTTCTTGTTTTACCTCCATTTGATTTATTCGTTTTACCTTTACCTCCATTTGATTTATTTCAATAAATATTAATCTTTATAATTAATATCTATGATTATTATTATGTATATAGATAAAAAAACAATTTTTTAATTAATATTCTTATTTCTTAACTACCTTCTTTTTCGATTTGATTTCCTTGATTTCCTTGATTTCCTTGATTTCCTTGATTTCATCTTTAGGTTTTGGTTTATCTAATTTGATTTTAGATACTTTTGGTTTATTTTCGGTCTTACTTGCTTCTTTTTTAGCTAATGAATTCTTTTTAGACATAATTCTTCTTGTCTTTCTTTCTTCAATATCATGATCAATATCATCTTCATTATTATCTTTATCTAATTCGTCATCACTATTGGATTTGACACTAACATTCTTACTGGAATCATCATTGTCATCAACTTCTTCAATTGATCCTTCTTCATCAATATTTACTTTTTTGATTTTCTTGACAGGTTTTTTAGTAGTTTTTGTGGTAATCCTTTTAGTTTTAGATTTATTAGTTGTGTCAATATCAGTATCAGTATCAGATAATAATGAATAAATCCAATCATTAATATTGGCAAGTGTTACAATCGGAATTTTTGAACTGATAAATGGTTCTTTCAAATCTTTTAGACCTTCGATTGACATCATATCATTGTCATTAAGATATTGTAATATTTTCATTCTGAATGTATTAAATGTAATATGTTTATCTTTGGTTGTCAGTTCTAATGTATCCCTTAATGTATGTGGTATCTTGTTATAAATTTCTATCTTAATGTCAAAGTCTTCTGGAATTATTGATATTGTTTGTATTTGTGTTACAATCTCATTCTTGATTTCTTGTTTCTCATTAATATTATTAGTATCATTATCATTATCATTATCAGCAATAATCTTGTCTACTAGTAATTTATCTAATGCAGAAATTAATTTCGCATTTGTAATAGCTCTTCTGTTAAGTTTTCTGAAGGCTATTTTATAATTATATTTATTATCCTTGAGACAATTATAGACATATTGTCGAATTATATTACAGGTATATTTGTTTGTATTGATATTAATATCATCATTCTTATCTGCATTTAATCGTAGTAATATCATCTGTGCATATTGCTCGAGTTTCTTCTGATCAACCTTTGGATCTGTTTCATATGGCATTATTTGATCATTATCTTCATTATCTTTGTTCTCTTTGATCTGGTCATTGATTTGATTATTAACGATACCATTCTTTTTATCTTGATAACGTTGGACAATTGTATCAAAATTTTTGTAGAATGCACTAAATGTGGTTGTGACAACTCTATTGCCATTATTATTAATGACATCATTAACAGCATCAAGAGTTAACATACAACCAGATTTAATAAGATATGAGATTGTAGAATAATTATTTCTTACTTTGCACGCATGTTCAAGACATAAATCAGTGGGAACAAGTTTGTATACTTTGATAAGTTCTTTTATTCTAGGGAGGTTGCCAGATTTTTTGCATTCTTCAAGTAAACAATCAATACCTGGTTTCACATCAGTTTTGTATGGATATATACCAATTTTTGAACAAACACTAAGATATTTCTCATCAAATTTAATATTGAATCTTTCGATATTTTTGATTACAATTCCTCTGGCCAGAGCATGTAATACATCTTTATATGTCACTATATATCCATGTTTAATAAATGTTTCTATTGATTCAGTAATATAATCATCAGTAATTAGTCCGCCAATACGTCTTTTCTGAACTCTTCTTTTTCTCCAATAAGAATCATCATCATTATCAAAAGAATCAATTAATTTTCTAAATGCAGATTGTGTCGGTTCAATTTTGTTATTGAATATATATTCTATTTTTTTGTTTCTATCAATTCCATTAACAGCAATATTCAATATATTAGAATCTAATTCACCACCATGTAAAATTGCATTTTCAAAAATGTAATAGGAATGATTTGTAGTAATATTTTCCATTATTTTTTTACTAACAACAACATCACGGGATGAAATCAAATAATCGATAACACAACTGAACCCAGTATACTTATCGAATAATAATTCTGCCTCTTTTTGAGTCATCTTGATCTGGACTTTCTTTTTAGAAATCAAATCTTCTAACATGTCCTCCATACTATTGGTTTTGGGCCACTCTTCAGTTTTATAAATGTCTTTATATTCTGAATATTGTGCTTCTAATATGGCAAAAAATCCAAAATCAAATACATTATTGTATGATGCTAAAACAGTATCCATATCGACAATTGATTTGCCATCAATAATTAGTAGGAGACTAAAATAGGGCGAAAATCTAAATCCTTTATTTAATAATTCTTTAATAGTCTTGGCCATACTTTCTTTGTATTTTCCGTAATAATTGATTTCATATTTCTTCAATGTATCAAATGTAATTGGATAACCACCTAGAAAACATTCCTGCATATTGTTTGATATAGTCTGCATATTCCCTCTCAAATAAAATCTGTCTTTGTAATCTGTAATAATTTCTGAATCCACAATATCAAAATATTTTTGAGTTAGTTGTGTCATATCTTGTGGGACAGGTTCTTTGGCTACAGTCTTGATGTATTTATCACAATCAATCACAATATCATTTGGTTTTGGTTCCTCAATAATATTTGTGTTATCATATTTTATTAATATTATTTTTGCATTATTAATTAAAGCATTTTTTGATAATTTTTTCATATTTCCATCAATCGATTCATCATCTAATATATCATCTGATTTATTATCATCAGATTTATTTTCAGATTTGTTATCATCTTCATCATGGTCTTCAATATCTTTATCGATATCTTTATCGAGATCATTATCAAGATCATTATCAAGATCATTATCAAGATCATTATCATCATCTGAAAGGTCAATATCTTTAGGGACTTTGACAACCTTGTTATATTTGCCTTGTTTTTTCATATTAGTTTGTTTATTATGATAGATATTATAATAAACAATATATTAATTAAAGAGCTTTAATAAAAAAAATCAATTTTTTTGTTATAATGAATCAAAATCAAATGCTTCTTCTTTTTTGGTTTTGGAATCGGACTTAGTGTTATCATCTTTCTTTTCATCATCATCAGAATCATCATTGTCATTGCCGAATACCATTGAATCTGAATTATTTCCAGAATCCATTTTTTCGAATTGTGATTTGATTTTAGAGAGACTACCTTCATCAATTTTCCCTTTGACCTCGCAAATATTTCCCGATTTAGTCACAATCAATATATCCTCCTTTCTAAACCACACTTTCTTATGGAACTTTCCAGGAATTACTGCCATTATAGTCTTCTTATCTGAACTGTCAAGTGGTAATACTGAAAGATGTTTGCCACCTTCAATTGATACAACTCTTACATACATATCATTATCTTTATCAAAATCAGCAATAGCATTTTTTTTAGCTCTACCTGTCTTCTTTTGTTGGTTACCTTTAAAACGGTTACCATTACCTTTAAAACTACCTAGTTCGGGCATTCTAATTATATTTTATTTAGAATTCTTTTAATTTATTATTCTTCTTTAAAACATAATATCAAAAATATATATTTTCATCTTTTTTCATAATAAATAAAACCAAATTAAAATTCAATTCTTATGAGATCCTTTGAATGACTCTTAATATTCATCTTCAACAGGTCATCTCTCCATTTAATGTATGTAATATCATTATTCTTTTTCAAGATAACCTCTTTCTTGATCTCTGCAAAAATATTTCCATCTGGAACTCCATTATTTTGTGTTCTCTTAATAATAGTCTCGTTCTTAACTGTTTTGATCTTTGTCTTTGTGTTAGTATTAGTCTTTACGACTTTAGGAATTTCCTTATCAGTTACTGTTTTATTAACAGTAACAGCCTTAACTGGAACTACTTTGACTGGATCAGCTTTAACTGGATCAGCTTTAACTGGAACAGCCTTAGCCTTAATAGGATCAGCTTTAACAGTAACAGCCTTAATAGGATCAGCTTTAACTGGAACAGCTTTGACTGGATTGGCTTTAATAGGGTCAGCTTTAATAGGGTCAGTCTTAATAGTGTTAGCATTAGTGGGATTAGCATTAGTGGGATTAGCATTAGTATTATTTTGGACAGTTGATAGGATCGGACCATCTTTGACAATTTTTTCTTTTTTCTTGTTTTTAGAGGCTTTCAATTCGGCAATATATTGTTTAACTTCCTTTTCTGTTCTGGCAGTGCCATCTGGTTTGACAAATTGGGTAAACATCATAGTAATATCACGATAATGTTCTAGATTATAAATCATTGAATTTTTAGCCATTTCTTTACGTTCTTTAGGTGATTGTTTGATATGTGAAATACCAGTTGTATCATCTGATTGGAAGATAGATACAAATGCAATAACCATATTTTTGATATTCCACATAGGAGTCCAAGATTCTTTATGATAACCGGAATTAGTGAGACAGATTTTTTCATCATTGTCTTTACCACTTGTTTTGAATCTACCTTGAGGAGTGAGCATGTAGAAGTTACCAGGATCAATGGGATAAGTTTTAGGCAATACGATTTTACCAATGTAATAACCACCATCATAATCACCAGAACCATGAATCATGAAATAAAAGAGTAATTTGTTATCTTTGTCTTGACAGATCTGATAATAATATTCAGGGTCTTTGTTAAGATTTGTAATTTCATTAAAGAGTCTTATAGCAGTAAGATTTTCTTCAGCAGACATTTCAATATATGTTATTATTTAATTAATAACATATATATTGCCTAAATTATTGAGATATTATAATAATCAATTTTTTATTCATATGACTATTTTAGGATAATTTTTAGGTTTTGGATGGGAATTATACCACAATTAAAACTATATAGATCTGATAATTTAGTGAAATACATAAATGTCAACACCAATACCTGATGCCAGATTTAGTAATCCACCTACAAATGGATTACTAAATGATGATACAAAAATTGATTTATTATTTAAAAATCCTGGAACTGGAGCATCATCCATTGGGTTTAAAGGTTTAGTAGATGTCTTTCTACAAAAAGGTTTGACATTAAATAGTCCAATTGGAACAGATATTTTATATGTTGGTTCATGGAGAAATATTAATGTTAATGGGACAATAACAAGTGGATGGTATTCAGATATGTCAGATAATGCCACACCATTGCAAATGTATTATTCACATCCATTTTCCTCATCAGGATTTTCACTTGGTGATGCAGTTATAGATTCAACAGATAAACAAAATGAATGGAGATGGTATACAATTATATCATCATATTCAAGTTATGGACCAAATCAACCAGAAGATTTATTGAAATCAATTAGTATCAAAATGGACACAACAGATGGAGCAAAACCAGATGTCCCACTCACACTCAAAACTAAAGCATGGTTTATGTATGGTAAAGATGCAATTGATTTTGCGGGGGTAGATCCAAAAATTGCAGGAACAAGCAATAGTACAACAATCACACCAAAAATAATGATATTAGATAAAGCTCATAACATGTCTGAGAATGAGACAGTATCTGGTCCAAACTATCCTGTGACATATACTATTACAGCTACTATAGCATCAGGAGTTAGTTTATCAAATGTGATAGTCACTGATAATATTTCTAATAAGATGTTATTGTATGATCCTGATGTGACAAATGCAAGTTCTGTATTAGGTGATTTTAATCAAACAATACCAAGTGAATTTAAAGGAACTGTTACAAAAACAATAAGTTGTGTTGCTTCAAGAGGAAATATCACAATACCTTCTACAAGTGCTTCACAACAATTTGCAAGATGGACTATTGGATCATTAACAACAATTGCCAAAAACATTTTTACATTTACTTATAAAGCTTATGTCCCTTTTAAAGATATTACAGGAGCATTAATTTTAGATAACACTACTACAAATATAACAATTAATGAAACTTCCACATGTACTTACACATCATCAATAACAGGAACTTCAACAAATTATACTTTAACCAATACTACCAATACACTCGCAGTAAGAAGACTCTGTGTCCAAAAGACATATACTGCTAATGGTCAATTAATCCCTCTCCAAACTGTTAATTATAAATTAACTATTCAAGTATCTGATTTCTTTGCATTTGGTTCTCTAATGCTTGATGATGTATTATCAGATGGTCACTATTTATCAACAGCACAACAAGCCTATACAAGTTTTATTTTTAAATATAAAGGTGTTCAATATCCATTTTTATCTAGTGAAATCGTTATTACTGATAATGCATCCACAATTGTTAATACTGTCACAAGTGGTTCAACTATTAAAAATAGATACAATGTCCATATGGTTCTTTATTCTCCTATTAAAAAACTTAATGCCATACTTACATACAAGCAATTTACAGATGGTAGATGTTCTGGTGGTTTAATCAAATTAGGATCATCTTATGCCGATCCATATTCTGGTGTAACAGCATATAACTACAAAAATTATAATAATGGTCCTATGACATTTACTATTGAATATGTTGCCACAATCGATCAAATATATTATGCAAGAACACAAGGTCTAACAGCATCTGACATGAATAACACAGTATCAACAAATTATAACAAATTAGATATTGGAGATATACTTAATTCAAATGTCACAATTTCAGGTAATTTATATAATTGGGTTGTTACTAGTTGCACTATTTCTTTATATTTATTGACATTCTTATTTTATTTTCAATTTTTATTTAATATTAAATCATCTAAAGATTTGATTATATCTTTAGATTAAGTCTTCTAATGCTCCCTAAATTTAAATACAAAAATCTTCATGTCTTACAGGATGCTATTAGTAGTCATACCAATAAATTATGGATCCCTTCTAATTTGCCCTTCTTTACTGATGATCCTACTGATTCTTGGTATGACAAACATTATTTTTCTAGAGAAAATGAGTTTAATGAAATCAAAACTAATGCCACTATTCCTAAAATTAAGGGTAAATTGTACAAATCTAAAACTGTTCTTCTTAAATTAGACAATCCTGATCAAAAAGTCATATTGTTAAACTGGCTTAATGCTTTTCGTATTATGTATAATTATACTATTAGTCATATATTCTACAATTTGCGTAAAAAAGATATTATTTTATTGAAGAGTCTTATAGATCAGAATTATAATTCCTATAAAATTATTCAATCCAAAAAGAAAGAGAACAAAGTACTTATTACTTCTAATAAAAAAATCCATATATCAATTAGAAAGTTATCATCTAAAAAGAAAAACCCCAATGCCGAAAATAGCAGGATTGTCAAATTGAAAGAATTAATCAATCAATTAATTATTAACAAAAATACAATTAAACAGAATAATATTGCTATCAATGATAATAATAAAACACATTGTCTAACAAATCAAACCATAAAAACTATTAGAACCAAAATTGATAAGACACTTAATTATCAAAATACAAGGACATATATTCTTAAAGATATCAGAAATAGCATTATGAAAAAATCAGGCGATATTTTAAAGGAAAAATTTAAGAATTCATCTGTCTATACGCATATATTAGACTCAGCAATTAAGAAGGCAAGTGCTAATTATAAAACGTGTGTTATAAATTATTTAGAAGGCAATTGTAAGACTTTCAAAATAAAATATTGGAGGAAAAATAAGAAATCGTTAATGATGGAAATCGAAAGCTGTTATATTAAAAATAATCAGATAGCGGAATCTATTTTAGGAAAAATGAGATATATATATGATAAAAATGACTATATTTTACCAAATACAACCATCAATCTTTACTATAACAGAGAATCAAATCAATTCACAGTTGGTATTCCCGAAAAAGTAAATCTTGTAAAATCAAATAATACAAAAACAGTAAGTATTGATCAAGGTATGAAAACATATCTTTCTTGTATTACTGATGACGAAGCGATCAAATATGGAACTAATATGATCGAAAGATTAATGCCGAAAATAGATAGGATTCTTAAAGCAAAATCTTTCAGTTTTCTGTCAAAAGAACGGAAAAGGGGTATTGAAAAGAAATATATGACAAAAATAAAGAATATGGTTGATGATGCTCAATGGAAGATTATTAATGATTTGACAGATAATTATAAAACAATAATAATAGGGAATTTGAGTTCTAAGGAGGTAACAAATAAGGCAAGATCAGGAATGACAGCCAATATGAAAGAATTAGCTTACAAACTAAGATTTTACGAATTCAGACAAAGACTGAAATATAAATGTACTGCCAAAGGTATTAATTATAAAGTAGTAAATGAGGCGTACACATCTAAAGTATGTTCTTGTTGTGGAAACTATAAGAAAGATCTAAAAAATGACCGGATTTATAAATGCGATAAATGTAAGTTGATAATGGATAGAGATCTGAATGGAGCAAGAAATATATTAATGAAAACGATAATAGAATAAGTGATAAGAGTACCTCAGTTACAGGGGGTAAAAATTTTGTTGTATTTTGTCAAGGTTGCTAGGGATGAAAGTGTTTTTAGATAAATGAATCTAGAAATGCGATTAGTCAACAGGGATAATCTCGAATGAGGTGAAAATATACTGTAAGTTGTGTTGTTAATATTTATATTAATGACAATCATTATCTTAAATGGATAATGATAAAACAACAGACCAGTCAATTAGCAATGGCAAAAATTGATATATTTTACATATATCAATAAATATCAACAAAACTGTAACGGAAATAAAATCTATGTCGATGTAACATGTAAAAATGATGGATTATTTGTTTCATATATTTAATTAAATCAATTAATACAATAATATCAATTGATTCTTCTTAATAATTATTATTTATGTTTGGCTTGGACAAACACCACCACTATAAATATATTGTATATTTAGATTAGATAAATACATTAATGTCAACACCACCTATTGAAGAACTTAAATTTGGTCTTATGTTCGAAGATGCTCTTGATTATGACTATGACTATGAAGATCTTGTATTTAATGTTGTTTATAAAATGATTAGAAATAATAATGGTCTTAAAAGAATGATTGCAGATTTCCATCTTGTGGCTAGAGGTGCAGGATTTGATCATACTATTGGTATGACAATTTCTGGATTGAGTTCTAAATCTGGAAAAATAAGATGTATGATGTTAAAAGGTTCTGACAACAGTTTAACAAATCAAAAGAATGATATATTGACTTATTTAGATAGAACAGTTAATACTGAAGATAATTCACCTTTAAATATTTCTGATTTGAGAGATGATTATTTACCTCTTATTATTTCATCAAAGTCAGCCTTACCACAAGATGAAATTAATAGCAAACATAAATATTGTGCCAACTCATTTGATAGAACAAGTCAAAAACCATCTTGGGTTGCTCCTACTACTGTTAGAGTCATTATTG
>Ga0172373_10000718_pt1 | contig 54643 bp, 48 predicted proteins | sample Lak10m_2_FD_114546 | JGI IMG/M metagenome (GOLD analysis project Ga0172373, IMG submission 114546) | Freshwater microbial communities from Kabuno Bay, South-Kivu, Congo - kab_092012_10m | ecosystem: Environmental > Aquatic > Freshwater > Lake | place: Democratic Republic of the Congo... | reverse complement strand
TTCTGCATGTATATGTATATATAATATTAATCAAATTAAACTTATTATATCCAAATAATAAATATCACCACCATCAGATTGTTTATTTCTGAATGTTGGCATAATTAGATATTTATTACATAAATCATATTTGAATTTGATTTGTGTTAAATAGAATAATTGTGTAGAAGATTTATCTGAATAATTTTTGAAATGTGTGTCATAATCTATTAATGATTTATTTATAATATCAATTATCTCATTATACTGACCAGAATAGATTAATAATGATGGTGACAATTTTACAGATTTATTATCATTATTATTATCTTTATTAAATGTAATAGATTCGATAATATATGATATTTGATCAGATAATATATGATATTTGATCAGATAATATGGTGGAAACATTTAATATGACCAGATTCAAATAATAATTTGAGTCATATGAATAATAACGATCTAAATAACATGACATATCAAGATGCAATATGAAAATAAATTCATTGTCATTAATTTGATTATCATGTGATATAATGTCTGTGTCAATAATAATACATTGTGTAATTATTCCATAACCATTTGTCGAATTAGTAAATGGAATATATGTTGAATAATATTTACTACCTGTAATATTGACTATATCTTTTGCCAATTTATTAAATGTTAAATAATTTGGTATATTGTGTATTGCAAGTAAATTTATGTCTGAATCTTTCACATATTTAGGAATATCCATATCAGATTTATAAGTTATTGTAGATGTCTTGAATGACTTGAAGTTATCAAACTTAAATGTGTGTCTATGTTTTATAGTTGTATGAGTTTTATGAGTTGTATGATTTGACATATTCAATATATTTATTATAATATTAATGTTGTCAAAAAATTGATTATCTATTTATTATGATGTCACATCTGATTATGATTAATTAAGTTAGTTAATTAATCATGAATGGAAAATGTAATGGCAAAATGAAAAATGGGAATAAATGTGCTTATGTTATTTCTCATGAAGATACCACAAATAGATTCTGTAAAAGACATATTTATTTGGCCAATTATACAAATGATGATCTTGAATTATGTCAGTTTTGTGGTGGTTGTGGTAGATGGATTTTACTTAAAAATGGTTATAAATCTTGCGATGAATGTAGACAAAGAGGAGAAATAAATAGACAACAAATATCTGAATCAAAAAAGACAGAACCAGATTGTGATATCTGTCTAAGAAATAAGTGTAAGAAGATTTCCAAATCTAGTAAGACTACAACTAAAGGAACCAAATGTTGTAATCTTCATTATCAAAAAACAGAATGGTTAGAAGATTTAGATAGCAGGAATAAGAAACCATGTAAGAACCATAATAGAGGTTGTAAAACAGAACTTGATAAAGATTGTGACGATGTTAAATGTGATAAATGTATTAATAAAGATTCTGAAAAAAGTCGGGCATATGAATTGAAGAGGAAACAGAAGAGGAATGAAGCAAGAAATAATAATAAATGTGTGATTTGTTTCATTGAGTATGAAGATCCAACTGAATTTCTTGACAAGAAGGGAAACAAAACAACAAAATGTATTAATTGTAGAGCTAAATGTGCAGAGTATGATAGAAAAGCGAGACAATTAGGAATCAAGAAAACTTATCCATTAAGTGAGATGACGAAAGAGAAGAAACTATTATGGAGAAAACAGAATATTGATAAATGTAGAGAGTATTGGATTAAATCTAGGGCTAAAAGAATGGTTGAATTAGGTGATGAATATTGGAAAATCAATGCAAAAAATGCTAGTGAATGGAGAGCGAGAATGACAGAAGATGAAAAAAAACTATATAATGAAAGTATAAATAAAAATATAAATCATAAATTGTCATATTACAAAAATCGTGCCGAATTGAAAGGTATTGAATGGAAATTAACAGATGAAGATGCAATGGATATCTTCAATGATAATTGTTATTATTGTGGATGTGAACCTGATGATTATAGGAATGGTATTGATAGGATCAATAGTGATGTTGGATATTTTGTAGAGAATGTTGTTCCTGCTTGTAGAGTGTGTAATTGGATGAAAGGAACACTTGACATTGATATATTTTTGAAAAGATGTGAACATATTGGAACATATTTAGGGATAATTAATGGCAATTATCATTATGATGTATTTCCAGATGGTAATGTAGGAACTTATCCGAAATATAAATGTAGTGCAAAAAAGAGGGAAATTGAATTTAAAATAAGTAAGGAAGAATATGATGAAATAATTAAAAGTGAATGTTATCTGTGTGGCAAACAAGTGACAAAAACTCATAAAAATGGAATAGATAGAATAAATTCTGATTTGCCATATGAAATGAGTAATTGCATGCCATGTTGTCAAGAATGTAATTTTATGAAAAATAAGTATAATTACGATATATTTTTAAATAAAATGGGAAAAATATGTTCCAACATAAAAATATTTCAAAAAAATATAGAGAATGAAAACAGAAATTTTGGGGCTAGTAATTCAAATGATATTTCAATAGTAAATAAGAGAATACATTTTTATAGATATGCAAAATCAAAAAATAATTTTGAACGATCAGATTTATCACTCCAGATGAAGGTTGGCACGTGGAAATGCATATATAATATTGAACATAATGATGATGAATTTTTTGAAATGAAAGTAAATAATATTAATCAGTATTTGAATGGAGAATTAGTCGAAGATGTAATTATTATTTCAAATGGTATACATGGGTTACCATTTATATTGTTGAGTCATTCTGGAAACAAATGCTTGGATAAGACAATAAGGAGTGATTGTTATGGAAATGAAATTATTAAATCAAGTTTATCTGATATATATATTAAAATACCTTATGACCACAATTCTGTCAAAATTGAAATTATACGTTATGGCCCTGATGCTGATGTTATTAGTATGAAATTTAAATTAAACAAAAACAACATAATAAAAGAATATTACCATTGTATGGGTGGTAATAATACTATTATTGATTCGTATTATCTTGGATGCAAATGTGAAAATTGTGTAAATCATTATCTACATGGTTGTGTTGAAAAATGTTATTGGTGTAGTGATAATTGTCACAATAATGACAGTAATTATTTGCCATATCAAAATGACAATCTTGAAATCAGTTTGCAATATGACAGATGTTTAGAAAATTATTCAATAAATAATTACAGTTACAAAGATCATAGATTAAATCGAATACGCAAAAAATGTACACTGTCAAAAAACGAAAGAATCATGATAAAAGAAAGAATACATAAGGAAAGAAAAATAATAAAAATTAAAAAACGAATTATGGCGTTAAACAAAGCTAAAGATGTTTTGTCTAAATATAATTATGAGTTTAAAAAACATACAGAGGATATGTTTGCTGAAAAAGACGAAGAATATGAAAGAATGATTGAGGAAATCAAGAAATATTAATTTGTTTATTAATCACATTTATTAAATGTAATTAAATATTTTCAAAAAAGTAATAATATATAACATAAACGCTTTCCATAAAGAAATATAAGGAATGGAAGGAGATTCTCAATTACTATAAGCCAACCCCGCCATTCCTGACATAACGCGAAGGACATTATAGGACCAAGCGAAAATGTAGAAGAGAGTATCACGGGCGATATCGAGTTTGAGTCTGTTATTGAGACGGAGGGAATCGGCGAAGTTGATATTGAGGAGAGTGCTATCAATACGGGACAAGTTAGTGGTACCAGAAGGTTGGTGTTTTTCAGGTTGGAGGGCGAAGGAGTAGACGTTGATACCATCGGCAGGGGTTCTGGTGTGGTGGTTCTTAGTTTGGTAGTAGTTGAAGTAAGAACCTTCTTGGATCTTGAAACGATCGTGACCATTCAATTGAATGTTGGCAGATTGGATGGGATTACCCTTACCATCGAGTCTGAGACCATAGTTGCTGAATTGAGTAACAGTGACATCCTTGTGGACACAGTATTTAGAAGAGTCAGATGATCTGTAGTCAAAAGAGAAATCTTCAACAGGGACAGACAAGTCAGTCAAAGAGAGAGAGTGTTTGACTTCGACGGCTTCAATAGAGATAGAGCCAGTAGCACCATCAGTGTGGGAGACAACAACTCTAGCAGATTCAATCATGTCAGAGAGTTCGACACCAGTGTTGGTTCCAAAGAGGGAGAAATCAACAGAGCTCAAGAGGGTATCGTAGCACCAGACATTGATACCAGTTTCATTAATTTGATCGAGAGTTTGACCGTTAGCGAGACCAGTAACATTGTTGTTTCTGAGTTCGACAACAATTCTTTGACCATCATTGTAACCAGGGTTGGTCAATTTGGAGCACTTGTGGGCGGGTTGACCGTTGATTTGACCGGTTTGGCCAGAGAGGTTGCTAGGGTTGACGAAGACACAACCTTCAGCCAAGTTCTTAGCGGCATAGTCAACAGCGGTGGTTGACCAGGCATTGTCATCATGAGTGTAGCACAAGAATTTACCTCTGCCACCTGAGAATGATGTTCTGTTGGCTTCACCATTGAAAGCACCAACCTTCATGGCCCAGATGAGTTCCTTAGTAGGATGGTTGAAGTTCAATTTGTATTTTTGGTTGTTGGAAGAAGAGCTTGAGTTAATAGTAACGTTCTCTTCACCACCGAATTGGACTTGTTCAATCAAGTATTCGTGACCGAGTTGGGCATATTTACGTCTTTCACCAGATTCGAGGTAGACGTAGTCAATCATGATACCGGCATCTTTGAAGGAGAAAGAGCTCAAGTTAGGAGCGGTAGTACCAGTCCAGCACATGAGTTTGGATGAATCTTCAAGAGTGACATCGATTCTGACTTCGTGATATTGGAGGGCAATCAAGGGGAGAGCGAGACCATAGTTTCTGCAGAACCAGAATTGGAAGGGAACATACAAGGTATATTCAGGGAGGAGAACTTCAGAGGTAGTATCGAAGAGTTGTTTACCGGTGAGGGTAGTCATTTCTTCAACATCACCAATGAGAGCTCTGTAACCTCTTTCTTCAGAATCAGTGTGTGTGAGTTCATAGAAGATATCCATCCATGTACCAACATGTCTGTCAATTCTCATACCACCAATCTTGACTTCGATTTCTCTCATGAGAGCATGACCGAGACGTCTGACCCAGGCTACTTTTTCAGTGCCAGTGCCGAGAACTTCAGATCTGACAGCAGGAACTCTAAATCTCATGGCAGTCTTGGTAGCAAGATCACCATTTCTTTGGACAAGAACAGAGTATCTGCCTCCGGGCTTAGCCGAATCGATAGCTTGTTCGATAGTTTCCATAGCGAAGTTAGTGTATCTTCTGTATATGACTTTAAAGAAGGTAATTTGAGGATTGCCAGTAAGATAAACATCTTGAGCACCGTTAGCGACTAAACTTATAATTCCACCACCCATATTGGTATTATATTATGACGTCAGAAAAAACTAATTTTATTCAAAAACTCATCCAATTATTTCATCAATTTATATATATGATATCTTGATATATATAATAAAAACACGTATTAAATAGTATATATTTTACCTTTATAAATTTATGATTTATGTATTAATTTATTACTCAATTCAAAATGAAAACGCAATAATTTTATTTATATTATTAATGGATTCAATTAATCTCTAACAAAATCATAAATATTAGTTGTTACACTATCATTTATCAATTCACCAATTAATTCTTTAGTATTATAATCTAAAGATGTCATTTTTGTATTCTTCTTTGTCAGTATCAATTCATTCTTGTTGACTTCAACATCCCAACCTAATCTGACAGCATTTACAATAATATATAGTTTTATGACTAATCCAACTATTAATTCAATGTCAGACATTATATTATCATTATTTCAAATCATTAAATTATCAATACACGCAAGGACTATATAATTATTGTTTCCATATTTCTATAACGCATACAAATTATAATAATTGTATTACCGGTTATTAATAATATATATTATCACACGAAATAATATTTATCATTCCATAATCTATTCAACGCATAATTAGGATAATTATTAATTAAATTTGAATTTCTAATAGTCATTATTAATATAATTTTTAGAACTTAAAGAACCAATGAGATTAAAGTCTATATTTAATTAGGTATGTCAGTTGATTACAAGTATAAACCCGAAAAACATAGATTTCGTGTTAGCAACAAAACTCTTGATGAGTTTCACACTGAACATATTAGTCAATTCGAAAAAAATAGAAAAGCTCTTGATGCATCTAAACAATTACTCAAACAATACAAAGATGAACTAAAACAATTGGAAAATAGAGAAATTAATAAACCAATTAATATGGATATTGATTATCTCAAAAAAAGAAATACCCTTAAAAAAAATATAGATAAATTAAATGAAAAAATAAAGACAATAGAGAACTATAAATCTGAAATGGATTATTATAGTAGGGCAGGAGATGTATTATTTGATTACTATGATCAGACAAATGGTATTCTATATAATAAAGAATTTGACACAAAACCAACTTCTGAAAACAATAATACATCTTCAATAAATCAAACTAAAACCAATCCATTAACAGAACAAACAAATACAACATCATCAACAACAGCATCTAAAATAGCAATAAGTGATGAATTATTGGCCATAACAAATTTAAACAAGACAAGGAAATTGAAGAAACCTGTCAGAAAACGTAACAAAAAAATAGATTTAATACCAAATAGATCTATTATGAGTTATTTAATTAAAGATGAAGATAAAGAAACAGAAAAGGAAGAGTCAAAAGTTTGTAAGGCTACATTACAGAATGAATATTTAATGATGGTTGATAAGGAATATGCATGTTCTAAAGTGAAGACATCACTAATAAAGAAATGTAAAAATCCATCATGTAAAGGAGCAGATAAGGTTATAATATTTAATGAGTCAATATTGACATGTCCCAAATGTGGAGAGTCGGATGAGATATTTATAGAGACTGATGTTCCATCACATAGAGAGACATTTAATGAGAAACCGAAATATCCATATAAACGTAAGGGACATTGTATTGAGAAGTTAAACCAATTTTTATGTAAAGGAACAACAAATGTTCCTAAAGAAGTATTTGATGTATTAAATGAAGAAGTAAATAAACATGGATTAGCTAAAGATGAAATAACTGTTCAATTTTTAGAGAAGATGTTGAAGAAACATAGATTAGCAGATTATTATGAATACATAATGTATATTTACAGTAAGATGACTAATACACCCCCACAAACTATATCAAGAGAAGAATATGAGACAGTTTTGAAAATGTTTGAAGAAGCAGATGAAGTATATGAAAAGAAATACAAACCTAAGAATAGAAATAATTTCCTCAAATATACATTTGCACTTAATAAGATATTTTTAACAATTAATAGAAGAGACATTGCAAAACATTTCAAATTATTGAAGAGTGCAGTCAAAATGAAGGAACAAGAGAAAATATGGCAGTTAATATGTAATGACAAAGGATGGACTTATCATAGTTCTTGAAATTAAATATAATTATCATGTTGTATAACATACATAATAATGTTAATTAATAATAATGACTCAAAAAATAGAATTATTAGATTATTGATTTTTTTATTTTTGAGTTTTATTTTTTTGAGATTTGTTTATGATCTTGATACTAATAATATAATGGTCATAATTCTGTCACAAGCAGTAATATTTATGTTTATTGATCTGTATTATCCTTCAGTCTCAATATCATATAATGATAATAATACTAATAATGAAATTTATTAATTAATTAAAATTTAAAAATTAAAAATGGTTTAAACATAATGTAATATTTTTAATCATGTCAGAGAATGGAATCTAAAACTAGTCAAGAAAATCTACAAAAAGTGAATGTTACTTTTGGCGATAATGAAAATACTCAATCTAGCCAATTAGAACAAACAAAAACGGAAAAGAATTATACATATTTAGATATGTCAAAGGATTATCTAGATGAAGATCCGATTGATGAGTCACAAAAATTTTGTGTATATTCATTCTTGTCTCCAGAGGGTATTATGAATTGTAATATCAGAGCTGTAAAATTTAGAGGTGCTTTCCCAACTATTGAGAAAGCCAAAGAACATATGCAGAAATTAGAGAAGATTGATAAATATATGAAAATGTGGATTGCAGAGTCAGGCAAATGGGTTGAATTTGATCCCCCTGAGTCTAAGGCAGAAACTGTTGAAACTAATAATCCTGAATACAAGAAGATTATTGACAGTCAAAGAGCTCAAAGAATGAGTAAACTTAATGAATTGTCAGGAAGATACAAGAATATGGTTGATACTAAAGAGATCAATGCCAAAGAACGTAAAGATGAATACAAGAAGGCAAGTGCGGCATCTAATATTTTGGAACGTGAGAAATCAAAGAAACAAGAGAAGATGGAGAAGAAGTTAGAGGAGCATCAACAGAAAGTAAATGAAAATCCAAGAGTAACAGCAAGTAGAAAAACTAAAGAGAGACTCTTAAACAGATTGAAGAACAAACAGGATAAGAAGGAACAGACATCTACAGATACTAATACTAAAGATACTAATACTAAGGAGACTAAACAAGAGGTGACAGATAATTTAGATACAAAGATTAAAGTTGTAGGAAAGGCAAGAGATCAGATTAATGAGGCAAAAACAAAGATGGCAACAGCGGAGGAGAACATAGCAAAAATGAGAGAGTTTTTGAAGAATAAGAATTCAAAATAAATGACAAATTAATATAATCATTCAACTATTATAAAAAGTATTTATAATAGTTATAAGTATGTATAAGAATATTTTAATATTATTAATATTTGTGGGTATAGTGTTTGTAGCAATAGATTTATCAAAAAGTGAAAAACAATGTGAACCAAATAAAGTAATATACAGATTTATACCAAGAACATTAGATGAAGAATTAGAATCACCAGCATATGTAACAGATATATTTAGAACAATGTTTACTCAACCAAGTCCATGGATTAAAAGCACTGATAATATGTTATTACGTAAACGTGAAGATATTAATCAATTCTTCATCAATCAATTCTAATTATTTATCATTATGATATTTATCATTATTATGTTTCTCATCGTCCTTAAACATTTTTTTAACATTGATTTTTCCTTTGGATCTCTTCTTTTCTAAAAGATATTCCTCATAGTCCATTTGGAATTCATCTTGTTCCCAATCTTTATTGTAATTATTATCATGGTATTTTCTGAATTGCTTACAACCAAATTTCAACTTAGTCTTACCTAAATCAGGAGCCTTAAAGAATGCTATTTTATCAAATAAATTAGTTCTTGATCCACGATTCTTAATAACCATTGCACCAAAATCTTCCGTTAACTGTCTGAATACTTGTCTAAATGAATTGAAATCAGGGAACATACCGGCATAATGTTCATAAATACGTTTTAAATTAGAAGTTGTGTCATCTGCCAATAGAAATACATAATCAAAATTCGATCTTAATTCTGGAGATATACCTAAAGGGAATTGCATGGTCAATATATATGTAATCTGTCTGTGTCTTCCATTAAATAATAATTCAGATATAAGTGGATCTTTCGCCCATGTTCCTTTAGATGCTAAACAATCATCCATAACAACAAGTGCTCTTGGATCAATTGTAATTCCTGCAGTTTGTTTTTCTCTTGTTTTTTTGAGTATTAATTTTTGTCTCAATAATAATTTCCTGAGAATCTTACTATCATATGCATAATAGATATATGTATCTGGAAAGAATTCTATAAAAAATGGATTGTCTTTCTCTGTTGGAGATATTATTAGTCCTACTGGTATATCTGCATATTTAAACACTATTGCTCTTGTAATCCATGACTTACCTGATCCTCTTTTAGCTATCATAATAATTGATGGGTTAATACACATCTCTTCTAATGTAAATTCGGGTATGGGCAATTTATCTCCTGTTTGTGTCTCTAAATCCATTGATTATGTTGTATTTATATTGTTATTCACAAAATAACAATATCCATTTTTAACACAATATATTTATCTTAATTGAAATCAATTGAAATCAATTGCAATCAATTAATACTTTAGGAATTTTCAGATCCTTATTTGGTATGTTCAGTCCACCACCTATTAAATTATATATCTTTGTCGGTTCATCTGTTAATGCTTCTTTCGAATTATATTTATCCATATAATTATTCTCTATATTCTCAATCACTCCATTCGATTCATTATTCTGTGTTGTAATAATCGGTATTATATTTTTCTGTTCTATTTGACTAGATTGATTAGTTTGATTTATTTGATTGGTCTGGTTTATTTGAGTAGATTCGGTATTCTCATCATCTGTTAAATATGTTGATGCAAGATACCAAACTAACAATCCAATTATAGCAGTTGTCAGAATCATTGTTTCTTTCCTTTTTTCGCGTTTATGTTTTTGAATATTATTTAATTTATTTTTTGGACTTGATTCTGGTTTATAATAGAAATAATACATTATGACGAATGTAAGACAACTTGCAATAATCGCTAAAATAGTAGGATTTTTCAAAATAGACATATCTATTATTAATAGATATTAAATATTAATTATATCAAATGCAATATTATATTATCATTTTTTATTTTAATATGTCATTCACTTTATTAACTACATCTTTATCATTCTTATTATCCTTTTGTTGATTTGTTAAATTATTTGTCTGATTAGTCTGATTGGATTGATTAGATTGATTAGTAGAATTATTAAGAGTAGTTTTTTTGTATTCATCGAAACGTTTATTTACATCAGGCATTATTTCATTGAAATATGAACTTGCCTTCCCCTTTTTGGACAATGTAGATGACAGATCAATCATTTTAACTCCTGATTTGCCATTTAATGAATTAGATTTATTGATTATTAGTTCATTATTTTGTTTATTATTTTTTGGTGAGTCAGATAACAATGCACTCATCTTATTCTGACTATTCTTAATCTCTGCAAATCCATCATCAATTTGTTTATCTGTTTTGGTTCCAGAATTAGACTGATTAGAGTGAGAAAGATTAGATTTTTCTTGAACAGATGAATTATCAGGATTATTATTTGAAGATGAATCATAACCAGATTCTGTTTTTTCAGAATTGCCATTTGAATCATTATTAGATGTTTCATAATCGTCATTATCATCATCATCATCAGCTTCAAGAAGATTATAATTATTGTATTTCCCAATATCTCTATTGACAAGATCATTTGCAATTGCATATTCATCTGGATTAATTCCATTATTGCCATTAATTCCATTAAGTGGAACAGGATTATAAGGATTAATATATTGGTTATCTTTTTGTTCATATTTTTGGGTCAAATATTCCAATAATATTTCTCTCATAGGTAAGGATTGGCGTATTGCATCTTTAATAGAATCACGTATTATTTTAAGTACTGAACGTTTATTCTGATTAATAATTAAAGGTTCGTGATCATGATAAAATAATTCTGCACATCCATATATATTTTTAGAAGCATAAATATAACATAAATGGACGAAATCATGTGGGAATACATTCTCATGATATTTAGTATCAATAAGTGATCTTCTTTTGTGATCAACATTATAAGTCAATAATATGATATTGGATTTAATCACTGCTTTAATTAAATCATCAAATAATTCACCTGACTTAGATGATGCTCTAATACGATCAGTCTCATTTTTGATTTTGTGAGTGTTCAAGTTGGGTATATCTTTGAGAAGTGTTTGAAATATGACTAACACACCTGGATTAATAATATGGGGATCTTGTTTTGAAGCTTTAATATATTTCTGTTCTAGATCATAAGCACGTTTATATAATGATTGAATGCCCTCATAAATAGCAGGAACAAGCATCGATAACAAATAATCTTCATATATTTCTTTAATTGAGACAATATGTTGTTCATAACATGGATCATGTTCAAGCATTTCTTTAAGTTTATCCATCTTTTATATATTTCATAACCATAATTAAATCTCTAACATAAATCACATAATTAAATCAAAAATAAAAATTGATATTAATATGTGATAAACAAAAATGAATACTATTAGTCTATTATTTATGAAAGCACACATATATTGTAGAGTCAGCACAAAACAAAGTAAATCAAGAGATCTTCAGGAAAATGAATGTAAGAAATATTGTGATGATAATGGAATAGTTATATCAAAAATTTACAAACATGTTCAATCATCTAGAAATATGAAAAATAAAGAATATGTCCAGAATATTATTAATAATATGGAAAAAGGTGATGTATTGATTATACATAGTATATGTAGGTTTTCTAGAAATATGTTAGGAGGATTGGAAATATTAAATGAATTAGAAAAGAAAGGAATGAAAATTTATAGTGTTGATGATCATGTCGGATATGATGATATATTTGATAGAAGGAAATTCAGAGATATTATGAATGATGCAGAACTTGAAACTGACAAAATATCACATCGTGTCAAAAAAACTAAAAGATATAATTCCAAACGGAAATTTGATGCAATTAGTAAATCGAGTGATCTTGTTGATCAAAGTGTCGAAAAATACAATTCATTTAAAAAACATAAACCAGAATAATTTTATTTATTTATTTATTTATTAATCTATTTCATATTAGAATAGATTAATTATCGAGTTTAATATCCTAAATTATTTTTGTCAACATAGTAATCACTGAACCCAGTTTTCATACCATCAACTTGTTTTTGAGACATACACAAACAACCAACACCACCAGTATTATTTTGGCAAATGTAATCTGATGCTAAATATTTGTTATTCCCTTCTTCATCACATACTGTAGGATCTTGGACACCTTGGAATGGTGTAGGATATTGAGGAGAACAACAAGATAAACTGCATTTATTGTATAACATTCTTGAATCATCTTCATAATCTTCAGGAATAAATTTCCCTTTGCTTGAAGGACCAAATGCATCAGGAGCCCATGCAGGTGATACCCAAGGTGGTGCTACAATACCACTATTTTCCATAAATTGCGATCCTGTCATAATTGTTCCTGTCACATTATCATATATTAATGATTCAAAATTCTTTAGATCACCTGCAGGTGATGCTTCAGCATTATTAACATCATTTCCAAATTGTGATCCTGATGTAAAATCATTTCCAGATACTGGATCATAATTTACTGATGATCTCGACGATTCCATTTTTTGAACTGATGTGAATCCCTCACTTGAATTCTTCTTATTACATGAATCACTTGGTAATAACACAAAGAGAGCCAATACTAAAACAAGACTCAATAATACGATCTCAGCAATATTTGACATAATTGAATGTTATATATTACCTGTTAATAAAATTATATCTATTGATGTTATATTTTTATGATGTTATATTTTCATAATGTTATATATTATATATTATTTCTTGGTTTTCTTGGATTTTTTGATTTGTTTATTTTGTTTATTCTGTTTATGTAATTGTTTATTCGAATGTTTATTCTGTCTATTTCGTCCACTATTTCTGAATACCAAAAATAATGTATCAATATGCCATTTGCCGTCCTTATCTTGTTTTCTAGGATAATAATCAATCTGAATATTAAACTCATTTAATGTTTCATTTAATAACGCAATATATGTTTTATCTTGGGCTATTTTTGAATAGAATTTGTTTTCTGTAAAATTATGACCATATTTTTTGACCGCACTATTTTGCACTTTATCAAATGTCTTAAAATATTTTTTATACAAATCATCGTCATCAACAATTATCTCTTTTGTATCATTATTAAATTTCCTAATATTGTATAATCCTTCTGGAGTAATTACAAGTGATCCAATAACATTACCATCATTATGATGATCAATGAAATGATATATATCGCCTATACTCGGAAATTCATATAATATTCCCTCTTTAGATCTCCCTCCTGGTTTTGGTGTCGGTGGATGTGTATGGAATATATATTCATAATCTAACATCTCATCTAAATTTGCCGGTAGAAATATCTCCTCATCTTCTGTATCAACTCTATTTGTCTTACCTGATACAACTATTTTGTTTAATGTATCTTCCTCAAAATCTAATAAGCCTGCATGTTCTGAATATCTTGTAATATCTTTCTCTGGATCAAAATATTTTTTTGCATATCCTCCATGTATCATTAATGCATCTAATATTAATAACTGATTCCTGTCAATCATAACATATTGTTTATTATTTCTAATAATTCTCTCTAGCATCATATGTTTTTTATTATTGTCTGTTGATGTAGTTGATGTATTAGTTTTCTGTCTCTTTAATAATTCTTCATTTGGTATTGTATTCTTATTATAAATAAATTTCCTGAACTCGATTGACGGTTCAATATTGTGTTCATCTATGTAATGTATTATCCCATCTTCCCATATTGTATTACTATATTGATATCTCTTTGTTATAATATCTTTCTTCTTACATATTAGACAATCCTTCTTTTCATCATATACCTGATATTTCTTTTCAATATCAAGATAATTCATAACTAATTTCATTCTGTCAAGAAATAAACTCTTCTCACTCCATAATGTTTTAGATTCTATTGGATATGGAAATAATTCTCCCTTTGAATCTCTATTTTTATCGTCTTTCCCATCTCTCCATAACATTTCTGCATTGTATTCTTTATCACGGAATATTAATATATTTGGTTTCATATTATATATTTTATTCTGTGATTATTATTTATTAAAACATTAATCTTAATCTTCTAATAAGTATTCTATTTGAGACTATTAATTATAATTCTAACTGTCATACATATATGTATAATATCCTTGTTTTCACTACTTCTAAATGTTATAATATTCTTGTCTTTATTATTTAATCCTTTCTCTATTCTGGCTAAAAAATCATACATTGTAATTGTTGGTATTACCGAATATGATTTTGTCAAAAAATCACTTATCTTATTTTCATCTTTCTCATCAAAATCTATTTTTGTCAATTCTGTTCTTACATTATTTGATTGAATTGTCATACTTTTATGGATAATTGGAAAACTTTCAGCCCATATAAACATATTGTTCTTTTTTGAATATGACCCAATTAACACATATTCAAATCTCAATAATATTTGATTATTATAATATATTGTTCCAATAAATCTGTCATCATCTTTTACACTAATCATCTTTGAATAAAATTTGTGTCCTCCATTTGTTACATTCATTATCTGTGTATTCAGGTTTAAATCATTACTTCCAGTTATTGACTCCATTAATTAGATTATATATTTAATTAATTGACATTATTTTTAATCAATTCCATTATCTGTAAGTAGATGTATCCATATCTGACACATCCATATTTGTTATGTCTGCATTTGATGTATCCATATTTGATGTAGCCAATCCTTCATCCAAACCAGTATTATTTGAAACATTATTATTTGAATTGAGACTGATTACTTGTGTATTCTCGGGAGATGTTTTTATCCATTCTGTTGGACTAGTTTGCATCCAAGTTTCAACATGTTCAAACCATTGTGACGGATTACATATATAATATTCTGAAACATTTGATCCATCGCTTGTAGGATGTTCAACTTTCATGCCATTTATAAAACCATCAACACTATCGCCACAAATATTTTTGCCTAATTCAGTATTATCAGAAATGTTGGCTATATCGTTTGCATTAATTTTTTTGATATTTAATGTAACACCATTTTTGATTCTCAATTTATGGACATAAACAGGCTTCTTATTGAGTGACCATATTCCCGAATATCTTCTGGCATATTCTTCACTTGGTGTGAAAAATAATGTAAATGATCTTTGTTTAGATTGGTCTAATACATTTTGCATATTGACAAATATCATTGACGGTGAAAACTTTTTAATCTCTGTTGAAGGATGATACAATATTCTCCCTTGGTCTAATATTTCATTTGATGTTTGTGTCTGTTGTGATGTTTGTCCCATTGTTTGATCCAGACCCTGATTCTGTTCAAGATCCATAGGTTGATCCAATGTTTGATCCAGACTTTGATTCTGATCAAGATCCATAGGTTGATCCATTTGATTTACTTCATTACCAGTTGCCATATCTTCTTCACCATCACCACCTTTCATAGTGTAATATTTGCGATTATTTTTGAGGAGATCGAGAGTCTTAAAATCGTCATAACCTTTGGATTTATAATAACTGATAGACTTACGATAATTTGGCAATTGATTTGTCATTATATATAGTATTGATAAAATGATGAAAATAAATATTTTACATAAAGATAAAATAAATATTAGAATAACATAATCATTTCAATACATAAATATGTCTAATAATCAATATCAATATGAATCAAAAGGGAATGCCAATTACAGACTCAATAATAACAGTGAATGGGTTCTAATTGAATCAGCCAAAAAGAATTTCATTAAAAGAAAAGAACAAGATGATGAGTTAGATATGAAGAGTCAAAAAATAGACAATTATAAAAAAATATTGTGTAAAAATGTAAATACTAATAAGAAGTGTATTTATGGTAATAAATGTTTATATGCACATAGTTTAGATGAACAGAATGTAGATCCAATTAGGAAAACTGCATATGAAATGATAAAAGAAGAAAAGAATTTATCAGAGGTTGATTTAAGCAAAAACAAGAATATATATAATACATTATTGTCATTGACAAAGATATGTCCCCATTGTGAAGAAGGTAAGTGTACAGGAGGTTATAATTGTAAACATGGAGCATGTGATAAGAAGTATGTAATATGTGTAATGGATCTGAATAAAGGAAAATGTAATGGTCAATGCGGAAAGATACATTTGACTAAAAAAGGTCTGATATCATATGGTGAGAGTATAATAAGAAATATGAGTATAAGATCGAATATACCAAAACCTAAAATTCTTGATGAGACATTCTTCAAGAAGATTATTGGGAATAATGAAAAAAAGGAGGATTCTGATTCTGAATCAGATAATGATAATGATGAATGGAATTTTTTGACTAATATAAAAAAATTAGATCTGGAAATAAATCAGGATTTGAATAAAAATAATTTTGACATCAAACAGAAAATTGATAATAATGATGCAAAAATATTGAGATCTATATTTGATATTAATTTTGAATTGGTTTGATTCAATTAATTTGATTTAATTAAATAGATAATGCGTTTAATTAAAAATTGATTTTTTTGTTTATTAAGTTAATAAACAATTAATAGAAACAACAATAATGGAGATACTAACATTTGATAAAAACAGTAATATTCTTACAGAAAAATATGCCCCAACAAATATCAAACAAATTATTGGATCCAAACGGCAAGTCATTGCCCTTGTAGATTGGCTTGATAATTTTAATAAAAATGCATCCATTCATGCTAAATCAATTGAAGATAAAAAAGGTAAAAAGCAACGGAAACGAAAAGCAAAAACAACTAACAAAAAGAATGATGATGAACATAATGAGGGTTTGACTGATGGTCTGACAGAAGGTCTAACAGAAGGTCTAGAAGATCAGACAAATGATGAATTGGCAGAAGATGCAGAAACACAAAGTGAAATGTTTGATAACAAAGGAAAGAAGAAAGATCCAAATATGTATAGTTGTGCTGTAGTAACTGGGGATCATGGAACTGGCAAGACTGCGGTTGTTAAGGCTGTATTATGGTCATTAGGATATAAAATAAGATCTGTCAATTTTGCTAAGTTAGTAAATATAAGATCGATTGATGATTTTGCCGAGAATCTATTGAAGGGATATGATATTTATGACACAATTGGAAATAAGAATGATAAATTTGCGATATTAGTAGATGATGTCCAATCAGTAAGCACACCATCAGAGAAAAATGTAATAGATGGGATATTACAAACCAATTCAGAGAGATGGTATGTTCCAGTAATATTTATTGGAAGTAATAAACATAAAAAACCACTCACAATGATCAAAAAGGAATGTTATCATATATCAATGTATCCACCATCTACAGATGATATGTTAGAATTACTGGAAAGAATTGGACTTGGCGAAGAGATGAGAATGGAAAATGAGGATGTTGTGGCAAAAATTATTAAACATAGTCAAAATGATTTTAGAAGATTAATAGTTATTATGAGTGAATTATTAAGACAATATAAATCGAATACCATATCCAAAATAGATATTGATAAATATTTCAAATATACGGAACAAAAGGACATAGATAGAACTATTTATGAAAATACATGGAGATTATTTTCAAATTATAATGGCATTAATTCGGCATTGAAAATATTTGAGACTGACAAATTGAATATGCCATTGATGGTTCATCAAAATCATTTTAAGGCCACAACAAAATATATCAAAAATAAAAATGATCTACTTGATTTAGCTACACAATTAACAGAAAATATTGCACATGGTGATGTTATAGATAATTATATATATTCAGATCAGTTTTGGTCATTACAAGAGGCACATGGATTTTATACTTGTGTGAATTCATCATATAAACTTAGTAAAACAATTGACACTGCAAAACTGGAATATGATGCAAATAACCCATATTACAGACCAGTTTTTTCTCCAGACTATCCAAAAGATCTGAATAGAACATCAACTAGATGTATTAATTATAAGAATGTTAAATTGGCAAATGAGTATTTCAAAGATATGACAATTGATGATTATGTTATGGCTATCAAATTAATTAAATCATTATTGGAAGATGGACGCATTGAAGAATGTTCAAAATTGCTGAAAGAATATAATTTAACCTCACAGGGAATCATGTATGTATTGAAGATTGACAAGATTAATGGAACGCGTAAGGATGTCTCAAAATCTATTGAGAAGAAGATTAAAGAGATAGCAATTGAACCCATTAAATCCGCTGTAATCAAGACAGGAAGTAATATGAAATCATTTAAAAACACAACATCAAAACAATCAAAATTATCGAAATAAAAGTTATTTATTTATATATTCCTTTTTACATTCAATCCAGAATAAATTCATTATTCAGAAATGATTAATAAATTTAACGCAAATTATAAAAAAAATCTTTTATGAAAATATAATATAACCGATGACATCAAAGTCAGAGAATTATCACAGGAATGCTACTGAACAATCTGAATCTGGAAACGATTTCGATTATTTTATCAGATCTGAACTCCCAATCGATCATGTATACCACATGCTCAAGTTGAAAGGTATGAGTGAATCCGAAATTGATAATGTTGTTGACAAAATCAAAGAAAGCCGTGAACAAATCAAGAAATATGTCATCAAATATTTGGCTAAAATTAACGCTAGCTATGGAATGTTGGATATCCCTGAAATCATCAAAAAGGGTCTCAAACACGCTGATAAACACGGTTTGACTGATGCTCAAAAGAAAGTCTTTATTGATCACGTCTTAAAGGGTGATACTTACCATCAATATTCTTACCAAGATGATCTCAAATATTCCGTCATGTCTAAATTCTTAGGTTTCGATGCTCCTCAAGGTCAAATGATCAGAATTAATCCTAAAGATCATTCCAAATTGAATGAATTACATCTCCTCTATGATGAAACTAAACACATCCATGCTGATGTCAAAAACCAAATCTACAATTATAGAGATTGTGCCCCTGAAGCTGTTACTGGTTCATATGACAGAACTAAACATAATGCCAGTATCCACGTCCACCCTATTATTGCCGCTCTCTTCTTGCCCAAGGTTGACTATCTCGAAAGACGTATGTTATATACTAATATCCCTCGTATGGTCCTCTCCAGAGGTCAAGCCTATTTGAAGAACTATAACTTCCACCTCCAAACCAATGTTGCCCCTGGTGAATTGGATGCTGAATTCGAATTGGCTCATTCTATTGCCAATGATCCTAATGCTTTGGAATACTTCAAAGATGATTCCCCTCTTGACAACATCCTCAAGAGAGCCAGATGCCAAATTGCTCTCTACAAAGCAGTCCTCAATCTCCGTCAAGGCAAATATTATTCCACTGGTTACAACGAGAATGATGGTATTTCTGAGTTCTTGAAAGTTATTGGTTCTTATGACTGGACTTTCTTCGATTCCCCTGAAATGTTCCACATTCAAGATGAAGGCACAGTCCTCAGAAAATTGTTGGCCGTCTTCTCTGTCAGACCTACTTTCACCCAATTGTCCAGCTTCAGCAACAGATATGGTCTCGGTTACACAACCATTAACAGTCTCGCCAAAACTGTCTTTGTTAACATTCCTATTGTCAACATTAAATTACCTATTGATCTCTCTGGCACTACTAGACATACTATCTCCCTCTCTAGAGCTCTCTCTCAAACTGACTACTTCATTGAACACAGAGTCGTTGTCCCTAAGAACAAATCCGTTATCTATTCTAATCAAGTAGCCTTCTTCTATGCTAACAGAAGATACCCCACTATTAACTTCAACACTCTCAACATGTCTATGAGATACTCTTCCCTCCCTGTTTCATTTGTCAACCAAACTACCATTAATAACACTGTTGTCACTTTCGAACCTAGAACCAGAATTGGTAGAGAATATTTCGATCTCAGATCTGTTGTTGTTCTTAAGAGACCCCCTCTCAGTGGTATTAACGTCGCCACTGGTTGTGCCGCTTTGATTGCCGCTGACAGATCTTCTGCCGCTTACATTGATGGCACTATGTACCTCATGTACAACCCTGCCGATGCCCCTATTCAAATCTATGACCCAGAAACCTCTACATATGTCAGCAACAGCCCTATTACCATTATCCCTGAAGTCACTGCCACACCCAATGATATTGGTTTCAGAAATGAAGCCCAAGAAAGAGGTGTTGTCTTCTTCTACACCAGAGATCGTGCCTCATTAAGAGTCTAAAACTCTAAATATATTTTAATTAAACATAATTAATATCATTTGAAATAAAACGATATTAACATTAAAAAAATTGACTTATTTATTATTTATTGATTCATTAATTTAGTATTAAATTAATATATTGACAGAATCTAATAATACAATTAATACAATTCAAAATGACATCTCATTGGAATATCGATAATAAAATCTCTGTACTCGTTATTGGTGAAATGAATGTTGGTAAATCCACATTTATTAATTCCATTTATTCTGATGTTCTAGCTGATGCTAAACCAATCAGAACAACATCTGGTATTTCCATTTATGATGAATCATTATCTAACACTGACTCCTCCAAAATCATTTACCAAAAAAATAATCTCATTGACACTACTCATATTGATACCAAAGAATCTAAAACTAACTCATTAAGTTCATTAACTGAAACTTATCATACAATCAAACCATCAACTGATATTGGTTCTGAACTTATTAATAAAGGTTATTCACTCAGAATTATCGATACTCCTGGTTTTAATGATTCTGATAGCAAATTTGAACCACTTGTCTACTCCTGGATTGAAAATAATTTTAAACATATCGATGTAATCCTTTTTATGCAAAATTATCATACCGGAGGTGGTATTACTGCCACCAATGAAAAAATGGTCAGACATATTCTCAATCAATCTAAAAATTATCCTGATGTTGTAATGCTATCTCTTATTAATAAATGTGATGACCTTGATAATATGGACAATAATTATAATAATATTGTTCAAAATGTTGTTCAAAAATTAGATAGTATTTATTCTGAATATGGTCTTAAATACGATCCATCATCTATCCTAACTCTTTCTGCACAAAAAGGATATTTATACAGATATATCATGCAAAATAAAACACTAGATGGATTATCTGATTTTGAAAAGAGAATTATTATTAAACATGAATTAGGTCATAGAGCTATTAATGAACAACCTCAAATACAACTCAAAAGACTTTTGGAAATAATTAAAAAAGGTGATTCATATTATAATGCATATTATGGACAGTTTGTAGATCAATTCAATAAATATGTTATCAAATCTGTTGAGAAAATTTACACCAGAAGAATTTATCTTAATATTATTGATTTGGAGATTTCCAATCTTGAGAATATTCTTATTCAATACCAAAAACTAATGAAGATTAATTATGCAAGTCATAAATATTATTATGATATTTTGACTCAATATTTTGGTAATGTCATCAGTCATAATATTACCAATATCAAATCAATTAATGATGTATGTCATTTCATCGCTACTTACAATAAGTATAAAGATGTTATCAATACATTCTATAGAAATATCACAAATCTAAAGAAAGATATTGTAAATCTGTCCTCAAAATATCTGAATGACAAAATTAATGACACATTACATAATAATAGTGATATATCATCATTCCTTGAAATTGCAAGTTCATCAGATTTGATTACTCATAATGATTTGAGTGTTATGTTTGTTGACTACATCAATAAATACTCAACAAACCAAAATGCATATATTCAAAAGAATAAATACATTAACCAATTATTCACAATATTTAATAACAAACAAATCAATCTAGATCAAAATGCAAAATATCAAATCATTGATAATTATATGAATAATTTATTTGAGATGATTGTTAATAATAAGAAATTTTCTGACATTAATGAAAATGAGATTAATATGTTAGTCAATGAGATTGAATATGAACTTAAATCTATTAAATTGATTCTTCCTAAAACTTATGGTTGGAAATATTACAGATCTAATAATGTATTCATTCCTACAAAGAGCAATATTGATTTTAGTAAATCAATCATTGAACAAAAAATTCCATTCTTCATGAAACTATATTTATCTGTGACTCAACCTGATAAACAGATTGAATATTTACCCGAAGATATGAAAACTGAAATTAATGTATTTGCATTAACTAATACAAATAAATCAGTGACAGAACAAAAACAAGAACAAGATGATGAACCAATTGAAATTCCAAATACAGCTAATGAAATCAAGAATAATGACTCTGAATCTGAATCTGACCAAAATATCATAATCAATAATAATAGTGAACTTGAACCTACACAAACTAGTAACTATATGGTAGTCAATAGTAAGAGACGTAATAGAAACAGAAAAAATAAAAATAACAGAAATAATCGTCATTAATTTATTCATTGAGAATTTCCATTTATAATTTCCATTGATGATGATTTAATAAATTGTTTGACAGACTCGGAACCAATATTCATTAATAATTGTTTATCTTGATTGCTCATATTGAAATCAACAATACTTTTGTCATTGGTATCGATTTTAATAATTCTGTTCCAATAATTATTATCAATATGTAATTTCATACATGTATCCATCATTATTGCCAATAATTCTGTAGAGAATTCTAATAATGACATATTCTTTGATGGAGTATCAATTATTCCATATGTATTTGCAGGATCAATGTATCTTAATGTTTTGGGTGAATATGTTTTAATACCAATTGTTTTATTTAATATATATTTTTGGAATGATATGTCATTTGTGTCATCATAAGTATTATCATATAAATTCTTTACGGCTGATTTCAGATCTTGTTTTGTATATTTTGGTCCAATTATTGTTTCATCATAATTATTCAGTAATTTATACATATCTGTGGCAATAAACTCCATTGGAAGATTGGATACAACACCTCCATCTACATAATAATCATCATACAATAGATATGGTCTGAAAAATAGAGGTATACCAGATGATATTCTGGCTCCAACTGCGATTTCCATATTAGGATCAGTCAATCTATTGAAGTAGGTAAATTTACGTTTTGTTATGTTAGCACCAGTCATAACTAAATTTACATTTCTCAATTTATACAATTCTGCAAATGTTAAGTTCTCTTTCCCTGTTAAATCTTTGACAATTGATCTCATAATTGACAACAATATATCTCCATTATTGTATCCTAATTTGAATACAAAATTATACATATTAACAATTGAACAACTTGAATGATCTTGTAATTGTGATATATCTAATGATAATGTTTTATTATCAAGATATTTCTTATCTCCACCACATGCCAATATTAATGCAAATAATGATCCTGCAGATGTTCCAATATATGTCTTAATATCATTAATAAGTCCATTATTAAATAATTCTTGAATAGCCCCAACATAAGCATAACCAAGAGTCCCTGCACCACCTATCACAAGTGTATGAATATTTTTATCTAATTTAATATCTGATTTAGTATCTGATTTAGTATTTGATACAGACATTAATACAGATTTGATTGTGACAGGACTAATATTTAAATTTGAGTTACTTATTGGACGAGGTGATCTTAATTCTTCCAATTTATGTTCTATTTTTTGATCCAATATTTCTGAAATATTCAAGTTTAAATTTTTGGATCTGTTCTGATTAGATCTTTTTGGAGTGATTCTTATTTTAGGTATTTCATTATTATTGAACACATTCATTTTTGTATTAGTAGGACTGACAGAAAGTTCTGTCAGTTCTGTCAAACCTGATAATGAATGTGTACTATCTATTAGTGAAGTAAGATTGTCAGAATTATTCTTTAAATTTATTTCATTTTGATATTCATTTCGATAATCATTCATGACACTATTGACTAATTCATGTTTAATATTGTCTATATTAGTTGGTGATGTCATTTTGTATTTAATATTGTCTAATATTATTATCATAATGATGGTAGGAATTTTTATAATGGATTTATTTACTTGACTACTAAATAAATAAATCATAAAATTATAGTCCATATAATTGTGCAACAGATTTAAGTTGTTTGCGACCGGCATTATTAATATTGATAGGTTGAGGTAAAGGATTGACAGGATTTTTGATATCATCAAGATACATATAATATTGTATTAGATTATCCATAATACCTGGTGCCACATATTGAATTGTTCTTTCATTTAGGACTTTAGTTTGTCTGACAACACCAAATGGGAGACTTTTAGAATCATAAATAAATACACTTATCATTACAGTTAATAAATCTAAGACACTTTGATCTTCAGTCAATTTAAATTTCTTGTATGATCTATTATAAATTTCTCTTTTGATCCCCTTTTGAATACGTTTAATATTTGTGACTGAAAAATATTGTTTGGCTACTTCTGAAGGAGCCATATGTAAACTCTTCATAGCAATTGTCACATAATGATGTTCATCAACATTATAATGATCATTAGGAATGTCAGATCCCAATTCAGTTATTATTTTATCTACAATATTATTCTTAATTGTTATTGTTGAATCTTTTTTCTCAGATGTCCATGTTCTATTTAGTGGTGCATATTCATCCATTGAAGTGTCAAATATATTATATATATTGATATGATATTTTATTATTGATATGAATCATATATCAATAATAATATTTTCTTTCATTTCATATTCACGCTATTGTATATGTTTCCAATAGTGACTCTTCATTCATATTTGAGGTTGTCATGTTAAAATTTTGTTTTACTTTTTCAACTGTAGAATATTCAGTTAATGATGCAGGATCTACTTCCTTTTCGATAAAATTAGATGTGTTAGGATCTAGACCATCTCTAGTGACAATTCTAGCTGACCCATTACTCATTGTTCCAACATGTATAACAAATTTTTCAACACCATCACTATCATTATAGACAACGATTTGCCCTTTTGTAAATTGTTTGACAGAACCACGTTTAATATTATTGATTTCGAGATCATTCAATGGACCACCAACTCTATTATTCATAAAATGGGTCATAAATTTTCTAATATAATATGCAATGTTCATTGTAGGTCTGCTATCGGTCTCATTCTTAATAGATGTTAATAATTGTATTATTTCTTCAGGAGGTTTGACACCATCATCATTTACAAAATCCTGATTGAACACATTGGGATCTATTGCATTCTTAAATGTTTCGAAAGATTTATTCAATGATTCTTCAATTGTTAGGGTAGTATTCTGAATCATTGCTCCATCTATTTTTCTAATATTGTTATTTGTATTGTCATAATTTCTGTCAAAATCTCTATAATTACTGTCAATCATTAACAAATATCCATAATTTGGTATGTAATATTCAATACCTTCTATTTTGTATTTCCAATAATTAGTCACTGTTCCTTGTATTGGTATGTCCTTAATAAATACATTTCTATCTAATCTGAAATCATTTATAATTATTCCTTTCAATTGCATTGTATATAATCCTGCCATCAATTGGAATATTACAGATCTCCATATATCTTTACTATGATATCCTGTATTGATCATTGTTCTAATATTTCCATCCACTCTGTATTCCTTCTTTGCCCATCCTAATATATTATAGTTTGATGCTTCAGTTAAACAAACTAATACCTTGCCTGCATATCTGTCAATTGCAGATAATTGTGCTTCTCTTGTAGGTACATTAACTGTCTGTCTTCTTATCATATTTCCTGTAATTGGATCTCTTACATTTTGCAATAATTGTCTTGTCAAATCAGATCTTACAATATTTGGAGCAGTGGCCAATCCAGTATTTCTAATTGGCATTGCTGTTGCAGTATTTGGTGTAAGATTTCTATCTCTTTCTATTGATTGATTCATTATATTTTGTGAAACACTTGTACTTTGATTTACATTTTGATTTGTATTATTAGTTTCTGTTGTTCGTCTTATTAATTTCAATTCGTCAAAATTTATTCCTGAATTAGGAGTTATACTGTAACCATACATAAATGGGAAATTTGGACATATCTTCTTTTTGAGTATCTGTTCTTTGACAAAATTGTAAAATGATATATCTCTCCATTCATCATATTCTGACATAGTTCTTAAGTTTTGTCTATTCACATTATATGATCCTTCTGTCATTCTGTATATTCTTAAATTGACTCCTGTTGAATTATTTGAACACATTGATGTGAAATTTCTTGTATCGTGTTTCACTGGATAACATGACCTATATAATAAAAATCCATATGGCAATCCTCTGTATGGATTATTCGAAAATCTTGATGCATTGTATGGATTCATATCCATTAGTTTCACATGTGACAATAGATTTTGTGATTCATTCTCTATTGGTATATTCTTTCCATCACCCTCATTAAATAATACTGATCTTATGCCTTCATATACAGTGATTCTTTCACTTATTGATGTAAATGATTGTGATACATTTTTAACAGGTAATACATTCTCAATAATCATTGATGCCTTGATATGTGATCCTGAAACACCACCTATTGTAATATCATAATTCTTATTGATTATTGGAGGTTGTATATTGTAGTTTGCATATTGCATCCAATTTGCATACCCAATTGGATCATACGGATTTGGAACATAATTTGGATAAAATACTGCTGGGTTTGGTGCTGATCCTGTTGGTTTTGCCTTTGGTTGTTGTGGATTATATAATTGTAAGTTCAATATCTGACTCGGCTGATTACTTTGACTCTGTCCTTGATATTGTTGATATTGCTGTCCTTGTTGTCCTTGTTGTCCTTGTTGATATTGTTGATATTGTGGTCTACTTTCATTATATATTCTCCTTTGTTCATTTGGTATCATTGGATTGTTCATTGGTTCTCTGTATTTTGGAATGTTATATTTTGGGTCTCCTCCTTTCTGTTCTTTAATTTCTTTTATATCATCATTATCATCATATGATTTGTTGTCTGATTTATGATCTGATTTTTTTGTGTCATTCAAAAAAAAAAATCTTTTTTTCCTGTGTAGTCTTTCTCACCATCCTTTGCCACCAATTTGTATTTTTTACCCCATGACTTATCTGCACCACCCATCATATTCATTTGTCCCATAGGTTGCATCATAGGTTGAGTCATAGATTGCATCATGGGTTGTGCCATAGATTGGGCCATAGGTTGGGCCATAGGTTGAGTCATAGATTGGGCCATAGGTTGGGCCATAGGTTGAGTCATAGATTGGGCCATAGGTTGGACCATGGGTTGGGCCATAGGTTGGGGCATCAATTGAGACATTCCCATACCATTCATATTGCCCATACCACTCATACCATGTAAGCCTTCAGGAACTTCACTGCCATATTGATTGCCAAATGAAGAACCCATAGAAGGACCCATTGATGATTGGCCACCAAAACCCAAAATATTTGCCATAGGGTTATTCATTTGGGTTTGAGTTCTATCTTCAATGTTTCTAGGATTCATGACATTACCATTTTCATCAGGCATCATTGAGGCAAAATGATCAGGTAATTCGCCAATATAATTTTCAGGTAGAGCCTTTAATCTTTGTTGGATTTTTGGATCTAAATATGATTCATAACCCATTTCACCTACATTTTGTCTATTTTTAGATTTCTTTGATTTTTTGGACTTCTTTTTAGGTCTAGACATACCTTCTTCCAATATACCAGATTCTAATTTAGAATCCATATCACCGATCTTTTTGGTGAAACCTCCAATAGCCTCCATAATTTTTCTGTATGCATCAGAATTGCCACTTTCTTCATCATCTTCACTTTTAGTGGTAAATTTAGAACCTAATTCATCATCATCACTAGAACTAGAAGAAGAGTCATCATTATTATTATCACTTGAAGAAGAGGAAGAAGAGTCATCATCCTCATCAAGATCATCTAAATATGATTTTTCTTGTGATTTGAATATATTTTTGGTATTATATTTCTTTGTATCACTTTCTAAAGATTTAGTTTCTGTTTTAGTTTCAGAAGGGGAATCATTACGACCAACTCTTCTGAGTTCTCTAAAGAAAGTGCTATTGATACCACCATCTTTATCACTATCATCAACTGATGTGAATGTTGACATTACAGCATCTTTCTTGACAGATTTTTTGTTAACGATTTTTGATACAGAACCTTCAAAGTCAGTATCTAAATCAGCATTATAATGTCTGGTTTTCGTTTTTTTGGATTTAGATTTAGATTTTCCTTTTAATTTTTTATTTAGTTTCTTATCAGCCATTGCCAAAATAGAGCCCTCTTCTGGATAACCTACTATATTATTCTGATTTTTCTTAGAACGATTCATTGTATTAGTAGTATTAATATTACGGTCCGATTTTTTATTTGGGAAATCAATTCTTTTGCCAATTAATCTGGGTCCTTCTTCCGATTCTGTTATAGATCTTTCATAATCTGACATATCAAACTCACTATCAATATATTTCTTTAGTTTGATTGATGACTCTTTATCCATAGGTGATGCAGACATATCCATTGTTTGTTTATCAACAATTATAAACTCTTTGAAGAAATTATTTTTTTTCAATATCATTGTAGGTATTGATTTATGACTTTGTAATTGACTTATATCTGTATTATCATCTAATCCATCCAATCCATCAAACTTAATAGATTTAGTTTTCACAACCAAATTATCAGGCACAATTTCATGTATAAAATTATCTATTGTCTGTGGAATCTTTATTTTATTTTGATCCAAAAACACTCTCAATGAATTTGTAAAATAATGCACATCATAATAATCATTATTCTTAATATTTTTCATTCTATTATTTGTTAAATAGTCTGATGTTGTTGTCATGTCATAATCTGTAATCTTGATCACAAACCTTACATCATTTAACATAAATGCCATATCACCAATTTTATATTTCATGTTCTTTTCTTTCATGGTGTGTATTCTAATTGAATTAAGTGACAATTTATTATGTCTAAAATTAGAAACACGTTCACTGAATTTATACAAAGCACAATATATCTGGAATAACAATACCTTCCAATCATGTTCTGTTAATGATTCGCCATTTTTTTTGATGAATATATCTAATGGAATATGATTGTAATAATTTTCGGTCACCATACAGAACATATTTTCACTTTGGGCAGTACTTTTCAATTCGGATACTTTAGGAATCTTTTTAACCACTTTATTATAATCAATATCAAATAACATTACAGGCAATATACTGTGAGGAAATTTTTCATTAACAACAAGTTCAGACAATATGTACATAATTCCCATATTATAGATAACATCTTTATGAAGGTCTTCCTTATTGTCATCATTATAGAATCCAAAATAAACACTACATGAATAACCAGGTCTGACTGTTCGTAAAAATTCCATTCTTCCATTATTTGATCCCAAATATTCAAAATCACCATTTAATATGAAATTTCCATCAAATGATTTATCCTTCTTTAAATCATGTAGTTTGATTCCCTTTTTTTGTATAGATTTAAATACATAATTCCTTTCTGGAGTTTTCTTATAAATGGCATCATTCAAAATATCCAATAAGAAATCTAAATTATCATAATCGTTTTGAGACATATCACATATTATATAATCAGAATATTTATACTTATCATTAATTATAACAATATATGAGTCTGCAATCGTATATGATAATATTCATTATCCTTCTCTGTATATCAGTCATTAACAATGTTATTATGTATTATAAATGTTATGTCAATAATGATATTAACGATCCTTTCATCCCTGAAAATATTGGCCTATTTAGTGTAAATGTTTATTACAATAAATATAATCAACCAAATGAAGGCATCTTTAAAGAATTAAAACCACATCTTGAACCCTTCATTACCAATAACTCATCTAAATATGTTGTCACATATGGCAAACCATCTAGTAATGATTATAGGAAACTTTCTGAATTAAATGGCAAATTCAAATCCAAAAATTTCTCATAAACTTTTATCAAATTGAATTAAATCATTTCATTTCAAACCGAGCAATAATTTATCAATATCTATGTTATCTAATTTACTATGTTTCCTACCTTTTGATTTGGATTTAGATTTATTTTTGGATCTGTCTTTCGAATTGTCCTTTATTTTTTGTATTTTTTTTGATTTAGATTTAGATTTATTTTTGGACTTATTTTTTGATTTGGATTTGTTTTTGGCCAATTTAATATTATTAGATGTATTATTATTTATTTCGGAAACACGGTTTTTAAGCTCTACATCTCCACCCTTCAATAAATTATTTATTTTTATTTCATTTGTATTAGATGTATTAGTTTGTGTTTGACGAAGATTTGAGGTGACATTAACAGAAATAGGTCTATCTATTTGAGTCTGTGATTTAATATTATTATTAGTTCGGGGAATTATTCTGAATTCATCAAAATATGGATTCTCTTTTAATATTTTTGCTGGTGTTGTATATTCTATATTATGTAATATTCTGCCATTTTTAGATACATACTCTCTTGATTGGTATTTTTTAGGGACAATCGACAACACAAAATCTTTCACTTCTTGAGGAACTCTTGATTCTGTCATTAACTCTGGAAAAAATCCATCTCTCATTAATGTATTGAAAAAATAATGTATGTCATAATATCTGTTCTGTGTTGGTCCTATATTAATTCCTCTCGACCATTGATTTGATATCATTACCTTCTTATTATCTACTATTCCAGGTATACACGCAAAATCAAAATCCCATATCTTGATTTGATAATTGATATTTGGAACAACATAATCATCTCCTCCAACTGAATATTTGAATCCCTCTACATCCTTGTCTATTTTTGATACCAATATATTATTTGGTTTCAAATCATTGTGTCTAAATGTAGGATATTTACCTTGGATCACTGCTAATGTAGATATTAATTGGAAAAATAAGACCTTCCAATGTATTGGTGTGAATTTTTTGTAATTATTCTTTATAAAATCATTTAAATCACCTCTATTCGCCCATTCACTTATTAATATACTCACATCATCATAAAATTCACCTGCATCATATCTATCGACAAATTCCTTATATTTATGATTATTCTCTTTAACAAATCCTCTCTTAATAAGATCGGTAAAATGAGTTATACTTGTGTCAAAAGTTCCTATTGGCAATACCAGATGTGGTGTCTTTTTGTTTATAATGAAGTATGATAGTAATTTAAGCATCATTAATTCTGCATTTTCCGGTCTTCTTGCATCATGCATTCCACCATATTTATCTTTAATTGAATATGCCACAACCTTCACTGCATATTCATATAATATATTTCCATTATTATCACGTTCTTCACCCTTAAATGTATGTCCGGTAGTTCCACTTTTTATATATATCAATGTCCCTCCAATATCTGTTATTACATCTGTTATATCATATACCTCTTTTTTAAGAGTAGCTCTTGTATCATAACTCTTAACATCACTTTCATTATCATCTGTTTGTTTTGTTATGAAATTATCTGTGTCTGTATCATCTAAATTTATTATTGGTTTGAGTTGATTGTTCTTTAATAATTCCTTCACAAACTTAATCCTATTTGGAATTGTGTCTTTGTCTTTATTCTGCATTAATTTAATCAATTCATTTTTATCATTTTTTGCACTCATTATATTTTATTAACAATATTTATTATAGTTACTCATCAACGCAAATTATTTTTCATTTCAATTTATCTATTTGAAATCAAAATATATTACTTTTCAATTTATTGTGCAATTTACTGAGCGGCTTTCTTGGCTTCACTTTCCTTAACGGCATTCTTATATTGTTTTACAAAATCATCTCCATTAAAATTCTTTTTGGCCTTTTCCAAATTCTTGTCATTTGATGCATACAATGTGTTTGCTACTTTTGTCATTGCTCCCATGTTCTTCAATTCTTCATTAGGCAATTTATCCTTAATGTATTTCTTTAAAGCTGTCAAATCTAAAATATATTGACTTGGTGCTCTCTTCTTCTTCTCAACTGTAACCTCTTCCATACCCTTTTCATCATCAACAGGTTCTACTTTAACTCTTCCATCAGTTCTCTTCAAACTTCTTTTCTTACCTTTGGACTTAGATTTTGATTTGGACTTAGATTTAGCTTTAGCCTTTTTAGGTCTTCCTAAAGCCTTCTTTGATTTAGATTTGGACTTAGACTTGGATTTGGATTTGGATTTTTTGACTTTCTTGGATTTTCTTTTGGCACCACCAGTTAATTCAGGTTGTTCAACTTCTTCTTGATTGGCAGGACCTCTGATCTCACTTAAAAGTCTATTGACTTCAGACATACCATTAGAACCAGTAGATCCACCAGATTGTTTATTTGATTTCATGTCTGAAACTAGAGTATTGATCTCTTTGACAATGTCCTCGGCATTATTAACTTGTTTTCTAAAAACCGTCATGATATGATAGATAATACTATTATAATAGAAATATTTTATAATAATTACTCTTATAATTTGTATTAAATAAAATTGAATATCTGTATATCTGCATATCACATAAAACTATCACTATTATTAATTACATATATTATCATATCATTATTTGATAATAAAACTTATTATGGGTGTCCCTGCCTTCTTCCGCAAACTTATCCAAAAATACAAAATCATTAGGAGCAGTCCTGATATGACTGTCAGTTCCCTCTATATTGATGCCAATTGTTTGTTCCATCCTCAATGTTTCAAAGAACTCGATCTCAATAAAGATGTCACTGATCAACAAATCCTATTTAATAAGATGTCCAAACGCATTATATCTTATATTAATTACTTGATCAAACTTGCTGATCCTCAAGATCTTGTTTACATTGCTGTTGATGGTGTCGCCCCTTTAGCTAAAATTAATCAACAACGTGTTCGCAGATTTGGTTATGCAAATAATTACAAACACAATGTCTATCGCAAACACAATATCAAATTCAATGATTCATGGAGTAATATTGTTATCACTCCTGGAACAGATTTTATGGCTGATCTTCATTCTGTCCTCAAATCATATTATGATAAGTATTTTGATCATGACGAAAACAAAAAATCTACACGTAAATTCAAAATCATTTATAATTCCTATCTCACACCAGGTGAAGGTGAACATAAGATTCTCCAATTCATCAAACTTAATAACAAAAATTCTAAATCTAAATCTAGTGCTAATGTTATTTATGGTTTAGATGCAGATCTTATTTTTTTGGCTATGGCTAGTCGTATATCTAATATCTTCCTCCTCCGTGAGTCTTCACAATTCACTCATAATAATGACGATAATTCCTCCATTGAAGAAGAATTACTTTATGCTGATATTGATCTTGTCAAAAAATTCATTAATGAAGAATACAATAAATATTATCAAGATTTCATTAACAAAGATAAAGTCATCCAATCCAATATCTTCAGTGATGATGATGATAACAATTATAACACTAATGATAACATTAATAATGATAATAATGAAAAAAAGGTTGAAGTTAAAACATATGATTTTGTTAATGATTATATTTTCATTTGCTATTTTCTTGGTAATGATTTTTTGCCACATCTACCATCAATTGACATCAATAATCAAGGACTTGAAATAATTCAGGAGGTGTATATGGATATCTTTGAAGAATCGGGGACTAACTTAATATCAATTAATACTGACGAAACAATTAATATTAATAATCAATTCTTAATTAAATTCATTACAAGACTTGCCTCACTTGAAGATGAGTATTTCAGAAGAACACTCCCTGATTATCTGAAAAAAGTAAGTCATCGACGATGTTATGAAACAGAACCATATAAACGTGAAATCTGGAATATTGAAAATCTTAAAGATGTCAAGGTTAATGATGTTATTAAATTGGGATACGGAAAATCTGATGAATGGAAATACAGATATTATTCTCATTACTTTCATACTGATGAACATATGGAAAAAACTGTCAAATCAGTCTGTCAAAATTATATTGAAGGTCTTGTATGGGTCTCCAAATATTATTTCGAAAAATGTCCCTCATGGAGATGGCAATATAAATATTCTCATGCACCTTTCCTCTCTGATCTTGCTCAATTTGTCAAAAATATTGACTGTCAGAAAGATATTGAAATCAAATCCCATGAACCTATTGATATGTATTCACAACTTGTAAGTGTTATCCCACCTGCATTCTCTCATGTCTTACCAAAATCTTTACAACATCTCAATAGTTCTAAAGATTCACCTATTATTGATATGTTCCCTCTCACTTATAAGATTGATATGATCTATAAAACACAACTCTATAAATGTATTCCATTAATCCCATATCTAGATATTGACCGTGTTCAACTTGCTGTTAAACAATCTATTAAACAATCTTCTAAATTAATTTAATATTTTTTTTGATGATCCATCACAAACATAAAATATTCCATTATTACATTCTAACCATTGTGTCCTTCTGGAATATGCTTTTTCTTTATTATTGAGTATGTTTTTGTCAAATGAATCAAATGCCTTTGAAGAACCATTATCAGTTCTAATAACTCTGTTACTACATGTTCCATTAATATCATCATTTTTTATAAATGATTGTGGTGTATGTCCAATAACTATTGCTCCCACTTTGAATATCTTTAATACTCTATCAATACTGTTCAGACATTTTGGATGATTCAGACTTAATCCTGGATCTATACTTCCCAATAATCTTGTCCAAAACATTGAATACTCAGAATATTTAATAATATCTGTTACATATTCTTCATCAATCAATCCCAATAACCATTTCTTTATTTTCATATTTATTCTGTCAAAATCATTTACCCCTTGCAACCCTATCTCATTTATTAATCCATCTACTATCCCTGCATGAACATATATATTATCATCTATTATAACTGTCGCCATTCTTGAACATCCTAACATTTTGGCTATATCATTACCAGGTTGAAATCTGTATATTCTTGCCTCTTCACCATCCTTAATTAATTCGCCTCCTTCAGTTCTGTAATTCTTAAATCCTTGTCTTCCTTCATATGATACATAATTCATATTACCTTGAACATTCATTAATTCATGATTACCTAATAAACTTATCACATCTCCTCCAACTTTTTGTGCTTGCTCTGCCAAATCATTGAATAATTCCATAATTTTTAAATCACTATCTTCATCATTCTTTGTTGCCTCCTTTTTATCACATGATAAATATGAACTCGGTCTACATCTATCTATTTGATCACCTACTTGAACTACATATGTATCTTCACCAGTCCATATTAAATTATCATTACTATCTTTTTTGGCTAACCCTGATTTAGTAAACAAATCAATAGTCAAATCATAATCACCATGAATATCACCAAAAACTACTACTCTTCCATTACTTTTCATAATAGCAGGCCTATATTTGTATCCTTCACCACATATTTTATTATGTTCTTTTTCGTCATTCGATATATTATTTAATATAACACTTCCTCCAATACTCACACTCATATATTTGATTATATATCTATTGTCAATAATTTATTAATTAATAATTTATTTATTGATTAATAATGGAATAATTAGATTTAATATCCTGCAAATGAACTCAAAGGTACTGGCTCTCCATTATAATCATTGACTGGGATTGACCCAATTTGATCAATATCGGCAGGTCCACCAACTGACATTGACGCATAACTTGTTCCTAATATTTGAGGATCACCACCCATATACACCTTTGGCATATATATATCTACATCTTGATGCACTAAATGTCCTGATGGAGATATTGTGCTTGTCTTGATCTTATTTATTGCATCTGTTTGATTATTAACTTTGCAACCTACCTTAGATATGTCAGTAACATTAGAAGATCTATTTTGATTTAGATTTGTATTTGTATTTGTATTTATATTATTAGAAGTATTTGTGGATTGATAACAGCCTTTTAAGTTATATCTAATTATGTCAGCCTCTCTAGGATATGTTATTGCATCACCTTGATTTGGTGATAATGGATCATTGGTATTGTATCCAGGACTTATTATTACTCTTTTTACTCCATCTTTATCTGTGACAAGAATTGGTGTTGTTTGTTGTATTCTTGTGACATAATCCTGTTTATCACTATCATCTTGTTTTATGGAATCATCTTGTGATTTAATGACATCAAATCCTTCAATTGTTTGTTTTTTATTGAGAGTCAAATTATTCAATTTATTCTCATTACTCAATCTAGTTAATGTAGGTTTTCTTATTTGATTAATTTGATTCGTCGTAATTATTGGACAAGGACATGGGACACATTTAGCCGGTGGTATATTAATTTTTATGTCATTCAATTTCTTGTCAACAAGATAAACAACATTCATTCCTATTATTATTGCCACTACAATTGCCAATATGAACAATATCATTATGTCTGTTAATGTAAGTTCCATTTATATATATTACTAAACATGATTTTAATGTTATTATTAATAATCATAATTTTTGTATAATTAATGGGTTAAATATTTGAGCATTATTACTTTATTAATGACACAAAACAATATGAATAATAATATTAATGCCAAACCGATAACATATCTATCAAATGAAGGATATCATATCGATGTCGATTCAATTACCAAAGAAAAACTAAACGAAATAATGAATGAACTAACAGTATATCCAAATAAACTAGATGCAACGAAACAAGAGATTGAGGAGTCAAAATTCAAATTGTATAAATATTCGAATGACAGACTCAATATAATTGTTCCAAGATATTATGGAATATCTAGATTTGGTATTCCATCTGAAACTAAATTTGATCCAGAAGATGTAGAATTTTCATTTAATAAAGTGTTACGTGATAAACAGAAAGATGTTTCTGAGAAATGTATTAATTACATACTAAATAATGGCGGTGGTTTATTGTCTGTCCCATGTGGTTTTGGTAAGACTGTATGTGCTTTATATATTGCAAGTCGTCTTGGTCTCAAAACTCTTATTGTAGTCCATAAATCAAATCTTCTTGGTCAATGGATTGAACGTATCAAAGAATTCCTTAATATTGACCATAATAAAATTGGTATCATTAGACAAAAGAAATGTGAAGTCGATGATAAAGATATTGTTGTCGGTATGATTCAGACAATATCCAAAAAAGAATATGATAATGTTTTTAATAGATTTGGTCTGGTTATTTATGATGAGGCACATCATGTGGCATGTAAGTTCTTCTCTAAATCATTGATGAAAACTGGAACACAATATACCTTTGCATTAACTGCTACACCATATAGAGGTGATGGATTGATTAAAGTAATGTATTGGTTTTTGGGTGGAACTATTTATAGGGAGAAAATTAAGGTCAATAAGAATGTTATTTCTAAGATGGTCTATTTCAAATCAACTAATAAGAAATTATTCGCATTGAAACGAAAATGGATGAAAGGACAAATGAGACCAGATACAGGGAAAATGATTACAAATATGTGTCATATTGATAAACGTAATGAAACAATTATTAATATTATTAATAAAATAAGAAGGAATGAACCGAATAGAAAAATATTAGTATTAAGTGGTAGGAAAAAACATTTACAGATCTTGAAAAATAGTGTTGACGAAAGTATTAAAAAAGATATTGACAACAAATTAATAGAAAGTGATGAAATAATGTCATGTATGTATACTGGAGAATCATCAATCAAAGAAAAACTGGATGCAGAAACAGGAGGAGATATTATTTTTGCTACATATGATATGGCACATGAGGGACTTGATATTAAACATCTTAATACAGTTATTTTGGCATCACCCAAAAAAGATGTTGTCCAATCAATTGGTCGTATTATGAGAAAGATCCTCGATGTTGGTGATATAAGACCAATGATTATTGATATATGTGATGATATTGAAGCAATTGGAAATTGGGTAAAGATCAGAAAGAATGTTTATACAAAATGTAAATATGAGATTGAGAATTATTATTTAATTGATGACAAATTTACTACATATCAGGAATATACAGGTGAGATAATTGACCAATCAAAATTACATCATCATAATATTTGTATACACAATATGATTAATGAAACAAACAAAGAATTGAATTCAATTAGAAATGATATGATTAGATTTAATATTAAATCTTCAAGAATGGATATATATGATGAATATAATGTATATGATAATTATGAGTTGACAGATTTGAATGATATATTATTTGTTCCCAAATTAACAGAGAGAGACATTGACAGAATTATTCTGAAAGATGCATCACAAGAAATTAATAATCTTAATCTAAATCAGGACATTCAATTTGATAAAGATGAAGAGACAGACAGTAATAAAGATATTATTACAAAAGCTAAATTATTTAATCCTATTCCAACAAAAAAATTATTCAGATAATATTGAAAAAATATTGAAATGATAATATTTAATTAAGACAAAAAGTTAAGAATATACATATATATATTTTTAACTTGAACATGAATAAAACTGTAAATCTAAAAAAGAATGAAGAAACAAAAGGTGATGACACATTACCATGGATAGAGAAGTATAGACCAAATAGTATTACTAATGTCAGACTTGATGATCAAATTAAAAAACAAATTGAATTTATGGTTTTGAAGAAGGACCTGCCAAATATTATTCTAGAAGGTCCACCAGGTGTAGGTAAAACATCTACTATTAGATGTATTGCCAAAGAAATGTATTCTAAATATTATAATGATATGGTTTTAGAGATGAATGCATCAGATGATAGAGGTATTAAAATTCAAGAGTCAATCGAAAATTTTCGTAGATCATATGTTCATATTTCTGATGAAGACAAGGATAAGATTCCAGGATTTAAGATGGTTATATTAGATGAGGCTGATAATATGACAGATAAGGCTAAATATATTATTAGTGGTTTTATTAAGAATTGTATTACAGATTTAAGATTTGCTTTCACATGTAATTCAAAAGACAATATTATTACAACAATTCAAAGTGCATGTCACATTATAAAATATCCTCCATTATCAGATGACATAATTAAACAAAGATTAAAAGATATTTGTCTCAAGGAAAGTGTTATTGTTAAAGAAAGTAATATTACTGATATTGATGATGGCATTAATGTAATAATACAAATTGCTAATGGTGATTTAAGATTTGCAATCAATATTTTACAAATCACATTCAATAGATTTAATAAAATATCTCCTGATCTGATTTATAAGATTCAAGACAAACCTCATCCCGAATTGTCAAAAGAAATTATTGTAGCATGTTGTAAAAATGATTTGGGGACTGCTTTATCGAAAATAATTGATATGAGACATAAAGGATATTCAGGAACTGATATTGCTCTTGGTTTGAGACTTACATTAAGATTGGATATTTGTTCAGATATTCCTGAAGATATTAAGATAGAATTTTGGAGATGTATTTGTTACACATCTTATAATATTTCTAAAGGTCTTGATTCATCATTACTTCAAATATCTGCCTGTGTTGCTGATATGTGTAAATGTATTCAATCACTTAAATATATATATCCTATTAACAAAACTGATTCTAAAACTAATTCTGAAACCAATTCTGAAACTGATTCTAAAGTAGTTAACAAGAATAAGAATAAAAAACAGAAAGTTATTAAATCAGTTTGATTTAAGACAAAAAATTGATTTTTTTATTAATAAATATTATTATATGAATAATCTAATAATATCACTTTTCAAATTAAATAAGATACTTTTAAATAAGATACAATGATGAATTTTGACTCTTCAATTATCAGTTCTATGAACAATATGAACAATATGAACAAACCGGATAATCCTCAAACGAATAGTAATGTAGAGAATAAAGATGATGATTATTCATTACTTAATTTGAAGAGATTGACAAGTGGTGAAAAGAAATACAATATTAATAATAGAATGGGATTATTGAGAAAGGCTAAAGACATTCATATTCCATTATATGGGTCAGTCTCAATTACATTAATGGCCAAATGTTTTATTGATAATAAGTTTTTCCAAAGATTGTATGATCTAAAACAGTTGGGAGTGTGTGATTATGTCTATCCGGGTGCTAAACATACTCGTGGTGAGCATTCAATCGGTACATATTATTTAACAGAAAAAATTTTGACAAGAATTAAATCATCAACTGACGATTGTAAATTATTGGAATGGCTATTGACAATTCCTGAACTCAAAACCCATTTCTCCAACAAAGACAATCAACCTGGTCTTAATAACTGGATTATTGAATTAATTAAAATTGGTGCATTATGTCATGATGTAGGTCATGGTCCTTATTCTCATTTATTTGATGATCACTTTATTGCAAACAGTGAATACAAATCTCATGAATATGCTACTCATGAAGCTAGATCATGTGCTATTGTGAAAATGATTGTTGATGAATCACCAACATTATCTAAATTCATGACAAGTGATGACATTAAATTCATACAGAGTATTATCGACCCCTCTAAAGATAGAATTGGGTTTGTATATCAAATTGTGTCTAATAATTTGAATGGTCTTGATGTTGATAAGTATGATTATATTTGTAGAGATTCATTACATACTGGAATTAAAAATGGTTTTGATTACTCAAGATTAATTGACTCTGTTATTGTTATTGATGATAAGATAGTTTATCCTGAACAATCCGAACATGATATTTATAGTCTGTTTTCAACTAGACATGCAATGCATCGTAAAGTATATGGTCATAAAGCTGTTATTTCTGCACAGTATATGATTTTGGAATTATTAAGTATTGTTGATAAAGTAGATCAATTATCTAAATCGATTACTAGTTTTGATAAATTTGTCAAAATGACAGATTCATATGTATTCCAAAAAGCCAATTTTATTTTAGAGATGAAAGATTGTGACACTAATCCATTTGGAAAACTACTTACAACCAAAGATTATAATACATTATCAGATGTATTGACAAGATTACAATCCCATAATTTGTATGTCAATATCGGAACAATCATTTCTAAAACACCCATTAATCTTGACAATGATTTTAAAGATGATATTTATCGTATTTACAAATCAAAAGTTGGATTTGTTTCAGGTAATAAAGAAAATCCTCTTGACAAGATTTATGTCTATAAAACTAAAGACTTATTTCTTAATGGTATCTCCGTTAAAGCCAGAAAAATTAATAAAAATGAAATTTCTTACATCATTCCAGAAATCTATCAAGAACATATCACTAATATTTACAGAACTGATAGAGATGATGTTGGTATCCGTTCTGATAAAGAAAGAATTCAAAAAATTAAAAACTATATCAATGCCACTAGTTAATTTATTTATTATCATTCTAATAAATAAAATTATTCATCATCATCTTCTGAGTTATCTTCTGGTGTTTCTGGGAATAGTTCACGGACTACATTAGGATTATTAATTTGTCTTGGGTTTCTGTTAATAACCCTCACTGGTGCATTGGGACATATAGATCTTGGAGTCGGTTCAGGTGACCCCATCTTTGTCTCTGTCACAATATTAATTGTGGTCTGTCTAGTAGTAGACTGGTTAGTAGCAGACTGGTTAGTAGTGTTAGTATCAGGCATTTGGGATTTTGGGAGTTAATCAAAATGTCTTTGATTAAGTTTTGGGATTGGTTTGGTCACTGTTTATTTTAATAGCAATCAATATATATTTATTTTCAATTTTTTATTTTTGTTTAATATGTGTTTCTTTCTGTTCTGGTTTATCTTTTTTGCCTTTGACCTTAATATTATTTTGGTTCATTTTTTCCAAAATAGGTAATACTATTTTTTCAAGTGATTTATATTGGACATCATAATCATCTTTGGTAATCTTTTCATATTCATCCTCATCAGTTTCAATATCATCCATCCAATTTGATATATCTTGTATTGTTGATATGATTTCTGTCATAACATCATCTTCAACAATTGATTTGAATTCTTCAGAACTTACAATCTTCTTAATATTATTCATATAACTGTCTAATGAATTTTTGGCTTGTGATCTGTCTAAAATCTTCTTATCATTATCTTTGAATTTTTCTGCTTGTTCGATCATTTTGCCTATGTCATCTGTAGACAATCTTCCTTTTTCATTCTTAATTGTAATTGAGTTTTCAATACCACTAGTTAACTCTTTGGCTGAAACACTCATAATACCATTGGTATCAATTGTAAATGTGACTTCAATTCTTGGTCTTCCTTTCTCCATCATTGGAAGATTGGTCATCTCAAATTTTCCTAACAAATTATTATCCTTTGTTTTTGCTCTTTCACCTTCAAATACTTTAATAGTGACAGATGGTTGATTATTTGTATGAGTTGTGAATACTTGTTTAGCCTCAGCAGGTAATGGGGTATTTCTTTTAATCATTACTTCCATTACACCACCAACTGTTTCTAATCCTAATGATAATGGTGTTACATCTATCAATACAATACCATCTGTAACTTTATCACCTGTATCTGTAATGATAGCACCATTAATTGCCGCACCATGTGCCACTGCTTCATCTGGATTAATATTTGTTCTCAATTTATTTGGGAACATTTCATTTAATAATTCTTGAACTTTTGGTATTCTTGTTGATCCACCAACCAATACTACATCATCAATTTGTATTGGTGCCATTTTTGCATCAGATAGTGCTTTCTCAACAGGTGCCATACAACGTTTGAATTCACTATCACATAATTCAACAAACTTATTTCTTGTTATATTCACATTTAAATCCTGTCCATCATAGAAATTTTCATATACAATATCAGCACTTATCATGGTACTTAATGTTTTCTTAGCATCTTCACATGCCGTTTTAAGTCTTCTTAATAATTTAGGATTAGAATACAACTTATTAACTGTAATCAATTGTTCAATATAGTCTTTAATATTTTGTTCTGTTAAATTGGAAATAGTTGCAATAATAGTGGTAAGTTTCTTTTCACCATAAGATTGAATTCCTGCAAGACTCTTAACACCCAATAAATCGAATAGTCGTTTCTTTTCATCTGATGACAGTTTAGTTTTGAGAATATGTTTGTCACAGAATTTCATGAATACATAATCTTTCAATTTATTGTCAAAATCTTCACCACCTAAATGAACATCACCACTAGTAGATTTGACTTTGAAAATTCCTTCATCCATCTTTAATATTGTCACATCCAATGTTCCACCACCTAAATCATACACAATAACATTTCTTTCTTTATTATTATTTAATCCATATGCTATAGCGGCCGCAGTTGGTTCATTAATGATTCTAATCACTTCTAATCCTGCAATCTCTCCTGCATCCTTTGTTGCTTGACGTTGTGAATCATTGAAATATGCTGGAACTGTAATTACTGCCTTTCTTACTTCATATCCTAAATATTTAGATGCTTGATCTTTTAATTTTTCAAGAATCATTGCACTAATTTGTTCTGGATGGAATTGTTTTTTAGAATCCATATAATCAACTTCAACAAGAGGTTTATCATTATCACCTTTGACAACATTATATGAGAGATGTTTTAGTTCATTTTGAAGGACAGTATCGGAAAATTTGATACCCATAAGACGTTTGATATCATAGATAGTATTTTTAGGATTCATACCGGAATTCTTTTTGGCAGTATCACCAACATATCTTTCATTACCTTGGAATGCAACATAACTCGGTGTGATTCTATTTCCATTTTCATTTACAATTACTATTACTTTTCCATCAGAGTCATAGAATGCAACACATGAATAAGTAGTTCCTAAATCAATACCAATACATTTTTGTTTATTTTCAGGGTTTGTTTGATTTGTTTGAGAAGTCATTAATAATATAACTTAAATCACATATGGTTTAAGTCATATTTATATTGAAAAAAATTGAACTTAATACATTTTGATAGATGGTGTTTATATATACTAAATCAACAAATCAAAACTAACTAAATAAATTAAAATGGAAAACAACGCTAACGTCGCCGTCGCCCCTGCTGATGCTCCTGCTGTTGCCCAACCTCAAATCATGGGTGGTCAATTCTTTGTCAAGACTCTTTCTGGCAAATCAATCACTATGAGTCTGAATCCCGATATGCTTGTTCGTGATGTCAAACAGAAGGTCTTTGAAGTCGAACAAATCCCTATTGAACAACAACGTCTTGTCTACCAAGGCAAACAACTTGAAGATAATATGCAACTCAAGAATTATGATATTGCAGATAATGCATGTCTTCACCTTGTTCTCCGTCTCCGTGGTGGTATGTAATTCTATTCGAATTATTTTTTTATTAATTTAATTCATATTATTTTCTATTTTTCTATACAAACTTATACTTATTATAAAAAATTGATATTTTGATTCATTTTAACCAAAATATCAATGATTAAATATAAATACTACATACTACAAACAATGAGTAATACAACAAATATGACAAATCAAATGAAGGAAATAATGAAACTGCAACCGGTGATTAACATTGGGACAATTGGTCATGTTGCTAATGGTAAATCAACAATTGTCAAATCACTTACCTTAAAGGCCACTCAACAATTTTCTAAAGAGAAAGAACGAAACATTACTATTAGACTAGGTTATGCAAATGCTAAGATTTGGAAATGTAATAGTTGTCGTGCTCCTAAAGCATATACATCATCTGATTCATGTACAATGTTCAAATTGTGTGATCATTGTAATAGAGAATTAGAACTTGTCAATCATGTAAGTATTGTTGATTGTCCTGGTCACAAAGAATTAACATCTACAATGTTAAATGGTTCATGTGTTATGGATTATGCTGTATTAGTTGAGGCATCCAATAATCAAACACTCCCTGCACCACAAACATCTGAACATCTTATGGCAACAAAATCTGCCAACATTCCAACAAGTATGGTAATCATGAATAAAATTGATCTTTGTTCCAAACAACAAACCGAAGATAATGTCAAAAAAATGATTACATATTTAAATTCAGTATTTGATGAAAAAGATTCTAAAATTCCTCCAATTGTTCCTGTAAGTGCTTCATTTGATGTTAATGTTGATGTAGTGTGTGAGTATTTGAGTAGGCTTAAAGTCCCTAACACACGAAAACAAGAGGAACAATTCAAAATGATTATTATCAGAAGTTTTGATATTAATAAACCTGGAATTGATGTGACAAAACTTAATGGTGGTGTTATTGGTGGAACTATTTTAAGAGGATCATTAAATGTTGGAGATAATATCAACATATATCCTGGAATATACAAGAAGATTCATGAATCCAAAAAACAAAAAGAAGGACCTGACTATGAATATTCTCCATTAATGGGGAAGGTTATTAGTATTAAATCAGAACAGAATGAATTAAAAATGGCAATTCCTGGTGGATTATTAGGAATTCAATTAACTATTGATCCTGCATTTTCAAGAAATGACCATTTATCAGGTTCAATTGCAGTCAAGACAGATTCGTCAAATAACAAAGAATTAAAAGTCTATGACAAAATCATTATTAATATGACAACATTTAGTTATGATCATGATAAAACAAAGACTATCTTAAAAAATACAAAAGAACTTTCTATTAATGTTAATTCGAATAATGTTGAATGCAAAGTCATGAAATATGTATCCAAATCGAAAGAATTATATTTGTTCTTGGATAGACCAATTGCCATTGACAATATTGACAATCTGGCTTCGATTATCCTTAAGAATTCAAATAAGGATATTCTTGGTAGAGGTAAAATTATTGATGGTATTGAATGTGATTTAATGATTTAATCATGTAATTTATTAAAAACATTTGTTTATAAGAAGGATATAGAAACATGATGGTGTGAATTATCAATAATTAATCTGTATTATTATTAATATTAATTATAATGAGTGCTCATTTTGTTTCATTAAAGGGTGAACGACCCACAAATGAGGATGGACATAATATCATAATGTGTTTGAATGATAATGATGGAACAAAAGCCAAAGTGAATTATTATGGAATATATGATGGTCATGGAGGAAAATTTGTTTCAAATTATTTAAGTGAAAATCTTCCAGTATTTTTTATTGACAAATCCACAAAATATCCATTACAAAAATCTGCTGTTTACAAACATTATGATAAGATCCAACAGATATTATTTACAGAACATGAAAAAGAATCAAAAGAATGTGGGTCAACATGTTTAGTAGTTTGTCATTTCAAAATGAGTGATATAGATTATCTAAATATATTGAATACCGGAGATTCAAGATGTGTATTGTGCAGGAATAATATTGCATTAACATTGACAAGAGATCATAAACCCGATTGGCCAGATGAATATGCAAGAATTACTCAATTAGGTGGGAAAGTCAAAAAAGTTGGTGATACATATCGTATTGATGATTTAAGTGTATCAAGGGCATTTGGTGATAAACAGTCTTCAAAATATGTGACACATAGACCAGACATATTTAAATACAAAATAACAAAGAAAGACAAATTTATAATTATTGCCTGTGATGGTTTATGGGATGTAATATCGCCACAAGATGCTGTAAATTTTGTTTTGAAGAATTGTTATGATCTTGACTCAAAAAGGATTAACAGAAATATCAATATTGCCAAAAAACTTGCTCAATATGCAATCAATAAAGATTCTGGAGACAATGTAACATGTATTATTGTATTTTTTAATTAATCATAACATATTTATCATAAGATAACTTATCATAAATATTCTTATTATTAGATAGATTATTAGACAGAAATATGTACAGATTTATGAGACAGAAATATTAGACAGATTAATAGACAGAATTATTGGACAGATTAATGTACAGATTTATGAGACAGATTTATGAGACAGATTTATGAGACAGAATTATGAGACAGAATTATGAGACAGAATTATGTACAGATTATTAGACAGATTTATGAGACAGAATAATGTACAGAAATATTAGACAGATTATTGGACAGAATAATGTACAGATTTATGAGACAGAAATATTAGACAGAAATATTACAGATTTATGAGACAGAAATATTAGACAGAAATATTACAGATTATTAGACAGATTATTAGACAGAATTATTAGACAGAATTATTAGACAGATTTATTACAGAAATATTGGAATAGAATTAATCATAAACAAAATTATCATTAATTAATTATTGGATTGTGAGTTTGTGGAGAAACAACAACATAACTTACTGAAAAATGATCCAGAATTAGATCCTTTAATGGCAGAATCAATAATTTTGCCAAAAGTTAGAGACAAATTATTGACAGTCAATTGTATCATATCAATATCAGATCCATACATATTACTAATAGATGACTTGATTTCATCATTAGACAGGATTATTGATTCTTTTGAGTCTGTATTTTTTATTTTTGATGTGATCAATGATATTAATGGAATAGATATGATACACAAATTGATAATCAATGCCATTATGTCAGATGTGTTAGATGACTTAAACAATATTTTATTTTTAATATTAATATTTTTGATCTGTTTAATAGCATTAAATGTTTCATCACAAGCATTTTTGAATTGAATAAATTCATCTTTGGTGGATGTAAATTTTTCGCTATTGAAATATACACTCATACCGGCAAATGTGGCTGTAATGACTAATATGATATTTTTATTATTTTTGTCATCAAAAGTTTTTTTAATATCATTAATATCTTTGAGTAAAGCTTTAATATCATCACCTTGAATAATCTTATTGTCAGATGTCTTCTCAACAATTTCTACTTTGCCATCATTATCATAATCTAAGAATTCATAAAATGCTTCGAGAGCTAATGATAATTTGTCAATAACATTATTGATAATTTTGTTCTCAGATTCATCAATATTAATAAGGACATCATTTTTTACTCCAGATTCATCTAATATTGTGGTAATTAATAATTTTGATAAGTCTTTAATCGATATGATCTTGTCTCTGAGATTGGCCAATTTTGAAATGTCAATAGAACCAAGTGATTCAATTATTTCATTTATTTTATTGCTTGATGTCATTTATAGAATTATTATTCATAAAAATAAATCATGAGGTTGGATATTTTTTATTATTAATGTAAATGAAATTATATCTAGATTAAGTATATAATGGAAAGTTACATATTACATACAATAATATTATTTTTGTTAGGGATCATAATAATGCATTTATATTATGACAAATCAAATAATCAATCGGAGTCATATTATAATTGTGGAACTACTTATAAAGATAATCGATATAGAGATCCAGGAACATGTGGATTAGACAGAACATCCAAAAATAAAAAATGGTATCATAATGTAAACAAAATTACAGACACAAATTTTGTAGGTGATAATATTAGAAGAAATGTAAATAAGAGAAAATTAACATTCAATAACTTTTATGATGGTAGGTCTGATATTATTAATAAACCAAATATTTCTGATATTGCTGTCAGAAAGGATAATAATGATTATGATGAGTCAGATGACAGTATAAAGAAATATATATTGGAAAATGTATTGAATGGGAAATCAGAATGTGAATGTATTCCTGACAAATCAAGATCTGAATTTACAAGGAGTGAAATAGACAAATATAGAGAAGAACATATTTTATTTAATGACAAGATAAATGGAACATCATCACCAACAGAAGATCCAGTTGACAGAATGAATATGATACATATTAATGAAGGTATTAAAGGTAATGGATCGACAATAGCAGATTATTATGACAAATTAGTTGATGTGAAATTTTGAAATAATTGAAAGTTAATCATTTAAAAACATATTCATATAGAGATAACTATATATGAATAAAGTCAATATGAATAGAACAAGTATTAGAACCAATATGAATACAAATACACATCAGGACAGAACAGTAACAGACAAAAGGACAATGCAGAAAGAGATACATAAGGAATTAGTTAAATATATTTATACAACGATTGATATATCTCAATACAAGTTTGAGATATTCAAATATGAAAATCAATTAAATAAATTAATTTCAGGGAAACATTATGTCTCGGCAAATTATAATGGTAAAAACTGTTTTTTGGTTTTTACTAAATTAAAGTCGAAATATTATTCATTTTTTGTAGATAGACGTAAATTAAGTTACACATTTGATAAACTTAAAATGGAAGAAGTATTTGTTAATCATTGTAATGCAGATGTAGATTTATCCATTTATTCAGGGACAATATTTGATGGATGTCTTGTCAATAAATCACAAATACAATCACAATCACAGTCACAAGAATTCATAATTACTGATGTATATTGTTTCAAAGGGTCTGATTATACTGAAGGAAATCTTAAACATAAATTATATGAGATCCAATTGTATCTTGATAATATTGGTGGTCAAATCAAATATGATAAAGAAAAAATTAATAACAAAATTACTTTGGATCTCAAAGTTAATAAATTATATGATGTGACAGATATTAGGACATTATTATCTGATATTGATCAGAAAAATAATCATGCAAGTGGTATATGTTTTTATCCTGAAAAATCAGGAACAAAATTGATTCATCTGTTTGACAATAATATTAATAATAATACAAATATTAATACTAATATTAATGCCAATAATACTAATAATAATACTAATAATAGAACGAATACTAATACTATTGTTGACAGTGATGAATTAAATAGAAGAATTAAATCATTAATTAAAAAGGTTTATACATCTAAAACAGACAAACCAATTTATGCAATATTAGAAATGAAGAGCACAAAGACGGCAGATAATTATAAACTATTTGCAGTTGATGAGATCAAGATTGATGGAGTGACAAGATTGAAGAAATGTCAAATGGATATTGCATATATTCCAGATATGAAATGTTCATTATGGTGTAGGAAAATAACTACTGAAACACCAAATGGAGCAGTTTTTGTCAAATGTTTATGGAGGGAAGATAAGAAAAAATGGGAACCAATTGAAGTAAAAGATAATGTGAGATTACCAACGACAATGGATGAGATTAGAAATAATTTAGTTGAAATAGAACAATCCGAATCCGAAGAAGAAGACGATTGAATAATATAAAAGTATTATCTAGATAGAAAATATCTATCCAGATATTTATTAAATAATGTGGTCTGACTACGATATAAAAATTATCCTTCTTTTTCTATTAGTTATTGTTTTGATAGTTATTATTTTTGGACAAAAAAGTTCAGTTAATAATACAAACATATCTGGAGATACAGAACATACAGAACATATGGTTGTATTTCCAGAAACAAAAAAAGGGAACGAAAAATATTGGACAAGAACAGATAGTTGTAAATATGAAATGAATGATACAACAATTAGAGTATTGAATGAATTGTCAATAAATAAATCAGATAATTATCAAGATAGTGATATAATTTTCCCATGTGGCTACAATAATATTGATGATGAAATAAAACTATTGCCGAATGTGTCTAATGGTGTAACAGAACCTAAAAGAGTATTCATAATTGATGGTGCGGATGAAATAACAGCAAAAAATTATTTATGGAAAAATATTCATAATCATCATGGAATCAATAGAGCAAAACAATTATCACCAAATACATATCTTTTAACAGAACCGCAAAGATCAATTGATTTGAAAAGATTAGAGAAAGAACATTATCCTGGAAAATTATATATATTAAAGAAGAATATTCAGAGACAGACAGGATTAGAAATAACTGATGATATCAATGTAATTAAATCGAATCCTAAAGGATATGTTTTAGCACAAGAGTTAGTCCAAGATTCTTATTTGGTCAATGGAAGAAAAATTAACTTAAGAGTGTATATTGTAGTCCTATGTCACAAAGACAAAACAGATGTATATATGTTTAATAATGGATTTATGTATTATACAAAGAAATATTTTGAAAAAGGTGACAAATCAGAAGATAATAATATAACAACTGGATATGTCGAAAGAGATGTATATCATAAGAATCCATTAACACATGATGATTTCAAGAAATATTTAGATATGGATCCTAATATTAAATATCATGAATCTAATCCAGTAAGAAAGTTATATCCACAAGAAGAAGCAATGAGAAATCAAGGATTCAAAGTATCAGAAATTATATTTGACAGAATTAAACAATTAATACATGATGTATTTATTTCATTTAAGGGTAATATATGTAGACGTGTAAATGAAGACAATAAAGAGATACCTATATATAAAGACTATTCATTCCAAATATTTGGAGCTGATGTAGCAATTAATGACCAACTACAACCCCAAATAATAGAAATAAATAAAGGTCCTGATTTATCGCCCAAAGATGATCGTGATGGAAATGTCAAAAGAAAATTAATGAATGATGCATTTGAAATTATTGGTGTTAAACCAATCAGTTCAAATAATGGTTTGATTAAAGTAATTGGTATGTAATTTTGTTAATAATGTGAACATTGATATTTGACATTATTAAATAGTTCATTATCATCACCTGTTAATTCAATGATGACAGGTAGATCATACATATTGTAAATAAGTAAGATAACAATAAATCCAAATATAACACTTAATCCAAGGTCATAATAATGTTCAAATCTTTTGTCTATCATAATATTGATATATTGTTTTGAAAGATTATATTTATTTATCGTTTAATGAAACCTCTTTCCTATGATATCTATAACATACATTATTGTCATCAATATACACATCTGATATCTCATTTTCTGGTGATGGATATTTTATAATTATTTCTGGATTAGGTGATATTATATACAAAAAGAACATTGTTATAAACATTGAGATTATGAAATATTTCATATCTAGATTCATCATATATATTTAATATTTATTATTATTTTGTTTTTCATTAATAAATAATTTCTGTCTCTCTAATGTCCCTCTTAATGCGGTGCTAAGGTCTAACTTGTATGCATTTCTAATAATATCTAATTTCCCTGGCACATAAGACGAAACGAAATTAGTTTTAATAACATTATTACTATTATTACCATTATTACCACCAACAATATTTGTTGTAGTCTTATTAATTGGAATAATTTGACCAGGATTATTATTTAAACGGGATGAAACTTCATCTTCAACAAGTGATAATACTTGGTTATATAATTTCTGTTTTTGATTAATCAATACTTTAGATTCTTCCATAAGGCAAATATATTATTATCATGACAAAATTATTTATATTACTTAATAATCGCCAAAAACCATTTTAGTCACTTCATTTATGTCATTATTTGGTATTATCTCATTTAATCCATTAAATATCTCCGGATTATCATTATCATTATCATTTTGTTCTTGATTTTGTTCTTGTTCTTGATCAGTATTATTAGACAAGTCAGTATCAGATAAGAGATAATCATCGGAGATCATATCAGATATTTCAATATTAGGTTTGACAGAAGGATTATTAATAACTTTTTCTGGATCAACCTTGACCATAAGATTTTTGTTTAAGTTTTTTTTGAGATTAGAAATTACATTATTAGTAGTTTCTTCAATATCTTGATCTTTTTCTTTATCTTCACGATCACGTTTTATTACATACTTAATTGTGAGATATATTGCCAACAATAATATCACAATAATAGGAAACATATTTGGCAAAATGTAATCGTTATAAAATGTCCCAATACCATTTAATACACGATTCCCATTCTCGTCTGCGGATGTTATATCTAGTTTGAATTCTATATCCTTAATTGTCTTATTGCTCACTAGATCAGGTTTAGAACCATCAAATGTCTTCATACTGTTTATCGACATATTAAACTATCTTAATACTAAAAAATACTTTATTCAAACTAACCAAATATATCTAATTTACAAAAAAGAAATTATAGAAATAAATAACCTAAATAATATCAAAATTAAATAATAATTATATAAGTGTCAAACAGATACAAAAAATAATAATAATAACATTTACATATAATGAGTAATAATAATTCTAATACTGACAATAAAATAATGAAGATAATTGGGAATAAATATAGACTGATCAGAAAAATTGGGAATGGATCATTTGGTGAAGTATATCTGACAGTTGATAAAGAAGGGAATCAATATGCATGTAAAGTAGAAGCAAAACACAAAAACAATGTCAAAAGTAGATTGAGGGATGAATATAATATTTATAAACGTTTTGCTTCAAAGAAATTTGAATGTGTACCAACAATATATAGTTACATTGAGACTGAAGATTATAACTTATTAATAATGCAACTGTTAGGGAAGAGTCTTGATGCAATATTTGAAGAGAATGATAATAAATTGGATTTAGGTACAGTTATGAAACTTGGAATAACAATAATATCACATCTAGAAAAAATCCATCGGACTGGGATTATCCATCGTGATATTAAACCTAATAATTTCATGTTTGGTATTGGCGATCACAGTAATGATCTCTATATAATGGATTTCGGTCTTTCTAAAAGATGGTATATCAATAATAAACATATTGATTACAGAACAGGAAGATCTATGATTGGAACTGCAAGATATGCAAGTCAAAATATTCATTTAGGATCAGAACCATCAAGAAGGGATGATATGGAATCTGTAGGATATATGTTACTTTATTTAGTGAAAGGATCACTACCATGGCAAGGATTGAAAAAGAAGACAAAAGAGAATCCAATAGATAAGATAGGAGAGATCAAAATGACAATTGATTTGAAATTATTATGTGAAGGATTGCCAGATTGTTTTTATGAATATATCAATTACACAAGGAATCTTCAATTTACAGAAAAACCTGATTATAATTATTTGAGAGATCTATTTGTATCATCAGCCAGAAAATACAATATCGATCTTAAATATTATAATATCGATCTTAAATATTATTGGGAAAAGTCAAGTGATGATGTTAATACTACAACAATTAATTATAATGACAAAAATATTCATGAACAAAAAAATAAAACTATTAATACTGCTAATACTAAAAAGAAAACTAAAAATATAACTAAAACAGATTCATTATCTGAAGATCAAAAAATAGTTATCGGCAATAAAGTCAATGTCACACCATCACAAAAGAAAGATACTAATAAGAAAACTAAAAAACAAACTAC
>Ga0172373_10000716_pt1 | contig 54660 bp, 43 predicted proteins | sample Lak10m_2_FD_114546 | JGI IMG/M metagenome (GOLD analysis project Ga0172373, IMG submission 114546) | Freshwater microbial communities from Kabuno Bay, South-Kivu, Congo - kab_092012_10m | ecosystem: Environmental > Aquatic > Freshwater > Lake | place: Democratic Republic of the Congo... | reverse complement strand
TTTCTCGACGACTTCGAAAAAAGAATTCAGCAACTTCACATTTACCCGCTGGTCACCTGGCGCGATTAGCTAAAATCCCTCCTTCAACTCCTTCCCCTACTTTATGTTAGCGGAAACTAAAGTCATATTGACTATCAAAAAGCCCCGCTCGTCATCCAGCGCTTCGGTGACATCAAAAAACTGGTGGAACAAACCCTCGACCCGATGGTTTCTGCCTACTTCAAAAACGTCGGCCAGACTCGCACCCTCATCCAGTTGCTGCAAGACCGCAGTGCGATCCAGCTACAGGCCAGTTCGGAGATGCAGGAAAAGTTTGAACACTACAACCTCGAATTGGAAGAAGTGCTGATTGGTACTCCTTCTTCACCGGAAAATGATACTCAAATCGAGACGATCCTCAACCAGTTGCGCTCACGCCAGGTGGCTGCCGAACAGATCGAAACGTATGATCAGCAAGAAAAAGCGTCCGTCAAGGAACGCGAGCTGCGCGAAGCTCAATCACGCGCGCAGATGCAAACCAAGCTGACCGAAGCCGAGTTGAACATTAACATCCAAACCGACCAAGGTAAGGCTGAATACCAACGCTCCCTGCAACAAGCACAGCAGATCCGCGCCCTTGCTGAAGCGGAAGCGGAAAAGATCGCCCGCATCGGTGTGGCTCAAGCTCTCGCCACCGAAGAACAAGTCCGCGCGTATGGCGGCCCGCAATTCCAGGTGACGCAGCAAGTGCTCAACCGTTTCTCGGAAGCCATTCAATCCTCTGGTGTGGACGTTGTCCCGCGTGTGGTGGTTGGCGGAAACAACGCGGAAGGCGGAAGCAGCACGACGAGCAACGTTATGGAAGGTCTGCTGACCATGCTGTTATCAGATCGCTTTAGCGCCATGGCAAATGAATCAGCGAAGACTCCACGCTCTGCGGAAGCAGACGCGCTGCGCGAGCAGATCCGCAAGGATATGGAAAAGAAGAAGTAACGTTTTAGGGGAAGTAAAAAGTAATAAGTGGTAAGAAAAAGAGACTGGCGATGAGCCAGTCTCTTTTGTTAAACAGCCCTTGCGGGGAACCAGCGTTTTGCGTCGCGCCCGTTGCGGAGGAACATGCAACCCGTCACAGCGATCCCGATCATATAGATATAGGCTGCCACATTGACAAAGCTGTAGGCAATCGTATCCACATCCACACCGGCATCATAGATATCGGAAACGATCTTGTTATCCAATTGCACCTGCCAGAAAGTGAGAAGCCCCATGCATACAACTCCCAACAGGACGAACCACAGGTTGGCGAAAATGCCTTTTCGGCTGGTCAACCCGTTCACGATAATGTAGGCCAGCCCGCCGAACAAAAGCATATTTACAACCAGCGAGGCGATGTCTTCAGGGAACAAAGTGGCTGGAGGAGAGATCACATAATTCAAGGCAGAGCCGATATTGACCACGGCCAGAAAGATAATAAAGTAGTACACGGAAGTGATCAACGGCGAATACACGGTCTGTGAACTGACAGGCCGCATGCCAAGCGCCTTGAGCAATTCTTTGGGTTGCGGTAATAATTGGGCGATGGTATCGAGTCCGCGCACGCCGGGGCGGAAGTCGATCCACTGGATGCGGGATAATGTCTTCGAGATGTTGTTGTTCGTCTGTATCAGAATGGGGAACAGCATTTGTTTTTCAGAATCAGCTTCCGTGTCTGACTTGAAGCGGGAGATGAGCGCAAAAACGGCCTGCGCTTCGTGGATCGAATCCGCTTGAGGATGCCCATATTTTTTCAAGGCAGAGATCAAGTCCTCGGCAATGACGCGGTCCTGTGCGGCGTAATCCACATAAAAGGAAATGGGCGTGGGCTTTGCAATCTTCGGGTCCTGCGGGTTGATGTATTTCGGGATGATGGCTTCGGGCTTGCCCCAGCGCTGCATGGCCGGGGATCGCAGAATGACCAGCATCACCAACCCAGACGCCAGCCCTGCCCACACCAGGTTGCACAGGGTCGGGTCCTCATAGACAAGTTCCGAGAGCAGGGAAGCCACCGGCATTGCCAGCAGCGCCGTTTGCACGTTCGTGAAATTGAAATTGCGCCTGTATATTTGATAAGGAAGGGGGAGCAGGATAAATGGAATGAACAGGGTCCAATATTCGAAGATGGAAATGAAGGCCAGCGCCACGCTCAACGCGATGGCAACCCACACGATCCACGGCGCTTTGAAGCCTGTCTCCGGCACCGGATGATCCTCCTGGATCGGCTTCTTCAATTGGGAGAATAGTTCATCCAAACCTGCTTTGTAGTTGCTGCGAAAATCCACCCACTCGTATTGTTCCAATTCTTTTGGAAGGTCCACGGCTTCAAAGATCAAAAGGATGACACGCTTCTTTGTCTCCAAAAAGTGACGCCATTCCAACTCCACATATTCGGAAGCGATCGCCGCTTTGGAAACGACCAGCAGCACCGTATCCGCTTCCTTCAGGCCCTTGTCGATCTGCACATTCCACGGAGAACCGGGGATCAAGGCGCGGTAATCCAGCCAGACGTTGTAATTTTCGCCTTCCAGCTTTTTTACCAGATCATCCACAAACCCCAATTCACGGCGTGAATAGCTCATGAAGATGTTTTTGGTCATCAGTACCTCCAAAAATAAAAGTTCCGGCACAACAGATAATAAAAACGAAACCCGCGCAGGCAGGTTTCGTTTCGATTTCATTTCCAGCTCAGTGAGTTGCTTCCCCAAATTCCCCAGCACCGTGCGTAGGATGCCGCCGTTGCGGCAGGAGTTCGCTTCCGCGAAAATCCATCGTTGGGATGTGGTTTTTGGCTGGACATTCGATTTAGATTGGAGTATCTATAGGGGATTATCTTTAAGATGCAAATGAATCAACCTGCAACCAGGATCCAAACCTTCGGCGCTTTGCAGATTCAACAAGCGGGTGATCTTCTTTCACTAAAAGGAGACAAGGCCCGCAGCCTGCTGGCGTATCTGATCTTGCATCCGCGCCTCGCCCACCGCCGCGAATTGGTTGCGGATATGCTCTGGCACGATGCCCCGCCCGAGCGTGTGCGTCAGAATCTTTCTGACCTGCTGTATCGTATTCAAAAAGAGGGGAAAATAGACTGGCTGCGGATCGAGTCGGATGAGCTCGCGATACAGACTCATGAAAATCTATGGGCGGATGTATGGGAATATGACCGCCTCATTACAAGTCCCGTTATGGAAGATCTGCAAAAAGCGGTCGATCTATATATTGGCGACTTGCTGCCCGAAATTTATGATGATTGGGTCCTTGTGGAACGCGACTTGAGGCGGAATCAATATATATCCGCATTGGAGACCCTATCGAAACAATACGAAGCAGAGGGAAGGCTTCAGACCGCCTTACTCACCGTCCGAAAATTAATTCTGACCGAGCCATTGCATGAACCCGCGCACCAGGCCTATCTCCGTTTGCTTGGCAGGCTCAAGCGCTATGGCGAAGCGTTCGTTCATTACGATTATCTCTGCACCCTTTTGCGGGATGAATTGGATTCGACACCCGTAGCAGCGACCGAGTCCATTATGCAGGCGCTCGTGCTTGAACGTGACCTGGATGACGCTCCGCTTATGGTGGAAGAGATGCGTCCATTCATCGGGCGCAAGGCAGAACGCGCTGCCGCGATTGTCGGGGTGGAGGAAATGTTCAACGGAAAGGGGAGCATTCTCACGGTGGAGGGGGAGGCGGGCATAGGGAAGAGTCGCTTTGTGCGTGAGGTTGTCAGCGCTGCGCGTTGGCGCGGCGCGGCTGTGTTACAGGGTCTTACCAGCGAGATGCCTGGCACATCTCCATTTTTGCCACTGATCGAAGCCCTGACCCCTTTGTTCAACGATCCGCGCGGAAAAGAATTTGAAGCGTTATTCACGAAGGATGTACTTGCCGCGCTTGCCCCACTGAACCTATCGTGGAACAAAGGCATATCTACTGGATCTGATGGCAAACGTTTTTACAATGCCTTGCGTCTTTTGGGTGAAGCGCTCGGGCGCATGAGACCCATGATGCTGGTCTTGGAAGATTTGCATTGGGCGAACCCCGTTTTGTGGGAATGTTTGCGTTCGTTTGCAGGGGCGTTCGCACAGCAGGGCGGGTTGTTAATTCTTTCTTATCGTCCCCTTGAGCTCAAACAAGAATTTTTGGAAGTTTGGGAACGGGATGGAATCCTGAAATCCATTTCTCTCAAGCCGCTTAGCACGGAAGAGGCGGGGCAGATGATCGGGGATTCGGAAAGTGCCAACGCGCCAGAAGTCATTGCCTGGTCGGGGGGCAATCCGTTCTATATTATGGAGTGGCTTGCAAAGCCGGGGATGAAACGACCTGCCCAGCACAACGCCATTTCGCTGCGGTTACAGTCCCTTTCTGTCATTGCAAGGTCTGCGCTGGAACACGCTTCGATCTTGGGTGAAAGCATTCCCTACCGCATGTGGGTCGAGGTTACCGGTCTGTCTCCTTTCATCCTATCGGGTATTGGCGATGAATTGACAGCAGGGCAATGGCTCCAGGCTTCGAATAGCGGATATGCCTTTACGCATGATCTGATCCGCTCGGCAGTGTATGATGAAGTTCAGCCCGTTCGCCGCCGCGAATTGCACGAACGCGCCTCACAGGCTTTCATGACCCTTGAGCCGGATAACGTTCGCGCCCGTGCCTATCACCTTGATCAAGCCGGGCTTTCCGCCGATGCCGCCCAGGCTTATCGTTTGGCGGGCGAACAGGATATGAGTCGCTTTGCTTTTCGTGAGGCGCAGAAAGCCTTTGAACGCGCCTTGAGTCTGACGCCGGATACTCAAGTCATCGAACGCGTTGAACTTTGCCTCGCGCTGGCACGAGTCTGCCAAATGATCGGAGACCGCGAGCGTCAAGAATCCGCCTTGAAAGAGGCATTAGCCCGGGCGCACAAGAGCGAACCACATTACCTGCAAGCCCTGCTGCTCACTGGGCGTTTCTTGAGCCAAACCGGTCACAGCGCAGAAGCGGAGGAAAGGCTTAAATCAGCGCTGGCACTGGCAAAAAAAATAAGAGATCGGGCTCAAGAAACCGAAATCGTCCTGACGCTCGCAGAATTAAGCAGAGAACAGAGCCAATGGAACAAGGCTAAAAAATATTATGAAAAAGGGCGAAAGCTGGCGCGTTCCCTTTCCAGCCCAACGTATGAAGCCCGGGCGTTCAGGGGCATTGGGTATACGATCTCAGACCAGGGTCATGCCAAAGAGTCGATCCCGTGGGTCGAGCGGGCAATCAACATTTACCATACCCTTGAAGATCATTTGCAAAGGGCGCAGACTCAAACCGGGTTGATGTCCACGCTTGCGGAAGTCTGTGCCTGGGATCGTTTGCTCCTCACCGCAGCAGAAGCCATTCCTGTGCTTGAATCTTTTGGAGACCGCCCAAACCTTGCTGTCGCGCGTCATAACCAGGCGTTGGCTTTTAACGCTTTAGGTGAACATGATAAAGCGCGCCGATCTCTGGAAGAGAACCTGAAGATATTTGAGACCATTCGCAGCCGCCGCGCAATGGGTGTGACACAAGCTGTGCTGGGAGACGTCGCTGAACACGAAGGGAACCATGAAGAAGCCATTGGCTTATACCGCCAGGCGCTTGCCAATGCGGAAGCCGTTCATTCATTGGACGGTATCGCCAATGCGCAATGGTATCTTGGGTCTTTGTATATAAAACTGGAACAACCACGCGATGCCATTCCGCTTTTGGAAGCGGCGCGTGCTTCATGGATCGAGCAGGAAAATGCCTGGGAACAAAACCAGACAGAGGCGGTCCTGGGGCAGGCATTACTAACAGTGGGAGAAAAAGCCCGGGCGGAAGAACTGGCTTCAAACGCGTGGGAGGCGTTCAAGTCGCAAAATATCCTGGGCGAGAAACCGCAGCGCTGGCTGTGGTCGCTTTATCGTTTGTTGTTGGGGTTGGATCAAAGCGACCGTGCTCAGGAAATTCTGCACAGTGCATATGCCGAGTTACAAAGGCAGGGAAAGAACATCTCCGACTCCGACCTGCGCCGCGTTTTTTTTGAACACGTGTCGGAGAACCGCGCGATTCTCAATGCTTATGCCCACTTGGTGGATGCGCCGCGCGTGATCACGGTATCCCTTGCCCGCAGGGATGTTCCCTTGGGGCGTACTCTGCGCAAAGATGAATTTGTCGCCGTGAAATGGACAGTGAACACGCCTGAGGATGAATCGATCGTGGATAAATCGGAACGCCGCCGGCACCGCCTCAAACGCCTTTTGGCTGAATCCGCCGCCCAGGGTGCTGCCCCCACGGACGATGATCTGGCGCAGGCATTGGGGGTCAGCCGTCGCACGATTTTGCGCGATATGCAAGAACTGACCGACCAAACCCCGCCCTTTACCCGCAAGCGAAAAAAATAGTTTACGCCTGAGCCCTAGTTTCAAGATTGAAACGGGGCTTTTTTGTCACAATAGTCCAGGGTTCTGGCTTTTCAAGCCTTCAGTTTTGTCGCAAAAGCGAAAATCCTCCTTTCGGCTTCGAGAACCTTTCGAGAGGCTGTTTATAAAATAGGTATATAAAAAAGGAGATAACCCATGAACAAAATTTTATCCGCCCTCTTGCTCGCCCTCGCCGCCATGCTCGCGAAGACTGTTCAATCCATTTCGGGTGGCTTGAACACTGACGAGAATGTCTTTCAAGGCAATCGCGTCCGCCCTGCTGGAACGGGTCCGCGCAAATAACGCCAACCAATCCCGTCCTTCCAATCATCAAAAAGGAGGCCCGCATGAACGAGTCCATTCTCACCACTATAAAGATTTTAGGGATGCTGTTCTTCCTCTGCAAATTCTTCAATCTGGCTGCATATCTTTCCGATACAGGTGAGGTCCGTTCTGTAATGGGCAGATCCTTTTCGATACGCGAGGGAATCTTTTCAACCAAATAACATAAGGTATCAAAAAAGCCCTGAGAGAAAACCTCAGGGCTTTTCGTTATTCCTTTACTTCACCAAGTTCCTCAGCACCGTGTGCAGGATACCGCCGTTGCGGTAGTAATTTACTTCAACATCCGTATTCAACAATACAGTGGCTTTGAACTCAACAACATCGCCGTTCGATTTCTGCGCCTTGACCGTGATCTCGCTTTGCGGTTTGATCTGGTCATTCAAGCCTTCGATGGTAAATACTTCGCTTCCATTCAGACCGAGAGACTCGGCGTTTTGTCCCTGAGTGAATCGCAGCGGAAGCACACCCATTCCAACCAAATTCGAGCGGTGAATGCGTTCGAAAGATTCAGCGATGACTGCCTTCACACCTTGCAGCATCGGACCTTTCGCAGCCCAGTCACGGCTAGAGCCGGTGCCATATTCCTTGCCTGCGAGAACAATGGATGCAACGCCTGCTTCCTTATATTTCATCGCGGCATCGAAGATGGACATCTCTGCGCCATCGGGTTGAAGCTTGGTTAAGTTGCCTTCCTTCGGCGCAACCATCACATTCTTGAGGCGGATGTTCGCAAACGTACCGCGAGCCATCACCAAGTCATTGCCGCGGCGGGTGCCGTACTGATTGAAGTCCTTCGGCTGCACGCCACGTTCTTGCAGGAATTTGCCAGCGGGAGAATCTGCAGCTATATTACCAGCAGGAGAAATATGGTCAGTAGTGATCGAGTCGCCGAACACGCCAAGCACGCGCGCATTTTTGATCTCTTGAATCGACGGCGTATCCAAAGTCAATGTCTGGAAGTATGGCGGGTGATGAATGTAGGTGGATTCTTCGCTCCACTCGAACAGGTCACCTTCTTTTACTTTGATCTCTTTCCACATATCGGAGCCAGAGAACACATCCGCATATTTGGATTTGTACATCTCGGCTTTGACATTCGCCTCGATCGCTTCGCTGACTTCCTGTTGGCTGGGCCACAGGTCTTTGAGATATACAGGCTGATCGTTTTTGTCTGTGCCAAGCGGCTCGTTGATCAGGTCAATGTCCACGGTGCCAGCGAGGGCATACGCAACCACCAACGGAGGTGACGCGAGGAAGTTCGCCTTTACCAGGGGATGCACGCGGCCTTCAAAGTTACGGTTACCGGAGATCACCGCAGAGGCAACCAAGTCACCGCTTGTGACGGCCTTGGCAACTTCACCGGGCAATGGGCCGGAGTTACCGATACAAGTGGTACAGCCATAGGCAATCACGTTAAATCCGAGCTTGGAAAGCGGATCGATCAAGCCTGCGTTCTTGAGATATTCAGTTACAACCAATGAACCGGGCGCAAGAGATGTCTTCACATACGGCTTGACGTTCAAGCCTTTTTCAACGGCTTTCTTGGCAACAAGTCCCGCCGCGATCAACACGGAGGGGTTGGATGTGTTCGTGCAGGAGGTAATGGCTGCGATCACAACCGCGCCATGTTTCATTTTCTGTGAACCGCCGTTCGTACCAAAAATGGCTTCGCGATTCAAGGCATCACCGGAAAGTTCATAGCCGCGATCTTTTACAGGCGTGGTCAATGCTTTTCGGAATGTATCCTGCATATCGGTCAGAGCGACGCGGTCTTGTGGTCGCTTGGGGCCAGCCAAAGAGGGGACGACAGTTCCCAAATCCAGTTCGAGTGTGTCGGTGAATTCAGGTTCGGGGCTGTTCGCATCGCGGAAGAGTCCCTGTGCGCGCATGTAGGCTTCGGTGCGGGCAACTGTCTCTTCGGAGCGGCCAGTCAGGCGCATGTAGCGAAGCGTCTCTTCATCCACAGGGAAGTAGCCCATGGTGGCGCCATATTCAGGAGCCATGTTACCGATGGTGGCGCGGTCCGTCAGAGACATAGACTCAAGACCGGGGCCAAAGAACTCCACGAACTTATCGACCACACCTTTTTTGCGCAGCATCTGCGTGACGGTGAGCACGAGGTCGGTGGCGGTGACTCCTTCATTGAGTTTGCCAAAAAGTTTGAAACCGATGACGTCAGGGAGCAGCATGTCCATCGGCTGTCCGAGCATGACGGCTTCGGCTTCGATACCGCCCACGCCCCAGCCTACAACGCCGAGACCGTTGATCATGGTAGTGTGCGAGTCGGTGCCAACGAGGGTATCTGGGAATAAAAGGGACTGCGAAGTCTCCGACTTCGCCCGACGACTGGAGTCGTCGGACTCCAGTTTTGTCATCACCACTTCGGCGAGATTTTCAAGGTTGACCTGATGAACGATGCCGGTCATTGGCGGCACAACGCGGAAGTTGGTAAATGCCTTTTGTCCCCATTTCAAAAATTCATAACGCTCGCGGTTGCGCTGGAATTCCACTTCGGTATTGCGGTTGAGCGCATCCGCTGTGGCGAAAAAATCCACCTGCACCGAGTGATCAATGACGAGGTCAACGGGCACGAGCGGATTGATCTTCTTCGGGTCGCCGCCAAGGCGGGCTACTGCGGCACGCATGGCAGCGAGGTCCACCACTGCGGGCACGCCAGTGAAATCCTGCATGACGACGCGGCCGGGTAAAAATGGAATGCCGGGGCGGGCGCCTTTGGGAGTCCACGAGGCGATGTTCTTCACATCATCCTGTGTGATCTCCTTGTCATTGCATTGGCGGAGAGCGGCTTCCAGCACGATACGAATGGAATAAGGCAGCTTATTAAGCTTGGTGAGGCCAGCCTTTTCCAGCGCGTCGAGCCGATAGTAGACGTATTCCTTCTTTCCCACTTTCAATACGTCGCGGGATTTAAATAAGTCTTGCATAGGATACTCCTTTGGTGAGATATCCCTCACCCCTACACCCCTCTCCCAAATTGGGAGAGGGGATGGGGAGAGGGTACACACCACAGTACGAAGAACACAAAGGAGCGCCTTTGATATCCTTGCTGCGTCCTGGTGCTTTACCAGGGTTGCCTTGTGGTGGGGTTAATGATTTTATATCGTCCTGAGCGGAGCAGCACTCTCTTGGTTGTAGTGCGGCAAAGTCGAAGGACGTGTCTTCAAAAGATCCGATGTAGGTATCGCATCGCTCAGGGCGGAGAAACTTACAGCCTCAATTCTTTCTTGAGAGAAGAAACCAGCTTCTCTTTTTCCTGTTCCGGTAAAAAGGCAGCCTGCGCCGCGACAAGTACAGAATTTTTCAACGTATCCATTGGCACATGCAGGTCTTCAGAAACATGCTGATATTCATGCGCCAGTGTGATCCGTGAGACGCTAGGGTCATCGGTGTTGATCGTCACCTTCAATCCCGCTTCGAACATACGCGGCAGCGGGTGCTGCGGCAGCGAACTGACCACACCGGATTGATAATTACTGGTCACGCAAACCTCAAAGACCGTTTGGCGTTCCTTCGCAAACGCGGTCACTTTTTCATCTTCCAATACGCGCACACCGTGACCAATCCGTTCAGCGCCTAAATTCTCGATCGCCTCACGGACATTCGTCGCCGGTCCCCACTCACCCGCGTGGATGGTGATGTGCAAACCCGCTTGTTTTGCTTCGCGGAAAAGCCCATAGAAATGATCGGACTTAAACTCCGCTTCGTTTCCTGCCAGGTCCAGGCCTGTCAAACCATTCTTGATATGTTCCGTCGCCAGCCAGGCCACCTGCTCGGCAAGCTCGGGACTTTCATGCCGGTTCACGGAAGCGATCAAGCCAACTTTTATCTTATATTTTTTCGCGGCTTCCTGCGCGCTGGTCATCACCCAGTCCACCACATCGTGCAGAGGAAATCCCTCCGCGCGGCTCAAGGCCACAGGCGTAAAACGCAATTCCAGATAGCGGCAGTTATCCCGGGCCGCATCCTCCACCGCCTCACGCGTAACACGGTCAATAACATCTGGTGATTTGTAAAATAAACGCAGGGTTTTGAACTTATCGAGAAAATTCGTAAACGTCATCGGGTCCTGGTCTTGTACCTGCACCAGCCCGCTTAAGTTAAACATACTGACAGGAACCGTCACCCCATGCTGACGAGCGATATCGAGCATCGTCGTCAAACGCAGAGACCCCTCCAAATGGCGGTGTAAATCAACCTTTGGAAGAGCAAAATATCTGTTCAGGGGAGCGGTTTCTTCTGAGAACAAATCTGCCTTTTGCCTCTAAAGTTAGTGACGTTTCCTCTTCTTTTTATTACCGCCAATTTGCACCGATGTCTCGCTGGGAGCGCTCGCAACGTCTGTGGTTTCGATCGGTGTGATCTCCACTCTGCGCGGCCTTGATGCAAACGCACGGCCGATCACCAGGCCGCGAACATCTTCAAGCAGTTGTGCAAACATTTCAGATGCACGACCTTTATATTGTACCAGCGGGTCACGTTGGGCGTAAGCCTCGAGACCTATCGAAACTCTTAAGGCCTCCACCTTTGTGAGATATTCCACCCACAACTCGCTGAACGCCCCCAACAGCAAACTACGATGACTTTCATTCATCATATATTTACCGATCGCCGCAGTCAACGTCACTCGCTCAGACTCAGGGAGGGCTGATACTGATTCGTTCAGCCGCTCCTCCCCGAAAGCGATTCGCGCCGCCGGGCCGAAATCCGCAAGTTTGACTGCATTCTGGCTGATGCGGTTGAACTCCATCTCGCCCCATATCTCTCGCAAAGCAAGTTCCGCGGCATCGAGATGTTGCATCACATCTTCCACCACGGTCTCTGCTTCGCTGTTTTCCAGCAGTTGCGCCGCATAGAAAATATAGGTGAAGCGGTTGAATAACTGTCTGATCTGTTTGTGGGTCTTCTGGTCAAAAGCAGTGCGCGTACCCTGAGACAGGGTCAACAATATGCGCAGCTTGCCATTGTCATCGTGCGCCGTGTCGCGCTGCAACAAGGCATCGATATCGTGCGCGATCTGACCGTTGAGCTTCTCGCGTTTTTTGTCGAACGCATCGCGGGCCGTGTTCAACAAAATGTCTGACAGTTCATCCCATTCCGAAGGCAGCGGACTCGGCCATTGGATCTGCTCGCCAATGCGGTTCTGAATGGCGCCGATCACGCGGGTTGCGCTGATCGCGGTCAGCTGGTTGGCGACCAATCCCTGAATATCCTCACGGGCATCTTCAGGGTCTTCACCAAGAGTCCTTTGGATCTCGGGACCAAACTTCAAAGGCAGGCGGACGAGTGCTGTGATCTCTTCCAGAATTTTCTGCGGACGGGGTATCTCCTCCAGATCACGCATTCCCTGGAAATATGCATCCAAAGCATCCTCGCGCTCGCTGATCTGTAGTTCGAGAGACTCACCGGTTTTGGTGATCAACGAATCAATGGCGCGCATGGCGTGAGCATATTCAGATTCAATGGACTTTGAAACAAGGTCTAACGTCGAAAGTCGAACGTCAGGGCCAATCTTATCCAGTAAAAGTTTGAATCCGTACGACGGGAACAACCCGGTCTTTGATTCGAAAGCGGGCTGAACCTGATCCAGCCAGGCGATCAACTTCCACGGGCCTTCTTCATCGGTCAGGCCAATGTCCACGCGTTTGGCTACTTCGGCTTCCAGCATTTCCGCAATATCTTCGCTCAGGTCTTCCTTTACAAAGATGCGGTCGCGTTGACTGTAGATCTGTCCGCGCTGTTTGTTGAGCACATCATCGTATTCCAGCAAATGCTTGCGGACATCAAAGTTCGCGCCTTCCACACGGGTCTGCGAACCTTCGATGATATTGCTGACGAGACGCACTTCCAATGGAAGCGTATCGTCCACTTTGAGGCGTTCCATGAGTCCGCTCACCTGATCGCCGCCGAACAGGCGCATCAGGTCATCTTGCAGCGAAAGGTAAAAGCGCGAGGAACCGGGATCCCCTTGACGCGCGGCACGACCGCGCAGCTGGTTATCGATACGGCGCGCTTCATGGCGTTCCGAACCGATCACGTGCAAGCCGCCAAGCTCCTTCACGCTTTCCATATCTTCAAAATATTGTAGGAAGAGTTTTACTTCCGCATCATAAATCCCATAATTGGACGGGTCTGTCTTTTGCAAGACCTCGCGGCGTTCCTGCAGGGTCATGTCGAACGGGTCCTTGATGCCCGCCTTGCCCAGCACGCGGTTGACCGCCGAGATCACTTCTTCCGCGATCTCGCCGCCGAGTTTGATATCCACACCGCGGCCTGCCATGTTCGTGGCAATGGTCACCGCACCGAACGCACCCGCGCCCGCAATGATCTGAGACTCTTCCGTATGCTTGCGCGCATTCAACACCTGATGAGGCACACCACCCTGTAGAACCGACTTTAGTCGGTTCTTGGCTGATTCAGGTAACCGCAAAATATCGAGGACTATACTTAAATTTTTATCGTCTTCCAAACTAATGCTGGTCATCCCGTGCGGTGCAATGAACTTACGCAACGCGTCAGGGGTGATCTTGTCTATCGGTTCATTGAACGGCACGAGTTCTGTAATGAGGCGTCCGTCTTCTTCGAGATCGTTCGCGCGCAGATATTGGTCACGTACGATGGCATACTGCATCAAACGGCGGACAGGCTCCGCTTTGAGACGAGTCGAAACACGCTCGGATGATTCCACGGATGTGGTGCCGACCAGCATCGGGCGCCCCAACACATGATAGCGGATGATCTCGGTCACTATCGCGCGGAGTTTCGCCTCCACGGTCCGGTAGATAACATCGGGGTAATCTTTTCTGCGGTAGAACAACGGCTCGGAGCTGCCTGCTTTTGCGAAAAATGAATAGGCGTAGCCATCCTCATCTTTCGCCTTTATTTCAGTAAGCGGCGCACCCTTGCCAAAAGATTGATATTCAAGGTTCGGGGGGATCGGAGCGACTTCAAGCTTGTAAATTTTATTAAATTCTTCGGCTTCGGTTAACGCGGTACCGGTCATGCCCGCAAGTTTTTGATACATGCGGAAATAATTTTGCAGGGTAATGGTCGCATACGTGACAGACTCAGGCTCAACCTTCACACCTTCCTTCGCTTCCACCGCCTGATGCAAGCCGTCGCTCCAGCGTCGGCCGGGCATGAGGCGTCCCGTGAATTCATCCACGATGACGACCTTGCCGCCCTGTACAAGATAATCCTTGTTGCGATGGAAAAGATACTGCGCGCGCAAGGCCTGTTCGAGATAGCCGGTCAGGCGCGCCTGTTCGGGAGTTAAGTCCTCGGGTCGATCTGGATCGAGAAGCGGCAGGCCCAAAATAGCCTCCACCCGGCTGACACCGATCTCGGTCAATGAAATGCTGCGGTTCTTTTCATCCACATCATAATCTTCGGGCTTCAACTGTTTGACGACCAGCGCCATGCGCCCATACCATTCCAAATCACCGGAGGCGGGGCCAGAAATGATAAGCGGCGTACGTGCTTCATCGATCAAGACATTATCCACTTCATCGACGATGGCAAAATAATGTCCGCGTTGCACGCGGTCACTGAGGCGCATGGCCATGTTGTCACGCAGGTAATCGAAACCGAATTCTGAGTTCGTGCCGAAGGTGACATCCGCATTGTAGGCTTCCACCCGGTCCACCATGCGGAGATGTTCCTGATCTTCATGCGGAGACTCGCGTTCAAAATCAATGAGGAAAGCTTTCTTGCCGTTCTCGGTCACTGCCGCCATTTGAAGCACGCCCACGCTCAGTCCCAACGCCTGATAAATGGGAGCCATCCAACGCGCATCACGCCGCGCCAGATAATCATTGACCGTAATAAGATGAACACCGCGTCCCGTCAATGCATTAAGGTAGACGGGCAGCGTCGCAACGAGGGTTTTTCCCTCACCGGTGCGCATCTCCGAGATCTCGCCGCTGTGCAAGGCCGCGCCGCCGATGATCTGCACATCATAGTGGCGCAGACCGATCGTGCGCTTGGAAGCCTCGCGTACCAGCGCGAACGCCTCGGGCATGATTTCATTTAAAGCATCCTGTTCTGCCTTGCGGATTTCGGTCTCGTCTTCCAGCCCCTCAATCGCAGCTCGCACGCGAGCCTTAAATTCATCCGTCTTTGTGCGAATGTCTTCGTCGCTAAAGGACTCAAATTCCGCCTCCAGCCCGTTGACCTGCTCCACGAGCGTGCCATATTGTCCGACTGTTTTCTTTGTGGGGTCGCCACTAAATAGTTTTACAAAGTTTTTAAGCATTACAATCCCTTTCAAGGCAAGGATTATAGCATGGGCAGGTTGGAGAAATGTTAGAGAAGTTTGAGATGAAATGAAGCGCTACAAGCTCTTCCCTTTTTTTAAATCGAAAAACATCCCCCTTACCCGCTCTGTAAACGAATTTGAGAACAATGGGGAAAGTATAATCAGCCAATATGCTCACGCCAGAAGCCATTCTCAAAAACACATTTGGGTACGACACCTTCAAGCCGTTACAGCGCGAGATCATCAATAACGTGATGGCACGCCGCGATACCCTTGTCATCATGCCAACGGGCGGCGGCAAGTCGCTCACCTATCAAGTCCCCGCATTAATGATGGAAGGACTCACCGTTGTCGTTTCGCCGCTGATCGCGTTGATGAAAGACCAGGTGGAGCAATTGCGCGCGTTGGGCGTTTCCGCCGTTTTCCTCAACAGCTCGCTTTCTTCCGAAGAATATCAAGAGAATATGGACTCTGTGAAAAGCGGACAGTCCAAACTGCTTTATGTTGCGCCTGAGACGTTACTGACTCCCAGAATTTATGCGCTTCTTTCCTCGCTCCAGCTTGATCTGCTCGCGATTGACGAAGCCCACTGCATCTCGGAGTGGGGACATGACTTCCGCCCCGAATACCGCCAGCTTGTGGACGTACGCCGCAAGTTCCCGTCCGCGGTGTGCATGGCGCTCACAGCAACTGCCACCCCGCGAGTGCGGACGGATATTGCCACCTCGCTTGGCTTCACCGAGAAGAACGAATTCCTCGCCTCTTTTAATAGAGAGAACCTCTTCATTGAAGTGACGCCCAAGCAAGACCCTGTTGCCCAGACCATCAAGTTCCTGAAAAATTTCAAAGACCAGTCGGGCATTATCTATTGCTTCTCGCGCAAACAAGTGGATGAACTCGCCGCGACTCTGGTGCGCTATGGGTTTTCTGCCCGCCCGTACCATGCGGGGTTGGAAGATGGCGAGCGCAAACGCAATCAGGAAGCCTTCATCCGTGATGATGTGCAGATCATTGTGGCGACGATTGCCTTTGGCATGGGCATCAACAAGCCGAATGTGCGCTTCGTCATTCATTTTGATCTGCCCAAGAGCATCGAAAATTATTATCAAGAGATAGGGCGAGCAGGGCGTGACGGACTGTCTTCGCATTGTCTGCTGCTGTACAGCTATGGCGACGCCAGCAAATTAAGATACTTCATCGACCAAAAAGATGAGCCGGAGCGCAGTTCGTCCTATCAACATTTGGATGCGATGACCCGCTACGCAGAAAGCCACAGTTGCAGGCGCAAGCCTCTGCTCACTTATTTTGGCGAAACCTACGCACAAGACAATTGCGGCATCTGTGATAACTGCGGCGCAGAACCCGGCACGCAGACAGACATCACCATCCCAGCACAAAAATTTCTTTCCTGCGTCAAACGCAGCGGAGAACGATTCGGCGCGGCGCACATTGTAGATATTTTGCTCGGTGCAGATAACGAGAAGATCCAAAAGTACAGCCATCAAACATTATCCACCTACGGCATCGGCAAAGAGTTGACCAAAAGCCAGTGGATGCACATCTCGCGTCAATTGGTCGAGCGCGGCTTATTGAATCAGGAACCTGCTTATCGCGTGTTGTCAGTCACTGCCAAGGGGTTGGAAATGCTCAAAGCGCGGGAGCAGGTATTCGGTCAGATAAATGAGGCGAAACGAGTTGGCAAGGTGTCGGCAAAGCTAAGGGCGTCGCTTCCTGCTGAAGAGTTGGAATATGACAATCTGCTTTTTGCCCAATTGCGAAACAAACGAAAAGAACTTGCCGATGGGGAAGGCGTGCCGCCGTATGTGATCTTCTCCGACAAAACGCTGGTGCAGATGGCAACGTATTTTCCGCAGGACAAAGACAGCCTGATGAACATGAGCGGCATGGGCAAGGTAAAGTACGAACGCTACGGTGCGGCATTCCTTGCGATCATCAAAGCATATGCGCGCGAGAACAAGCTCGAAGAAAAATATAAAGAGCCGATGCGCAACAAGGATGATGCTGGGCGAAGATATGTGGCGGTAGGTGAGGCATACAACGCGGGCGAAAGCCTTGAAAGTTTGGCGGCGCGTTACGGTGTGACGAACGATACGATTCTGAATCACCTCGCGCGATTTATGACGGCGGGCAATCCGCTGCGGACTGCAAAAGACCTGCTCGCTCTTTCCAAGCTGACGCCTGACCAACAGCGAAAAGTATTTTCTGCCTTTGACGAATTAGGCCCGGACATGCTGCGGCCCGTGCATGAAAAATTAAACGCCAGCGTGAATTATGACGAGTTGAAAATTTTGCGGTTATGCTATTTGTGTGAAAAGAGATAGGATGAAGACCCCACCTGTTAGACAAAATTTCTGGACGTCACTGCAAAGACACGCAGGTCAGATCGCGCACAAGGCAGATGATATCTTGGGCGGCTGGCTGGGAATCCTGTGGACGGCAACACAACAAACGCTGCGCATGGACACATCGATCATGGCTTCGGCAATCGCATATTTTTCGCTCTTCTCGCTTTTCCCCCTGATCCTATTGAGCATTTCCATTGCAAGTTTTGGGCTTGGCCCCGCCTTCGCTGTGGATGAGCATATCATCGTACAACGGCTGGAATTTATTGCGCCCGCGCTGGGGCAGTTACTGGGGAATAATATTAACCAGATCATCCGCGCGCGCGGTTCTGTCAGCAGTGTGGCGTTGGTCAGTTTGATCTGGTCTTCCTCTTCCGTCTTTTATGCATTGACCCACGCACTGAATGACATCTGGCACGCCAAACAGAGCAGCGCCGCCTGGAAACAGCGCGGATTGGCGATTCTGATCATGCTGGCATTCGTTGGGCCAACCCTTTTCATGTTCTCATTAGCGGGGAGTGTGCTGGCTGGTTTGCGCTTCTGGCTACCGGACTTGATCCTGCCGTTCACAGAATGGATCAACACCGCATTGACCATTCTGCTGGACATCACCATGTTCATGGCGATCTTTATGTCGCTGCCGCATGGAGCGTCCACCTGGCGGGAGATCATTCCGGGGGCGGTGAGTGCAGGTCTGCTTTGGGAGGCGGCGAAGAAGATATTCATCGCATTTGTAGCCACCTATGTCTCGATATCCAATCTCATTTATGGGACGGTGGCTACGATCATCGCTTTTCTATTTTGGGCATATATCGGCAGCCTGATCTTCATTTTTGGGGCGTATGTGAGTGTGGCGTATTGGGAGCACAAGAAAAAAACAGACAGTGACAATAGAGAATTGTCTGTTTTTGATTAAAAGGTGTGGTTGTTACTTTGAATTCTGCTTACTGAAAGCGTGTTTGAAATTGCTATTCAGGTATATTCCGTTGAGCAGAAAAAGAAAACTTATAAAAAGCAGCGGCCCTGACACCACTACTATCCAGGCAAACCGTCTGCTCAAGGCAACGTAGACCAGCGCCAGACGTATTACTTTTTCCCGAGGGGGAAACTTCCTTATCGCCGCTGATTTGCAATTTTTTTCTCTTGCGATTCTTCCTTTCTCTTAAAGTAATACCGACCCAGGAGAAACAGAGGAAAACATAATACCCCGTAGAAAACTCCAGCAAATGCAAAGGGACTGATGGATTTTGTTTCAGCAGCCGACTCTCCCTTTGTGCAAAACCAAGCCGCTGAGTAGAAAGTTTGGCTGGGGGTGGCTTGATCCACGCGCTTCTCAAAGGTCATTTGCCCGGCAGGGCAGACAAACGGCTTCGCGACATAGTTAAGGGGAGGGTATAACGCTCCCAGACCAATGGAAATTCCCACCACGCCAATGAAGATGGACCAGAATAATCCTTCTGCCAGTTCTTTGATCGTGCCCGTTTTGTTCTTCATATCAGTAAGACCCTTTCATCGCGGGGGTATCAGTCTATGATAACAATATTGACTTGAATTTTTTCAAAAACCGACAATTCGCAAGGGGAACCGCCTAACGGTTTGCGTCTTATTCCGTTTACCAAATATAAGGTACGAGGCGATATCGCACTTTTTGAGTGTACTCACTATAACCAGACAAGTCTTTTTTCAGGGTTTTCTCTTCATCGAGTATCCTCCATGCGAGCCCAGGCAATACGATGACAAGGAATGCAAGGCCAATCCAGGAGCCCAGTGCAAGTGGTACGCCTGTCATCATGATGAGAACTCCCACATACATTGGATGCCGTACAATTGCATAAGGTCCCGTGGAGATTACTTTCTGATCATCGAAGGTCTGGACTGTGGAACCACCAAAGCTATTTTCCCTGAATACCACAAGGTTGACGAGCAAACCGAGCGCAACCAGCAAGTCTCCAACCAATGATACGTAGGATGGAACTGGTGACCAGGCAAAACGATGATCTAAAGCGCAATATATCAACAATGCGAGAATGCTACTCAACGCCAGAGACATAATAATTCGTTGGGCCACATTTTGTTCCGCCGCGGGGCCAACATTCTTTCGCCGTTCCAGGAGTGCCGGGTCTTTTACCGAGAGGTACACTCCGATCGCATTCACGGAAGTTGTGAATACGAAAATAAAAACCCAAGCCTGCCAATAGTTAAGTGTCCACGCGGGGATGAACAGAAGCAGCCCAAGGATAAGCGCCCCTATTAGATACGATAATAGTGTTTGCTGAACTAGTTTATTCATTTTCGCTTCTCGCACTAGCAATCCAATCCATGCCCGCAACATCATGTTGTCCAAGTACCAGACTCAACTGCGCTGCATGTTCCTGAACATGTCGCATACAGTACAGTTGAAGCTCCAGGAAACTAGGTTCCATCCACTCGAATACGCAGCGCTGTTGTGCTCTCTCATCTGTCAGTGTTTCAATTGTTGATTGGCACTTCTTGCGGCAGGCGCTCAGATACTCAAGGATCTCATTCTTTGTATAGGGCTGCTCTGGCAACGCGCCAACAATAAAAGGAGACGGTGGTGTAAAACCTTCCTTGGTGCCATTTAGAAACAGGTCTAGCCAGCGTAGGGTGTGGTAAGCAATAAACCAGAACTGACCATACCGTTCATCGTCTGGATCCTTATACACTACGACAGTCCAGAGATGATCAGGGCATAAATTTATCGTATCGGCCAGCATATCGATAGCCGCCCCAAATTGATTCCAAGTGCTCGCTCTCCAGTCAACTTGCATTGTGTGCCTCCTAAAATAGATTGTGTCTATTCAGCAAAACAATTGCTCTTCCCATCGATATGTGATGCAGCGAGCCGCATAACCAGAAAAATGACAAGGCCTAGAAAACTGCTTGACGCGAAGCGTGCCACAGAATCCCTAGTGTCAGGTGCATACTTTGTTAGCCCGCGTTTTTGTTTTGCAACCCTTTCACAAAATCAATACCTTCTTCCGTGATTTTTACTGTATCTACTGTGGCGGATCTAATCCAGCCTTTGCTTTCCAAATATGGAAGAAGCTGGGTAAGCACAATGTTATGGTCAATCTTGCTTATGTTTGCCAAATCAGCATGACCAATCTTCACAAATGTATCCTCACTTGTAAGTTTACACAAATCATGAAGCAAGGTAAAACGTAGTCGCATTCTGTCTTCAATGGTTGACAATTCACCCTTACTTACAAAACGTGGAAGTTCATTGTTGAACAATTCGCTTTCAACTTTAACCACACCATCATGAAGAATTCTGATTCCTTCAACCCAGGAACGAAAATTTATAAAACTATTTTCTGCCAAATATTGACCTATCGAGATTATTTTATTTTGGGGGACGTCCATTAATTTTTGAATGAGGCCTACATCAACGCGAGCAAAAATATCTGTCTTGGAAGTCTGGTACACAAAATACAAGAACATGAGTTTTTCTTCTGGTAATCTCGTTGTACTTTCTGATTCAATTTTCCAAATTCGGCTTGCCAAAATATAGATTGCACGAAGAGTGTTTTCCTGCTCTCGTTCTGACACCTTTTCGCTAAATACTTGGTCAATAGCACCAGATATTCCAGTTCGGTCAAAATTATTAAGCGCCCGAATTGCACTTGGTATTCGACCATATTGCTTTGCCGCCCAGTTTAGTAAATCTGAATCGGCATTATGTTGAAGAATCGTTTTCTTGAATTCTTCAAATGAAGGAATAGGGTGTGATTCAGATTTCGCTATCTCGTTTGACATAGATTCTCTTTTTTGCGCGAGCGACCTAACTACAAGTTATCTCAAAAATGTCATCCTGAGCGATAGCGAAGGATCTCTATTTTGTTATAAGAGACCCTTCGGTCGCGAAGAACGCTCCCTCAGGGTGACATGGTATTTTTGAGACAGGTTCTAGTATTTATACAGAGTCATACTGTAAAGTGTCCACATGCGGGGTGTTGACTATATATTCCATAACCACCATTATACGCTCCGCCCCACCACCTAACAATCAAACCGGGTACTTAAAAAAATTACACGCCGGGAAAACCCGGCGTGCACCCCAGTACCCCTAATTCGTATCCGCTTTCCCCTTGGGGCCACCGATACGCCAGCACACTAATTCAGAACAAATACAATAAATTAATAGTATCAGTACACCGGTTTCAAAAGGGGATACAAAATGATCCGGTGCAGATTTTTTAAGCCAACCGTAAGATTTATAAATGAACATGCGTGCTATAATGATTTTTGTCGGTTGGTCCCTTATCTCTTGTCTATCGTCGGGCTAACCGATTTATCGACTAACGACCATCTGACAAGCAAACTAAAAGATAAAATGTCCTTCGCCCACTTACACGTCCACACAGAATATTCTTTGCTCGATGGCTTCTCGAATATCAAGAAGTTGGTGAGTCGCGTCAAAGAGTTGAATATGGAATCGGTTGCCATCACCGACCATGGCACCATGTTCGGAGTGATCGACTTTTACAAAGCCGCCAAAGCGGAGGGGATCAAGCCGATCATCGGACTCGAAGCCTATATGGCCGCGCGCACGATGAAGGACAAGGATTCAAAACTCGATCGCACGTCCACGCACCTGCTCCTGCTTGCTGAGAATGAAACTGGCTATAAGAATCTTTTGAAGATCGCCTCTGCCGCGCAGATGGAAGGCTTCTATTATTATCCGCGCATTGACCATGACTTCCTTGCCTCTCATTCAGAGGGACTGATCGCCACCTCAGGCTGTATGTCGGCAGAGATTCCGCGTGCATTGCTAAATGAGAATCCCGCAGAAGCCGTCAAAAAATGGGACTGGTATGCCGAAGTCTTTGGCCATGATCGCTTCTTTGTAGAATTACAACAGCACAACATTGCAGAGATCACGGACTTAAATAAAAAATTACTGAGCCTGGGCGCACGCTACGAAGCACGTTTCATTGCCACCAACGATGTGCATTATGTCAATCAGGCGGATGCGCGTTTGCAGGATATTCTGCTCGCGATCCAGACCAACTCCACGCTCAACGATCCCAGCCGCATGAAGATGAGCGACGACTCGTATTATCTGCGCTCGCCTTTAGAGATGAGTAAGATCTTCTCCGAAGTGCCAGATGCGTTAAGCAACACTCTGCTCATCGCCGAACGCTGCAACGTGGACTTGGGATTCAAAGGCTATCACCTGCCGAGTTCACTGTCCCGGAAGGGTACACGCCGGAAACCTATCTGCGTGCGCTTTGCCAGCAGGGAGCGAAGGATAAATTCAAAGAAGACGCCTCCAGCCCAAAGGTCCAGGAAAGACTCGAGTATGAATTAAGCGTCGTCCACACCATGGGATTCGATGCCTACTTCCTCATCGTGTGGGATTTGTGTACCTTCGCCCGCGAACATGGAATCTGGTACAACGCGCGCGGTTCTGCGGCTGGTTCGATCATCGCCTACACTCTCGATATTACGCGGGTAGACCCGCTCGAACACAATCTCATTTTTGAACGCTTCCTGAATCCTGGGCGTATTTCCATGCCCGATATTGACCTCGACTTCCGTGACGACCGGCGCTCGGAGATGCTCGAATACTGCTCGAACAAATACGGCTCGGACAAAGTCGCACAGATCATCACCTTCGGCACCATGGGCTCGAAAGCCGCCCTGCGCGATGTGGCGCGCGTGATGGAAATTCCACTGCCCGAAATTGACAAGGTTGCAAAACTTGTGCCTTTCGTTTCAGGCCGCGCCACCACCATGAAGGACGCGATGGAAGTCGCTGAATTCAAACAGATCTACGATACCCAGCCGCACCTGCGCGAAGTGATCGACATTGCCGCGCGCATGGAAGGTACCGTCCGCAACGCAGGCACGCACGCGGCGGGCGTGGTCATTTCCGATCATCCCATCGAAGAGTATCTGCCGCTTCATCGTCCCACATCCAATTCAGAAGAAACGCCCATCAAATCGGTGACCCAATTTGAAATGGGCATTCTCGATTCGCTGGGCATGCTGAAAGTGGACTTCCTTGGCCTGATCACATTGACGGTGATGGCGCGCGCCTGCGATCACATCTTCAAACGTCACGGCATTAAATTTGATTTGAACAATATCCCCATTGATGATCCAAAATCATTCGAGTTGATGGGCGCGGGACAAACCGCTGGTGTCTTCCAGGTGGAAGGCGGCGGAATGACCCGCTGGCTCGTGCAAATGAAGCCGAAGAATCTGGACAACATCATCGCGATGGTCGCGTTGTATCGTCCAGGCCCGATGGCCTTTATCCCGGATTACATCTCGCGCATGCATGGTGAATCGGAAGTGGAATACCGCCACCCCGCCATGGAGCCGATCTTCAAAGACACCTTTGGCATTCCTGTCTATCAGGAACAATTGATGCGTGCCGCCGTGGAACTGGCAGGCTATACACCTTCCGAGTCAGATGAACTGCGCAAGGCCATTTCTAAAAAGAAAAAAGAAGACATCGACAAACACCGCGCCAAGTTCGTGAAGGGCGCCGTTGAAAAAGGCATGGAGCAATCCACTGCCGACGCGATCTACATGGATTGGGAAGAGTTCGCGAGGTATGGATTTAATAAGTCCCACGCCGCAGATTACGGCGTTATCGCCGTGCAAACAGCGTATCTCAAAGCGCATTACCCCGCCGAATACATGGCGGCGCTCATGTCTGCCTCGGCAGGACAAACTGAGAAGATCGCGCTCTACGTTGCAGATGCCCGCAGCATGGGCGTGCCCGTCCTTGCGCCAGACATCAACGCATCCCTTTGGGATTTTGCCATTGAAGATGTGGAAACCGCTCAAGCCGCCGTCCTCGGCGGCGGGGACACCGCATCAAGTGAAAGCAAAAAAGTCCCCAGCGTCCGTTTTGGCTTGGGCGCGATCAAGAACGTCAGTGAGAACGCGGTGGAGATCATCGTCGAAGCGCGCAATGAAGGCAAGTTCATTGACCTGAACGATTTCTCCCGCCGCGTAGATCTGCGTGCCGTTGGCAAACGCTCGCTTGAATGTCTCATCAAAGTCGGCGCGCTTGACCAGTTCGGCAACCGCGCATCCATGCTCGGCTCGCTTGACCGCATTGTCGCCATCAGCAGCAACCACTTCCGCGCCGCAGATGCAGGCCAGATGAGTCTCTTCGGCACCACCACAGGCATTGTCGAAGAGATCACCCTGCCCGAAGTGAAAGATGTAGAAAAGCGCGACATGCTCAACTGGGAGCGAGAACTCATCGGCCTGTACATTTCCGATCATCCGCTCAACGAATTCCAAACCCAGCTCGCGCACATCGTCAGCTATTTTTCGGGCCAGCTCTCCGAAGCCAGCCACGAAGAGAAAGTCCGTGTAGCGGGGCTGATCAGCGTCGTACGTCCGTACACTACCAAAACCGGCAAGCCCATGGGTTTCGTCACCATCGAGGATATCCAGGGCAACATCGAGCTTGTGTTATTCCCCAAGACCTGGGAAAAATTCCGCGAGACCCTCACCGTCGGGCAGATCGTCATCGTCGAAGGCAAGGTGGATCAAGGCAACCCGCCGCCAAAGATTCTGGTGGATGTGGTCCGCACTGAGATCAACATGACCGTGCCTGCGGATGACCAATACGCCAAGCAGGATTCGACTCCCAAGCCTTTGCTCCCACGAACCGAAGCAGACGCACCCCGCAGACCCGTTGCGCCTCAGCCTAAGCCGACAGTTGCTCCCGTCCAACAACAAAATCAAGGTCCCGATGTTCTTCGGGAAACACCCAAACCGACTCCACCGAAGCCCGTGCAAAAGCAGCCGCAAGTTGCCGAGCCCACTCCTGATTACGTCGCCCCCGCATTAGACGATGACATGCCGCCCCCGCCTGATAACTTCCCAGACGGCTGGGACAGTGAATGGCAACCATCCTTCGATGAAGCCGCCGTGGCCGCAAAGCCCGAGCCGAAGTTCAAGAAGAACGAAGAAGTGACTCCGCCGCTGGTGACTCGCGCTGTGGCAGCGTTGGCAACTGTCGAAGAGATGAATCAAGCCGAAGACAGGCATGAGGCGCTTCCTCCATCGCTGTATGTTCCATTGGCAAAAGAGGACAAGGACAAGGAACATCCGCCGCAGCAGATCACGATCACCCTGCGTTCCACGGGCGACCACGAACGCGACAAGCGCCGCATCAAGACCCTGTACGGCACGCTCATCTCGTATCACGGCCGCGACAAGTTCAGCTTCCAGATCTTTGAGAACGGCAAGGGACATCTCGTGGACTTCCCCAACGAAACCACGCGCATCTGCCCCGAGCTGCTCGACCGCCTGCGTAAGCTGATGAACGAAGAAGCCTGGCGCGTGGAACCGATCACGTTTCAGTGAAAAAAAGAGACAGTCACCTCGCGCTGTGGATAAAGGTGACCGTCTCTTTTTAGACCTCCAAGATTTTGAAAGTCTCGGAGGTCTATTACAAAATCCATCATAAACACAAACCAAATAGAATCAAGACGCCATTGTGCGGAAGGGCCTCCCTCAACAAAATCAACAAGCGGTTTTTACAGGCGTGATATACTCAAAAGAACAAAATCACAAGAAACAGGGAGCATTTATGCGCCTTTCAAAAACCCTAAAAACCGACCAGGAAATCATCACCCGCTTCATCACCGCGCTTGGCAGCGGGTCCGTTGCACTCAGCGCCAGCAAACTCCCCCGCCCCAACTTTTTCATCATCGCCCATACCTTCGTCAAGGAATTCATTGAGGAAGGCTTCTTCAAAAAGGAGGAAGTGCTCATCAAGATCCTCGATGAAGGCGGCTTCCCTCCCGATAGCGGACCGATCGGCGCGATCCGATCTGACCAGAAAAAAACTGGCGATGCGTCACAGTCCATGCTCAACGCGGCAAAGCAATGGGAGGCAGGCGATAACATCGCGCGCTCCGAAACAGGCTGGGCCACAGGAGAAGTCACCTCCACCGTTCGTCAGCACCTGGAACGCCTCAAGAGTCTACTCCTGCCGCTTCTTGAACAAACCATTTCTGTTGACGAAGAGCACAACGTCTCGGAAGAGATCAATAGCATCGTCTTTGAAGGCAATCTCAAGAACGGAACCGAAAAGTACATCAAGATCATCGAGCAAATGGAAGAATACCTAAGCGACTGGAAATAACCTCCCAACAAAATGGGCGGATGCATGCATCCGCCCATTTTGTTTTAACGCCTCACGCCCCGCCCGTACTTGATTCTGTTCCAAGCCGCATTTCCTCAGGGATGTTTAATCTCTCCACGTTGAACCTCAGTATAATTTTGAAGATAAAAAGGAGAATCCCATGCAAGCCTACGAAGTCAAACAACTCATCACCCAACACGCTGACGCAAGCAAGCTCTACCTCGAATTTCTCAAAGTCCCCGACCTAAGCATGGGACTCTACATCCTCCCCGCAGGAGGCACAGATCCACAAAGCCCGCACACTGAGGATGAAGTCTATTACGTGGTGAGCGGCAAAGCAAAGATACAAGTCGCCGATGAAAACCGTGACGTGCAGGCGGGGTCCATTGTTTATGTGGCAAAAACCGTGGAGCACAGATTTCACACCATCGAAGAAGATTTATCCATAATTGTGTTTTTCGCACCAGCAGAATATTCAAACAGGAAATAAAAATGTCCCTTGAAACGGTCATTATCCACTTTGGTTATCCTGCTTTAATGATCGGCCTGCTGCTTGAAGGTGAAACATTCCTTGTACTTGGCGCTTTCATGGCACACCGCGGTTACCTAAATCTATCTTCGGTCATTTTGATCGGTTTATTTGTGACCTTTGCATCAGATCAGTTTTTCTTTTGGATGGGACGTACTCAGGGTAACAAATTTCTTGAAAGACGACCAGCTTGGGAACCTCACGTTGAAAGAGCAAAAAAACTGCTTGGCAAAAATACGACTCTGCTTTTTATTGGGGTCCGCTTTATGTATGGTTTGCGAACCGCTCTGGCTTTCGTAATCGGCATGGCCAGGTTTGATCCTAAAAAATTCGCTCTTTTGAATTTTCTCGGATCATTTATATGGGCAATGGCCTTCGGGCTGGCAGGTCATTTCATCGGTCAGGTTATGACGTGGATATTCGAGGACGTTAAAGAACATGAGCTCATGATCACCTTGGGCATTTTCATCATTGGCGGATGTGTTTGGCTGTATCGCCGCCAGGCTGGAAAAATCACCCGCCCGCAAAAGGAAGCAAATTATGACTAACCAGGCACAGGAACAATTCAAAAAACTATTTCTTGAGAAACTTGAGACTTTTTCAAAGCAAGAAAGGGAATTTCTCCATCGCTTGATAGAGCACAGGCATGTATCTCGAAATATCAATGCCGAGTTTGATGACCAACTCACGTTCGGGCAGCGTCTGGCGGATAATGTCGCAAAGTTCGGCGGTTCCTGGACGTTCATTTCCATATTCGGCATCATCCTGCTGACATGGGTCGTTCTGAACTCTGTAATCCTCGCAAGGTACAAAGACGCGTTCGACCCTTATCCTTATATATTGCTAAATTTATTTCTATCCATGCTGGCTTCGATCCAGGCACCGATCATTATGATGTCTCAAAATCGGCAAGCCACAAAAGACAGGCTTGATGCAGCACATGATTACGAGGTCAACCTGAAAGCCGAAATGGAAATAGAGAACCTGCATCAAAAGCTGGATGAATTGCGCGAAACGCAATGGGCAGAACTGGTTGAAATGCAGCAGGAACAGATCCGTTTGCTAACAAGGTTATTGAAAGAGAAAAGTAATTAATAAATATTAGCGCTTCACAAAACAGGTCGGCTCATATCCGACCTGTTTTGTCCTTAATGCCCGAATCTCGTGATTGTCACCAAATTATATATAATGTACAATCTTCGCCATTAAGGAACCCACCCCCATGCTTCAACTAAAAACCACTCCATTCCATGAACGAACGTCCGCGTTGTGCCAGCCTCGAAATTGGCGCAAGTGGGCGGGATATTTCGCCGCAGGCTCATACGAGCACACGCTAGACCGCGAGTATTGGGCCATCCGCAATGCCGCAGCGTTGATCGATGTCTCGCCGCTGATCAAGTATGTGATTAAAGGAAAAGATGCGGCGGCTCTTCTGCATCGCGTCACCACACGTAACATCCACAAGATGAGCGTGGGACAAGTCTTCTACACGGGCTGGTGCGACGAAGAAGGCAAGATGATCGACGATGGTACCGTCACGCGCCTCGAAGACCAGACCTTTCGCCTGACTGCTGCCGAACCAAATTTGCGCTGGCTGATGATGAATGCGGTCGGCATGGACGTGTCCATCACTGAAGTGACAGATGATGTGGCGGCGCTCAGTTTTCAGGGACCGAACACGCGCAAGGTGTTGAACATCGTCGCTGAGAAACCCGTGGATGAGTTGAAGTATTTCCGCATGATGAAGAACAGAATTGGCGGAGTTGAAGTCACTATTTCGCGCACAGGTTACACAGGTGACCTCGGTTACGAAATTTGGATGGATGCGAAAGACGCGCTTCCGATCTGGGACAGATTAATGGAAGTGGGCGGCGATTACGGTATTGCGCCCGTCGGCATTTTGGCAATGGACATGGCACGTGTGGAAGCAGGTCTCTTCATGCTCGATGTAGATTACACATCCACAACTCACGCATGGATCGAACCGCAGAAATCCTCTCCCTACGAATTGGGACTCGATTGGACCATCGCGCTCGACAAGCCTGGTTACTTCGTCGGTCGCCGCGCATTGGAAAAAGAGAAGCGCGAAGGCTCCACATGGAAAATGGTCGGTTTGGAAGTGGATTGGGTTGGCATGGAAAATATTTTCAAGTCAGTTGGCTTGCCGCCGCAAATCCCTGGCATGGCAGTGCGTGGAAGTCTGCCCGTGATGGTCGGCAACGTGCAAGTTGGATATGCATCCACATCCACATGGTCACCACTGTTGAAGAAATACATCGCCCTCGCGCATTTGCAGAAGCCATACTTTGAAGTCGGCACAGATGTGCGTATGGAGATCACGGTCGAACATCACCGTCAACATGCTCCTGCGAAGGTAGTCAAGCTGCCGTTCTACGAGCCTGAGTGGAAGAAGAAATGAAACGGGAAACCATGCGCAGCAAAATAAAACTGAATCAGCTGGTAGTTCTTCTTGAAATTGGCGTATCCCTCATTGGGTTGGCTCTGCTTGCCTACATCGGCATCTACAACCGCTTCTGGGGTGACGACTGGTGCTATAACTTTGATTTCAAAACCTTGGGGATCGGCGGGACACTCAACACCTACTTCATGACGGGACACGAAGCTCTGCGCGGATACGCAAATAACCGCTATTCGCTCACTCTCGTATCAGGCCTGCTCTATTTGACCGGGATATTTGGCGCCAAAATAACCGCTTCTCTTGTCATCGTAAGCTGGCTTATTGGGTTGACATGGACGTTATACAACCTATCGAAAATATTTGATATAAAACCCAAAAGCGCCATCTTTTTAAGCGCTGTGACAATTCTATATTTCACGCTATATATCTCTCCACAGAGGTTCCAGGTACTGTATTGGATCGCAGGAATTCATTACAGCCTGACGCTTATCACAGGGATATTTATTTTGGCGTTGATCACATCTCAGGCGGCGCGTAAAACTAAAAGCAAAGCTGTCAATTACATCATCATCCCAGCAGCGCTTCTGGCGGGCGGATTCTCCGAAACAGGCAGCGCATTTCTATTGGGATCTTTCTCGCTATTGCTGGTAACAGTTTGGTATCTTAAGTGGAAGCAAACTGATTGGGCAGTAAAAGCATTTCCCGCCACCGTAATTGCGCTTGTCTCTCTTGCGATTGCCCTGCTCGTTTTGGCATCTGCGCCATCTAATGCGCCACGGAGAGATGTCATTTCAGCCGAGCAGACGGAATTTTTCACTGCAATCCTCCTCTCTTTCCGTTTTGCGTTTGACTTCATGCTTGACTCAGTCCGCAGCCTTCCTGTTCCGCATGTGATTTATATAGCAATCTTTTTATCCCTGCCTATTCTGTCACCCAGTGAAAAACGGCCCAACCTTTTGAATACAATTCTCTCTGCAGTTGTAGTGACTATTGTTCTCTGGCTGATCATTTCAGCGGTCCAAGCTCCAAGCGTGTTGTTCTATGCTGCACCGCCTGACCCACGTGGAAAAACTCTTGCACGTTTCACCATGCTCGTTGGTCTGGCAGTGATCGCATGGTTGTTTGGTCAGGAAATTCATTCCCGATGGGATAATAAGTGGATAACAGTAATTGCAATTGCGGCAATGATTTTTAGTACCACTTATACTACCCGAACTATCACAAGGATATATGCCGAGCTTCCAAGTTATGCTCACCGCGCAGAGCAGTGGGATGCGCGAGATGCGCACATCCAAGATGCAATACGTGAAGGTCAGACCCTCGTAGAAGTGACCGTCATAGACATGAAAGGCATTGGAGTTCAAGACATCATGAAGTCCAAAGACATGAATGGCGATTGGATTGTCTCTTGTGGCAGCCAGTTTTACGGTTTTGAAGGTATCAAAGCAGTGCAACCCTAGGCGACAGACCACCGACCGTTGTCTGCGGTCTATCGTCCATCGTCAACCAAAGGAATTATTCATGACATCCAATACTTACGACGCAATCATCATCGGCGGCGGTCACAATGGACTTGTGGCTGGCGCATATCTCGCACGCGCGGGCAAAAAAGTGGTTGTGCTTGAGCGCAGACATATCGCGGGCGGCGCGGCAGTGACCGAGGAAATCTTCCCCGGCTACAAATTCACCGAGTTTTCGTACGTGGTGAGTCTTCTGCGTCCCGAAATCATCCGTGATTTGGAATTGCCCAAGCACGGGCTCAAGATCCTGCCGCTTCCTTCCACCGTCACACCGATGGAAAACGGAGATTATCTCGGCGCATGGGATGACCACGACCTGACCCGCCGCGAAATCTATCGTCACTCACCCAAAGACGCAGAAGCCTACGATGAGTACGCCCGAGTCATGGCTCGCGCCGCGAAAGCCATCAAGCCGATCATCAATCTCATTCCACCCGACCCATCCTCACTCAGCGTGAAGGACTTAATGGGCTTGCTCAAAGTCGGTCAATACGCGGCGTCTCTTTCTGAAAAAGAACTCTACGCCATCGCCAAACTCGCCACCCAATCCTCCGCGGATCTGCTCGAAGAGTGGTTCGAGTTTGACCCGCTCAAAGGTACCAAAGCCGCCAGCGGAATCATCGGCACCTACCTTGGTCCGCGCTCGCCTGGCACAGCGTACGTGTTGCTTCATCACTACATGGGTGAAATTGACGGCGCCTTCCGCGCGTGGGGTTTTGCCAAGAACGGCTCTGGCGGAGTCAGCGGCGCCATTTTGAGCGCGGCGAAAGCGCTCGGAGTGGAAGTCAGACTCAACGCAAGCGTGAAGCAGGTCATCGTTAAGAATGGACGCGCTGTTGGCGTCGCTCTTGAGAACGGCGATGAACTTACATCCAAGGTCGTCATGTCCGCCGCAGACCCGAAGCGCACCTTCCTGCAATTCGTCGAGCCAAAACATTTCCCCGATGAATTCGTCACTTCGCTGCAAAACTTTCGCACACGTGGCTCGTCGGGCAAGGTCAACATCGCATTGAGCGAATTGCCCAACTTCACCGCGCTGCCATTCAAAGGCAAAGGTCACGACTCGGCTCTGCATCGCGGCGCGGTGTCCATCAGCCCGAGCATTGATTACATCGAACGCGCCTACGACGACGCGAAGTATGGGCAGATTTCCAAGCGCCCGTATCTCGATATGATCTTCCCATCCATGATTGACCCAGACATGGCGCCTCCCGGACAACACGTGATGTCTTGCTTCGTGCAATACGCGCCGTACGACCTCGAAGGCGGCTGGAACGACGAGAAGCGCAACGAACTCGGCGAAGCGGTCATCTCGACCATCGAGCAATACGCGCCGAACATCCGCAAAGCCATCGTCGGCATGCAGGTCATCTCACCGAAAGACATTGAAGCCATCGCGGGCATCACAGGCGGCAACATCTTCCACGGTGAACTTTTGTTACATCAAATTTTCTTCCTGCGTCCCACCCCGCAATGGGCAGACTTCCGCACCCCGCTCAAGGGCTACTACTTCGGCGCAAGCGGCGCACATCCCGGCGGCGGTGTGATGGGCGCGCCCGGCATGTTGGCGGCAAAAGAAATTTTGAAGGATGGAATGTAGACGATAGACCATGGACGGCGGACAATGGTTTTTCATCGTCTATCGTCCATCGTCAAAACAGGAATTCACTATGACAAACATATACGACAACATTATCATCGGTGCAGGGCACAACGGTTTGGTCGCTGCCGCATATCTTTCCAAGCAAGGCAAAAAAGTTTTGGTGCTTGAACGCCGCGCCATCGTTGGCGGTTCAGTGGTTACAGAATCTTTTGGCGATGACTTCAAAGCGGATTCAATTTATGCAGGCGGGACTCTGCGCCCCGACATTATCAAAGACCTGAAACTCGCCTCACACGGGCTGACAGTTGATACCGTCCGAAAACCATTCATCTCCCTGCAGGCAGACGGCAACCACCTCACCCTCGATGCCGAGTCCATCAAACGCATCTCCGAAAAAGACGCGGCACGCTTCCCTGAATTTGTGCGTTTCATGAATAAAGCCGCAGGGATTCTCGACACCACCTACGCCACCATCATGCCGCGCCTGCCTATGAACTTTGGCCTCCGTGAAGGCTACGGTTTGCTCGAATGGGCTCTCGAGTTGAAGCTCGCAGGCCGCAAAGATATGCTCAACTTCATCCGCGCCCTGCCGATGACCGCACAGGAACTGCTCGATGAATATTTCGAATCGGACGTGGTCAAAGCAGCAATCGCATCTGTCGGCATCCACGGCTTCACGCTGGGACCGATGGGCGCAGGCACTGGCTACACCTTGATTCACAATTGGATGAATCGCGGCGGACTGGCAAATGTCAACGTGGGCAAAGCTGGAGAAATTACCCAAGCACTTGCCAACGCCATCAAAGCCAGCGGCGGAGAAATCCGAACCGAAGCAGAAGTTGCCAGCATCAAAGTGGAAAGTCAAATTGCCAAGGGCGTCATCCTCGCAAACGGTGAAGAGATTCTTGCGAATCAAATCCTCTCCTCCGCAGACCCGAAACACACCCTGCTCAAACTTCTCGGCACACAAGATTTACCGCCCGAATTCGTCTGGCACACCCAGTCCATCAAAATGCGCGGCTCGGTGGCGAAAGTCCACTTGCAGACGAATGGCAATCACGGCATCCCCGAAGGGACGGTCGTCCTTGCTCCATCCATTAAATACCTCGAACGCGCTTACGACGCTGCGAAATATGGCGAGATTTCCGAGAAACCATATCTTGAAGTTACCACATCGGGCAATGTGGTGAGTATCCACTTCCAATCCGCGCCATATGCTTTGAGAAATAGTGAATGGAAAGTGGGAAGTGGGAAGGTTGAGAAGTTGGCAATCGATACGCTTGCTGAATACTTCCCCAATCTAAAATCGTCAATCGTAAATCGCAAATTGATAACACCTCAAGACCTTGAGTCCACATATGGTCTCACCGAAGGCGACCTCAACCACGGTCAACTCATGCTCGATCAATTTCTCTTCATGCGTCCGATCCCAGGTTGGTCGAATCACAAGACGCCCATCGATAACCTCTATCTCTGCGGCAGCGGAGTCCACGGCGGGGGTGGAGTCAGCGGTGCTGCAGGACGAAACGCAGCGAAGTCTTTGAGATAAAAAATCTGGTCACGCTTTTAGCGTGACCAGATTTTTTTACTTGAACAACCAGACGATCTCCATTTTGGGCTCTACGTTTCCGCCGGGTCCACTATGCCAGATCTCGCGCGGCGATTCAGCCATCTGGTAACCATTCTTTTGGATCCAGTCAGCAACGGCATCATACGCGCTTAGAATGGCAGGGAAATCGGTTTGTGCGCCGATCGTCATCACACAGGCCGCACTACCTCCCTGAATTTGTTTGATCTGTACATCGGCTTCCGTCTTCAGTACTCCATCCGTAGGAATGCAGATCTCAAGCGGGCCATCTTCCTGCTCGTTGATCGTACCGTGGAAAATACCAAACGGCGCGTCTGTAGCTGTGACGTTCTGCTTTTGCAGCAGCCCTCGTAATTCAGACACGGACTGGACGATGATCTTATCTAATTGGTGTACTTTGACGCGGCGGGTGAGGCTGAGAACCTGTTGATCTGGAATCTTTTTCACATTCACTTCAAAGGTCATGGGATTTGTCTCCTGTTGAATAATTTGGATAAAGGTGTGAACCTGCGCGCGGATCTGCTCGACCTGCCTCTCACGCATGGACGCGTAATCCCTCACCAGCGCTTCGGCTTCTGCTGGCGAAGATTCCAATGCCGTGAGCACCTGCCGAATGGCGGCCAGCGGCATGTCCATATCGCGCATGCTTCGAATCATGCGCGCACGTGGGAGTTGGTCTGCTTCATAGTAGCGATAGCCCGACTGCGAATCCACGTGGCGCGGCTGGAGCAAATCCAGTTGGCCGTAGAGTCGCAGTGCTTTAATGGAGAGCCTCGCAAGGCTGGCAAATGCGCCGATAGAAAGCAAATCCTTTGGCTGATTCATACTGGCAGTATACATTCTCCCCAAAGGGAAGAGTCAAGAGGAAAAAGTTGGGCACTTCTAAGAAGTGTCCAACTTTTTTACAAAGAACCGCTCAACTGAATTGCCCGCGGATCACATGCAAAGCCGACCTCAATCATGGTCAACTCATGCTTGATCAATTCCTGTTCATGCGTCCGATCCCAGGCTGGTCGAATCACAAGACGCCGATTGACAATTTATATCTCTGAGGAAGCGGAGTCCACGGCGGGGGTGGAGTCAGCGGTGCTGCGGGACGGAATGCGGCGAAGTCTTTGAAATAAAAAATCAGGTCACGCTAAAAGCGTGACCTGATTTTTTATTTATCAGCCAACTTAATCGCAACTTCTATTTGCCATTTTGATTTACGTGGTTCAATCTTTGGGTCGGTGAGAAAGGTCTCATAGCGCCCGCGGAAGTTATCACCCCCATCGGTATCCCAGCGGTCAAAGTCCAGACCTTGAGCACGCACCCATTCGATCAAGGCACGATTGCCAGAAATACCACCGCCTGAATAAATGAGGCTGGCATATCGCCCCGCTGGCATTACATCCACTTTGATATCGCCATCGTCGGGCAATGCCTTGCGGACAGGAACACAGAATGAAAGATCCATAAACCCATGCATGTCGATAACGTGATAGCGTAAGAATGGTGCGCCAACTGTCTTGACCTTATTTTCATCCACCCACCTGTTCAACAGATCAGCATTTTTACCAATCTCTTTGGACATGCCTTTGAATGGCGCAATAAATCGAATCCCCATGTATATCTGTTTCGAGCGCTTCTCTATTTTGGGCTTACCGATGGTTGTCATTTATTCTCCTGATATAAAAAGATAAAGTTAAACAGTCAGCACATCTTTGAGTTCAATCGCCTCAAAGTATACATTCCTTCAAAGGAGTAGAATCAAGTCAAAAGTGGGATTGTGTTATATTTTTCAAAATGACCACTTCAAAAACACGCCTCATAATAGCATCTGGGATTGTCATTCTGTTAATTCTGTTTCAAGTTTTGTATGATCCAATCTCATCCTTAAAACACACACTGGTTGTTTCAAGCATCCGCAGCCAACTTCCACAATCTCAAGCAAAATGGAATGAGTTCAAAATTTCAGACTACACCTTCGAGATCATCGGCAATGGACGCTCCATCTGCCAGCCTTCTGCGCGGATCGAGGTTCAAGATGACAAAGTGATCAAGGTGGAAATGTTGGGCTCACCCTCGACGATTCTCCCGCCAGAGCAATGGTCGGACCCGGATTGGGAGAATGAAGTTTTTCTGTGCAATTATCGTAACTTCACCATGACAAAGATCTTCGAACTGGTGGAGTTAACCCTGCAAAACTTTCCAGCCTCCATCCTGCAAGCAGACTTTGATGCAAAGTATGGCTACGTCACAACGTTCGAGTATGGCATTTATGTTGGGCATGGATTGGCAAGGCCTCAACTCAGCAACTGCTGCAACGTGTTCAAAATTCAAAATTTTCAAGTCAAAGGAAAGTAGGCCACGCTTTCGCATGGCCTACTTTTTTTACAGACAACCGCTCAATTGAACCGCACATGGATCGCGGCCAAAGGCGAGACGTTTTGCCCACGAACTTGGAAAAGCACGCAAGGCACGCGAATCCAACATCTCAGGCTTGCGAAGATTCCAACCAGCCGAGGTGAGATTCTCAAAGATGCGTTCTGCGCCATCTTCCAGCCTCCAACCTTGCTCGGCGAGTGCGCCGCCGTTCAAGCGGATATCCAACACAGCCGACGAACTCACCACAGACTCCAAGCCATGCAAGAGTCTGTCATCACCAGACAACAGGCTTTCGAGCAGGCTGCCCCACGGAAAGTTAATGGTGATGTGCGAAACCAATCCATGCAGTTCGTGCGGCAGGGCTTGCGCGCTGGCAATGATGTAGAGCAGGTTCGGCAGTTTGGCGCGCGAATGTTCGTGCAGGTTCTCGCGGCACGAGTCCACGCCGATGACGAAATGGCTGGGGAATTTATCAGCGTGGCAAAATGCAAATTTGCCGTCACCCGTTCCCAGGTCCAGCATGATGCGGTCGTAGTTTGCGAGCCGCGCATACAAGTCAGTCAAATCCAAGTTAAGGGACACTTTGCCCCGAATTGTTTCCATTTGAAACCTCCAATTTGTCGAGTTGATAAAGTGAGACAAATTGGAGTGGGGCGGAGCACGGGCTGCATTGTTAAATGAAAACAGACGGCCGCGTCAGGCACCGTCGAGATCATCGGGTGTAGGTTTTTTACGATGTAGGAGAAATGCGGATTCAGCCCATGGGGCTTCTTGAATTAAAGATTAGCAGGGTGGACGGGTGGTGTTCATGAAAAAATTTTAGCACTTTCCACGCCGCGTGTTGATAAGAGTTTTATATGTAAATCAAATCGAGGACATTTGTAACTGGAATGTTACATCGCACAATTATATTATCTATACAAATTGACAAATCGATTCATCAACAGGAGGAGCCTATGAAAATCACCGGCACATTGACTCCCGAATTTCAGGAAATCATTACACCTGATGCGCTTCAGTTCGTGGAACAACTCGAACGCACATTCGGCGGGCGCAGGCACGAACTGCTTGAAGCGCGGGCGGAACGGCAAAAGAAGATCGATGGCGGAGAATGGCCGCAGTTTCTGCCAGGAACTGCGAACGTGCGCGCCGGGGATTGGAAAGTGGCACCGATCCCGCCTGACCTGCAAAGCAGGCATGTCGAAATCACCGGCCCCACCGAACGAAAGATGATGATCAACGCCCTGAACTCCGGGGCCAGCGTTTTTATGGCGGATTTTGAAGACGCGAACTCCCCCACCTGGGAAAACATGATCCAGGGTCATCTCAACCTGCGCGACGCAATCGAACGAACCATCTCACTCACCACCCCCGAAAAAACCTACAAACTAAATGACAAGCCCGCTGTGCTGTTCGTGCGTCCGCGCGGCTGGCATTTGACGGAGAAACATGCGCTTGTGGATGACAAGCCGATCTCCGCTTCTTTCTTCGACTTTGGCCTGTACCTGTTTCACAATGCCAAACGCCTCGCTGACAAAGGCTCCGGCCCGTACTTCTATTTGCCCAAGTTGGAGAGTCATCTCGAAGCGCGGCTGTGGAATGACGTATTCGATTTCGCACAGGATACGCTCGGCATTCCGCGCGGGACGATCAAGGTAACTGTACTTATTGAGACCATCCTCGCGGCATTTGAGATGGATGAGATCCTGTACGAACTACGCGATCATATTGTCGGGCTCAATGCCGGTCGCTGGGATTACATCTTCAGCACCATCAAAAAATTCAGCAAGCGGACAGATTTCATTCTCCCCGACCGCGCACAGATCACGATGACTGTGCCGTTCATGCGCGCCTACACTGAACTACTGGTGAAGACCTGTCACCGACGCGGGGCACACGCCATTGGCGGCATGGCGGCGTTCATCCCGAGCCGCAAAGACCCGCAGGTCAATGAGGTGGCATTGGCAAAGGTGAGGGAAGATAAATTAAGAGAATCAGCTGACGGCTTTGATGGAACGTGGGTTGCACATCCCGATTTGGTGCCCACTGCAAAGGAAGTCTTTGATTCTGTTTTGGGCGAGAAGCCCCATCAAAAAGAAAGAATGCGCGAAGATGTAAATGTCTCGGCGCAGGATCTGGTCAACTTCAATATTCCCAATGGACAAATTACCGAAGCAGGCCTGCGGTTGAACATCAACGTGGCGCTGCAATATTTGGAAGCTTGGCTGCGCGGCTCGGGTGCGGTTGCCATCCATAACCTGATGGAAGACGCCGCCACTGCGGAAATTTCCCGTGCGCAGGTCTGGCAGTGGATTCATCATCCCACGGCAGCACTCAACGATGGCAGAAAAATCACCGTTGAACTGTATCGCCAATTCCTGCCAGAGGAATTGGAAAAGATAAAAGCGTTGTATGGCCCCGAGGCGTATGCAGCGAGTCAAATTGAAAAGGCCAGGGCACTGTTCGACAGGCTGGTCACCGGCGACAGCTTCAGCGAGTTCCTCACGCTTAGCGCGTACGACGAGCTCGATTAAACCCAACACCATTACTCAGGAGGCTAATCATGTATCAGAAGTATCAACCGAAATCGCTTGAGGAACTCAAAAAAGAGTGGGCAAACGACCCGCGTTGGATTGGCGTCAAACGTCCATACAGCGCCGAGGATGTTGACAACCTGCGCGGCACATTCCAGCACGATCACACCCTTGCGCGCATGGGATCAGAACGTCTGTGGAATCTGCTGCATGATGAGAAATACATCCATGCACTGGGTGCGCTGACCGGCAACCAAGCCGTGGAAATGATGCAGGCTGGGTTGAAGGCTATTTACCTCAGCGGCTGGCAGGTGGCAGGCGACGCCAATGATGCACTCACCATGTACCCCGACCAGAGTCTGTATCCCGTCACCAGTGTGCCGACCGTGCTGCGCAAGATCAACAACGCCCTTATCCGCGCCGATCAGATCCAGCACATGGAAGGACGCGATGGTGAAGTGCAATACTTTGCGCCCATCGTGGCAGATGCAGAGGCTGGCTTCGGCGGTCCGCTCAATACTTTTGAGTTGATCAAGTCCATGATCGAAGCAGGCGCGGCGGGCATCCACCTTGAAGATCAACTGTCTTCACTAAAGAAGTGCGGGCACATGGGCGGCAAGGTGCTGGTCCCGATCCATGACTTTATTCAGAAGCTCATCTCCGCCCGCCTCGCCGCGGATGTGATGGGCGTGCCCACCATTTTCATCGGTCGCACCGATGCACTCAGCGCGAACCTGATCCGCGGCGACATTGACAAGGTCGATCACGAACACCTGACTGGCGAACGCACCGCGGATGGTTTCTGGGTCGTCAACAACGGCCTCGAATACGCCGTAGCCCGCGCCCTCGAATTCGCACCATACGTGGATTTGATCTGGTGCGAAACCTCCACACCTGATCTCGATGAAGCACGCGAATTTGCGAAAGCCATTCACGAGAAATACCCGGGCAAGATGCTGGCCTACAACTGCTCACCCTCTTTCAACTGGAAGCGCAAACTTAACGATGAGCAGATCGCCACATTCCAGGAACAATTGGGAGAGATGGGCTACAAATTCCAATTCATCACACTGGCAGGCTTCCACTCACTTAACGCCAGCATGTTCGAACTCGCGCACGGTTACGCCCGCAACGGCATGTCGGCTTTTGTGAAGTTGCAGCAGCACGAATTTGAAATGGAAAAGAAGATGGGCTTCCGCGCCATCAAGCACCAGTCCTTCGTGGGCGCGGGATACTTCGACTCCGTCCAAACCACCGTCACTGGCGGCGATGTTTCCACCAGTGCGATGAAAGGCTCCACCGAGGAACATCAATTCGGCGAGCATTAAAAAAATTCACCACAGAGAGCACAGAGTTCACAGAGATTTTTAAGAGGTTTTTCTCCGTGTTCTCTGTGAACTCCGTGGTGAAAATATCTCCACACCACAAAACATGTCCTACGCTAAAATAGAGACATGCCCTCCACACTTCCCACCTTGCGTGCCCGCCGTGAAAGACGGCTTGAAAAACAAAATAGACAATCAGCACGCGCACGCGGCGCGATCATCAGCGGGGGAATCGTTCTTTCGCTTTTGCTGGCGGTGGGAATCATGCTCGGCGCATTTGCGTATGCCGACGTCACACGTGAACTTCCATCCACCGAAATTTTGCCGCGCTTATTAAATCCGCCAGATGGCTTGCTTCTGCAGCCCACGCGCATTTACGACCGCAGCGGATTGCAACTACTCTACACCTTCGCCCCGGAAAATTCGCCGCGCCGCTACATTCCCGTCAATCCCCAGAACCCGCAGCACATTCCTGAAAACCTCGTCAACGCCGTCATTGCCGTGGCCGACCCGCAATTCAAAACGCATTCGGGTTACGCCATTCAAGGCATCAACGACCCCGAACTTCACCCCACCATCGCACAGCGATTGGTCAACAATTTAATTCTGTACAACGAGCCGCCCTCCACGCGCCGCGCCATTCGCGAGCGCATCCTCGCCGCGCAAATCACCGCGCAGTTCGGACGCACGCAAATTATCGAGTGGTATTTGAACAGCGCAAATTTCGGCAACCATGCCTACGGTGTGGATGGCGCCGCGCAGCTTTATTTCGGCAAGCCCGCCGATCAATTAACTCTCGCCGAATCTGCCATTCTCGCGGCAACCAGCGAAACGCCTGCGCTCAATCCATTGGATGCTCCGCAAATTTCATTGCAACGTGGGCGCGAAGTCCTTCATATTTTGAATGGACTTGGATTGGTGAGCAACGAAGCGACAGAGCTTGCATTGGCAGAGTCTCCGAAGATGGAGTCATCGCCTCTGACTCCGCCGACAATTGCTCCTGCTTTCGTGAACCTTGTCCTCGCCCAATTAGACTCGCAGATTCCGCGCGAACGAATCGAACGCGGCGGAATGACGGTCATCACCACATTGGATTATGACCTGCAAAAAAATTCCGCCTGCGTAACAGAAGTCTATGCAACGCGCATGGCTGGCTTGCCCGCTCCCGAAACGGATTGCGATTCAGCGCGGCTGCTGCCGTCCCTGCCGCCTGCTGTCACCTTTGCGGATTCGTCCGCAAGTGCGTTGATCCTCGACCCGAACACAGGGCAAGTATTGGCAATGGTCGGTGAGACAAATCAAGGCGTGGAAACTCCTCTTGCAAGCACACACAGGCCCGGGTCCAGTTTAGATGCGTTTGTCTATTTGACAGGATTCACTCGAGGCTTGAGTCCAGCCTCATTAACATGGGACATCCCCAGCGGCGAAATCATCCAAAACTTTGACGGTCAATTTCATGGACCGATGCGTCTGCGAATAGCGCTGGCAAATGATTATCAGGTTCCCGTGGAAACGTTGAAGACGCAAATGGGAATTGAGAACGTGACGAAGATCGCGTCGTCGTTTGGTATTGACCTTAACTCGGACGTTTCGATGCTTGAGCTTGCGGGCGCGTACGGAGTCTTTGGCACGCAGGGCGTTTATTTTGGGCAGAACATCAATGACGAATTTTTGCCTGTGAGTGTGCTGCGCGTGGAAAGCATTGATCATTCCGTGCTGTTGGATTGGTCATTGCCGCAAGCGCAAACCGTGGTAACTCCTGCAATGTCGTATTTAATGGCGAATGTATTGAGCGATGAGACGGCGCGCAGGCAGTCCCTGGGCAGTTCGAACGCGCTGGAGATCGGCAGACCTGCAGGTGTGAAAGTCGGGCAAACGCCTGATGGACGCGATGCCTGGGTGGTCGGATTCACACCATCGTATGTGGTGGCAACGTGGACGGGTGTGCGCGGCGAAAGCGACTCCGTTACGCCTCGATTCCCCGCCGTGCTGTGGAACGCGTTGATGCAAACCGCGTCAGAAAATACTCCAGCAGACGGTTGGACAACGCCGCAAGGTATCAGTGCAATGACGGTCTGCGATCCTTCGGGAATGCTGCCCACGCGCGAATGTCCGAACTTGGTGACGGAAGTTTTCCTGAATGGCAGTGAACCGACTCAGGCAGATACCATGTTCCGTGAATTTTCCATCAACCGCGAAACCGGTCTACTTGCCACAGTATTCACCCCGCCAGAACTCATCGATAATCGCGTGTACATGCTCGTCCCCGAAAATGCACGGGATTGGGCGCAAAGCACAGACCTGGCTATTCCTCCAACTTCGTATGATGCGATCCAATCGCCGCCTATTAATCCCGTTGCGAATATCACATCCCCGCAGTTGTTTGCGGATGTGAACGGTGATGTGCAAATCATTGGAACTGCCGCTGGAAATGGATTCTTGTATTATCGCGTGCAGGTCGGCAAGGGATTGAATCCGCAGGAATGGATTCAGTTGGGTTCTGATGTCACTACGCCAGTGACTAACGATGTCCTTGCAGAATGGGATACAACCGAATTAAGCGGCCTGTACGCGGTGCAATTGGTTGTTGTGAGGGATGGTCAATTGGTGGATACGGCGGTGATTCAAGTGACGATTGGAAAATAGCTATCAGTATTCAGCTATCAGCTTTTGCTGAACGCTGATAGCTGAATACTTTTAAAAAAACAAACAGTGGTCAGCCCAAAAGCCAACCACCGTCCAATCGCTAAAAAATCACCAACCGCTAAAAGCTGCCCTTACCGCGCCAGCACCTTTGCCATGTGGAAGTATTCCATATTGACCATGCGCTTATTCGAGATCACATCCGCCAGCGGAATAAAATCGATCCCCTTGCCCTTGAGGCCGGTCATCACGCCATGTTTACCTTCGATCAACGCTTCCACGGCTTTCACTCCCATGCGGGATGCCAGTAGACGATCATATGCAGTCGGTGAACCGCCGCGCTGAATATGACCAAGAATGGTCATGCGGGTTTTGAAGCCCACATCGAGATCATCGATGCGCTGTGCCAAATCTGTGGTGCGGATGCCTGAACCCTCGGCATTGATGATGATGGCGTGGGTTTTTCCGCGTCGATAAGCATCCTCCACGGTCGCGGCCACTTCATCAGAAGTGATCGGCACTTCAGGGATGAGCGCCACTTCCGCACCGCAGACGATGGCCGCCATCACAGCGAGATAGCCGCTGTTACGTCCCATTGTCTCCACCAAAAACGCGCGTTGATGGGAGGACGCCGTATCGCGCAATTTATCCACCGCCTCCATGATGGTATTCATGGCGGTATCCGTGCCAATGGCAATGTTCGTACCCCAAATATCGTTATCAATGCTGCCGGGAATGCCAATGACCTTGATACCCTGTTGCGAAAGCGCGTTCGCGCCGTTCATCGAACCTTCGCCGCCAATCACAATCAGCGCATCCATACCCGCTTCGTTCATCTTGCGGATGGCATCTCGCTGGCCTGCCGGCTCTTGAAAGCGTTTGCTTCGGCTTGTCAACAGAACCGTTCCACCTCGCTGCAAGATACCGCCAACATCACGCGGACCCATCGGCTTGAACTCGCCGTTCAGCAGGCCCTCATATCCATGCATCACACCGATCACATTCATATCATTCGCAAGCGCAGTCCGCACCACAGCGCGGATCGCCGCGTTCATACCGGGAGCATCGCCGCCGGAAGTAAGAACCCCTATTGTAAATTTTTCTGACATCTCTTAAATTTCTCTCTTGATCTGAAAATTATCAAAATCACGTGCCACCACTGTGTTGGAAAAAACAGGCTGCGCTTCGGCAAGCACATCTTTTCCGCGATAACGACGCGAAATATGCGTAAGAATTAATTTTTTAACCCCTGCTTTTACAGCGAGTTCCGCACCCATGCGGGCAGTCAGGTGTGAATATTTCTTCGCCATATCCGCTTCTTCATCCAAATATGTAGATTCGATAACCAAAGCATCCGCATCCCTGCTGACCTCGATCAGGTTATCGGTTCTACCGGCATCTCCCACAACGACAAGTTTGCTGCCCTTTTCCCAGTCACCCAGCACCTCTTCAGGAGAGATGCGTTTGCCATCGGGCAAGGTAATCTCTTTTCCAGCGACCAGGTCGCGGCGTTCAGGCCCGAATGGGACTCCGAGTTCATCAGCCTTGCTCGCCAAAAATGGACGTCGCGCCTTTTCTTCAAATACAAATCCCAGGCAATCCGGTCCCCGGTGTGTCACTGGGAAAGCGGTCACTGTAAAATCATCCGCTTCAAAGATAAGGCCGGGTTTGATCTCGGTCAATTTCAAAGGCATGGGAGGCTGGTTGCCACGCAGCACCACATCATAAAGAAGGGTCTTCACCCGCTCCAATGTGGCGTGCCCGCCAAAGATCTCCAGTTCGTCAATGGCTTCCCATCTCAATAACGTGGAAAGCAAACCACCCAACCCAAGGATATGATCGAGATGTCCGTGAGTGACCAGAATGCGAGTGATGCGTTTGAATCCAATACCCGATTGCAGAATCTGCCGCTGCGTACCTTCGCCGCAATCGATCAGAAACCGATATTCATTATGAGATACGATCTGCCCCGCAAGACCGCGGTTCGCAGAAGGCGCGGATGCAGATGTGCCAAGAAAAAGAATTTCGAACAAGGTTAAGTCCTTACCAAACCAGCTGTAAAGAAAAAAATCTCTGCAGCACGGATTTATTGAGAAACCAAAAAGCCTCGCAATTGTACCTTATCGCCTGATAAAAAATTCAGTAAATTTCATTCAAGGATAAAGAGTAAACTATATATGTTTCTGCCTGTCACGATGTAACTCGCCTCACAAAGTAAACAGACCATTTGTGCTATAATCTTTTTTTGAAATTATCATTTAAAAAATTAAGCATTACGGAACATGTTTCACGTACAATGCCTCTTCTAAAACCATCCACCCCACCCAAGAAAAACCCAAAGCCTGCAGGCAAAACCCTCCCTCCTAATAAAAAAGGAGAAGCGCCGCACACGAAAAACGTGCCGCAATCTGCACCGCCCCCTCCTCTATCACGCCAACCTTCGCTGTGGGACAGACTCTCCGACGAACGCAAATTGGACGTTGTTGGCGGGGTTCTTGCGCTGGTGGGCGTCGTCATTCTTCTGGGGCTGCTTTCTCCCAAACGTTCCACTCCTGTTGAAATTGTCATCACAAAACTTACACAGCTATTCGGCTGGGGTGTGTATATTCTCCCTATTGGCTTGCTTATCTTTGGATTGTGGCTTGTCTTCCGCAAGATCGAACGCATCCCTCCGCTTTCCACGGAACGTGCCGTCGGCAGCATTATTCTCTTCTTCTGGCTGCTCACTTTTCTGCATGTTATCAGCGGAGCCACAGCCGAAACTGCGGACGCAGTTGCCCTTGCGGGCGCTGGCGGCGGAGTCATTGGTGCGCGTTTTCAATATTATTTTTGGGCATGGTTCGGCGGCGGCGGCACTTTCTTCAGCATGCTCGCCTGGCTTATCTTTGGCATCGCCGTTTTTCTGGATAAACCTGTAGCGGACTTATTCTTCTGGCTCGCACCGTTGGCAGTAAAACTTCGCCAGTTGCTGAACAAACCCATCGCGCCTCCCACTCCGCTCATACCTGTTCCCGCTTCGACTGAAGATTTCACACCGATAGACCCCAACGCCATGCCAAAGGTCGTCACAACCGAAGTACCAGCCATTCAACCCACGCGGACAACGAGCGGTGCAACTGTCATTCATTGGACATTGCCCAACGTCAGCGACATTCTCGACTCTGGCAATGCCCCATCCATCAATGAAGATTTTATTCAACAGCGCGCTCGATTAATTGAAGAGACTCTCGCCTCCTTTGGCGCGCCAGCGCAAGTCGTTGCGATCAGCCGCGGACCTAGCATCACGCAGTTCGGTGTGGAGCCGCTCTTTCTTGAGTCCAGAGGCGGCATTCGGACGAAAGTTCGCGTCAGCAAGATCGCATCCCTTTCCGATGATCTCGCGCTCGCACTCGCCGCGCCTCGCATCCGCATTCAAGCGCCGGTACCCGGTCATAGTTATGTCGGCATCGAAGTGCCCAATGAAGAAATGGCCATGGTGGCGCTGCGTGATATTTTGGAAAGTGAAACATACAAGAACAATAAAAAGCCGCTCAACTTCGGCCTCGGGCGGGATGTGGCGGGAATGCCCGTCATTGCCAGTATTGAAGGCATGCCTCACCTCTTGATCGCAGGCACGACTGGTTCTGGTAAATCGGTATGCGTCAATTCCATTCTCACCTGCATGCTGCTCTACAACACGCCTGATGACCTGCGGCTTGTGCTTGTTGATCCGAAACGCGTGGAACTCACCGGCTACAACGGCATCCCGCATTTGCTCGGTCCCGTGGTCGTTGAAATGGACCGTGTGATCGGCGCGCTGCAATGGATGACCCGTGAAATGGACAAACGTTATCACCTGTTCGCACAGGTCGGCTCGCGCAACATCACAGACTACAATGCCAAGATGAAACTAAAAGGCGAAAAGAAACTTCCCTACCTTGTCATCATCATTGATGAGTTGGCAGACTTAATGATGATCGCCCCCGATGAAACGGAAAAAACCATCACCCGCCTTGCACAGTTATCACGTGCCACCGGCATTCACATGATACTCGCTACACAGCGTCCATCTGTGGATGTGGTGACCGGCCTTATCAAAGCGAACTTTCCTGCACGCATCGCCTTCGCCGTTGCGTCGAACACAGACAGCCGCGTCATTCTCGACCAACCCGGCGCGGAGAGATTGCTCGGCCGCGGTGACATGCTCTATCAGGCACCGGATGCTGCATCCGCGGCGCGCTTGCAGGGCGTATTCGTTTCAGACAGTGAAATCCAAAACTTGGTGGAATATTGGCGTACACAAGCCGGCGGCGGAAGTACCTACGCTGTATCTGGTAACATGCCAGCAGATTCCATCCCTGAGAATGTACCGCTCAAACAAGCTCCGCTTTGGGAAAAAGAACAAGTGGATGGCGACCCGCTCTACGATGAAGCAGTGGCAATCGTCCGCAAAGAGGGACGTGCCTCCGTCTCCATGCTGCAGCGCAGGCTGCGCATCGGCTATACCCGTGCCTCCCGCATCGTGGACACGATGGAAGATAAGAAGATCGTCGGCCCGCCGGAAGGCGCCACCCAAATGCGTCAGGTGCTGGATTATGGTCCCACCGCGCCGCCAAAGGATGATGGATATTAAATTAAAAGGATTGCCTTTCATGGCAATCCTTTTTTCTTTATTACAACTTTGAAAAGTATAAATTTTGAGTTTGTGATGCATAGTATAATTTCAACGATATTTCCCCGGAGGAATTATGACCGAAAAGAAGATTCGTGTATTGGTTGCCAAGCCCGGTTTAGACGGGCATGATCGCGGAGCGAAAGTGGTTGCGCGTGCTTTGCGTGATGCCGGCATGGAAGTGATCTACACCGGCCTGCGCCAGACTCCCGAAATGATCGCCGAAGCAGCTCTTCAGGAAGATGTAGATGTGGTTGGTCTTTCGATCCTCTCCGGCGCGCACATGGCGTTGACTCCCCGAATCATGGAATTGCTAAAAGCCAACGGGCAAACCCACGTCAAAGTCTTTATTGGCGGCATCATTCCAGATGAAGATCTTCAACAGTTAAAAGAAATGGGAGTGGCTGGCGTCTTTGGTCCCGGCGCTTCCACAGAAGATATTATTCGCGATGTCCAAACTGCAGTGGTTGGATAACCTGCATTCCTCACACAGAGCAAACGCTCTGTGTTTTGTTGTTAATCAGAGCACAAATACTTGAATAATAGATTTTATCCCTTTCATCTATGGTAAAAAATCCTTAAAGATTAAATGACTTATTCTCAAGCAGTTCTCAACGGTGACCGTCTTTCCCTGGCGCGCTTGCTCACACAAGTGGAAAACAACACGCCTGATGGACGCTCGGCACTCATCGAACTTTTTCCGCACACAGGCAGGGCGCATCTCATCGGTGTGACCGGTGCTCCGGGTACAGGCAAATCATCGCTGGTGAATCAGCTTGCGCTGCATTATCGCAAAACAGAAAACAAACGCGTGGCCATCGTCGCCGTTGATCCGTCCAGTCCGTTCACCGGCGGCGCGGTACTCGGTGATCGTGTGCGCATGCGTGATCTTTCCGGCGACCCGAATGTCTTCATCCGCTCGATGGCAACCCGTGGTTCGTTGGGCGGGCTGGCGCAAGCTACTGCCAATATGGTACAAGTCTTTGACGCGGCGGGCTTTAATGTCATCATTATTGAAACCGTCGGCGCGGGTCAAAGCGAAGTGGATGTTGCCCGCCTCGCGCACACCACTCTGGTGGTGGAAGCGCCCGGCCTCGGCGATGACATTCAAGCCATCAAGGCAGGCATTCTGGAAATTGCGGATATTCTTGTCATCAACAAAGCAGACAGGCCCGGCGTGGAAAATACCGAGAAGGCATTAAAGTCCATGCTGGATCTGGCACACCCCACCGAGCGGGTCTTTCAACACCACGGCTCCACCATGCGGACGGTTGCTCCCAGACAAGATTCATCCGCCACGCTGATGTGGATTCCGCCCATTCAAAAAACGGTTGCCGTTGAAAGCAAAGGAATCGCAGAACTGGCAGAGTCCATTGGACGTCATGTCGCGCATCTCCGTCAGAGTGGGGGCTGGGCTGTTCGCGAGCGAGCGAGGCTCGAGGTCGAGTTGGAGGCGCTGATCCGCGAGACATTGTTGAATCGTTTCCGTAAAGACGTCCCGCAAGAGAAGTATGAGGATGTGCTGGAAAAGGTCATGCAGCGAAATGTTTCACCGTGGGAAGCGGTGAAGATGTTAGTGAGTGAAAGGTAAAACATGAGCATCATTTATGGCGAGCGTGTGCGCTTACGCGCAGTGGAGCGCGAGGATATAAGTAAGCTTCATGAATGGGTGAACGACCCCGAAGTGACCCGCGGGCTGTCAATGTATCTGCCAATGTCTCTTTCTGATGAAGAGAACTGGCTCAACTCCCTTGCGAGCCACGACCAAAGGGAGAAGCCGCTAGCCATTGAAGTGCGCAAGGGTAAGAGTTGGAAGCTGATCGGCAACTGTGGTGTGTTCGGTATTAACTCCGTGAACAGTTCCACCGAGCTTGGGATTATGATCGGCGATAAATCCGAGTGGAACAAAGGCTATGGTTCCGAGGTGATGAGCCTACTCGTGCGTCATTGCTTTGAGACCTTGAACCTGAACCGAGCCTATTTAAAAGTCTACACGGAGAATATCCGCGCTGTGCGTTCGTACGAAAAAGCGGGTTTTGTTCTGGAAGGACGGCTGCGTGAAGCGGTCTATAAATTGGGAAAATATGACGATGTCCTGATCATGAGCGTGCTGCGTTCTGAGTGGATGTCTCGCAACAAGGAGAAGTAGTTAATGCACCACGTTCATCACGACTTGAAAGTGTACGGCGGCATCAAGCTTTTTGCAGGCAGCGGCGCCCCTGAGCTTGCCCAGAAGATCGCGGATTATCTCGGCCAGCCTTTGAGCGGCCAGGAAGTGATCGAGTTTCCGAATGAGAATATTTTCGTAAAGCTAAACGGGAGCGTACGCGGGCAGGATGTGTATATCATTCAAACCACATCATCACCTGTCCATCGGAATTTGATGGAGTTGTTGATCACGATCCAGACCCTGCGTTTGGATTCTGCGGCGCGCATCACTGCGGTTGTACCTTATTTATGCTATGGCCGCTCGGACAAAAAAGACCAGCCGCGTGTCCCGATCACCGCCCGTCTCGTAGCGGACATGATCGAAGTGGCCGGCGCAGACCGCTATATGACTCTCGACCCTCACGCCGGACAGGTGCAGGGATTCTTCTCCATCCCCGGCGATGTGTTAACCGCTTCTCATCTGCTTGTCAGTCACATCAACGATAACATGCGCGCAAACATGCATGAGCCAGTGGTTGTCTCCGTTGATCTCGGCTTTGCCAAGAAGGGGCGCAATTATGCAGCAGATATGGATATGCCCATCGCGTTCATAGAAAAACGACGTCATGGCAACGATGCAAAAGCTGAAGCGTTGACCTTAATCGGCGATGTGAACGGCCGCGATGTGATCATTGTGGACGATGAAGTGGATACAGGCGGCTCCATTGCCCAGGCTGTGGATGTGGTGAAAAAGAACGGCGCACGGGATGTATACCTCGCCTTCGTCCATGCCATTCTTTCGCGAGACGGCGCGCAGCGCCTCGCTGCTCTGCCGATTAAACATATCATCACCACCGATTCGGCACCCCTCTCCCCTGAAAAATTAAAGCACCTCGAGGGACGCATCACCGTTTTGTCTGTTGCAGGGCTGCTGGGTGAAGTGATCAAACGCGCCCACGAAGGCCGCTCCGTTGGTGAGATGTTTAACGAGTAAAAAAGCTTTCAGCTTTTGGCTAACTGCTGATCATGCCTGAACTCCCTGAAGTAGAAACCATCGCCCGCGCCATAGAACCAGATGTCCTCGGAAGAACCATCGTTTCCGCCGACGTGCTCTGGGCGCGGACTCTTGCCACCCCCTCGGTGAAAAAATTCAAGGAAGTGATCAAAGGGCAGAAGGTCATTGGGGTCTCGCGTCGCGCAAAATACCTGATCCTCCTGCTTGAAAATTACAATCTCCTGATACATTTGCGGATGAGCGGGGATTTGGTGGTAAGAACAGGTAAAATTAAACCTGAAAAGCATGACCGTCTTGTGCTATCCCTACGCTCAAAGAACGGAAAGGAAAGCCAGCTCGCTTTCAACGACACCCGTAAATTTGGGCGGGTGTGGCTCACAGATGACCCCGCAAGCGTGCTCGGCAAACTTGGCCCTGAACCGCTGGAGAAGGAATTCACCCCGCAGTGGCTGTTCGAAAATTTACACAAAAAGAAACGTCAATTAAAACCGCTGCTCCTCGACCAAACCTTTCTCGCCGGCCTCGGCAACATCTACACCGATGAGAGTCTGCACATTGCGAAGCTGCATCCGTTGACTTTGTCGAATTCAATTTCGCAGAAACAGGCCCGGGCGCTGCATGAAGCGATCCAGTCTGTTCTCAAAGAAGGCATCCGCCGCAATGGCGCCAGCATCGACTGGGTGTATCGCGGCGGTGATTTTCAAAATCATTTTCGAGTGTACGACCAGGAAGGCAAACCCTGCCCCAACTGCGGCACGGAGATCCAAAAGTTTACCGTTGGACAGCGCGGCACACACGTATGCCCGAAGTGCCAGCCTCTTGAAAGGAAGTAACTTATGGAAGTTCAATTCGCAACCGTTACCTGGCCCATCCTTGCCCTGTGGGGATTGGGTCTTGCCTTTTTGCTGATCGGTTTTTTCATTGGATATGTTGACTCCAATATCCGTTCCACAAAAAAAATAGATGCCGCCGAAACCAAGGAAAAGAATGCGCGAGCCGAGGCCGAACAAAAGCTCGCGGCAGCCGAAGCATTAAAAGCCTCCATCCCAACAGGAACGGATAACCCCGGACTTTTACGTTTGAAAAATAAAAACGGCGTCACGCAACTTGAACTGGATGGAAAAGAATTAACTGCCAAAAATGTTTCCCCAGAACAGAAAAAACGACTGATCGAATTGATCACCCTCATGCGTCCGTGGGTGGAAGGTGGACAGCTCGCCCCGGCAGTCGTTTCCCAACCCGCTGCCGCGCCTCCGACTCCGCCTGCGCCTGTTCTGCCCAAGGAGCCTGTTTCCCGTCCCTTGCAGACTGTTAAAAAGCCGGAGGAAAAACCGATCACATCCCTCAGCATCGTCCAGCAAATTGACACGGTCTTGCAGGAGCGAATCTTGAACACACCGCTTGAAAAAAGTGGTCTGCGCTTGCAGGAATCACTTCAGGGCGGCGTGGAAGTTTATGTGGGCACCCAAAAATTTGACTCAGTTGACGACGTCCCAGATGCGACCATCAAAGCCACCATCCGTGCCGCCATTGCAGCGTGGGAAGAAAAATACACTCCAGGTATGTAGCTCGGATTTCCCCATGATTAAAAACATCCCTCGATGCAAATGCTCGAGGGATGTTTCTTTTAGGTAATTACTGCGCCTTCGAATTTCAGCAGCCATTCTTTCGTAGGCAGACCATTCCCGCCGCCATAGCCGTGGAGTTTGCCGTCCGTGCCAATGACACGATGGCATGGCACGATAATAGGCATGGGATTCATGGCGTTCGCGGCCCCCACAGCCCGATACGCATGTGGGTGGTAAATTTCCCTTGCGATGTCTATATAAGTGCGGGTCTCACCGTAGGGGATTCTAAATACAGCCTGAAGCGCTTCCTGCTGAAACGGCGTAAATGGGCTCCAGTCGATGGGAATGGTAAAAGTGGTGCGCTTGCCGTTCAGGTATTCTCGCAATTCCTTTACATATGGAGCGAGTTTCTTCTGGCTTGCTTCAAGGGGGCTTTTTAGCTTCCGAAGGTAGGCATCCAGTTCGGGCTGGGCATGCGCCCATTCAACAGCGATCAGGCCCAAGTCTGAGGCAGCGAGGCGAAAGTCTCCGATAGCACTGCCATTCAATTCGCCAAGATAAATTTTGAGGGTGGAAAATGTCATGTTGAGATCCTTCATCAAAAAACGTTTGCATTCCTGTTATTTGTCGGACAATCGTAGGGCAGTCGTAGGGTTAGCGTCAAGTTAGTTTGAGATAAACATGATAAATTTACTGGCGTAAGGTGATTTCTCTTCTCCTCCTTTCAAAGAGAACCACGGTCGGCGTCCGTGGTTCTCGCCGTTTAAGGAGGCAATGGCAGTATAATCGCGACATCAATCTCTTGCGAGGGTAGCATGCCTATACAAATCACAATTATTGGCCTCGGCCAAATCGGCGCGTCCTTGGGGCTGGCGTTTGCTGCACACAAAGACAAGATCTCAACGGTCGGCCACGATAAGGATTTTAGCGTGGAACGGCTTGCTCAAAAAAACGGGGTGGTTGAGAAAACCAATCATAACCTGCCTGGCTCAGTCGAAGATTCAAATGTGATCATCATTGCCGTACCCATCCATCAGGTTCGCGAAACTTTGGGGTACATAGCCCAGGACCTGAAAAAAGGGACTGTGGTTGTGGATACAACCCCGATCAAAGCCGAAGTGGCAAAATGGGCACAGGAAATTTTGCCAGAAGGGGTTTCCTATGTAGGGCTTGTCCCTGCGATCGGCCCCGACTTTCTGCATGAGGCGGGCTCGGGTCTGGACTCAGCCAAAGCTGATCTGTTTTCGAGGAGCATTTTCCTGCTTTCGGCTCCCTACGGCACCCCACAGGACGCTCTGCAATTGGTTTCAGGCCTTGTCGGTTTAACAGGCGGAACAGTGATGATCACCGACTTCGTCGAATCGGACGGTTTGATGGCCTCCGCGGAATTGCTGCCCCAATTGGTTTCCGCATCCCTGTTGAATGCTACCATCAGCCAGCCGGGCTGGCAGGAAGTCCGCAAGGTGGCGAGCCGCCCCTACTTCGCCGCCACATCCGCATGGACGGGGCAGTACGACACCGACGCCCTGCACATGCTGGTGCTGCAAAACCGCGAGAACGTTCTGCAAAAACTGGATGCCATGATCAATGCCCTTGTTGAACTGCGCTATGACGTTGAAGACGCCAACGAAAAAGCCTTAAAGGATCGATTGAAATCCGCGCAGGATGGACGCCAGAATTGGCTGAAGGAACGCTCCGCCGCCAGCTGGATGGAAGTAAAACGCGAACCCGTGGAAAAAGTTTCCATGTCCGAGAGATTGTTGGGTTCATTGTTCAGCAAGCCCAAAGATAAAAAAGAAAAATGACCTGCTATTGTTACATCCTTAAATGCGCGGATGGAACTTACTACACAGGCTGGACAACCGACCCCGAACGGCGCGTAAAACAGCACAACAAAGGGGTCGGCGCACGTTACACAAAAACACGCCGCCCCGTGAGGCTGGTTTATCTGGAAGAACAACCCGATAAAATAACAGCCCTGAAACGGGAGTTGGTGATCAAAAAATTAAAACGGGTACAAAAAAACAACTTAGTTGAAGGATACATCCCTGATGAATAGCACTAGGGATGTTTTTTATTCTAAACAAACGGCATTGGTGCATAAATCGAAAAGTAGGCGTAATCGGTTTGTCAGAATGAAAAGTTATGCCACTTTGTAACTTTGAGGCATACCCAGATGTGTCATTTTGTTGAGAGCTGCGCAACG
>Ga0172373_10000714_pt1 | contig 54733 bp, 49 predicted proteins | sample Lak10m_2_FD_114546 | JGI IMG/M metagenome (GOLD analysis project Ga0172373, IMG submission 114546) | Freshwater microbial communities from Kabuno Bay, South-Kivu, Congo - kab_092012_10m | ecosystem: Environmental > Aquatic > Freshwater > Lake | place: Democratic Republic of the Congo... | reverse complement strand
ATCCGTGGTGCGGAGTGTGCGAGGTGAATTGGCTTGGGTGCGTGCGATATGCGCGGCAAGGCGCATTTCATCCAGCATGTTGTGCGGATAGGTATCCGTGCCGATCCCCATATTCACGCCGTTTCGCATGTATCGCCCCAGGTCACGCAAGGCGATGCCGCGCCGCGCAAAAACGGTCGGGCAATGCGCAACGGTCGTGCCAGTCTCCGCCAGCCGCTTCAAATCGGTTTCAGTGTGCCAGCGGGTGGAGGGATGATCATCCAGGAAAATCCCATGCCCGATGATGGCACGTTCCCCAAGCAGACCGAGTGAATCCAACCAGCCGATCGGTGTGGTGCCATGCCGGCGCGTGATTTCGTGAAACTCCACCACGGATTGCGCCGCATGCACTTGCCAGGAAAGACCGCGCTTATTCGCCTCCGCCCGGCTATCCTTCAAAAGCCCAGCCGAGCAGGTATCAATCTGCGCTGGCACCACCATACCGAATAGCCGGCCGCATTCATGCTGCTCGGCACGTTCCACCAGGCGGAGCGCTTCTTCCATCGCCTTCTCGCCGGCTTTTTCATCCCATTCATATTCCACCACATGGCCATTCTTCGTGTACCAGCGGGCAGAACGGAACATCGGCGCGACGCAAACGCGCATGCCCGCTTCGGCCAGCAGATCAAGCCAACCCGGATGCGCCATGGAAAGATCAGCAAGCGTGGTCACTCCCGAAAGCAGCAATTCGGAAAGTGCGACACGCACACAATGCGGCACTGCTTCGGCATCCGCGCGGAAGATCGGCATGTATTCGTAGAGCGATGAATTATAGAGTCCCGGTGAGCCGATCTCATCCAGAAAACCCTTATTCATCGGCTCGCTTGATGGGTGGGAATGGATATTCACCAGGCCCGGCATGATCATCAGGCCCTTGCCATCCATCACCTCATCTGCCGGGCCCTCATAATGCCGGCCAACAAAGCGCAGCACGCCGTCGGTGAAGGCCATGTCGGCATCGGGCAGATAGGTATGCGACCTCTCACTCGCATCCCAGGCAACAATCAGGTCAGCCTTGCGGATCAGCGTTGTTGGCATGGCGGCATTCTCCCAGCGGCTTTAGCGGGCAAGCATAGAGTGATCAGCCCCGCCAAGTCACGCGGCGCAAGGCTGGTGGGCAATCATTTCTAACGCGGAGAGGTTGCTCTTTCGCCGCTGGCGCTTTCCAGGATTTCGCGGAAGAGCCGCGCCGGCAGCCCGCCGCCCGCGATATTATCCATGGGCACGCCATCATCATTGCCAAGCCAAACCCCCATCACCAGCCCGCCGGTGATGCCGATGAACCAGGCGTCGCGATATTCCTGGGTGGTGCCGGTCTTGCCAATCATGCTCCGGCCCGGGATCGCCGCCGCACGCCCAGTGCCGCGCGCTACCACCGCCGCCATCATGCTGCGCATCGCTTCCATATGCTCAGGCGCAAAGGCGCGTTCGGGTTGGGGCCGCGGCAAGGGCCAGGGGCGGCCTTCGGCCTGCACCTGCGCAACCCCAAAGGGCTCCACCCGCAAGCCGCCATTGGCGAAGGGCGCGTATGCCGCCACAAGATCAAGAAGCGTAACTTCGCCGGTACCAAGCGCAATCGTCGCATCGCGCGGGAAGGGACCATCCAACCCCGCGCGCCGCGCCGCTTCCGCCACTTTGCGATGCCCACCCGCGCGCTGCATCAGCCGCACTGCCGAGGTATTCACGCTATGCGCCAAAGCCTCCTCTAGGCTGATTTCGCCGCGCGCGCGCCATTGCCCATTGCTCGGCGACCAGCCACCAAGATTGAGCGCGGTATCTGCAACCATGTCCTGGGGCCCAAGCCCCGCTTCCAGCGCCGCGACAAAGATAAAGGGCTTGAAGGCACTACCTGGCTGGCGCCGCGCCTGAGTCGCGCGGTTGAAGGGGCTGTTGCGATAATCCTTGCCGCCCGCCATGGCGCGCACCGCGCCGGTTGCGGCATCCATCGCCACCACCGCGCCCTGATGCACCCCCGCCCGCGCACCTGGCCCGGCCAGGATGGCGTCAATCCGCGCCTCGGCGGCGGCTTGCAGCACCGGGTCAAGCGTGCTGCGCAGGACCAGATCAGCATTGCCAGGCGCGCGCCCCACCATGCCTTCCTGCACCCAATCGGCGAACCAACCGGCATCGCGTGAAGGTGCGGGGGTGAAGCGAATGGCCTCGGCCGCCTGCAAGGCCTGGGTCGCTGTCAGCGCGCCGGTTTCCGTCATGGCGGTGAGCACTTCCAAGGCGCGCGCCAGCGCTGCCGCTTGATTGACGCGCGGATTGATGCGCGACGGCGCCTTGGGCAGCCCGCCCAGCACCGCCGCCTGCCCTGGCGTCAGCCGCCGTGCCGAGACACCAAAATAAAGCCGCGCCGCCGCATCCACACCGTAAGTGCCGGCGCCAAGATAAACGCGGTTCAAATAAATCTCGAGCAATTCATCCTTGCTGAAGCGCTGTTCCAGCCAAAAGGCGAGCATCGCTTCCTGCGCCTTGCGCTTCAGGCTGCGTTCTGGCGTCAGGAACAGGTTTTTCGCCAATTGCTGCGTCAGGGTTGACCCCCCCTGCACCACGCGGCCCGAGGTGAAATTGGCATGGACCGCGCGCGCCAGCCCGATCGGGTCTATGCCCCAATGGTCGCGAAAGCGCCGATCTTCAATGGCAATAAAAGCCGCCGGCAGATGCGCCGGCATATCGCGCAAGCGCAGCGTTTCCCCGTACAAATCACCATTGGTGGCAAGCAGCTTACCATCCGATGCAAGCAACGTGGTCGAAGGCCGGCGCGTGGTCGCAAGCGCCGCTTCCGGGCGCGGCAAATCCCAAGCCAGGATCAGCAAGACCACGGAAGCCGCGATCAACCCCCACATCATCGCAAGGAAACCAAAGCGCAGCAGCCCGAAGCGCCGCCGCGGACGCGCCGCAGGACGTGAGGGGGGGGCGGAAAGACGTGCGCCGAGTGCCTCTCTGGCCGGGCTGCGGGGGGGCGCGCCGCGACCTTGTGAGGATTTGGCCGATGCTCGGGCCATGAGCGTGCATATCATGCCGGACCCGGCGGCGAAACAGTGATTGACGGGGCAGCCCAAGCCCCGGAACATCGCAGCAGTTTCAGGAGCGCCAGGCTTGGCAATGTCTCGCGGTATTTGGGTGATTGGCGCGGCGGTCTTCACCATTGGCTTTTCGACAACCCTCGCCATGCCGCTTTTCACCACCTATGCGGCGCGGGATGGCCAGGGTGCGGGCGGGCTTTCAGCGGCCTTCATCGCCTATGCGGCGAGTGCGATCATCTCAGCACCCCTATTGGGTGGCATGTCGGATCGGATCGGTCGTAAGCCCTGCATTCTGGCCGCGCTGGCGCTGACGATTTTTGGCACGATTGCGCTGATCACGGCGCCGGGTCTTGCCGCACTCGCCTTCGCGCGCGGCATGCAGGGGCTGGCGGTGGGCTTGCTTGCCGGTGGTGCGACAGCTTGGGCGGCGGAACTCGCCACCGGGCCAGAAGCTGGGCGCCGCGCCGCGCAAGTCACCACGCTTGCGAGTGCAAGCGGCTTTGCCGCGGGCGGCATCGCCACCATGATCGCCATTGAAATCTTCGGTGGCCGCGAACCGCCGCTTACCTTCTGGCTGCACATGACAGCGCTGGCGACGATTTTTGTATTGGTGTTTTTCCTGCCGGAAACCAAAACCCCGGCGCGCGTGGCGTGGCTGCGCATGCCGAGTTTTCCGCGCGGCACGCTGCCGCTTTCATTGAGCATGCTCGCCGCCTGGGCAGTGACGGGCACGGTGATCACCGCCGTACCAACCGCGCTGACCGAAGCGGGCTATCCGCACATGGGCCCGCTTGCGGTCTGTTTCATGATTCTGGTGGGGGCTTTGGTGCAGCAATTGATGGCACGGATTGCCGCGCGGCGCTTGGTATTGCTTGGCTTGCCGGTGCTAGTGCTGGGTGCGGGTTTGGTCATGTGGGGCACGCTGAATGCCGCATTGCCCGCGCTGCTGTTGGGCGGGGCGCTGGTCGGCAGCGCGGCTTATGGGTTTTTATACATTGGCGGGTTGGCCGGCGTTTCCGAAAAGGCAGGGCTCGATCGCGCCCGCGCGGCGGCGGGCGTTTTTCTGGTGGCGCATATCGGCTTTTGCATCCCGCCGCTGATGGCGGGATTTGCGATGGATGCCTTTGGTGCCGGTGTGACGCTGACCGTGTTTTGGCTATTGCTGGCGGGGTTCGCGGCCAGCCTTATGTGGGCGCTGCGCGAAAGCCCCAAAACCACCTAATCAAACCAAACCTTCTTCCCGCGCCTTGATCTGCATCGCAAGATATTTGGAATACATCCGGCATTGTGCGAAAGAGCCGCCGGTGAACCACAGCCCCTGCTGCGGCGTTTCCATCCACATATTGCGCAGCTCCTGATCGGCCTCATCAAAGCCCCAGACCTTGCCGACGCGATCCGCCACCGCATCGCCAAAGAAGCCGCGCACCAGATGATCCTGGCCCTTATAGCCAGTCGCGAGTACCAAAAGCTCGGCTGGCAATTCGCGGCCATCCTTCATCCGCATGCCGGTCGCGTTGAATTCCGCGATATCGTGATACTGAATCAGGCCTACTTCGCGCCGCACCAGCAATTCCGAACAGCCAACATTGAAGTAATACCCGCCACCCCGAGAGCGATATTTCAGCGGCCAGCCCGTGCCATTATCGCCGAATTCCAACCGAAAGCCGATTTTTTCCAGCCCATCCAACAAGGGCTTGTCCAATTCGCGCGTCTTGTCCGTCAGGATCTTATGCGCCTGCTTCATGACTGAAAGCGGGAAGGACACATTGATCAGATCGCGGTCTTCCAGCGTCGGCCCCTTGCCGTAATAGACGCCATCGTAAAGCTGCGCGCTTGGTTCCACATTCACGATCAGCGTCGGGCTGCGCTGCACCATCGTGACCTTCGCGCCATTGCCATGCAGATCCTGCGTGATGTCATGCGCGCTGGTGCCGGTGCCAAAGACGAATACCGGCTTATCCTTCCACGCCGCACCATTCTTGAAGCCCGAAGAATGCACAACCTTCCCCTGGAAGCGATCAAGCGTCGGGATATCCGGCAGGTTCGGCGTACCGCTCACGCTGGTGGCCATAATGATATGGCGCGGGCGCATGATGCGTTCGCTGCCATCAGCCAGCCTCAGTCGCGCGACCCAGCACTTCGCCGCAGCATCATAGGTCGCGCCCTCGAAGCTCGTTTTGGTCCAGAAATTGATCTCCATTGTCTCGACATAGGATTCGAGCCAATTGGCGATCTTGTCCTTAGGGATATATTTCGGCCAGGTCTTCGGGAAAGAGAGAAACGGAAAGTGATTGCTATGCACCTGGTTGTGCAGCTTGAGGCCATGGTAGCGCAGCCGCCAATTATCGCCGATCCGCGCCATGCGATCCACAATGAGGGCTTCGATATTGAGCGCGCCAAGCCAGGCGGCGGCAGTGATGCCGGCATGCCCGCCGCCCACAATCAGCACTGCCGGAGCGCGCCCCTCAAAACGCGCGGCATCGCGCCGCTTATCAAGCCAATTCGGGCCGTTGAATTCGCGTTCAAAGGCCGGTTCTTCGCGCGCTTCACGCATAGAATCCAAATCAAAACCGCGCAGACTATCAAGTGCCGTGGTCAGCACCCAAGCAACCGGCGCATCGCCTGACGCTTCCGCGCGCTTGAGGCGCAGCAGCGCCGCACCATTGCCGATTTTCGTCTCAAACCGCAAAATGGCTTCAATCGTGTCTTCGCCGGCGCGTTCCACAAAGCGCGGCCCGGCACGTTCCTCATCAATCGCGAAATCGCGCGCACCGGCTTCCTGCACGGCAGCCAGCAGCGCTTCCACCAGCGCCCGCTGCCCGCTCACGGTCCGGATGCGCCGGCCCAGCGCCACGATATCGCGCCAATGGCTATCAGTGCGGAACAGCGCGGCAAGCGCTGCCTTGTCGCCTGTTGTCAGCGCCGCATTGAAGCGCTTAAGCCAGGCTTCGATGATATGGCCAATGCCTTGTTCCGAAATGACGAGCATCTGCTTCTGCCTTCAAGCTTCTGCGCCGGACAGGGCGCCACATATTCCCCAATCCTAAGCCCCCCGGCGCAGCGCCGCAAATCCCGCCCTGGGGCGGATTTCATCGCCGGGCGAATGCGCCTATCGTGTCCAGCGAAAATGGAGAAACGCTCATGAAAGCTTCCCTTGGGGGCAAGGTCGCGCTGGTCACGGGTGCGGGCAAGAATATCGGTCGCGCCATTGCGCTGCGCCTTGCCGCCGATGGCGCCGCCATTGTGGTGAATGGCCGATCGGATGAGGGGGCGATCAAGGCCGTAGCCGATGAAATCATCGCCTTTGGCGGCCGCGCCATGGCCTATCGCGCCGATATCTCGAAGCCCGAGGAAGTGGCCGGCATGGCCGCCGCCGTTGCCGCCCAAATGGGCGGCGTGGATATTCTGGTGACCAATGCGGGGCTGCGCCGCCAGACCAGTTTTCTGGATATGTCCTTCGCGGAATGGCGAGAAATCCTCTCCGTCGCGCTGGATGGCGCCTTTGTCGTCACGCAAGCCTTCGCGCCGCAGATGATCGCGCGCGGGGGCGGTTCGATCATCGGGCTATCAGGGATCTCCACCCATGTCGGCACGCCCAATCGGGCGCATGTTTCGGCTTCCAAGGCTGGGCTGGAAGGCTTGATGCGCGCGCTGGCCGTGGAATTGGCGCCGCACGGCATTCGCGCCAATAGCGTCGCCCCCGGTGCCGTGGATACGGTGCGTGGTGCCTCGGCCGGGTCCATGCCGAGCACCCTGGCAGATAATGGCATTCCCATGCGCCGCCGCGCGAGTGTTGCCGAAATCGCCGATGTGGTGCGCCTGCTGGCGGGGCCAGAAGGCGGCTATATCACCGGCCAGACCCTGCATGTGAATGGCGGGGCGTTTTTGACCTGAAAGACGATAGGGGTGACCCGCCCTGATGGGTCACCCTTGCACGTTACCCCGGTGCATTGCCCTGGGCATTGAGCCGCAGCGGCACAAAGCGCTGACCGCTCGCGTTTTCAACCGCAAAAAGCCCGACATTGCGGTTTTGGCGGCGCAAGCGCTCAATCTGTTCCTGCACTTCAGCCGGTGTTGCCACGCGGTTCTGCTGCACTTCCACAATCACATCGCCAGGGCGCAGTTCACGCTCTGCCGCCGGGGTGCCGGGGATCACCTCCACAATCACCACGCCGCGCTGTTCGGGCTTCAGGTTGAAGCGCTGGCGAAGCTCATTCGTGATGGTCGCAACCCGAAGCCCAAGCCCGGTCAATTCCACCGGCCCCTGACCGGGAGGCGGCGCCGCCGGAGCGCTCGCCTGGCGCTGTTCCGTCGGCAATTCGCCCAAAGTCACGCTCACGGTTTCTTCCTTGCCATCGCGCCAGATCACCACGGGCACGGCACTGCCGACATTGTTATCAGCGACAATCCGCGGAAGCGCCCGCATTTCCGGCACCGCCACGCCATTGAAGCGGATGATCACATCGCCCGAACGAATGCCCGCCTTCGCCGCCGGGCCATCGGCTTGCGCATTCGCCACAAGGGCACCGCGCGTGCCCGCAGGCAGGCGAAGCGCTTCGGCAATGTCATCCGTCACCGCCTGGATATTCACGCCAATCCAGCCGCGCCGCACGCGCCCAGCGTCACGGAGCTGCGCCACCACTCGGCTTGCCATATTTGACGGGATGGAAAAACCAAGCCCAGCCGAAACCCCACTCGGTGAGACAATCGCGGTATTGATGCCAATCACCTGGCCGCGCATGTTGAATAGAGGCCCGCCGGAATTGCCTTGATTGATTGAAGCATCCGTCTGGATGAAATCATCATAGAGCCCCTGGCCGATATCGCGCCCGCGGGCCGAGATAATCCCCGCCGTGACCGTACCGCCAAAGCCGAAGGGATTGCCGATGGCAATCACCCAATCACCCACTTCCGATTGATCCGAATCGCCAAAGGGTACGGCGGATAGCGGCTTGTCATGCTTGATGCGCAGCACCGCGATATCCGTGCGCGGGTCCGTGCCCACCAATTCGGCGCGAATGCTGGTCTTGTCCTGCAGGATCACATTGATTTCATCAGCGCCATCAATCACGTGGTTGTTGGTCACCACAATCCCTTCGCGGGCATCAATGACGAAGCCGGACCCGAGCGATTGCGCGCGGCGTTGGCGCTGCTGCGGGCCTTCACCCTGACCTTGGCCGGGCGGGCGGTTCCGATTGAAGAAATCGCGGAAGAATTCCTCAAACGGGCTGCCCGGCGGCAATTGCGGCATATCCGGCGCATTCGGCCGGCCGCCGCGCGGGGCGACATTCTTGGAGGTGGAGATATTCACCACCGCCGGCAGCAATTCCCGCGCGAGTGGGGCGAAGCTTTCCGGCGCGCGCTGCTGCGCCTGGGCGGCGCTGATCAGGGGCAGGGGGGCGAGCGGTGCCAAGGCCATGGCGCCGGCAAGGGCAAGATGGGCGATACGCAAGGAAGCTCTCCTCGGGGCAGGCATCAATAATCCTAACAGATTGGCGTCAGTCACGCGAATTTAAGCCATCTCACTGCAACGAAATGCGACAAAAAGCGACCGCGTCACCAAAGCCTGAGCGGCCAGGCAAGGCCAATACCGCCCGCCGCCGCGATCAGCCCGCCTATTCTGAGCCGTGCCTCGGGCGTCTCAGCCAGGCTTGCCAAAGCGCGCCGCATGAAGCCCGGCGCGATGGCATAGGCCAAGCCTTCCAGGGCCAGCACAACGGCTATGCCCTGGAGCAGCGTGGTAAGGCTCACCTCGTCGCAGGCGCCGGGGCTTGAAGGCCATTCGGGCTTTCGCGGAAATAGCGGAAGAATTCCGAATCAGGCGTCAGCACCAGCCGCGAATCGCCTTCGGCAAAGGCCTCACGATAGGCCTGCATGGTGCGCCAGAATTGGAAGAAGGCCGGGTCGCGCTGGAAGGCTTCCGCGAAAATGCGGATGGCTTCCTGTTCGCCCTGACCGCGCAGGATATCGGCCTGCGCCTGGGCTTCCGCGATCAGCACCGTGCGTTCGCGTTCAGCACCTGCACGCACGCGCTGCGCCACTTCCGCCCCTTCCGCGCGGGCTTCGCGCGCCACGCGTTCACGTTCGGATTGCATGCGCGACAGGATGGCTTGCGTGTTTTCGCCCGGCAGATCGGCGCGGCGGATGCGCACATCCTCAACCGCAATGCCGAATTGGCGCGCTTCCTCATTCACCTGACGGCGAATTTCACCCATGATGCGCGCGCGATCCGCCGATAGCACTGCAAGCAGTGGCTCACTACCAAGCACGCGCCGCAAGGATGAGGTGACGATAGAATTAAGCCGCGCCCGAATGCCGGCCTCGGTCGCACCCACCGTCTGGAAGAAGCGCAGCGGATCGGTGATGCGATAGCGCGTGAAGCTATCCACGATCAGCCGGCGCTGGTCACCCAGGATCACTTCTTCGCCCGGCGCATCAAAATCCAGCAGGCGCCGATCAAAGCCAATCACCGATTGGATGAAGGGCAGCTTCCAATGCAGGCCCGGTTCCTGGATCACGCGGCGCGGTTCGCCGAATTGCGTAATCAGCACCTGCTGCGTCTGGTGCACGGTAAACAGCGTGGAAGACGCGGTGAAAATCGCCGCCGCCAATACGCCAAGCAGAATGATGGAGCGATTCATCGCGCAACCCCCGGACGGTTTTGCATCATGGGCGCGGCAGCCGCACCTGGTGGCAATGGCGCGGGCCGCTGCTGCGGCACGGCGGCAGGCGCCTGACGCGCGCCACCCGTTTCACCCAATTGCAGGAAGGGCACCACGCCTTGCAGCCGGTCATCCACAATCACCTTGGGATTGCGGCGGAGGATTTCTTCCATGGTTTCAAGATACATCCGGCGCGTGGTCACATCGCGCGCCTGTTCGTAAGCGGAAAGCACCGATAGGAAGCGCGCACTTTCACCGCCGGCACGCGCCACCTGGCTTTCGCGGAAGCCCTGGGCTTCCTGCACCATGCGTTCAGCCTCACCACGAGCGCGGGGGATGATGTCATTGCGGAAGCTTTCGGCTTCATTGCGCTGACGCTCACGGTCCGCATTGGCGCGCTGCACGTCGCGGAAGGCATCAACCACCTGCGCCGGCGGGTCAACCTTCTGCAATTGCACCTGAGTCACTTCAATGCCGGCCTTGTATTGGTCCATGATCGCCTGGGCACCGCGGCGCACTTCCTGTTCGATCTGCGCACGCGCTTCGGTCAGCGCCGGCTGGATGGCCGTACGCCCGATCACTTCGCGCATCACACTCTCGGCGGCGGTTTTCACCGTGCTTTCGGGGTTGCGCGTGTTGAACAGGAATTCGCCCGCATCGCGGATGCGCCAGAACACGGCGACATCAATATCAATGATATTCTCATCGCCCGTCAGCATCAGGCTTTCTTCGAGCACATCACGCGCAGGCAGAACCCGCCCACCGGCAATGGCCCCATCCTGCGCGCCGACAAAGCCGATATCCACACGGTTGATGCGCGTGACACGCGGTGTGGTGTGGCTTTCGATCGGCCAGGGCAGGCGATAATTCAAGCCAGGCTGAGTGGTATGGCTGAAGGCGCCAAAGCGCATGACCACACCCTGTTCATCCGGCTGCACCCGATAAAACCCCGATGCCGCCCAGCCAATGGCGAGCACAATGCCAATCAGGGCGAAAAGCTTGCCGCCGCCAGCACCACCGCTTGGCAATACGCGCCGGATGGCGTCCTGCGCCTGGCGAATCGCGTCATCTATATCCGGGCCACGGCCACCCTGGCCGCCGCCACCACCGCCGCCCGAAGGCGGCTGGCCCCAAGGGCCCTGAGGGCGCGGATTGCCCCAGGGGCTTTGACCGCCACTATTGTTATTCCAGGGCATGAAAGGCTCGGCCTCCAGCAGGTGAACGTCAAAAACCAAAGGCCCAAAGCTGGGCGGGATGCTTCAAGCGGGAAGCCAAGCCCCATATAGAGGTGCGCGACCCTCCCGCAAAGCAGCTAACGGCGCTGTAATGCCGGGCCGGTCGGATATTGACCATGAACAGGGGCTTTTCAAGCGATGGCGGATGATTTGGCGGCAGCGGTGACCAAGGCCCTGGCGGCGGTGAAGGACCCGGCTTCGGGCCGGGATGTGGTTTCGGCAGGGATGGTGCAGGGCCTGGTGGTGCGCGATGGCATGGTGCATTTCGCGCTGCAGGTGGCCCGCGAAGCCGCCGCCAGCCTGGAACCGTTGCGCGCGACAGCCGAATCCGCCGCCCGCGCCGTGCCGGGGGTAATCTCGGCCACCGCCGTGCTGACGGCGCATCGTGCCGAGGCGCCAGCCCGCCCGGCCGCCCCGCGCGGCCCAGCGAGCCCCGGCCCCATGCTGCTTTCCGATGTGCGGGCGATCATCGCGGTTGCGTCAGGTAAAGGCGGCGTCGGCAAATCCACCACCGCGGTCAATCTGGCGGTGGCCTTGGCGGCCGATGGCCTCAAGGTCGGGCTGCTGGACGCGGATATTTACGGGCCGTCGCTGCCGCAAATGCTGGGCACGCGGGAAAGGCCGCGGTCTGAGGGCCAGCGCATCACCCCGCTCAGCCGCTGGGGGCTGAAGGCCATGTCCATCGGCTTTTTGGTGGAGGAAGAAACGCCCATGATCTGGCGCGGGCCGATGGTGATGGGCGCGTTGGAGCAAATGATGGGGCAGGTCGCCTGGGGCCCTTTGGATGTGATGATTGTGGATATGCCGCCGGGGACAGGCGATGCGCAACTTACCATGTCTCAGCGCGTGCCTTTGGCGGGGGCGGTGATTGTCTCCACGCCGCAGGATGTGGCGCTCTTGGATGCTAGGCGCGGTGTGCGGATGTTCGAGAAGGTCAATGTCCCCGTGCTGGGGCTCATTGAGAACATGTCCTTCTTCTGCTGCCCCAATTGCGGCCATCGGTCCGATATTTTCAGCCATGGTGGCGCGCGGCGGGAGGCGGAGAGGCTGGGCGTGGAATTCTTGGGTGAATTGCCGCTGAAGCTGGAAATTCGCGAATTGGCCGATGCCGGCACGCCGATTGTGATGGCGCGGCCTGAATCGGATGAAGCGCAATCCTATCGGCGCATTGCGCGCCGCGTCTGGGAAAAGGCGGCGGCGAAGGCGGATGCGGCGCCGAAGATTGTGATGGAGTGAGGGGACCCTCTAATTCGCGATTTCGAACGCAACGATAAGTCTGCTTCACCCGGCTGGCGCCAAGCCTCACGCGGTACCACGCCGGCTTCTCCCCAGGCAGCGTGATGGGACAGGATTTCACGCGCCACAAAACGACAAACGCATTTGCCGAATTGTCCATGGGCTGATGAAAAATGATGGTCGGCATGTGATCTTGCCAAGCCACGGGAAAGGCAGTCTCGTATGACATAATGTCGGATCACGGAGACATCTGACCTCGGGTATCGGCAATCGAGAGAAGGGATAAGGAAGGCCCATGCCGCATCTTGCCAATCTGGCGCGCGCAACACCCGACAAGCCTGCGGCCATCTTCCCAGATAGCGGCACTAGCCTCAGTTTTCGCGCCTTGAATGAGGCCGCGAATCAGGTCGCGCATGGGCTGGTGGCTTTGGGGCTGACCCCGGGGCAGGGCATTGCCCTATTGCTTGAAAACACGCCGGAATTCCTGATCCTGACCTATGGCGCCAAGCGCGCCGGTTTGATGGTGACGCCGCTTTCCATTCATTTGCGCGCGCAGGAGGTAGCCCATGTACTGCGCGATTCCGGCGCAGTGGCCTTATGCGCTGAAGCGACGCTCAGCACCTTGGTGGCAGCACTGGATCTTCAGAACCTGCTCCATCGCTTCAGTATGGGCGGGGCCATTCCAGGCTTTGCGCCGCTGCATTCACTGATGGAAGGCCAACCCATGACCTGGCCCGATGGCGAAAGACCCATCGGTCGCGAGTTTCTTTATTCATCGGGCACCACCGGCCTGCCCAAGGGTATTCGTCGTCCACTCATTCCCTTTGCGGATCGTCATAAGCCCGAATTCGACATGAGCTGGAAGGGCTTTTACGGATTTGATGCGGATACGGTATACCTTTCGCCGGCGCCGCTGTATCACGCGGCGCCCAATCGCTACGTTCAGCGCACGATTGACGGTGGCGGTACGGCGGTGATTACGCGCAAATTCGATGCGGCAGCAGCTTTGGCGCTGATCGAAAAATATCGCGCCACGCATAGCCAATGGGTGCCCACCATGTTTGTGCGCCTGCTTGCGCTACCGGATACGGTACGAAACGCTTTCGATCTTTCCAGCCATCGCTGCGCCATTCATGCCGCAGCGCCGTGCCCCATTCCGGTGAAGCGGGCGATGCTGGATTGGTGGGGGCCGATCATCCGCGAATACTATGCCGGCAGCGAAGGCATTGGTGTTTGCTTCATTGATAGCGCGACTTGGCTGCGCAAACCTGGCAGTGTCGGCCGCCCCGCCTATGGCGCGGTGCATATACTGGATGAGGAAGGCCGCGCGCTCCCGCCCGGAGAGATTGGGCGCATTTGGTTCGAAGGCGGGGCGCGCTTCGCCTACCATAATGATCCCGAAAAAACCGCAGCCGCCTACAATGATCGGGGCTGGGCGACGCTGCATGATCTTGGCTGGTTGGATGAGGAAGGTTTCCTGTTTCTGTCGGACCGTCGGGCGGATCTGATCCTTTCAGGCGGCGTTAATATCTATCCGGCCGAAATCGAGGCTGTGCTCGGCCTGCATCCGGCGGTGGCGGAAGCTGCGGTGATTGGCGTGCCAGATGCTGAACTGGGTGAACGCCCGCATGCCCTTGTCGTGCCACGCGATGGCGCAAGCAATGCTGCGCTGGCTGAAGGGATTATCGCCCATTGCCGCGCCCATCTTGGTAGCCTGAAGATTCCGGTCGCCATTGATTTTATGGAGGCATTGCCGCGTAGCGAAGCCGGCAAGCTGCTGCGCCGCGTATTGAAGGAACGCTTCCGCTAGAGCGTGTTGCGTTCACATGTGTTCACGCCACCCGCTCTACCTCGTTGTTTTTCGAGCATCTTCACAGGTTCAGAATTTCCATCTGAACGTGATCTGCTCCAAAAGGTACCGTTTCGATGCAGTCGGTTACCGATGGTCAGGGGCCAATCACGGCGATGGTGCAGCGGCAGCCAGGCTTGCAATCTCCGCTGCCGAAAAGCCGAATTCAGCCAGGATTTCTGCGCCATGTTCCCCTCGCAATGGCGGTGCGGCGCCAAGGGCTGACGGCGTGCGAGAGAAACGCGGTGCAGGCGCCGGCTGCACCGCGCCATGGGCCGTGACGAAAGTCTCACGCGCGTCGATATGGGGATGCGAAGGCGCCTCAGCCATGGAAAGGATGGGCGTGACGCAGCCATCACTATCGGCGAAGATTTCGGCCCATGCATCGCGTGTGCGGCCAAGGAAGGCTTCCGCCAATCTTGCCTTGTGGGTGGACCAGGTCGCAGGGTCCATGCGGTTGTCAAAATCGGCGGCATCAAGGCCCATAAGCGCAAGCATTTCTGTGAAGAAGGCGGGCTCGATAGGGCCAACCGCAACATGGCCGCCGCAGGCGCAGGCGTAGCTGCCATAAAAACTGGCTGTCCCATCAAGGAGATTCGTGCCCCGTTCAGGCGCCCAGCGGCCGCGCGCCAGCATGCCGTAAATGGGTGCCATCAGCAGCGCCGCGCCATCCACCATGGCGGCATCCACCACCTGGCCACGCCCGGAATTGGCGCGCTCGATAACGGCGGCCAGGATGCCCAAGGCCAGCAGCATTCCCCCGCCACCATAATCACCAACGAGGTTGAGTGGCGGCGGCGGCGGGCGATCAGCATCGCCAATGGCATGCAGCGCCCCGGTCAGTGAGATGTAGTTGATGTCATGCCCAGCGCGTTTCGCGAGCGGTCCGGCCTGCCCCCATCCTGTCATGCGGCCATAGATAAGGCGCGGATGTGTCGTGAGCAGCTGTTCCGGGCCAAGGCCAAGCCGTTCCATGACCCCTGGCCGGAAGCCTTCAATCAGCGCATCAGCTTGCAGTGCCATGCGTTTCAAGGCTTCCACGGCGGTGGGATTTTTGAGATCAAGACACAAGGAACGACGCCCACGCAGAACAACATCATCGCGCGTGCCGGCTGGGCCTTCGGGGCGATCAATGCGAATCACGCGCGCGCCCATATCGGCCAGCAACATCGCGCAGAAGGGCCCCGGCCCAATGCCTGCCAGTTCCAGCACTGTGATACCCGTCAGCGCGCCCATTGAATTCTCCTGCGGTTTTCCACAAAAACTGTAGCGTCCGTGTCTCAGCGCGTCATGTGGTTTTGGGCGCTTCGCGCCATGGCGTTGTTTATCAGCAAAAGCGCCATTCAATTATCCAAGGGCGCGGAAGCGACATAGGCCCCGACTGTAGCCCCTACCTCCGCGCCAAAATAAACAACCGCCGAAACGGCAGCAGCACCGCCCCATCCGGCCCCGGCGGATAGGCTGCGCGCATCGCCGCTGCATAGGCCGCCAAAAACCCCTTGCTGCCCTCTGCCCCCAGCGCATCCAGAAAAGGCCGCAGGCTTGTCCCCATGGCCCAGCGCACCACAGGGTCTTCGCCGCGAAGCACATGGATGTATTCCGTCACCCACATCTCAAGCTTGGCGACCCGCGGGCTGAGCAGCGCGTAATAGGCTTCCGGCGTCAGGATGGCCGGCGCGCTTTTCACGCGCTGCAAAACCTCCGCCCAGGGGCCTTCGCGCGCAATCCTGTCCTGAACCGCGCGTAAGGGTGCCGCATGCATGGAGGGCATTTGCACCGCCAGCACACCACCAGGGGCGAGGCAATCCAACAGGTGCGGGAACAGCGCCTTATGCCCATCCAACCATTGCAGCGCGGCATTGCTGAAAATCACATCCGCGGGCGCTGCCGGCTTCCAAATGCTGATCTCCGCCCGCGCAGTTTCAAACCCTGCTGCCGCTGCCTTGGCGAGCATCGCCGCACTGCCATCCACGCCCATCACGCGCGCGTCAGGAAAGCGCGCCGCCAGCACCGGCAGCGCATTCCCCGCGCCGCAGCCCAAATCCACCACAAGCTTCGGCGCCTCAAGCGGAATGCGCGCGATCAGATCAAGCGCCGGGCGCAGCCTTTCATCCTCAAACTGCAAATAGGTCTTGGCATCCCAGATATCCTTGGCCGTCACAGAAACCGTTCCCGGATATCCACGCTGCTTTCGCGGCCAAGCTTATCGAAATGATCGGTCAGCCACTTTTCCGCCGCATCGCGCCCGAATTGGCGCAGCATGCACAAAAACTCCCAATCGCCATTGAATTTTGTCGAAAGCTTAAAGGAACGGAGCCGATCCTCATCCTCGATCAAATGAATGAACAGGCGCCGATAGCGCGGCTGTTCCAGGCGGCCCGCATCCAATAGCCGCTGCACGAAATCAATCGCGCGCATTTCCGCCATCAGGCTGCCATTGAAGGTGATTTCATTCAGCCGATTGACGATATCGGATGCGCTGGTCGGCATTTCTTCGCGCACTTGCGGGTTCAATTGGATCAGCATGATATCGGGCGGCCCGCCCTGTTCATACAGCGGCCATAGCGCCGGATTACCAAGATAGCCGCCATCCCAATAGGATTCGCCATCAATCTCCACCGCCTTGAAGACCTGCGGCAGGCAGGCGGAAGCGAGCAGCACTTCCGCATCCAATTCCCGTCGCGTGAAGACGCGCGGCTTGCCGGTGCGCACATTGGTCGCCGATACAAACAGCCGCGGCGCCTTGGTTTCCTCACGCAGCCTTTCGAAATCAATGCTCTGGTTCAGCGCATCGCGCAGCGGATTGTAATTGATCGGGAATGGATTGATCTGATAGGGCGAAAGCACGCGCGAGAGTGTATCGAATGTGCGATAGGCGATGGACCAGGTCAGGTCATGCCCCCACATCGCCTTTTCCCAAGGCAGCGCCTGCAAAGGGCTCACGGCCAGATTCGCTGCCATGCTGCGCCAGAAACGATCCAGCGCCTTGATGGCACCTGCCGGGCCGCCTTCAATCAACCCCTGCACCACCGTCGCGCCATTGATCGCGCCGGCAGAGGTGCCGGAAAACCCATCAAAATCTATGCGTTCATCTTCCAAAAGCCGTTCCATGGCGCCCCAGGTAAAGGCGCCATGCGTACCACCACCTTGCAGGGCAAGGCTCAGCCGCTTCTTCGTCACCGGCTTGGCGACAGCAGGCGATGCCAAATCGTCTGGCTGGCTCTGCGGCCCTTTCCCTGCCGGGGTACTCGCGTCCATCACGCGGCCAACCAGCCGCCATCAATGGAGAGTGCCGCGCCATTCACCGCGCCAGAGCCTGGGCCGCACAAATAAAGCGCCATGCGCGCAATATCCTCAACTTCAATCCAACGGCGCGATGGCTGCTTGACCAGCAAATGATCGCGCAGCGCCGCTTCTTCCGTAATGCCAAACTTATCCGCCAAGGGCTTCACCTGCGCTTCCGCGAGCGGCGTGCGCACAAAGCCAGGGCAGATCGCATTACAGGTAATTGGCGTCTCGGCGATTTCCAGCGCGACCACCTTGGTCATTCCAACCACGCCATGCTTCGCCGCGACATAAGCAACCTTATAGGGGCTCGCGACCAGGCCATGCGCGGAAGCGATATTGATAATCCGCCCCCAGCCGCGCGCCTTCATCCCCGGCAGCGCTGCGCGAATGGCGTGGAAATTGGACGACATATTGATCGCGATGATCGCATCCCATTTTTCTTCCGGGAAATCCTCGACCGGGCTCACAAACTGAATGCCGGCATTATTCACCAGGATATCAACGCCGCCGAAAGCCGCTTCCGCTTCCGCCACCATGGCGCGCACGCCGGCGGGCTTTGAGAGATCGGCCGCCGAATAGGGTGCCTCACCGCCGCCCATCGCCGCGCCCACCTTGGCTCGCGCCGCCGCGATATCCTCAGGCCGCCCCATGCCGTTCACCATCACCCTGGCGCCAGATTCGGCCAGCAGCAGCGCAATGCCAAGCCCAATCCCCGAGGTTGAACCGGTAACGAGCGCCGAGCGCCCCGCAAGCGTGCGTTCCATGGAACACCTATGTCAGCTGAAGTTGACAACACTTAGCTGTGTTTGATCAAAAAAGAAACAGGCAGGGCCAGAAACCAGCCCCGCTGGGCCAAACCGCCATTCAATGCCGTTCGTAGATCAGCCTTGCGCGGATGGTGCCCGGCAATTCGCGAAGCTCGCCCAAAATCTCCTCTGCCTCTTTCCGCGCCTCGGCACTGTCAATCACCAGATAGCCGATATTGCCCGCGGTCTGCAGATACTGCGCCGAGATGTTCAATCCGCGCCGGCCAAAGATTTCATTGATGCGCGAAAGCATCCCCGGCGTGTCCCGATGCGCGTGAGTCCAGCGCGCGCCCGATGGCCGTGCCGGCAATTGCACCTGCGGGAAATTCACGGCACCAAAAGTCGCCGCCGTGTCGGAAAAATCAATCAGCTTGCGCGCCACTTCCTGGCCGATGCGCGATTGCGCTTCCCCGGTGCTGCCGCCGATATGCGGCGTTAGGATCACATTCGGCAGGCCCTGCAAGGGGGAGATAAATGCCTCCCCATTACGCGATGGCTCCACCGGGAAGACATCCACCGCCGCGCCCAGCACATGCCCGTCTTTGAGGGCCGCCGCGAGCGCTTCCAGATCCACCACCGTGCCGCGCGCGTTATTCACAAAAACCGCACCTGGCTTCATGGCGCGAATCTCAGCCGCGCCGATCATGCCCATGGTCTCGGCGGTTTCGGGCACATGCACGGTCACGGCATCGGCTTCAGCAAGCAGCGCGTTCAGGCTTGGCATGGGTTGCGCATTGCCATGCGGCAGCTTGGTCGTGTGATCATAATAGATCACGCGCATGCCGAAGGCCTCCGCCAGCACCGAAAGCTGCGCGCCGATATTGCCATAGCCCACAATGCCAAGCGTCTTGCCGCGCACTTCCCAGCTATTCGCTGCCGATTTGTCCCATTCCCCGCGATGCGCGGCATTGGATTTCGGAAACACGCCGCGCATCATCATAATGATTTCGCCAAGCGTCAGTTCTGCCACCGACCGCGTATTGGAAAACGGCGCATTGAATACGGGAATACCGCGCTGAGCCGCCGCTTCCAGCGCCACCTGATTGGTCCCGATGCAAAAACAGCCAATGGTGATCAGCCGATCCGCCGCCGCCAGCACTTCCTCAATCACCTGGGTGCGAGACCTGATGCCCAGCACATGCACGCCCTTCAGCGCGCGCGCCAACACAGCGCCATCCAGCGCCTTGCTTTCGCGTTTGACGGAACGATAACCAGCATCGGCCAGCAGCTCGACAGCGCTATCGGAAATACCCTCAAGCAACAGGATCTTGATCCGGTCCTTGGGGAGGGAAAGGCGGGTAGGGCTCATGGGGGGCGGTTCCTGCGCCTCATTCGCCCCGGTTTCAAGGGGGCAAACCGCCCTGGCGCGCCTTTGCCCTTGCCGTGATCGCATCTTGCGACGCATTGTGGCACTGCAACAGAAGCCCCTTACCCGGAATAGCCAATGGATTTCGCCGCCCTTTCTGAATGGGTCAACCTGGCCATACGCTGGCTGCACCTGATCACCGGCATCGCCTGGATCGGGGCGTCCTTCTATTTCATTTCCTTGGACAATCAGCTTGACCCGCCGGCGGATAAGAACCCGCTCGTCCATGGTGAGCAATGGGCCGTCCATGGCGGGGGCTTTTACTACAAGCGCAAATACCTACTGGCGCCCGAGAAGCTGCCGGAGAAGCTCCATTGGTTCAAATGGGAAGCCTATTGGACCTGGATCAGCGGCTTCGCGCTTTTCGTGCTGCTCTATTGGGGCCAGGCTTCCAGCTATTTGATTGACCCTGCCGTGATGCCGCTTTCCCCTTGGCAGGGCATTGGCATCAGCGCGGCGATGCTGGTGGGCGGCTGGGTTGCCTATGATCTGGTCTGCCGATCCAAGCTTGGGGAAAATGAGGCGGTATTGGGCGTGATCGGCGCCGTGGCGCTCGCGGTGGTAGCCTATGTTTCCTGCCAGATATTCTCGGGCCGCGGGGCGTTTTTGCAGGTGGGGGCGATGACCGGCACCATCATGGTCGCCAATGTCGCCATGGTGATCATCCCCGGCCAGCGCAAAATGGTCGCGGCCATGAGTGCCGGCGCGACACCCGATCCGAAATATGGCCGCTGGGGCAAGCAGCGCAGTGTACATAACACCTACCTGACGTTGCCCGTGATTTTCATCATGATCTCGCCCCATTACCCCATGACCTGGCAGCATCCGCTGAATTGGCTGATCCTGCTCGTGATTGGGCTCGCCGGCGCCTTGGTGCGGCAATTCTTTGTGCTGCGCCAAAAGGGGCAGAACGCGCTTTGGCTGCCCGCCGGCGCGGTGGCGGCCATGGTCGCGGCGTTTTTCATCGTGCAATCGGGAAAGAAGGATTACGCCGCCGCCGAGGTGCCCCCCTTCACGGAAGTTCAGGCCATTGTCGCCGCGCGCTGCGTGAGTTGCCACGCTGCAAAGCCGAGTTTTGAGGGGATTGCCGTTGCGCCCAAGGGCGTGATCATGGAAACCCCCGCGCAAATCCGCCGCTGGGCGGCTTCCATGCGCCAACAGGTGCAGACCGAAGCCATGCCCCCCGGCAATATGACCGAAATCACCGCCGAGGAACGCGCCAAGCTGATCGCCTGGGTCGCCGCCGGCGCGCCCTTGGATTGAAGGAACACCCCATGGCCCGCAGCGGACCCGGTTCCCTTTCAACCCATGTCTTGAACACTGCCGATGGCATCCCGGCCGAGGGCATGGTGGTGGAGCTTTGGCGCATGGACCCCGCGCCGGTTTTGGTAACCACAAGGCGCACCAATACCGATGGCCGCACCGATGGCCCCCTGATGGCGCAGGCGGATTTCATCCCTGGCCGCTATGAATTGCGCTTCGCGGTCGCTGCGTATTTCAGCGCCCGCGGCCAGGGGGCGGAGGTGCCTTATTTGGATGTGGTGACGCTGGCGGTTGGGCTGATGGCAGATCAGGGGCATTACCATGTGCCGCTGCTGTGTTCGCCTTGGAGTTACGCGACCTATCGGGGGTCTTGAAGATGCTCAGTGCTGGTCGCTTTGACCAAAGGATTCCACACTGAAGCGAAAGGCCCGCGTCTCACTTGACCAATGATCCGGCGCCAACCCCGCCTTGCGTTTCAGTGCGCGAATGAAAACGCGCGGATCGGGAATGCCGCCCCAGACATGCGGCAGAAACAGCGCCTGGCGCTGACCATCGCGCAAAATCAGCCCATCCCGATCAGGATCAAGCGCATTGACCAGTTCCGCCTCGCTATTCACGGCAATGGGGCGCGCCTGGCTCAGGATGGAAACATCCACCTTCACCGCCGCCAATTCGGCTGCGGTCAGCGGCTTGAAGCGCGGGTCACCAAAGGCAGCTTTCCAGGCGCTATCGGCAATATCCTCATGCAGGGCGCGATGCGCCACCACACTACCGATGCAGCCACGTAAAGCCCCATTCAGCGTGAGTGTCACGAAACTCGCGCGCTGCGCCTTCATGGAAGGGGAAAGCGCGCCCCAGCCAATCTTGGGCCGGCGGCCATGTTCCACCCCAAAGCGCACCATGAATTGCGCGATATCGAACACCATTTTGCGGTCGGCATCCGTGAGCCGCGCCGCCTGCGCATATTCAAACGCGACCGAGGCATAACCCACCACACGCGCCTTATCGCCATGCGTGTCGCCGGAATTGCGATAATCGAGCGTCGTCGCACGCATATCCAAGGCGCGCGCGCGTTCCAGCAGCCCATAAAGCGCATGCCGCCCGCAGGCTTCCGCGCTGCCAATGCGCTCCCCGCGCAATTGCTCAATCGCCGCGACGGTGCCGATATCCTTGGCCCGCGCCTCATCATAGCCAAGGTAATGCGAGAGATCTGAGGAAATGATGATCGCGGTCTCCGGCCCGCCCCAAACCGCTTCCAGCGCCTCTGCCACCTGCTGCGGCGTGGCCTGGCCGACCAGCACGGGAATGATCGCAACTTCGCCCAAGGCGCGTTGGATGAAGGGCAGATGCACTTCAATCCCGTGTTCGCGCGTGAAGGGCGCTGGGTTTTCCGAAACAAAGGGCAGCGCCAGCAGCTTCACAATCGCAGCGCGATCCACCGGCAGCAGGCCAAGCGGCGTGGCCCAGGCATGGGCGGGATGCACAGCCAGCCCCGGCACTGCCATGCGATGCGGCGGGCTCAGGATCACCACGCGGCGGATGGTGCCGCGCTGGGCAGCCAGCAGGCGATAGGCGCTGCCAGCGACGGGGCCGGAAAACACATGCCCGGCATGGGGTGCCACCACGGCCTTGGGGCTGAGCGCCCAGGGGCTTGCCGTGGCGATATGGCGGTCCACCCCGGCGGCCAGGCTCGGCGCATCGGCAGGATAAAAGGCGCCCAGCACTTCTGGGGCTTTTGTCGCGGCATCCATCGCTCCAATATAGGCGAAATGCCTGCCGAAACCATGATCCCCGAAGCCCAGAAGCTCACTGGCGTGCCGACACGCTGGTGGACGAAGCTGTCTGATGGCAGGTTTCGCTGCGATGTCTGCCCGCGCGAATGCAAAATGCGTGACGGCCAGCGCGGGCTTTGCTTCGTGCGCGGCGCCAATGAGGATGGCGTGGTGCTGACCACCTATGGCCGGTCTTCCGGCTTTTGCGTGGACCCGATCGAGAAAAAACCACTCAATCATTTTCTGCCCGGCACGCCAGTGCTGTCCTTCGGCACGGCGGGCTGCAACCTCGCCTGCGATTTCTGCCAGAATTGGGGCATTTCCAAAAGCCGAGAAATGGATAGCGTTGCGTCCTCTGGCCGGCCGGAAGTGATCATGCGCGCGGCGAAGCAACTCGGCTGCCGGTCCATCGCCTTTACCTATAATGATCCGGTGGTTTTCCTTGAATACGCCATGGATATTGCGAAGGTGTGCCGGGCGGAGGGGATCAAGACCGTCGCCGTCACCGCCGGCTATATGAATGCCGGCCCGCGCGAGGAATTCTATCGCCACATTGACGCCGCCAATATTGACCTGAAAGCCTTTACCGAGGGGTTTTATCGCGACATCACCAAGGGCCAATTGGAACCGGTCAAGGAAACGCTGATCTATCTGAAGCGTGAAACAAAAGTCTGGTTTGAAATCACCACCTTGCTGATCCCGGGGCTGAATGATTCCGATTCTGAAATCATTTCCCTATCGGAGTGGATTGTGGATGCCCTCGGCCCCGATGTGCCGCTGCATTTCAGCGCCTTCAAGCCGGATTTCCGCATGAAGGACCGCCCCGGCACACCGCCCGAGACCCTGTTCCGCGCGCGGCGTTTGGCGCGGGCGGCGGGGGTGCGGCATGTCTATGTCGGCAATATCCATGCGCCATCGCGCGCCAGCACCTGGTGCCATGCCTGTGGCGGGTCGCTGATCAAGCGCGATTGGTATGACATTCTGGAATGGCGCCTTGGCCCCGATGGCGGCTGCCCGGATTGCGGCACACCTTTGCCCGGCGTGTTTGAGGAAAAGCCGGGGAATTGGGGCCGCAAGCGCCAAAGCGTGCGGCTCGCGCCATAGCGCGGCATGACCAGTCGCGTGGTTTAATGATTTTGTAACTTGAATTCGCGGAACCGGCGACGCATCAAATGCCATGCTCCGCCGCTCAATTCTCGCCAGCTTGCTGGCCACCCCCGCCTTGGCGCAAGCGCCAGACCGCGCAGCGCGCCTGATCATTGCTTTCCCGCCTGGCGGCAGCACGGATATTCTGGGCCGCCTGATCGCGCCCCGCATGGCGGAGGTGTTGGGGGCGCTGGTGACGCCGGAAAACCGCAGCGGCGCTTCGGGTGCGGTGGGCGCGGGGTTTGTCGCGCAGGCCATGCCGGATGGCGCCACCCTCCTGCTCGATTCCGGCGGGCAATCGGTCAATCCCTTCCTGATGCGCGGGCTTGGTTTTGATTATGTGCGGGATTTGGCGCCGGTCACGCTGCTCGCGACGCTGCCGCTGATCCTGATCACCCGCACAGACTATGGCGTGGCGAATTTGCCTGGGCTGCTCGCGCGGCTGCGCGCTGCCCCTGATCAGGCGCGCTATGGCAGTGTCGGCGTTGGGTCCCGCACCCATCTGGCGGCGGCGAGCCTGTTGCGGCGGGCAGGCATTCGGGGAGAACACATCCCCTATCGCGGCGGGGCGGATCAGATGGCGGGGTTGCTGCGCGGTGATGTGCCTTTCGGCTTTACCTCACTGGCCTTGGCAGCACCCTTGATCCGGGACGGCAAGGCCCACGCCATCGGGCTTTCCGCGCCAGTACGGAGCACGGCCTTGCCGGCGCTGCCGACCATCAGCGAACAGGGTTTTGCCGGCTTTCAGATGGGCGATTGGCTCGGGCTTCTGGCGCCAGCCGCCACCCCTGCCCCGCTGATCGCGCGCCTGGCCGCCGCCGCCAAGGACGCGGTTGGACAGCCGGCGCTGGCGCCTCGGCTGGAAGCGCTGGGCCTGACCCCGGCGGCGGAAGGCCCCGAAGCCTTCGCCCGTTTCCTCGCCACCGAGCGCGCTGAGATGCGCGATCTGATCGCGGCCGAGGGTATCAGGCTGGACTGAAGCGCCGGGTCAACCGCGCACCAATCCACCGAGCGGTGCCGCTTCTCCACTGCCCGGAAAGGCCGCGTCAACCGCCGCCATCCCCAAGCGCAGATGATCCCTGAGCAAGCCCTTGGCGAGGCTTCGCATATCTGTCGTCGGCCAAAGGTCACGATTTTGGAACAAATTGGCCGGCGCCAGCCCAGGCCAATCCCCAAGCATGCGCCCGCCTTGGACCGCGCCGCCCAGGATAAAGGCCGCGCCCCCCGTGCCATGATCCGTGCCGAGGGTGCCATTCACGCGCGCGGTCCGACCAAATTCCGTCACCACCAGCACCGCGGTACGCCGCCAGACATCGCCAAGCGCCTGTTTCAGCGCGACCAGCCCTTCATCCAGCTGCGCCAGGGGGGCATTCAGCCGCGCACCCTGTTGCGCATGCGTATCCCAGCCGCCCAATTCAAAGGCCGCCACGCTAGGGCCCTGCGGCGCGGCCATCAATTGCCCGGCGGCCTTCGCCAGCACGGCGAATTGGCCCCCAGGAGCCGGGCGCTGGCGCGCGGCCTCGCCCAGGGTTTCCAGCACATAGCCCCGCGCCTGGATGCCATCGCGCAGCACGGGACCCAGCGCCTGATCGCGCAGGTTGAGGTCCAGAATGCGGGCCATAAGATCGGGCGGCAGCTCGGCCACACCGCGCGGCATGTAATTATCCACCCGCACCCCGCCGCGCAGCAAAAGGGGCGTGGTTGTGCCGACCGCGAGGCCAGCGGCGCGCCCGGCGGCAGGCGGCGGCAGCGCGGTCAGCGCGCGATTGAGCCAACCACTGGCCAGGCGCTGATCGGCGCCACTTTCAAGCAAATCCTGCGCATCGAAATGGCTTCGGGTGCGCCAAGGCCCCGCCACAGCATGCAGGATCAGCGCCTCATTTTCCCGGAACATGGCGTGGATGCCGGCAAGGCGCGGATGCAGGCCAAAGCGCCCGCCAAGATCCAAAAGCCCATCCTCACGGCCAGGTTCCGGTAGCGCCAAGGGGCCGCGCAGCCCCGCGAAATTGGGGTCGGCATAGGGCTGCACGGCGTAAAGCCCATCAAGCCCTCCACGCAGCAGCACAACAACCAGCCGCGCCGGACCGGGCGCCTCAGCAAAGGCAAGGCGCACCCCAGGCAAGGCGATGCTGGCGCCAAGGCCCAAAAGCAGGGCGCGGCGCCCAAAGGCAGGAAGATGAGCCTTGGTCATCGGCGTTGAAACTCCGGGCTGGTCAGCACCAGGGTCAGCGCTTCACGGGCGGAACCGGCGCGAGACGCTGCCTGCAAGGTCTGGGGCTGGATCAAGGGGCCCATCACGGCCTCGGCCAGGGCCGCCGCGTCACGGCCCGCACCGCGCCCGGCTTGGCCATAGGCCCATTCAACGCGCCGCAAGATCGCCTCCGGCGCGGCCCAATCCGCCATCTGGTCGGGCCAGCCATTGGGCGCACGCGCATTCCAGATAGTTTGGCCAAGAAAAACGGAGGTATTGAACAGCCCTTCGGATATTTGGGCTGGCGCTTCCAAGGCCCGCAGCACCGCCATGACATAATCCATCGGCGCGCGCAGCTTGGTCAAAGGGGGCTGCCACGCCGCATCCAACGTCACCAGGCGCCGCGCGACGGCGCCAAGGTCTCCGCGCGTATCCCGCAGCACGGCGAAAAGGGCAGCAACCGCCTCGGGCGGCGGGGTATCGGCGACGAAATGGGTGGCGAGCTTGCGCGCCAAATGCCGCTGCGTCGCCTCATGTGCCGCAAGCCAGGCAAGGGCGGCGATGCCGCCCTGTTCGCCCTCGGGGAATTCCTGCCCCATCAGGTTTTGCGCGCCCGGTTCATGGGCGGCGGCGCGAAAGACAAAGCCGAAGGGCGGGTTCACCGGGGCGATGGACCAGCCCGTCAGGATTTTGGCGAAGCTGGTCACATCGGCCTGGGTATAGCCCGCCGCCGGCGTCAGCGTATGCAATTCCAGGATTTCCCGTGCCAGGTTTTCATTGAGGCCACGCGGGCGACCCTGGGCGGCGCGGCTATTCGGCCCGACCGAGGCTTGGTTATCCAGATAGGCGATCATGGCGGGGTGGCGCACCACGGCCAGCAGCATGTCGGAAAAGGTGCCGGTGACATGCGGTCTGATGGCTTCACGGACAAAATGGCCGGCGAAATAGGGCACTTTTCCGCGTGCGACAGTGAAGTGATTAGCCCAGAATTGAACCAATCTTTCGCGAAATGGCGCTGCGCTGGTGAGCGTCTCGGCCAGGGCCGCGCTAATTTCCGCGCGCATGAGGCGCGCCTGATGCGGGCGCCCCTGCCCCTGGCGCATCGATTCACTATCCTCACGGTTCATCGCACCTATCGCGGCCAGATCGGGCAAAGCGGCTTCTGTCAGGCGGGGCGTGGCAGTGTTTTCGAGCTCCGCCAGCAGCCCTACCCTTGGGTCAGCCGGCAGCGGTTCCCAAGGCCGACGCCCATGGCCGAATCGGATCGCAGCGATGAAGGGATCGGGCCTCATGCCACTAGTTTAGCCAAATCCGGGGCGCTTGGGGGCAACAAAGCGTAACTTAAAGTGAGGAAAGCGCGGCGCCCTGCCCCTTAGCGCTTGCAAACCGCGCCCGAACATCGCAGATACCGGCCACCAAAGACGAACCCTGAACCCTTATGGCGGGCGGCGCGCGGCGAAAGCCGGGGCGGGCGTCCGGCTTTTGCTTATGGAGGCCCACCGTGGCGCGTACCCCGCTTGATCGTATCCGCAATATCGGCATCACCGCGCATATTGACGCGGGCAAGACCACCACGACCGAACGCATCCTGTACTACACCGGCAAGTCCCACAAGATCGGTGAAGTGCATGAAGGCAATACCACCACCGATTACATGGACCAGGAGCGTGAGCGCGGCATCACCATCACCTCCGCCGCCGTGACTGCCGTGTGGAATGATCACCGCATCAACATCATTGATACGCCCGGCCATATTGACTTCAACATTGAAGTGAACCGGTCCTTGCGCGTGCTGGATGGCGCGGTCTTCATCATTGAAGGTGTCGCCGGCGTGCAGCCGCAATCCGAGACCAATTGGCGTCTTGCGGATCGCTACAATGTGCCGCGCATCATCTTCATCAACAAGCTTGATCGCACCGGCGCCGATTTCTATCGCGCTGCCGAGACGCTGACGGAAAAGCTCGGCATCAATTGGGTGGCCCTGCAATTGCCGATCGGCATTGAAGACACTTTCCAGGGCATTGTTGACCTGGTGGAGATGAAGGCGCTGATCTGGGAAGGCGACGAACTCGGCGCCAAGTATCACGAAGCACCGATCCCGGCTGACCTTGCTGACAAGGCCGCCGAATATCGCCAGAAGCTGCTCGATACCGTGGTTGGCATTGATGAAGCCGCCATGGAGGAATATTTCGACAAGGGCGATGTGAGCATCGAAACCCTGAAGCGCTGCATCAAGCGCGGCACCATCACCGGCGAATTCCGCCCGGTGCTCTGCGGCACGGCCTTCAAGAACAAGGGCGTGCAGCCCTTGCTCGATGCCGTGATTGATTACCTGCCTTCCCCGATTGACCGCGAAGGCATCAAGGTGGCGCCGGAAGAAGGCCAGGATGAAACCGCGGAACGCCGCGTGATCCCCGCCAATGAGAACGAGCCTTTCGCCGGCTTGGCGTTCAAGATCATCAACGACAAATACGGCAACCTGACCTTTGTGCGCGTCTATCGCGGCGTGCTGCGTTCGGGCGACCAGGTACTGAACACCACCAAGGGGCATAAGGAACGCGTGGGCCGCATGTTCCAGATGCATGCCGACAAGCGCGAAGAAATCAAGGAAGTCTTTGCGGGTGACATCGCGGCTTTCGTGGGGCTCAAGGATACCGGCACGGGTGACACGCTCGCCGCGCAGGAAGATGCGGTTGTGCTGGAACGCATGGCCTTCCCGGTGCCGGTGATTGACATTTCGGTGGAGCCCAAGACCAAGGAAGGGGTTGAGAAGATGACCCTTGGCCTGCAGAAGCTGGCGGGTGAGGACCCGTCACTTCGTCTGCGCACCGATCAGGAAACCGGCCAGACCATTCTGTCCGGCATGGGCGAATTGCATCTGGAAATCATCATTGACCGCCTGAAGCGCGAATATGGTGTGGATGCGAATATCGGCGCGCCGCAGGTGGCTTACCGCGAAACCATCTCCAAGGCGCATACCGAAACCTATACCCACAAGAAGCAGTCCGGCGGTTCGGGCCAATACGCCGAAGTGAAGATCATCTTTGAACCGAAGGAACGGAACGAAGGGATCGAATTCCACAATGGCGTTGTGGGCGGCGCGGTGCCGAAGGAATATATCCCGGCGGTCGAAAAGGGGATCAAGGTGCAGGCCGATACCGGGGTGCTGGCCGGCTTCCCGACGGTGGACTTCAAATACAGCCTGGTGGATGGCAAGTATCACGACGTTGACTCGAGCGCGCTGGCGTTTGAAATCGCGGCAAAAGCCTGCTTCCGCGAAGGCATGAAGAAGGCCGGCCCGGTGATCCTGGAGCCGATCATGGATGTGGAAGTGACCACGCCATCCGACCATGTGGGCGATGTGGTGGGCGATTTGAACCGCCGCCGCGGCGTGATCCAAAGCCAAGACATGGCCGGCACCAGCGTGATTGTGCGCGCGCATGTGCCGCTTAAGGAAATGTTCGGCTATATTTCGAACCTGCGTGGCATGACTAAGGGGCGCGCTTCCTTCTCCATGCAGTTCCACCATTACGATCCGGTGCCGCGCAATATCGCGGATGAGATCATGGCGAAGTCGGCGTAAGTCACGCCTGATTATCGGTGAGCAAAACGGCGCGGGGCCTTCCCGCGCCGTTTTTGTTTGGGCAGAAAATTTACCCCGCCGCCGCCAATACCTCCGCCGCCGCGCGCAACAACACCCCATCACGGCGCCAGAGCGCTTCCAGCACGCGGAAGTGATCCGCCTCCGGCACCGGGATCAGCGCGCCGGGCGCCTGCGCCTCTGCACGGTGGCGATGAAACACGCGGCTTTGCCGGCGCAATTCCGGCAATTCCCGCGCGCCATAGGCAATGGCGATGGGCTTTTGCACCACAGGCCGGCGGATCGGTGAATGCGCCGCGATTTCCTCGGGCGTCAAATTCAGCTTATCGTTCAAATTGGTCTCAGCAATCGGCGCCAATTCATAAATGCCGGACATGGCAAGCGCACCGACAACCAAAGGATGTTCCGCCGCCAGCGCCGCCAAATGCCCGCCCGCGGACCAGCCGGAAGCCACCACCTTCCCCGCCACGCCATGCGCCGCGCCATGCGCGCCGAGCCAATCCAGCGCGGCATGGATTTCACCCACAATGCGCGTCATGGAAGCCTCAGGCGCCAGGGTATAGCCGCAAATCCCAACCGACCATCCGGCGGCCAGGGCGCCTTCGGCCATGATGGCGAAATCTTCCCGCCGATTGCGCTGCCAATAGCCGCCATGGATGAAGACAAGGCAGGGCGCATCGGCACGCGTAGCGGGGTAGAGATCCCAGGCTTCGCGCGCGCCTCTGCCAAAGGGCAGATCAAGATGCCCGGCATGGCCAGCGCGAAACGCCTCAGACAGCGCATTGCGATTGGCGACCTGCGCCGCGCTATCGGCCACGCCATTGAGGTTGTCATAAGCCGCATCACGCGCGGCCTGGGGCCAGCCGGCCCAACCCTCAGCGAGCGTATAGGGGCTTGTCATGGCTTGATCACTCCAATCGGGGCGCCTTCGATGAAGGCATTGATGGCGGCAACCGTCACTTCGTAATAGGTGCGGTAATTCTGTTCCGTGGCGTAACCAAGATGCGGCGTCAGCACGGTATTGGGCGCGCCAAGGATCGGGTGATCCGCGGGCAAGGGTTCAATATCAAACACATCCAAGCCAGCTCCGGCGATGCGGCCTTCCTTGAGTGCGGCAATCAGCGCGGCCTGTTCAATCAGCGGGCCGCGGCTTGTGTTCACGATGAAAGCTGTTGGCTTCATCAGCGCCAGATCAGGCGCGGTGATGGTATTGCGCGACCGATCCGAGAGCACGAGGTGCAGTGTCACCACATCAGCCTCGCGCAGCAATGTCGCCTTGTCCACACGCGTTGCGCCAATCTCGGCCGCGCGTTCATCCGTCAGATTGCTGGACCAGGCCAGCACCTTCATGCCAAAAGCTTGGCCGATTTTGGCGACGCGCCCGCCAAGCTTGCCAAGCCCAATCACGCCAAGCGTCTTGCCTTCCAGCCCCAAGCCCACATGCGTCTGCCAGCGCCCGGCACGGAGCGCTTCCTGCTGGCGCGGAATATCGCGCACAAGGGACAGGATCAGCCCCCAGGTGAGGTCCGCCGTCGGGTCGCCGGAAGTGCCGGTGCCACAAAACACCACGCCACGTTCTGCACAGGCAGCGGCATCAATGGAACGATTGCGCCCGCCCGTTGTGATGATCAGCCGAAGATTGGGCAAAGCTTCAATCAGCTTGCGCGGAAAGGGCGTTCTTTCGCGCATCGCAAGGATCGCATCAAAGGGTTTCAGCCTTTCGACCAGCGCCGCGTGATCGGTGATGGTATCTCGAAAAACCGTGATTTCGAGCCCCTTCGGCAGCTTCTCCCAGGGGCCAAGGGACAGCGCCACACCCTGGTAATCATCCAGAATGGCAAGGCGCTTGAGCGGTGCGACGGACATAAGGTGTTCCTTGGAATTACGAAGGGTTCAGGGTGATGCGCTGAAGCGCGGTGCGCAGCGTATCGGGCAAGGGCGTTGGCGTTTTCTGCGTGGCGCGATCCACATAGACATGGATCAGATAGCCCTCGGCACTCGCCTCATCTTCCTCATTGCGGAAAATGCCGACCTCATAACGGACCGATGTATTGCCGGCGCGGGCGCAACGCACACCGCAGGTAATGTCATCCGGAAAAGCGATGGGCGCGAAATAGCGGCATTGCGTTTCCACAACCAGGCCAATCACTGGCGCGGTCGGGATATGCAAAAAGCCCGAGGAAGTCAGGAAGCGCGCCACCGCGCTATCTATCCAGGAATAATAAATCACATTGTTGATATGACCATAGACGTCATTATCCATCCAGCGCGTCGCGATGGGTACGAACATGGCGTAATCGGCGCGCCTGCCGCGTTGCTTGCTCATGCGCCTTGCCTAACTTGCCGAAAGCGCGCGTGTGACAATCGCATTATCAACGCAATCGGCGAAGCTTGGCTCACGCGCAATCACGCCCGCGCTTTTCATGGCACCGCGCAGCTGTGTGAAGGCGGCTTCGGGGAAATGCGGTGTTTCCGGCCAAAGCCGCGCGGCCTGATAGCGCGCCAGGCCATGCGTCAATTCAGCCAAGGTCACATCGGGGAAAAGCGGTGCGACGCTGGCCGCGATCTCGGCAGCGGGTGCGGCATAGACATAAGTGAGCGCATCGGCCAAGGCGCGGGTCATGGCTTCAAACTCAGCGCTGAAGCGCTGGATATTCGCCTCGGTCGCGTAAAGGGCGGTGTAGGCGCTGGGGCCTCGATCTGACGCGCGATGCCATACCGCGCCGCCCTTGGCTTCCAGCCGCGTCGCGAAGGGTTCGAACATTTGCGCGATATCCAAGCGGCCCTCGGCCACAGCATCCGCGTTCTCGGCCATGGTCTTATCGGTCATGCGCGCCAGGGCGTTCGGGTCCACGCCCGCCTGGCGCAAATCATCCTGCAAGCACCACCAGGGGGTCGGCACTTCCTTGACACTGCCGAAGCGGAGCTTGGGCAAATCCTGCAAGCTGAAGCCGGGATTGGGCCCGCGGCCGAGCAGCATGAAGGGATCGCGCATCACCACCGCTGAGAAGGACCGCAAGGGGCAGGCGGGATCGGCGGCGCGCATCATGATCATGCGCATCGGGCCGGACCAGGCGACATCGGCCTGGTCTGCGAGCAAAGCCTCTGCCGCGCGGTTCGGGTCGCCCGCTGTGGCACGCGTTACCGCGACCCCATGCTTGGCATAAAAGCCGCGCTGTTCGGCGACATAGAAGGGCGCGTAAAAGACAGCGCGGAAGGGTTCGGCAAGGCGGATGGGCTGCACGATGATGGCTCCTTTGGCGCCTTCATTCTGCCCGAGCTTGGCGCCCTGGTCAGCCCCACTCATACCCGCACCGAGTCGCGGTTTGAGGCATTTCTGAACTTCGCCCGCTAAGGCCCTGCCAGATCAGCGGGAAGCAGGCAGCCCCTTCGCCCGCGCATGGGAAGACGCTATATGTTGTGGGTGCCGCCGGGGACACCCACTAGAAGCTGTGGATAACTCGAAGGCGCATCGAGTCCGAGCCCTTCAGGAGTTTCATGCCCAGCGCCGCGCCCAGGCCCGATACCGCCACCCGCCTTGAACCGTTTCGCCTGCGCGGGGCGAATTTCAATTTGCTTGTGCTGCGCCTGCTGGATCACCGGCCCGAAGCGGTGGTGCCGGCCATTGGCGATCAATTCCGCCGCGCGCCGGGGTTTTTGCGCTTCGCGCCCATCGTACTCGGCCTTGGGGATATTCAGGTGCCACCGAATGAGGTGGATTTCCCTGGCCTGATCAAGGGCCTGCGCGAGCTTGAAATCATGCCGATCGGCACCACCGGCGGCACGGCAGAAATGCGCAATGCGGCGCTGTCCTACGGGCTGCCACCGGTGCGCAGTGTCGGCGGCAAGGAAACGGATGATATTGCTGCGCCCGCCGCCCCGGTTGAGGGCGCGCCGCAAACCATGGCCGCAGCGCCACCGCCCGCCGCCAAGCCGGCCGCCGCGCGCAGCACCATGGTGGTGGAACAACCGGTGCGTGCCGGTCAGCGCATTTGGGCGGAAGGGGCTGATCTGATTGTTACCTCCACCGTCAATGCGGGCGCCGAGGTGATTGCGGATGGCAATATCCATGTCTATGGCGCGCTCCGTGGCCGCGCCATTGCGGGCGGCGCCAATAATATGGAAGCGCGGGTTTTCGCGCTGAATTTCGATCCGGAATTGGTTTCCATCGCCGGCTTCTACGCCGTGCGGGAAGGCTTTCCGGCGGCACAAATCGGCAAGGCGATGCAGGTGCGCCTGGTGGGTGAGCGCATGCGCTTCGACCCCATCACCTGATCGCAGAGCGAAGATTTTTTAGGGAGGCATTGGCTATGGCTCAGGTTATTGTGGTGACATCAGGCAAGGGCGGTGTCGGCAAGACGACATCCAGCGCTGCCTTCGCAACCGGCCTTGCCCAGCGCGGCAAGAAAACGGTGGTGATTGATTTCGATGTGGGCTTGCGCAACCTCGACCTCATTATGGGTGTTGAGCGGCGCGTGGTGTTCGACATCATCAATGTCATCCAGGGTGAGGCGCGGCTGAGCCAGGCGCTGATCCGCGACAAGCGCGTTGAAACACTCTCCATCCTGCCAGCTTCCCAGACCAAGGATAAGGATACGCTGACCAAGGAAGGGGTTGCGAAAATCATCGAGGAACTCTCGAAGGAATTTGACTACATCCTGTGCGATAGCCCCGCCGGCATCGAAAAGGGCGCTTTGCTGGCGCTGTATTTTGCCGATCAGGCGATTGTGGTGACCAACCCGGAAGTTTCATCGGTGCGGGATTCGGACCGTATTCTTGGCGTGCTGCAATCCAAATCGAAGCGCGCGGAAGAAAAGCGCGACCCGGTGAAGGAACATCTGCTGGTGACGCGTTTTGACCCGAACCGTGTGGAAAAGGGCGAAATGCTGAAGCTGGAGGATATTCGCGAAATCCTGGCCATTCCGCTGCTTGGCGTCATCCCTGAAAGCGAAAGCGTGCTGCGCGCATCCAATACCGGCACGCCGGTGATCATGGATAATGAAAGCATCGCGGGCCAAGCCTATGCCGATGCGGTTTCCCGCTTCCTGGGTGAAGATGTGCCGCATCGCTTCCTGGAAGCCGAGCGCAAGGGCCTGTTCCGGCGCTTATTTGGTGGGAGGGCTGCGTGATGTCCTGGCTCGATTTCTTCCGTGGCCGGCGCAAGGATGAAAGCGCCGCCGCCGCCAAGGAAAGGCTGCAAATTGTGCTGGCGCATGAGCGCATTGGCCGCAATCGGGAAGATTTCCTGCCCAAATTGCAGCAGGAATTGGTGGCCGTGGTTGCGCGCTATGTGGCGATTGACCCGAGCAAGGTGAATGTCAATCTGGATCGCGGCGGGGATATGTCCACGCTGGAGATCGAGATTGAATTGCCAGCGCCTTCCGCGATGCGGCTTGCGTCAGCCCGGTAAGGTAGCGCGACAAGGGCGCTAACCTCAGGAGTATTTTCAAGCCAAGTGGCAACACTTGGCGACTCGGAAAATACGAACGAAAAATGTTGATACGTGTCCAGTTAACGGATGTTCACGGGAAACGTATCAGCGCCCTTCTTGCCGCCAGGCCAACACGACGGTGCCAAGTAGCAACAAAAGCGCCAACCATGGCGGCAGCAACGGCAAGGCGGAAATGCTGATCACGCTGTGATCGGCATTGCGCCTGAGGCCGATCCAACCTGCGCCCGCCGCTTCTCGCCCTGGCGGCACCATGCGCAATTCCGGCAGCGCCGGCGCGGCTTCCTGGCCCAGCCAGCGGATCGCGCCACGGCCTTGCACCAGCGGGCGCAGCTTTTCACCATCGGCGCGCAGATCCGCGATTTCCAAGGGATTGGCGACCGCAGCGGCAGCGAATGCCACGCGCTTGCCATCCCCCACCTGCCAAACACCGGGCATGCGCGCCGCAACATCGGCAGTGGCGCGCCCGCCGCCCGCTTCTTCCAGCCGAACCGTGCTCCGCGTGCCATCAGGCGCGGTGATGGTCACTTCGGGCGGCGGCGCGGCTTCCAGGCTACGACGCGCAATCGCCATGCGCCCGGCATCAATCCGCGCCGTCAGATCCTCTTCTTCCAAAGTGGTTTCGCGCATCAGCCAATGGGCGATGCGGCGCAGCAATTCCTCCTGCGGGCCGCCGCCATCATGCCCGCGCCCCCAAAGCCAAATGTGATCGGACATCAGCAAAGCGACACGCCCTTCACCGACACGATCCAGCACCAGCAAGGGCGTGCCTTCCGGGCTTTCCATCACCGCCATGCCGCCGCGCGCCTCACCACGCAGCCAGCGATACCAGCGACCCCAGCTTGCTTCTGAAGCAGTGCTATTGGCGCCTGACAAAGCCTCGGTCACCGGATGGCGCGCACCGAGCGTGCTGATGCGCGGACGAAAGGGCCCTTCCTCCACCCCCGCACCGCGGCCCATCGGGCGCGCGGGCAATACTTGCGACAGCGGCGTGAAGGCCAAGGATGCCGGCCCGGCGAATTCCGGCCCGACACTCATCAACAAGGCGCCACCCGCGCGCACGTGATCCGCGATATTGCGCATATAGGCCGGCGGCAGCAGGCCGCGATTGGTGAAGCGATCAAACACAATCAGGTCAAACTCGCGCAGCTTCACCTGAAACAATTCCCGCACCGGGAAGGCGATCAGCGCCAATTCATTGAGCGGCGTCAGATCATCCTTCTCCGGCGGGCGGAGAATGGTGAAATGCACCAAATCCACATTGGGATCAGCCTTCAGCAAGCGCCGCCAGGCGCGTTCGCCGGCATGGGGTTCACCGGAAACCAGCAGCACACGCAGCCGGTCCCGCACACCATTCACCGTGACCACCTGACGGTTATTCAGCGCACTGACCTCACCGGCGCGGGGTTCCGCTTCAAGTTCAATCACCAAAGGACCGCCACGCGCGATGGGGACGGAGATTGCGTGCTCACGCCCGATCGGGATTTCCTCGCGCCGCGGGGCGCCACCATCGCGGCGGATGATCAGCACAGCATTGCCGCTGGAAGCTGCGCCCAAATCCTCGATTACCACACGCAATTCGACCTGCTGGCCAACAATGCCAAAGCCGGGGGCAGATACCAGACGAAGGCGCCGATCAATTTCGCCGGCGCGTCCCGGCAGCAGCACGTGAAACGGCGCGTCAAAGGGCAGCAACGCCGGCGCGTCATGCACCTGGCCGTCAGTGAGCGCGATCACCCCCGCCAGTCGCGCGCGCGGCACATCGGCCAAGGCCGCGCCAAGTGCCGAAAACAGCGCCGTGCCGCGTTGGCCGGCTTCCGGTACCTCAATTACCCGCAAATCCAGCGCCGGCAATCGTGCGGCGCGTGCTTCGAGCGCTACGCGCGCGGCGGCGATGCGTTCGGCACGATCCGCAATTCCTGTGCTGTCGCTGCGATCAACGGCAAGGATCGCGATATCAGGCCGCGTCTCGCGTTCTTCGCGGAGCAGGCGCGGATTACCAAGCGCGCCGAGAAGAATCACCGCCGCCAGCGCCCGCCACCAAATGCCGCGCGCGCGTTGATAGGCGCCATAGGCCAGGAAAATCAGCGCAATCAGCGCGAATGCCGCCAGCAGCCAAAGCGGCAGGCGGGGGAGAAAATCTATGTAAGCAAGGTGCTGCGTCATGGCGGACCAGGCCGGGGCAACATCACCACCCCGGCCCCCGCCATGACCGGCGCCGCATCAGGCAGCGGTGCTGCCCACCAGGCGCCAGGTCGGGTCGGCGCTATTGAGGTCACGCTGGAAGGTCCAGACATCGGTCAATTCCGTCACCGCCTCGGCACCCGAAACAATCGAGCCATCCCGCGCCTGCACCAGATTGATCTGATCCGTCACTAGACGCACGGTGATTTCGGCGACACTGCCGCGCAGCTCGGCGGCCTCAATGCCGCTTTCCTCAACACTACGGAGTTCCGTGCGCTGGGTTTCGCCAGCAGCCTCACGCGCGGCAATCGCCTGATCGAAGCCGGCATAGGCTTCCTCGGACAAAAGCGGCTTCAGGGTCGCGCGATCACCACGGGCAAAGGCTTCCACAATCATACCAAAGGCGGTTTCAGCGCCGTCCAGAAAGCGGTTCGGGTCAAAACCGCGGTCACGCTTCTGGATTTGCATCAGCGCTTCACCGGCTGGGCTGCGCGGGTCAGGAATGGCACGCCGCGCACCGCCCTGGGACGGTTTGGGGCCGATATCCACCTCAGTCGCTGGGCCGCGCGCGGGCACCGGCGCGGCTTCGGGCTCTGCCTGACGTTCAAACCCCGTCCGGCGGCCAAGCACGCTCCGCAGGCGCAGCACCAAAAAGGCCGCGACCATGGCAAAGAGGATCAGATCTATCGGCAAGCCGCCCATGTTTTTGCTCCTTAACCCCTAATCTAGGGTCTCGACCGCCCAAGGGCAACGCTTGGATTGGGTGGAACAAGGAATGAATTAGCCAGGCGCAGGGCGCTGATTGCCCAAATACAAGGCTGGTTGCGGGGCTGCCGGAGCCTCGCTAGAGCGCATTGCGTTCACATGCGTTCACGCCACCCGCTCTACCTCGCTGTTTTTCGAGCATCTTCACACGTTCAGATTTTCCATCTGAACGTGATCTGCACTAGACAAACTGGGATCAAACAAGGGGGGACACCCGTGATTCTGCTTCGGCATGGGCAAAGCGAATTCAACCTGCTTTTCACGCAAACCCGCAAAGACCCCGGCATTATTGACCCCAAGCTGACACCGCTTGGCCAGACCCAGGCCGATGAGGCCGCCGAAGCGCTGGCGCATGAGGGCATCCGGCGCATCATCGTCTCCCCCTATACGCGGGCTTTGCAGACCGCCCTGCCAGTGGCGCGCCGCTTGAACCTGTCGCTGACCGTGACGCCAACCGTGCGCGAACGCTACGCCTTCACCTGCGATATCGGCCGCCCGGTGACTGAATTGCGGCTCGATTTTCCGCATGTGGTGCTGGACCATATTGACGAGGTCTGGTGGCCGCCGGTGGAAGAGCCCGCCGAACAGGTGATTGACCGCGCCCAGCTATTCCGCGCCGAGATGGCCGCGCTTCAGGATTGGTCCCATACACTTGTTGTCTCCCATTGGGGCTTCATCCTGGCCTTTACTGGGAAAAGCGTGATGAATGGCCAAATGCTGCGCGTGGACCCGACCGAAGCACCGCCCGCCGAAATTACCTGGAAGCATTGAAGGGCGAGCCTTACGCCCTCTACCCAGCCTCCAGCCGATAGCCACCCGCATCGGTCAGCAAAATGCGCGCCTCTGCCGGATTGGCTTCGATCTTCTGGCGCAGGCGATAAATATGGGTCTCCAGCGTATGGGTGGTGACCTTGCTGTTGTAGCCCCAAACCTCGCTCAACAGGGTCTCGCGGGAAACAGGCGCGCCGCCGGAGCCGAGCAGGAAGGCCAGGATCGCCGCCTCCTTTTCCGTCAGGCGGATTTTGCGCCCGCGCCGGGATTCCTGAAGCAGTTTGGCGGTGGGGCGAAACTCATAAGGGCCGATGGTGCAAGCGCCATCCATCCCATCGGCCAGGCGCGCGATCTGTGCCCGCAGCTTCACGATCAATTCCTGCACCCTGAAGGGCTTCACCATGGCGTCATTCGCCCCGGCATCCAGGCAGGGCAGCACCTCTGCCTCGCCCGCCGCCCCGGCCAGGATGATGATGGGCAGGCGCAGACCGGCGCGGCGGAGCTTGGCGCAAAACTCCCGTGTTGAGCCATCTGGCGGCCCAAGATCAAGCAGAATGGCGGCAAAACGAGCGCCATCGGCGCGGATCGTGGCCTCAGCCGCCGCGATGCTGGCGGCCCCCGTTGCGGTGAATTCGCCCCCGAAGGCCAATTGCTCAGCCAGGCTCGCCCGAAGCCTTTCATTGTCATCCACGATCAATACGGGATGCGGGGCGGTCATTGGCGTTGGGCCTTATTCCTGGTCATGCGGCACCGCCAAGATGGCAACAGCGCCCGGGCTTGAGCGGTATCAATGCCACCCGCCCATACCTGACCGCAAGACAGGCTTGGCGGCTTTGGGCTTCTTTCTGGCCTTGGGCTCGCAAAGCGCCGTATCAGTGCCACATTCCCCATGGTTGAATAAAAGCGTATTGGAAACCCGTCATATGCCCAAACAAGGTAGTCTTTTGTCACAAAGCCCAGAGCACGCCCTTGATCCACGCCGCCTTGCCATGCGTGGTGTGCATCGTGCCCTTTCTGATCTGCGGCGCGGGACGCCCGTGCTGATTGTCCAGCAGGAAACGGCACTACTGGTGGGCGCGGCAGAAACCCTGGGCGCGGCGGGCCTGGCTGACATCGCCAATGCGGCTCTGGCCGCGCCGGTTTTGCTGCTGGCGCCGGCGCGTGCCGCAGCGCTGCTGCGCCGGCCCGTGACGCAGGCGGAAGATCAACCGGTTGTCGCGCTGCGCCTGCCGCCGACAGCACTGGACCCCGCAAGGCTGCGCGGCTTGGCCGACCCTACCGCCGAAAGCCTTTTGCCGACCGAAGCCGAGCAATTGGCGCCACCGCCGCTTTCTGGCGCTGCCCTGGCGCTCGCTAAGCTTGGCCGCTTGCTGCCGGCCTTGGTGGCGGCACCGGCTGCCCCCGCTGTGGCCGAGCGGCTTTCGCTGCTGACCGTGCCGGCTGAGGATATCCTGGCCTACCCCATCAGCGCCGCTGCCAGCCTGAAGCGCGTGGCCGAAGCCCGCGTGCCGTTGGAAGATGCGCCGGAAGCGCGCATCATTGCCTTCCGCGCCGCTGATGGCGGGATTGAGCACCTCGCCATTCTGGTGGGTGATCCGGAAGCGAGCGCCGCAGCCGGGCAGGCACCTTTGGTCCGCGCGCATTCCGAATGTTTTACGGGTGATCTTTTGGGCTCGCTCCGCTGCGATTGCGGGCCGCAGCTGCGCGGCGCGATCAAGCGCATGGCGGAAGACCCGGCGGGTGGCGTGCTGCTTTATCTGGCGCAGGAAGGGCGCGGCATTGGCCTGGTGAATAAGCTGCGCGCCTATACGCTGCAGGATCGCGGGCTTGATACACTCGATGCCAATCGCGCGCTTGGCTATGGCGCGGATGAACGCAACTTCCTGGTGGCGGCGACCATGTTGCGTGAGGTGGGTATCCTGCGCGTGCGGCTGCTGACCAATAATCCCGACAAGCTTTCGGGCCTCGCCGCTTGCGGGATTGAGGTTGCGGGCCGCGAGGCGCATGCCTTTGACCCGAATGGCGTGAATGACGCCTATCTGGACACCAAGGCGCGCCGCTTCGGGCATATGCTGGGGTAGGCGATGGGCCAAGGGAGCACGGCTCAGCTTGGCCTGGATGGGCTACTGCGTTTTCAGGGTAGGATTTATCGTTGCGCCATCGGCAAGGGTGGCAGGCGGGCCGATAAGCGCGAAGGGGATGGCGCAACACCGGTGGGCCTATTGCCGCTACGCCGTGTTTTGTATCGCGCTGATCGTCTGGCCCCGCCGCGCGCCGCGGTGCCGTCAGCACCCATCGCCCCCGATGATGGCTGGTGCGATGATCCGACGCATGCCGATTACAATTCGCAAATCCGCCTGCCGCATTCTGCACGGCATGAGGAACTTTGGTGCGCGGATGAAATCTACGATGTGATCGGGGTGCTTGGCTGGAATGATGCGCCGGTGGCGCGCGGGCGGGGTAGCGCGATTTTCTTGCACCTCGCGCGCCCTGGCTTCAGCCCGACCGAGGGCTGCATCGCGCTGGAACAGCGTGATCTTCTGCGCGTTTTGGCCGAGGGGCTGGCGGCGATTGAGGTTATGGGGTGAAGCCTGCGACATCGGGTCATGCTCACCCGATGCCACAGACAAGGCGGGGTCTTCAGCTTCTAACCAGATTGCAGCCGCCCTCATTCAGCGGGCGGAAGGCCTTATCGGCTTCGGTGGTTTGCAAAAGCTTGTAGTAATCCCAGGGGCCACGGCTTTCCTCGGGCTTTTTCACCTCAAACAGGAAGGATGGATGGATCTTGCGCCCATCCGCACGAATGCTGCCAGGCCCAAAGGCATCATCATCCGTTGGCATCGCCTTCATGCGCGCGACAGCGGCCGCACCATCCGCCTTGGCGGCGGCAACGCCCATATCGGCCACTGCCTTCAGGTAATGCAGAGCGCCCGCATAGGTGACGGCATGGGTGCTGGCAAAGCCGGCAGTGCCGATTTGCGGGCGCATGCGCTGCGTAAGCGCGCGGGTGCGGTCATTCAAATCCCAATAGAAGCTTTCCGTCACGATCAGCCCTTGCGCCGTATTCAGGGACAGCGAATGCACTTCCGTGATGAACAACCGCAATGAGGCAAGCCGCACACCGCGCCGCGTAAGTCCGAATTCGGCGGCCTGTTTCACGCAATTGATCGTATCCGTTCCCGCATTGGCAAGGCCGATCACCTTGGCGCGGCTGGCTTGCGCCTGCACCAGGAAGGAGGAGAAATCCGAACTCCCCGGAAATGGCGTGCGCACAGAGCCAAGAATGCGCCCTCCTGCGGCACGCACAAAGCCCGCCGTATCGCGTTCCAGCGCATGACCAAAGGCGTAATCGGCGGTGATGAAGAACCAGGAATCACCCCCGGCGCGCACCGTGGCGCCGCCCACGGAATTGGCCAGCATCCAGGTATCGTAAGTCCAATGCACCATATTGGGTGAGCAGCGCGCACCGGTCAGATCCGATGTGGCGGCTGAGCTATTGATATGCACCTTGTTCTTTTCACGGCAGATATCATTGGCCGCGAGCGCGACTGAAGATGTGGCCACATCCACCAGCGCATCCACGCCATCCCGATCAAACCATTGGCGCGCGATATTCACGCCAACATCGGGGCGATTCTGATGGTCGGCAAAGACGATTTCCACATTGAAGCCACGCTGGCCGAAATCCTGCACCGCCTGGCGCGCAGCAGCGACCGAGACGCTGCCAGTGACATCACGATACATGCCAGACATATCCACGGGTACGCCAAGCTTGATGGTATTGGCCGCCTGGGCCTTGGCGCTGCGCCAAGGCAAGCCCCCCAAAGGCGCGGCGACGCCAGCCTTCAGGACATCTCTTCTGTTCAGAGCCATTGTCTTCTCCCCAAAGGCCGATCTGATGTCGCCACAGGGGAAGCTTGGACCCGGTTCAGATTAGAGTCGAGACCCGCTCAAGGGCGCCGCGCGTGCAGGTCAGGTCCAAACGAATTCGGGCCGCTGCGCGCCATGCATTAGTGAAATTCACCCGAAAGCTGAGGTGATCCTCACGCCAATGGAACACTCCGGGTTTCTGGCTGCTTGCCCATCAGTGTCTCCCGGATCTTGTTTTCGAGCCATTCCAATATCGGATCGAAGGCATAGCCCAAGACAAAGGCAGTCAGCGGCAATGAAACCGTGATGTTTTGCAGGGTTAAGCTGTTTGGATTGATCACATCACCCCCGCCTGTCCAGACAAGACCGAGTAATCCGCCCAAAGCCGCCGGCATGAATAAGCGGGCAAGGCCGGCGATGCTGGCATCCTCAAGGATTGAACGCGCCTTCTGCCGCTGACGCAGCCGCAGGAGATAGATTGAAGCGCCAAGCAGGGCGAGAAGCCCAGGCAGGATATGGTTTGCCATGAGCGTCAGGACTGTCACCGTGCGGCGTTCGGAGCGCTGCCAGTGATAAGCAGGGCTTCCCTCCGCTGAAAACGCCTTACAGGCTCCATAATCGAGCGCTCTAGCGTCACTCTCATCCGGTCTGCCAGAGACTAACGGCCAAATGACCCAACGGGTTGCCCAATCCCGCGTCAAGTTGCAGTTCCAGGTCCTGAGGCGATCGAACAGGATTGTCTCGCGGGTCTTCTGCTGTGCAAGACCGGAACATAATCCTTCAGCTTCAGGCAATATAGGCACATAATGTGGCTTCACATTATCCAGGTTACAAAGATCTCCGTTTAACGAATTTTCGGGCTCCTTGTCCCCTGGAACACGTTGGAATTGCGCTTTTCTGTCGAGGAGATTGAGCCGCCCATAGATCTCGTTGGCGGCCACTTGTGCCTGCCTTGTCTGGTTTATCAGGTTGCGTGCCTCATCCACGCGCCAGAAAATAGCGACCGAAAAAAACAAGGTGATGAGGAGCAAAACCACAAGCAACACATCAAAAGAGCCAAAAAAACCTTGCCGCGAATTGCGTATGGTCCCTGGGGTGACCGGCGCCGCAAGGCGGGAGAGTTCATCGACCAAAAGCGCAAGATCGCGCAATCCATGTGCGGCTTTGGCAATGTCTTCAGGCGATTGCCGCAATGGCTCAAAGGATAGACCCGCTATGCCAGGCTTGGTGCCACCCTCCGCCGCGCCCTTCCTATCGCTCCCTGCCACCACGAAAACTCTCTCGCTGCGCTTGGTCAGGTGATCCAGCAGCAAAAGCCCATCGCGCTGCAATTGCTCAATCTGCTCCAGCAAGGCGATGGAGGGCCTGCGGGTATAGGCGGGGTCAAGTTGATAATTGGGCGTTATGACGGACGCTCCGGACATGGCTCATTTCCTGTGGCGCATAATTCACCTCACATGAGCCTAGGACTGCCTCATACGAACGCGCAATGATTAAATGCCGGTAATAGCCCTGAGGACGTCAGCAAACGCGTCCCCTGGCCTATGCCACCGGCTTCTTCCCGCCGCCCATCGGCGTCTCACACACAAAAAGCGGCAGCGCATGGCCGGGCAGCCGCCCGCGCAAAGCCGCCACCAGCGCGAGGCCATCCGCTTCCGGCACCTGAAACCGCGCCGTGCCGGGCGCGGCATCAAGGCTATGCAGATAATAGGGTTTGATCCGGTTGCGGAGCATCGCGCGCAGCAGGGCTTCCATCGCAGACGCATCATCATTGACCCCGCGCAGCAAGACGGATTGCCCGAGCAGGGGCAGGCCGGCATCTGCCAGCCGCGCCAGCGCCCCTGCGGCATCGGGCGTGAATTCCCGCGCGTGATTGGCATGCACGGCGATGAATACCGGCTTGGCCTGGCGCACCGCCGCCACCAGCGCCGCCGTGATCCGCGCCGGATCAGCGACCGGCACGCGGGTGTGGATGCGCAAGCTTTCGATATGCGCCATGCCAGCGAGCCGCCCGAGAATCTCCCCCAGGCGCCGCGCGGAAAGCATCAGCGGGTCGCCGCCGGTCAGGATCACCTCTCGGATTGCGGCATTGGCTTCGAACCACGCGAAAGCTTCCTGTAATTCCGCTTCGGTGAGCAAGCCCCCATCCGGCCCAACCTTTTCGCGGCGGAAACAAAACCGGCAATAGACCGGGCAGGCGAGCAGGGGCTTCAGCAGCGCGCGATCCGGGTAGCGATGTACCACACCCTTGACCGGCGTGAAGGGCGCATCGGCCGTTGGGTCTTCCAGCTCATGCGGCGCGGTGATCAGCTCCGCCACATCGGGGATGTATTGCAGCCCGATGGGGTCAGCAGGGTCGTCCTTGTTGATGAGTGCAGCCATGGCCGGCGTAATGGCGGTGGCGTAGCGCGCGGCCACAGCCTCCAACCCAGGCACTGCATCCACCGCCACCAGCCCCGCGCGCGCCAAATCCTGCGGGCTGCGCAAGGTGCGGCTCTGGTCCTGGGCGAGGGGCTGGGGCATAGGATATTGCGACTATACCAGCCCCGAAAGCGCAGCAATGCCCCAGCCCCCCTGGCACCCGGAAGCCTTCGCCGCGCGGCTGCCCTTTCTGGAACGCCGCGCAACGCTTACCGCCGCGACCCGCGCTTTTTTCGCCGCGCGCGGCTACCGCGAAGTGGAAACCCCTGCTTTGGTCCCCGCCCCGGGGGCGGAAGTGCATTTGCGCGCCTTTGCCACACGATATGAAGCGCACTTGGGCCAGGGTGCCTCGCGTGATTTGTGGCTGCGCACCTCGCCAGAATTGGCGCTGAAGCGCCTATTGGTCGCCGGCGCCGGGCCCGTGTTTGAATTGGCGCGCGTCTGGCGGAATGGCGAAACCTCACCGCGCCACGCACCGGAATTCACCATGCTGGAATGGTATCGCACTGGCCTCGGCTTCGATGGGCTGATGGCGGAGACCGAGGAATACATCCGCGCTGTCGCACCACGCCTTGTCGCGCATGGCGCTGTCACCACCGATCTCAGCCTGGCTTTTGAGCACATCTCCATGGCAGAGGCTTTTGATCGCTGGTGCCACGGCCTTGATATTCTGGCGACCGAGGGCGATGCCGCGCGCCTGCATGCTGCCGCGCGGGCGGTGGGCTTCACCACAAGCGCCGATGAGGGGTGGGAGGATCTGTTCTTCCGCCTGCTGCTGGAACATATCGAACCAAATCTGGGGCGTGATCGCGCAACCTTCCTGACCCATTGGCCGGCACCGCAAGCGGCGCTCGCGCGGCGCGACCCGGCGGACCCGCGCGCCGCGCTGCGCTTTGAATTATTTGTCGCCGGGCTTGAACTCGCCAATGCCTTTGATGAGCTGACCGATCCAGCCGAACAACGCGCGCGCTTCATCGCCGATACCGCCGAACGCCGCCGCATCAGCGGTGAACGCGGCTGGGAGGTTGATGAGGATTTCCTGGCGGCGCTAGAACACGGCATGCCGGCCACCAGCGGCATCGCGCTTGGTTTTGATCGATTGGCGATGCTGGTGGCCGGGGCGCGCGAGATTGGCGATGTGCTGTGGTTGTGACGCGCCTATCCGGCGCGGCGTAGCGTTTCGAGCATCACGGCGCTTTCTTCCCGCGGCAGCGCATAGAACACAAAAACATAAGGGTCTGAGGCTTCGAACACCGATGGATCGGATGATGCGCGCTGCATGGTCGCGCGATCCAGATCGGCCATGGGGTGCCAGGCGTCGTTCAATTCAAAGAACACATCGTAACCCAGCGCATCAAGATAGGCCGGCACGGCATAGGTGCTGCCCTGCCGGTGGCGTTCTTCCACCTCCAAGGTCAGTACCGGTCGGCAGCGCTGCAATGTCTCCCGCGCGCCGCGCAGGATTTCATATTCGGCGCCTTCGGCATCCAGCTTGATGGCGGTCACGTCATTCAGCGCGAAATCATCCAGGGTCCGCATCGGCACGGTGAAACGTTCCACGGTGACACGGGCCGAGACATGCGCCGCGTAATCCTTGGCGGTGCTCGCCCATTGTTCCTGCGCCACGCCATCCAGCACGGGCATGGCGAGCGTGATGCTGCCCTGATGATCGCCAAGCGCCAGGTGGTGGCAGGCGACATGGTCTGGCGCCCCGCCAAAGGCCGCGCGCAAGGCGGCTTGCAGTCTGGCGAAGGCGCTGGGCAGGGGCTCAAACGCCAGTACCCGGCTGCCGGGCAGGCGCGCCAGCGGGATGGTCAGCAGCCCATCATGCGCGCCGATATCCACCAGCGTGCCGGGGCGATGCAGCAGGCGATGGAAATTTTCCTCATTCATGACGAATTTTTCCCCTTTCTGCTGCCGCTTCGCCTAAGCTCCCCAAAACCGCGTCCCGGGAACGAAGCATGCCAAGCCGTCTTTGCCAGCTTATCTACACCTCTCGCCCCTTCGGCTTCAATGCGCCGATGCTGGATGATATCCTGACCACGGCGCGGGCGCGCAATGCCGAAAGCGAGATTACCGGCGCCTTGATCTGCCGCGCCGATATGTTCATGCAAATGCTGGAAGGCCCGCGCGCGGCGGTGACAGAAACCTTCGGGCGCATCCTGGCCGATGACCGCCATGTGGATGTGGCGCTGCTGCATGTGGGTGATACGCCGGAACGCATTTTTGCCGATTGGACGATGCGTGATGACCCGCCGCAAAGCTGGATGTGGAACCAGGCCGAAGTGCGTGAAGGCGCGATGCAGGAAGCAAGCGCGGCGGCGGCCTATTCCGTGTTTCGCCGACTGTCCCGCCTGCCGCCGGGCCGGCGGGCCGGGTAAATCCTAATCCGCCGTCCAACCGCCATCCACCAATAGGGCCGATCCTGTCATCAACGCGCCGGCATCACTTGCCAGCAGCAGGATCGCGCCCATCAGATCCTCAACCTGACCGACACGGCCAAGCTTGATCTTGGCTTCCACCTGTTCGCGGAAGCCAGGCGCGGCCAGGAAGGGTTTTGTCAGCGGCGTTTCAATGAAGGTGGGGCAGAGCGTATTCACGCGAATGCCATGCGGCGCGAGTTCGACCGCCATGGCCTTGGTAAGCCCCTCAATCGCCCATTTGGACGCGCAATAGATCGTCCGATTGGGCGCGCCGACATGGCCCATTTGCGATGAGACATTGATGATGGAACCGGGGCGCTTGGCGGCCAGCAGCCGCTTGGTCACATGCTGCGCCAGGAAAAACGCCGCGCGCACATTAAGCCCCATCACCACATCGAAATCATCCAAAGTCACATCAGTGAAGGGCTTCGGGCGATTGGTGCCGGCGTTATTCACCAGAATATCGAAGGGCTCGGCTGCCGTGATCGCGGCTTCTGTCGCGGCCAGATCATTCACATCCAAGGCGAGCGCTTCCGCCGCACCACCCTTGGCGCGAATGGCGGCTGCGGCGGCTTCAATCTCACCCGCGCTGCGCGCCAGCAGCGTGACATGGGCGCCCTGATCAGCAAGCGCTGACGCGGCAGCAAGACCAATGCCGCGGCCAGCGCCAGTTACCAGTGCGCGGCGGCCATCAAGCCGGAAGGAAGGGATGCGGGGCAAATCCATGGGGACAAATCCTGATGAAGCTATGCGGTGCTATCACAAGCCAAAGGCAGCGCGAATCTCGGCGGCGCTTCAGTCACTGATAGCGCCGCCCGATGTCAATCCGCCGCGGTGGCATAGGGAATATTGCGCCCGCCATAGCGGCGCAGCCGGATATTCGCCTGTTCCGCATGGCCCGCAAAACCTTCCAGCATGCAAAGGCGCGAACAATATGCGCCGATCATGGCCGAAGCCTCATCCGTCAGCACACGCTGATAGGTACAGGTCTTCATGAATTTGCCGACCCATAGCCCGCCCGTATAGCGCGCTGATTTCTTGGTGGGCAAAGTGTGGTTGGTGCCAATCACCTTATCGCCATAGGAAACATTGGTACGCGGGCCCAAAAACAACGCGCCGTAATTTGTCATGTGTTGCAGGAAGTAATCCGGATCGCGCGTCATAACCTGCACATGTTCGGACGCGATGCGATCGGCTTCCACAACCATCTCATCTTCGCTATCACAGATGATGACCTCGCCATAATCTTCCCACGCCTTACGCGCGATGGCGGCGGTGGGCAGGATGGTGAGCAGGCGCTCAACCTCGGCCATGGTCGCGCGCGCCAGTTTCTCCGAAGTCGTCAGCAGCACCGCCGGTGAATTGGGGCCATGTTCCGCCTGGCCAAGCAGATCGGTCGCGCAAATCTCCGCATCCACGGTCTCGTCAGCGATGATCAAGGTCTCTGTCGGACCCGCGAAAAGATCAATGCCGACGCGGCCATAAAGCTGGCGCTTCGCTTCCGCGACAAAGGCATTGCCGGGGCCGACCAGCATATCCACCGGCGCGATGCTCTCCGTACCCAGTGCCATGGCGCCGACCGCCTGGATGCCGCCCAGGCAATAGATCTCATCCGCGCCGGCCAGATGCTGCGCGGCGACAATGGCGGGCGCGGGCCGGCCTTCAAAAGGTGGCGCGCAGGTGATGATGCGCTTGCAGCCAGCAACCTTCGCCGTCACCACCGACATATGGGCGGAAGCGAGCAGCGGGTATTTGCCACCCGGCACATAGCAACCGACCGAATTCACCGGAATATTGCGATGGCCCAGCACCACACCAGGCAGGGTCTCTACTTCAATATCGCGGAGTGCTGCCTTTTGATGCTCAGCGAAATTGCGCACCTGTTCCTGTGCGAAGCGGATATCCGCCAGATCGCGCGGCGTGAGCTGATCAAGGCAGGCCTGGATTTCAGCTTCACTCAGGCGGAAATGCTGGCGGTCCCATTTGTCGAAGCGGATGGAGAGTTCGCGCACCGCGGCATCACCGCGCGCCTTGATATCGGCCAGGATGTTTTCGACCGTGGCGCGCACCTTGGCGTCATCTTCCGCCACCGCATCCGCATCCCGGCCCCGCTTGAGGAAACGCGCCATGTCCTACCCCTTCTCTGGCTTCCGCCACGTGCTTGAAGTGCCCAGGGCGGGCCGTCAAGCGGAGCATTTTCAAGCCGAGCGGAACCGCTTGGCGACTCGGAAAATGCGACCAGACAAAAGCGTGTTTGACCCGCGCGCGCATCGGGGGAAGTATTCCCCCATGAACGCAGCCGAATTGCTCGCCCCTATCGTGGGGCCGAAGAATTGCCTCATTGAGGATGCCGATATCGCCCCCTATGCGGTGGATTGGCGCGGAACCTATCGCGGCACGCCGCGCGCCGTGCTGCGCCCGGGCTCGGTTGAGGAGGTTTCGGCCGCTATCCGCGCCTGCGCCGCCGCCGGGCTTGCCATTGTGCCGGCTGGCGGGCGCACCGGGCTATGTGGCGGGGCGGTGGTGCAGGATAACGGCCCGCCCGCGGTGGTGATGAGCCTTGAGAGGCTGAACCGCATCCGCGATGTGGATGCGAAGGATTTCTCCCTGGTCGCGGAGGCGGGCTGCATCATCCAGAATGTGCAGGAAGCCGCCGCAGCAGCAGGGCGGCTTTTCCCGCTTTCCTGGGGCGCGCAGGGCTCGGCCATGGTTGGGGGCGCGCTTTCCACCAATGCGGGCGGCATTCGCACCATTCGCTGGGGCAATGCGCGCGATCTGGTGCTGGGCCTGGAAGTGGTGCTGCCCGATGGGCGCGTGCTGAATGATCTGCGCCGCGTGCGCAAGGACAATAGCGGCTATGCGCTCCGCCATTTGTTCCTGGGGGGCGAAGGCACGCTTGGCATCATCACGGCTGCCGCTTTGCGCCTGGTGCCGGCCTTGAAGCGCGTGGAGACCGCCTTTGTCGCCGTGCCATCGCCCGATGCGGCGCTATCACTGCTCTCGCGCATGCTGGAATCGGGTGCGGATGTGATTGCCTTTGAATTGATCCGCAAGGAATGCATGCAGGTGGTGGAACGCTACGGGCTGCGCACGCGCATGCCGATGGCTCTCGAAAGCCCCTGGTATGTCATGGTGGAAATCGCCGCCGCGCATCCCGCCGTGCCGCTCAAGGAAATGCTGGAAGATACCTTGGCAGAGGCAGCGGAAGCCGGCGATTGCACCGATGCAGTGCTTGCCGCGAATGAGGATCAGCGCGCCGGCTTTTGGCGCATTCGGGAAGATTATCCGGACTGCCAGCGCCGCAACGGGCCTTATGTCGGCACCGATACCGCCGTGCCGGTTTCAGCCGTGCCGCGCTTTCTGGCACGGGTTGAAAAGGAATTGGTCGCGCGCTGGCCGGAAGGCGAGTTGTTCATGATCGGCCATGCCGGGGATGGCAATATCCATCTTGGCATGGGCGCGCCGAAGGGCATGGACTACAAGGATTGGGCTTCTCGTGCGGCGGGGCTTGAATTGCTGGTGAATAGCATCGCGGTTGAGATGGGCGGCAGCTTCAGCGCCGAACATGGCATTGGCCAATCCAAGCGCCACGCCATGGCATCACTGAAAGACCCGGTTGCGCTTGATGTCATGCGCGCGATCAAGGGCGCGATTGACCCCGATAGCCTGATGAACCCTGGCAAGATGCTGCCGGGGTGACCCCCGGTCAGGGGAGCGCCATCAGCCGCTTTGCCTCGGCAAGGCAGGCGGTATGATCCGCCACGCAGCCACCGCCCATCCAAAACGCCTCTACCCGCGCCAATAGCGCGCCAAGCGCGGGACCGGGCGAGGCACCTGCTGCCAAAAAATCACGCCCCTGCAAGGGAAATACCGGCGCGGCTTCGGCGTGCAAGGTGGCGCGCAGCGAAGCGCGCAGCGGCGCCGCACCATCCCGCGCATCCGTCAACCAAAGTGCCGCTTCCTGGGTTTCCAGCGCCACCGCGGCATGCTGCGCGCGCCAGCGGCGAAACGCGGCGGCATCAATACCAGCGTCGGGTTTCGCGCTTTCCTGCAAGAAACGCAGCGACCGTGCCTCGGCCAGTGAAAACTTCAACCGCGCCGCAAGCCCAGGCGCCGCACCGCCCAAAGCCGCGAGGCACAGCAAGGGCTCTGCCGGCGCGCCGAGCGCCACCAACCGCGCGACACATTCAATATCCGGCGCAGCAATTTCCGGCAGGATGGTCGGCAAAACGCCAAGCTCCGCCATCAGGCGCAGCGCTGGCACCGGCTCCGCCACCATCAGGATGCGCTTGGTTTCCATCCAGATGCGCTCAACCGAAAGCCGTTCAAGGCCCGGTATCGCCGCGCGGATTGCCTGCAACGCCGCCGCATCTGGCGCGCCCTTGCCATAGCGTGCGTGAAAGCGAAAAAAGCGGAGCAGCCGCAAATAATCCTCGGCCAAACGCGTGGCGGGATCACCGACAAAGCGCACCAAGCCCTGCGCCAAATCTGTGCGGCCACCGAAGTAATCATGCAGCACGCCATCCGCGCCAAGCGACATCGCATTGATGGTGAAATCGCGCCGCGCTGCGTCTTCGCGCCAATCGGTGGTCCAAGCCACTTCGGCATGGCGGCCATCGGTCAGCACATCGCGCCTCAGCGCCGTCACTTCAATCGGTTGATGCTCCCACACCGCGGTCACGGTGCCATGCGCCAATCCCGTTTCAAAAACCTTGCAGCCGGCATCGCTTAACCGCGCGATGATCTCCTCCGGCGGCAGCGGCGCCGCGACATCCACATCCGCAACCGGCAAGCCCACCAAGGCATCACGCACTGCGCCACCCACCGCGCGGCTGCCAGGCAATGCGGCCAAAACCTTGGCCGTGGCAGGTGCGGTCAGAAATCCCGGCAAGGCTGCCAGGCGCTGTTCCGTCGCGCTCATCGGCGCGGCTCCATATGGCCCGGCGTGATTTCCGTACCGTCAATCCGGGCGGGGATGTATTTCGAACCCGGCGCGCTTGCGCGTGACAGCCCATACCAAAGGGCGCCGGCCAGCATCAAAGCCGCCCCGCAGCCGGCCAGCACGAGCAGCACAGTGCCAGGCTCGCGCCCCGGATTAAGCCGGCGCCAAATGAAAAACGCCGCGAAGGGCGAAAGGAACAGCAGGGCTTCGATCAGATAGGGCACTGGCTGATGATCTCGCCGCAATCAACAACGCTCAAACTTCGCGCAACACGGAAGCAAGCGTCACCAGCACGGAAGCGGTCGCACCCCAAATGTAATGGCGCTCATGCGGCCAGACCCAGAATTCCCGCGTCTCACCCCGAAATTCGCGCGACCGACGCTCGGGCTTCGCGGGGTCGGTCACATGGGCCAAGGGATATTCAAAGGTCTCCGCCACCTCTCCCGGATCGGGTTGCAGCGCAAAGGGTGGGCGCAGCAGCGCCACCACGGGGGTGATCAGAAAGCCTGTGCCCGTCAGCAAGGGCGGCAATTCGCCGACAATCTCAGGCAGGCTGGTATGCAGGCCAATCTCCTCCTCAGCTTCCCGCAAGGCTGCCGTCACCGCATCTTCGCCGTCTTCAAGCCGGCCTCCGGGAAAGGACACCTGCCCCGCATGCGCCTTCAGATCCGCCGAGCGCAAGGTCAGCAGCACCGTTGGTTCGGGGTGCAGCACTAGCGGCACCAGCACCGCCGCCGGCGTCATGCGCCCACCGGCGCGCGCGGCACGCTCCACATCTTCCCGCGGTGCCGGGCGATCCGCGCGTAGCCTTAAGGGGTCAGCAATGCGCGCCTGCAGCGTTGCAACGGTCAGCGGAAAAGCGAGCGCCGCGCTCACGCTTCCGGCAGATCCAGAATGGGCGCTTCATCAATGGGGAAGAACATCCCCTCACTCCAAACGCCGAGCACCTGGCGGCCATTCAAAGTCTCGGGCTGGGCGAGCGCCACCAATTCGTAGAACACCGCGCGATTGATCCGCGCCTCAAGCCCGGGACGCACGGTGATATAGGGGCGCGGTTCGCGGCTGACGGGATCAAGATGCACGCGGATTGGGTGTTCCGCATTGGCGGTCACCATTTCATCCAGATTGGTGCGGAAGCTCAGGCATTGGCGCGGCGCGCCGTCACCGCAATCACAATCGCGCCAGAACAATTCAACGGCGATGAAGGGCGCGTCCTCAACCTCAATCCGGCCACGCTCCACCGGGGTTTCCAGGATATAGGACCCATCGGCAGCGCGCTTCAGCACCGAACCGAAAAGGCAGACCATTTCCTTCCGGGCGATTGGGCTGCCGCGATAATACCAGGTGCCGTCGCGCGCGATGCGGATGGAAAGATCGCCGACATCATGGGCCTGCCGGGGTGCGCGCGTTTCCATCACATCGGCATGCGCGTGATTTTGTCCCTTCGCCGCATCCTGGAACGCCATAATCTTCGCCTGACCCTTGCCGAGGGACCCCTTGCCACCCAACCTGATTGAAAGGCGGGGGCGAGTCCCGAAAACGATTTCTGTAATATAGGGAGCCTATCCCGCATGCGTGAAGGTGCTGAAGCCCAGGAAGCGACATTCCTGGTGCAGGAAGTTGAAAAACTGGGCCAAAAGCTGGCCGGCGTGCGGTCCGCCATCGGCGCGGCCATCTATGGCCAGGGCGATGTGGTGGAACAAAGCCTGATCGGGCTGCTCTCCGGCGGGCATGTGCTGCTGGTGGGCGTGCCGGGCCTCGGCAAGACCAGGCTGGTGGAAACGCTGGGTCGGGTGATGGGGCTGGATGCGAGGCGTGTGCAATTCACGCCTGATCTGATGCCGGCCGATATCCTGGGCAGTGAGGTCCTGGAAGACGAGGCCGATGGCAGGCGCGGCTTTCGCTTCCTCAAAGGCCCGATCTTCTGCCAATTGCTGATGGCGGACGAAATCAACCGCGCCTCGCCCCGCACGCAATCGGCCCTTTTGCAGGCCATGCAGGAACAGCGCGTCGCGATTGCCGGGGAAATCCACCCCCTGCCGCGGCCCTTTCACGTGCTGGCGACGCAAAACCCGATCGAACAGGAAGGCACCTACCCCCTGCCCGAGGCGCAGCTTGACCGCTTTCTGCTGGAAATCGCCATCAGCTACCCGGACGAGGCCGCCGAACGCGCCATGCTGCTGGCGACCACCGGCGCGCCGGAAGCGCCCCCGCCCCAGGCACTCACCGCCGATGATTTGATGGCCGCGCAAGCCCTGATCCGCCGCATGCCGGTGGGTGAGATAGTGCTGGAAGCGATCCTGCGCCTGGTACGCGGCGCCCGGCCTGAGACCGCCAGCCTGCCGATTGTGCGTGATAGCCTCGCCTGGGGTCCCGGCCCGCGTGCCGCGCAGGCGCTGATGCTGGCCAGCCGCGCCCGCGCCGT